>Ga0209023_10000572_pt1 | contig 55346 bp, 62 predicted proteins | sample LakOneMetagenome_FD_187468 | JGI IMG/M metagenome (GOLD analysis project Ga0209023, IMG submission 187468) | Freshwater and sediment microbial communities from Lake Erie, Canada (SPAdes) (version 2) | ecosystem: Environmental > Aquatic > Freshwater > Lentic | place: Lake Erie, Canada... | reverse complement strand
GCGGAATGGAGCGTGCTCCAGCCTGGCCGATCGATGGACGATCGTCAGGTCGCCATCCTGCGATGCCGTGGTGATGGCCCGACCCGCGGCGCGCAGCGTCGCGCCCTCCGGCGGCAACCCGTAGGAGCGATCGAGCACGTGCAGCGCGTGCGCGTCGCCGTCGGCCACGGTCAGCTCGAAATCGACGGGCGCGTCGGCGACGCCGACCAGGTCCAGCCACTGCGTGCCGTCGGGCGCGCGCCAGAAATGCGCCGGTATGCGTTGCTCGCCGTCGAGCAGCGTTGCCGATTCCACTTTCGGCGTGGACGGCAGCGCCAATTCGATCTCCGGCGCAGCCCGCGCCGAGCGCAGGCGCAGTCGATACGTGGCGCCGGGCCCTGTCGGTTGCGCGTCGATGATCGTGAATTCCGGCGCCGCGTAGTCGAGTCGCGGCGCCGTGGCAATGTGCACGCCGGAAACAATGCCCGTCGGCAGCGCGGCCTCGCGATGCACAGCCGGGCCGTCGAAGCCCAGCTGCGGCGCGCTGCGCTTCGAGTCGGGCTGCAGGATCCAGCGCGCGTCGGCCCCGTCGGCATCCAGCGCGTACCAGAGCAGCGTCCGCTGCGGCTTGTCGATCGAGTAAGGCGATTGCAGCAGCGTCAACGCGCCGCCGAGGACAATCGTCACCGCCGCGAGCAGCAGCGCGGCGCGATGCGTGCGCGAGCGCACATCGACAAGGAGTGGCGCCAGTCCGATCGCAATGAGCCCGCAGATGAGCGTGATGATCGGCCACGCATCGGCGCCGAGCGCCGTGTAGGTCATCAGCAACGAGGGCAGCAACGTGAACGCCGCGCCGAGTACCGGCATCGCCACCGCCAGCGCCGGCAAGCGAGCCGTGCCGCCTGCTCGCCGCAGCGCGCGCAGCGCCCACGCGCCGCCCAGCAATGCAGCGGCGACGGGCACGATGAACAGGAAACTCAATTCGGCGAACCGCAACGAGCACAGCAACGCGAACGCGCACAGCAACACGATGTTTGCGATCCACAGGCTCCAGGCATCGGTGCGGCGCGCGAAGATGCGCACGCCCACCAGCGGAACCAGCAGTGCCAGCGCCACGCAGGCGGCGTGCATGCCGAGCGGGTGCGCCGCCCAGCCATAGGCCTCCGCCGTCGGCACGGCGCCGCTCGCGCGCAGCAGCGACACCAGCACGGCGGCCACGAGCGTTGCGCCGAGCCAGCTCGCGATCGATGCCGCCAGCGCGTAGACGATGCCGATGGCCGGAATCCCGACGCGACGGCGAATGATCCACGACACCACCAGCAGCGAAACGACCAGCAGGATGCCAATCGCCGGCGCGGCGGTCGCGGGCCAGTGCAGCAGCGCGCGTCCGAACACATCGAAGAACACCGCGCCCCCGGTGCCCATGTGCGACAGGTCGGCGGCGGCCAGCGCCTGGAGCGAAGCCAATGCGTTCTGCCCCTGGTGCTGGAGGCTCCCGGGATCGAGGTTGGCCAGCGTGTCCTGCGGCGTGTGGTAGCGCTCGACGTCGCCGATCAGCGCGAAATTGAAGCCTTCGTAGCCCGCCTGCTTGAACACCGTGAAGTCGGTGTCGTTCGGGAGCAGCCGGTAGATGAAGTAGTACAGCGAATTGCTCTTCGGCCGCTCGACCGCGCTCGCGAACAGCCGCATCGAGAAATCGGTCGCCGCGCCGGTCTCGAACATCAGGCTCGGTCCGCTGTCGCCGCGCGCGTCGAGGTTGACGACGGCCTTGACGGTTTTCGCGAGCGGATGCGAATCGACGAACAGCTTGGCGCCAAGCAGCCCGGTTTCCTCGCCCTCGTCGATCAGCAGGATGATCGGATGGCGCGCGCCGGGCTGCTCGCGCAACACGCGGGCGATCTCGAGGATCGATGCGACGCCGATGCCGTCATCGCCGGCGCCGGGTCCGGCGGGAACGGAATCGTAGTGCGCGGCCAGCAGCACCGCGCCCGAGGCGGGATCGCTCCCATCGATGCGTGCGATGATGTTGACCGCCTTGCCGCAGGCGAATGCCTGGTCGCAGACCCATCCACTTTGCAGTTCGGTGGGAATGCCCAGTTCGGCGAGCCGTCCGACGATGCGCGAACGGATGCGCTCGTCGGCGGCGCTGGCCAGCGGATGCGGCACGTTTTCCGCGAGCAGCGACTGCAATTCCGCGGCGGCGCGCGCGGCGGAGAAATTCCGGGCGGGCGCGTCGAGCGGCAGCGGCGCCGGCGGATCATCGAGCCAGTGGGCGAGGGCTGCGAATCCCAGCAGCGCAACGAGAATCGCCCAGAATGCGGCGCCACCCGACCTGACGCCGCTCGATCCCGCGGTGCTGCGCATTGCCCGGCCCCCCTGCGTTCGAAGGGCAGATCATACTAGCTGGCGGGTCTTAAGCGTCGCTAGGAATTGAGCCGCACCGCGAGTGCCAGCGCACCCACGACGATGACCGAGGCGATGACGGTGAAGCGCATGAAGTTGTCTTTCTTGTGCATGGGGTGCCCCGGCTTGATGTGAATGTGCGCGCCATTCCAGCGGGGCAAGCCGGCACCGGCAAGCTGTCGCGATTAACGCACAGCCGTGCCGGGCCAACTTGGCAGATTACGTCTGGTCAGCCTTGCAATCAGCGCGCGGGAACCTGGCCGGCCGGCGTCAGCTTGTCGATCGCAGTCGGCAGCGCCTGGCTGAGCTTCGCGAGCAGATCCTGCGGATTGAGACCGATCTTCGCTGCGAGCTGCGACACCGTATCGGCGCCGAGCGCGTTGTGCAGCTGGTCGGTCGACACGGGTTGGTTCGGGCCCGTGCTCACCCACGACTTGACGGCGTTGCCGAGGCCCTTCTGCTGCAATTCGCTGACGATGCCGCCGACGCCGCCGTGCTTCTCGATCAGGTGGTTCACGACCGTGGCCATTTCCGCACCGACGACGCCACCCAGGATTCCATCGAACATGCCCATGGTTTCAATTCCCTTGTTTTTGAATGGAACGGAATGGCGGATGATACGTCAATGCGCACCATCATCGGTTGGCTGGCGGCAACCGTCTTCGGTTCGGCCGGCTGGTGGCTCGGCGCCCACCTCGGGCTGCTGGCCGCCGTCGTCGTCAGTTCGATCGCCGGCGGCGTGGGCCTGTACTACGGATTCCGCTGGTTCGACCGCAACCTCGCCTAGGCGCGCAAGTGCGCTAGACCAGCTTCGAACCCTTCGGTGCGAACACGACGACGGTACCCGCGATCTTGTCGTGCCACGACTGCCGCTCGGGATCGAACACGACCCAGATGAAGCCGAGTCCGACCACGACCGCCGACAGGATCGAGCCCAGTGCGCGCACGATGGCCGTGGGCCAGTCGATGGCGCGCCCGTCGAGCCGCACGATGCGCAGGCCGAAGATGATGCCTCCAACGGTCGTGCCGCGCAGCTTCCACATCACCGCGCCATAGGCCGCCAGGATGAGCGGCATTTCGTGGTGCCCCATGCGCAAGAAAGAGAGCACGACGCCGACCAGGACGAAATCGAGCAGCAGCGCCACGAGGCGAATCCAGAAGCCGGCGCGATTCTCGATGTCCACCGAGACCGGCGGCAACGCTGCGGCAGCGGCAGGTGGCGGCGCTGCGGCCGCTGCGCCAGGGGCCGGCGCATCGGCAGCTGCGGCGAAGGATTCCGCGCCAGGTGATGCGCTACTCGCAGCGGCAGCAGCGGGGGGAGCCATCGCAGCCGGCGGCGGCAACTTTGCCGCGCGGTTCGCGCGCATCGCAAGGATCAGCGTGTAGACGACGGTGCCGATGCCCAGGACATCGAAGGCCTTGTACGCGATGAATCCGAGGAATGGCACGACGTAGACCAGCATCATGATCACGCCGCCGACGAGCACGGCCAGCGCCGCATGGTGTTCGCGCCCGTCATCGCGCGCCGGCAGTACCCGTCGCCCCAGCCAGGCCAGCACCACGGCCTTGCCGAACAAGCCGGCAATGAACAGCGCAAAAGCCAGGAAGGGCACCAGGATCATGCCGATCACGGTGACCACGAGCAGCAGGAACACGATCGGTTTCAGGATGAACGTGAAGATCGAGGCCAGCACCGTGCGGCCCGGGCGCGTCTCCAGCGTGCGCACGCAATCGATCACGTTCTTCGGGAACACCAGCGCGATCAGCAGGTACAGCGCCAGGAAACTGAACGCGAGCGTCCACGCCCAGCCGATGTCCGGGGCGAACGCGAGCGGGCGGCCGAGCAGCAGGCAGTGATGCACCCACGAATGGAGCCATTCGAAGCCGCCCATCTTGCCGAACAGGGCCACGTCCTGGACGTCGCCATGGACGACGGCCGCCGGATCGCGGATCAGCTCGCCACCGACCGCGACCACGTCGCCGCCGACATCGGCGTGCGGACCGAGTTCGACGTTGCCGAACACCGCGACGACGTTTTCGCCGACGTGGCTGTCGACATACGTATTGCCGAGCACCGCGATCGCAGCCTCACCGACGGGGCCGGTGACGTGCGTGTTGCCCAGCACGGAAACGACGGCTTCGTCGACTTCGCCCGCGCTCGTCGACGAACCCAGCACTGAAACCACCGCCTCCGCGTGTTCGCCGGCCGCCAGGGTTGAATTGCGGCCGATGCCCACCACCGCGTGCTTGTCGATCCGATGAACGTCCGCAGCCTCGTCCGCATCGTCGTCTTCTTCTGCCGTGGCTGCGTTGCCGGACTTGTCGTCCTTCGCCTCCTTCGTGTCAGTCGTGATGGTGATGTTCAGCTTGTGTTCGTGTTTCTTTGCGGCCGGCTGCGGCGCGGCAGGCGCTGCGGGTGCAACGGTGGCGGTGGTTGCGGCGGGTGCAGCAGGCGCAACAGGCGGTGACTTGGCCTTGGGCGCAGCGACTGCGGGTGCCGCATCCTGCGCCAGCGTCGCCGGTGATGCGGCCAGCAGGCCGGACAGCGTGAGCGCAGCAAGGAGCGACGGCAGATATTTTTTCATATTCATGTGTCAGGTCCGGACAGGTTCGGAGATAGGATCGAAGAGCGTGCGGAAGGCAGCAGCGCCCACGCCGAACAGCGCCGCATACAGCACCAGCGCCACGCCGGCGCCGCCGTAGAGCCAGGCCGCGGGAATCATGCCGCCGAGCGTTTGCAATGCATGGCCGAGGTTCGTGAACATCTGTACGCTTGCGCGCGTCGCGTTCGCGAGCGAGGACTGCTGGAGCGCCTCGGAAAACCAGCTGAGGCGATCGGTGGTCAGGTACGTGAGCGCCACGAGTACGGCGCTGGCGATCGAAAACAGGATGCGCGCCAGCCATGGCCAGGCACTGAATCCCCGCACCCACCACGGACGCGCGGCCTGCAACGCGAGCTGCTGCTCGATGCGCGTCGCCAGGCTCGCGGGCGCCTGGCGCAGCGGCTGCGCGCGCAGCAACTTGCCGATGTATTGCTCGAGCTCCTGCTCGCCAAGCGGTGGTTTCTGCTTGCTGTTCATTCAGCCCTCCAGCTGCTCCGCGGTGATGCCGCGTCGCTCGAGAATCGTGGCCAGCGCCGCGCGGGCGCGGTGGATGTCCGTCTTGACCTTCGCCAGCGAAATCTTCAGCCGCTGCGCGATATCTTCGTAGGGCATGTCCTCGAAGTGATAGAGCACCAGCGGCACGCGCTGGTGTTCCGGCAGTTCGCGCAGCGCCGCTTCGACGTACTCGTGCCGTTCGTCCTCACGCACGTTTTCCACGACGGATTCCTCCGCGGCAAAATCGATCGCCGGCTCGTCGTCCGCATCGTCGGCGCCCGCGAGCTGCGAGAAGAACACCCAGCGCTTGCGGTAGCGCGTCAGGTGCGTGAACGTCAGGTTGGTCGCGACGGTCTTCAGCCAACCCGCGGCGCGCGGGTTGTCGCGCAATTCGTCGAAGCGCTTGTGCGCGCGCAGGAAGACCTCCTGCGCGATGTCTTCCGCCTGCGCGTCATTGCCGCTCAGGCGAGCGGCCGTCGAGAAAACCATGTTCTGGTAGGTGCGCATGAATTTCGTGAATTCGGCCTGACGCGTGGCGTCCTGTGTAGGGGTCTGCACTGGGGTGTCATCGCTTAAGTGCATAACCCGGCTGCGGCCCTAAAGTTTCACGAAAAATGTCTTTTATATCAGTATCTTATAATAGTACTGGCGGATCGCGCGGGCGACCGGGGCCGGCGGCGCGCTGTCGCGGCGCAATTATGGCCCCACGCGGGGACAAACGGGAAATCCCTCAAGCTGCCGCGAAGGCGGCCCCAACTGACGCATTCTTAAGGCTGCATGCCGCACCCTGCGACCACAATTCGCGCGCTCATTGTCACCAACCCAAAAGGGGGTTTCATGTCCATTCGCAATTTCGTATTCGCCACGCTGCTGATGACGACCGCGGTTTCGGCCGGTGCGTTGACCGCACAGCAGGGCAAGATGTCGACGTGCAACGCGCAGGCCAAGGATCAGAACCTGAGCGGCGATGCGCGCAAGACTTTCATGAAGACCTGCCTCTCGAGTGCTCCGGCTGCGAAGGAGCTGACGCCCCAGCAACAGAAGATGAAGAGCTGCAATGCGGACGCGAAGAGCAAGGGCCTGAAGGGCGCCGACCGCAAGGCGTTCATGAAGACCTGCCTCTCGGCGGCCTGAAGGCAAGCCGGTCAACCAGCGGGGACGATGCCGGGCGGCATCGTCCCCGTTTTCTTTTCGAGCGCCGTTACTTCCCGGCGCAGATCGACACGTCGCCGCTTTGCGAACCGACTTGCAGGCGCGCTCCGCCCTTGCCGCTGCGGAAATTCAGGTGGCTGCCCGGTCCGTACTGGGATTCGACGGGCTTCGGGCCAAAGCAGTTGCTGATGTCGCCGCTGAGGCTCTGCACATTGATGTCCGCGTCGGGCGCCGTGGCGAAGTGCAGCTTGACGTCGCCGCTCACGGTCGTCGCGTCGAGCTGACCCTGCGCGCCCAGCGTCGCGGCATCCAGGTTCAGGTCGCCCGAGACGGACTGGTAGGTGACGTGATCGAGGTCGTTGAGCCGGGCGATCGTGTCGCCGCTGACGGTGTTGAGCGTGAAGTCGCCGCCCGTGCCGTTCAACGCGACATCGCCGCTGACCGTCTTGATCTGCGCATTGTGGCCATTGTGCGCATCCAGGTGCACGTCGCCGCTGACCGTATCCACCTGCAGGCTGCCGCTGCCCACGTCGCCTTGGATGTCGCCGCTGACGGTCTGCAGGTGCTGGTTGCCGCCGACGCCGTTCGTGCGCAGGTCGGCGCTGACCAGCGACACGTCGAGCGAGCTGTTCTTCGGCACATGGATCTTCAGGTCCGCGGTGTTTTCACCGTGCGAGTGGCTGCTGCCATTCGGGACCACCACGTGGATCGTCGTGCGGTTCGCGCTGCTGGTCACGTCGACGCGCTCGACGTGCGGGCCGAGCTTGCCCGTGACATCGACCGTGGGTTGGTCCCAGCCGGTGACCTCGACGGTTCCCTCGACGTTGACGATCTCGACGGTGCCGGACGGATCGGCCGGCTTCTGCGCGCTGAAATCGCGCTGGGGCGCCTGCGCGGCCTGCACCGGAATCGCCAGCGCTGCGAGCGCCGCGGCGGCCGCGAAGGCCGCGAACCACGTTGCGTGGGTGGTACGGTAGTTCGTGCTCATGATCGGGAACTCCTTGTCAGCATGGGTTGCGTCGTTTGCGCGACGCTGGTGTACAGATTGATTTCCTGCTGCCAGGTGTTGCGCAGCAACTGCCACAGCAGCGGGCTCGCCGGGTCTTGCGCCAGCGCGGCGCTGATGTCGGCATTGGCCTTGCGGATCGTTTCCAGGTCGGCGCGCACGCGATCGCGCGTGGCCGGCGAGAGCAGGTGGAGGCGCTCGTTGAACGTTCGCTCGAGCGCGGCGCGAGCCGCAACGTACGGCGCATCCTGCGGCGGCTGGAAACTCACCGGAATGGCCACGCCCTGCGTCGGCGCCTGTTGCTGCGCGAGCATCGCGTCGGTGGCGCGCTCGCGCGCAACCGACCAGCACAGCGCCCCGACCAGGCTTGCCACGACCAAGCTGGCCGCGACGGCCATCGGCCATGGCATGCGCGCCAGGCGCGGCGAGGCGGCGTGCCCGAGCGGCGCGCCGATTTCGCTGCAAATCGCCGGCCACAGGTCGCGCGCCGGCCGCACGGCGCGCGGCAGGCTCGCCAGCGCCGCATCGAGCGTTTCATATCGTGGATGATTCATGCGGCCTCCATCGCGATGCCCAGTTGCTGCGCCATCAGGCGGCGCGCGCGGTGCAGTTGCGCCTTGCTCGTGCCGGTGGCGATGCCGAGCATCGCCGCGGCTTCCTCGTGCGTGTGCCCATAGACGCACACCAGCACCAGCACGTCGCGCGCGCCCTGAGGCAATCGCGCCATCGCCGCCTCGACATCGAGCGTGCCGGTCGCTTCCGCGTGGCCCGGCCGCTGCAGCGCGGCCTCGTCGAGTTCGCCGGCTTCCCGCAATGCATCGCCGGGCCGTTTGCGGCGCAGGCTCAGTACCGTATTGACCGCAATGCGGTGTAGCCACGTCGACAGGCGGCTGCGGCCTTCGAAGGCCGGCAAAGCCCGCCAGGCGGCGATGAAGCATTCCTGCGTGCAATCCTCGGCGAGCGCCGGCTGGCCGGTCATGCGCAGGCACAGACCGTAGACCTGGTCGGCATGCTCGCGATAGATGGCTTCGAACTCCACGCCCACCATGCCAACTTGGACTCGCCCGGGCCCGTCAGGGTTTAAACGAGGGCTCGATCCCTGGACGACGCGGCATGCCCAACGCGCACAGCGCCGAGCCGCCCACCACGCCGGCCACCCCGATCAGCGTCAGCACGTTCGGGATTTCAGGCACGACATCCGGTAGCAGCCAACCGGCGGACAGCAGCGTGGCCGCGGACGTGAACAGCGGCGAGACGGCCACCGTGGCGCCGACGCGCGCGACCTGCCACAAGTGCATCGCCTCGGCGTATGCGCCGTAGGCGATCACGGTGTTGAAGCAGCAGAACACCAGCGCGCAGGCCTGGCCGGTGCTGAGCAACCGCAATTTGCCGGGATGCGAGAGCGGCGTGAGCACCAGCGCGCCGCCGACGAACAGCAGCCAGAGCATCTGCGCCGACGTCCACTCGCGCAGCAGCCGCTTCTGCGCCAGGCTGTAGATGGCCCAGCTCAGCGAACCGGCCAGCAGCAACAGCACGCCCAGGCCGAGTCGCGATCCCCCGGCGAACAGCAACGGCAGCCGGCGGTTGAAGAACAGCAGCAGGCCAGCGAGCAGCAAGGCCGCGCCCAGCCATTGCATCCGGCTGAATCGCTCGCGGTAGACGGCCAGGCCGCCGACGAGCAGGAAAAGGCTTGCGGTCTGGCCGACGACCTGCGAGGTCTCGGGCGAACTCAAGCCCAGGCCAACGACGAACAACGTGTAGTTGAGGGTGATGCCCAGCACCGCGACCGGCAGCAGTGCGCGCAATTTTGCCGGCAGCAGCCACGGACGGGGCAGGGCGCCGCGTCGCGCGAGGAACGCTCCGATCACGATGCCCGCGAACAGGAAGCGGCACCAGGTGATCGTGCAGGTGTCGAGCACCGGCACGACGATGTGCAGGGCCAGCGGCAGCAATCCCCAGCAGAGGGCGGCGAGCAGGGCCAGCAGGAAGGCCAGGCGGGTGTGGCGCGACATCCGGCCATCGTACACTGCGTGCGCGCACCCGCAGCGCTAGTGGAGGACGTCCCATGTGGCCCGAGATGCACCACCATCACCTCGACAGTGAATCGCCACAGCGGCTGCGGCCGACGCAGATGTCCGTCGGGCTCATCGAGGTCGCGCGCAAGCGGCGCGAGTGGGCCGCGCTCGGCCGCAAGCAGCGGCGCGAGGCGCTGCACACGCAGGTGTTCCCGGCGGTGCTCGGCCCGGGAGCGCGCTTCTACATCATCGATCATCACCACCTCGGCCTCGCATTGATCGAAGAGGACGTGCGCAAGGTGTTCATCGCCGTCCAGGATGACCTGTCGTGGCTCGAGCCCGCGGTGTTCTGGCGCACGATGGAATTCCGCGCCTGGGCGCACCCCTTCGATGCGCAGGGCCGGCGGCGCGAATTCCGCGACATGCCGCGCCGGCTCACGGACCTCGCCGATGACCCATACCGGAGCCTGGCTGGCGACGTGCACAAGGCGGGCGGCTATGCGAAATCGCCGGCGCCGTTCGCGGAATTCCTGTGGGCGGATTTCCTGCGCGAGCGCGTCGGCGGACGCACCGTGCGCAACCAGCGGCGACGCGCCGTGAGCAAGGGCGTCAAGTTGGCGAGATCCGTCGAGGCGCGCTACCTGCCGGGGTGGTCGGGCAAGAAATCGTGAAGCGCCTCGGTCCGGACCTGGTCGCGGGACTGTCAGTTGCGGGACTCGCGCTGCCCGAGGCGCTGGCTTACGCGGGCATCGCAGGGCTCCCGCCGGTCGCCGGCCTCGCCGCCGCGATCGTCGGGCTTGCCTGCTACGCATTGCTCGGCACCAGCCGCTACGCGATCGTCACGGCGACATCATCGTCCGCCGCGGTGCTGGCCGGCGCCCTGCATTCGATCCCCGGCATCGGGCCGGCGCAGTCCATCGCGTTCGCGGCGGCGCTGGTGCTGCTCGCCGGCGTGTTGCTGCTGGCGTGCAGCGTGCTGCGCCTCGGCCGCATGGCGCAATTCATCGCGCGGCCGGTGGTGCGCGGCTTCACGCTCGGGCTCGCGATCGTCATCACGGTGCGGCAGCTCGCGAAGCTGTGCGGATTCCACGCGCAGCAAACCGCGCTCGCGCCGATGATCGGGGAGTTGTACGCGCGGCGCGGCGAATGGCAGGGCGCGAGCCTGCTGCTCGGCGGCGCAGCGTTGCTGTTGCTGGCGTTGCTGCGTCGCTGGCCGCGCTTGCCGGGCACGCTGATCGTGCTCGTGCTCGGCATCGTCGCGGCGCCGTGTCTGGATGCGCGGCTCGGCGGCATCGCGCTCGTCGGCAGCATCGACCTGGGGCTCGTCAGCGCGCGCGTTCCGGCGCTGGATTTCGAGACGTGGTTTCGCGCCGCCGAACTGGCGCTGGCGCTGATGCTGATCCTGTTTGCCGAGAGCTACAGCTCGGTGCGCGGCGCGGCGTTGCGCCATGACGAGCGCATCAACGTCAATCGCGAGCTGTTCGCACTCGGCGTCGCGAATCTCGCCTCGGGCCTGATGCAGGGCGTTCCGGTCGGCGCCGGCTACTCGGCGACGACCGCGAATGAATCCTTCGGCGCGCGTTCGCGCCTGGCCGGCGCCACGGCGGCAGTGTTCGTGGCGATCGCGGCGTGGTGGCTGCGCGATTGGGTCGCGCGCATTCCCGAACCGGTGCTGGCTGCGATCGTGATATTCGCGATGCGTCACGCCGTGAGCCTCGAACCGTTGCGGCCCTACCTGCTGTGGAAGCGCGATCGGTGGGTCTATGCAACGGCGGTCGCCGCGGTGCTGCTGTTTGGCGTGCTCAACGGCCTGCTGGTCGGCATCGCGGTCAGCCTGGCCTTGTTGATCCGCGAACTCACGCAGCCCAGGCTCACCGTGCTGGGTCGGCTGGGGAACAGCCACGACTTCATCCGGCTTGGCGCGAATGCCGATGTGCAGGCGGTGCCCGGCGTGCTGATCCTGCGGCCCGAGGAGCCGCTGTTCTTCGCCAATGTCGAGGCCGTGCTCGACAACGCGGCCGCGCAGCTGGCCGCCGCGCCGGCGGCGCGCACGTTGGTGCTGAGCCTCGAGGAATCGCCGAACCTCGACGGCACGTGCATCGAGGTGCTGGGCCAGTTCGCCGCGAACCTGCAGCGCGACGGACGCACGCTGCGCCTGGCGCGCCTGAAGGAACCGGTGATCGGGGTGCTGGCGGTGGCCTCGCTCCCGGGCCTTCCCGATTCCGCGCTCAGCGGCAGCAGCGTCGATGCCGTCGTCGCCAGCGTCGTCGGTGCGCGGTAGGCGTCGTTTGCGCTAGGATATCGGCTCGGGACAATGCCATTGGCCGACTGGGCCATTGGCCGACTGGGGAGCCACCATGAAATTGATCACCGCGGTCATCAAGCCGTTCAAGCTCGATGAAGTGCGTTCGGCGCTGTCCGAACTCGGTATTTCGGGCATGACGGTCACCGAGGTGAAGGGTTTCGGGCGCCAGCGCGGCCACACCGAGTTGTATCGCGGCGCCGAATACGTCGTCGACTTCGTGCCGAAGACGCGCATCGAGGTGGGCGTGCGCGACAACCTCGTCGACCAGGTCGTCGACGCGATCGTCAAGGCCGCGAAGACCGGCAAGGTCGGCGACGGCAAGATCTTCGTCAGCGACATCCATCGCGCCGTGCGAATCCGCACCGGCGAAATGGACGATTCCGCGCTCTAGGGTTCGCGCAGCGTCAGTTCACCGTCGACGACGTCGTACTCGCGCTCCAGCGCCGGCGCCTGCACGTCGAGCGTGTGCACGTTGAACGTGGACGCGGGGCCGATCGCCATGACGCGCACGCCGGCCAGGTTGAGCGGCCGGCCCGGCTCCAGTTCACCGTAGTCGCGCGGCTGCACCAGCCAGGCGTATTTTCCACCGCTGCGCGCGTGGAAGGTCGCCGTGCCATCCGCCTCGACGGTCAATGCGGAAGACTCGTCGATGCCGAGGCCTGCCAGCGTGCGTTCCGGATCCATCGTGTGCGCCCGCGCCAGGAACGTGAACAGCCGGCCGAGTCGTGCGCGCGCATCGAAGTGGCTGTCCGTGAGGATATGCTCGAGCAGCTCCGCATGCACGAAATCGCCCTCGATCGTCACCGACTTGCCGAGCGGATCGGCCAGCGCGTGCGGCGAGGTGAGGCTGATGCTGTCCATGCAGCCGTACAGCCACGCACCCTGGATCGCCAGGCCCGCGCTCGTGCCGCCGAAGGGCTTGCCCGCCGCGATGTGCGCATCGATCGCGTCATTGAGCGGGGTGCCGCGCCACATGCGCACGTAGTTCGATTGGTCGCCGCCGCCGATGAAGATCGCATCGGCCGATTCGACCGCCGCCAGCAGGCGCGGGTCGTAGGCGCCGCTCCGGTCCGTGAACACGAAGGTGCGCACCGACTTGAGCCCCTTGATGTCGTTGTAGAACTCCTCGCCGATCTCGCCGCCTCCGGAAGCATGGAGGATGACCAGGTGGCCATGGCCGGCGTGTTCGGTGAACCAGCGGAATGCATCGTACGGCCAACCGCCGCCGCCGTTGAGCAGCAATCCACCGATGACCGGATCAGGCGTCGGCGCGGATTCATCGCCGACGACATAGGTGCGGTAGCCGGGTCCGCCCTGCCAATCGCTCACTCGCGCATTGTCCGCGCCGATTGCCGCGGCCGACAGCAGCATCAACCCAATCGCGGCGCAAAAATGCTTGCTCATCCGGTGGCGCTCCCAGTCATTCGTCGATAACGCGTCTGCAGCTTGAAGTTGCCGAATTCGGGATCCTGGGTCTCGAAATCCAGCCTCAGCATGCCGCTGGAAGGCTCGTATTGGTAGGACCAGCTGCGCGAACTGTGATTCGTGTATTTCGCGCGCACGACGAATGCGCCCTGGTCCCACCCGCTGGTGACATTGGACGCGCCGCTGGTATCGATGCGCGACACGGTCTGGCCCGGCACGAACTCGCGCGGCGGTTCGGCATCGATCGTGATCTCCACGCCGTCGGGATTCTGCTCGACGCGCAGCTTCGACGGCGGGCGCAGTCCGTCAGCAAGGCGCGTGCGCTCTTTCTCTGGCTCGTCGGGCGGCAACATCAGCGGATCATATTCGCTGCCGGGCCCGCCGTAGCCGCCGCCGCGGCCCCCGGGCATGCCCATCACGCTGCGATTCCGGCGCTGGCGCATGCGCTCGCGCTGCGCCTTCAGCACCTCGGCCAACTTGGCATCGAAGTTCTCGCTCGAGGCCGGCTCCTGCTGCCAATCGCCCACCAGCGGGGAATTTGGCACGGACGGATTGGTCGCCAGCGTGTTGCAACCGCCGCAGCCCAGCGCGACGACCAGCACGATGATGGATTGGAATCGCATGCTACGAGACATGGACTGGCGGCGCCGTCAATGGTTCGCGCCGTTCGCGCCTGCCGCGCCGGTCGCGACCAGTGCGCGCAGCTCGCGCAGTTTTCGTTCGACCACCGCCGCGTTGTCGGCCCCGATGCGCAGCATCAGCTTCTGCCCGGCGGAACGCGCTTCGAGATCGGGATCGGCGTATTCCCAGAACACCTTGGGGCGCACCAGCGCGATCGGTCCCGTCGGCTTCGGCGTCGCCAGCAGGTTGTCGATCACCGCGACGAGGCGGTCGTTGAAATAGCCCTGTGGATAGCCCAGGTCCTGGTAGGCACGCTGGAACAGCGGATAGTAGTGCTGGTACAGCGCGTTCACCGCGTGCATGTCGAGGTTCCCGAGCAGCGCCACCAGCGGCGCATAGCGCAGCGAGTTCTCGTGCGTCGCGAGCGTGGCCTGGTCTTCGCCACCGCTGACCATGAAACTGCCTGCCGTGCGATGCAGCGGCAGCAACTCGACGGCCAGCTTGTGCCGCGGCAGGTTGTCCACCGTCGCGACGATGTGGCGGATCAGGTTTTCCGGCTGCAGGTATTTGCCGAGCGCGCCCGCGCCGGACAGGCCGGTCAGTTCCTTCGCAAACGGCTTGTCGCTGTCGCCGAGCGTGGGCAGCGAGGCCGCGTTCGCATCGGCCGCCGGCATCGGATTGGCGATCTCGGGCGCCGTTTCGGGCACCGGGCCGGCCGCCACCGGCGGGGGTGGCACGGGAGTGGGCGCGAGGTGCGGCCACCAGTACCAGGCCGCGGCGCTGCCCAGCAGCAGGATCAAACCCAGCGCAGGAATGGCCTTGTTGTACACGCGCGCCTCCCGGGCCCTCGCCGAAGCCAGTACAGCGTATGATTTCACTGTACCGCATTGCTGACAAAAGGGCTTGGGGGCGATATGTCAACAGGGACAAATCCGGCAGGTGACTGGGCCGCAGCCATGCAGAAGGCGCAGGCCGACATGCTGCGCCAGTGGTCCGAACTCGGCCAGGGCTGGGCGCGCGCCGCGGCCCCGGCGGCTGCCACGCCGGCGGGTGCCGGCCCCGGCGGCCCCAACGCATCGGCTTCCCCCGCTTCGGGCGAGGCGCTGGCCCGCAATTTCCTGCAGCAGTGCGAGCAGTATCTCGGCGTGTCGCGATCGCTGTGGGATCTCGTGACGCGCTCCGCGTCGATCGGCGATCCTGAACAGCGCAGCCGCAGCTTTGCCGATGGACTCGGCGCCCTGCAGCAGCAATTTGCCGGGCTGTGGGCGGCGACGCCGTTTGGCGCGCCCCCGTCCATGGGCATGCCGGGCGGAGCCTGGCCCGGCGCCGCCGCCGGCGCATTCGGTGGCATGGGCGGCCTGGGTGGCATGCCTGGCGTCGGCGCATTTCCCGGCGCATTCGCGATGCCTGCGCTCGGCCCAAGTCGCGAGCAGCAGGAAGCGTGGCAGCGGCTGATGCAACTCGCGGCTCGCACGGCGCAGGCGCAAATGCAGGTCGGCACGCAGTGGAACGACATCATCGGGCGGGCGCTGCGCGAACTCGCGGAGCGCGTCGCACCGCGCATCAAGAGCGGCGGCGCGGTCGGCTCGCTCAAGGAAATCTATGACCTGTGGGTCGAGTCGGCCGAAAGCGTGTACGCGCAGGCGGCGCGCAGCGCCGCGTTCGTGCAGGCGCAGGCCGAGCTGACCAACGCCACGAGCCAGCTGCGCTCGGCGCAGCGCGAACTGATCGAGGAGTGGGCGCGGCAATTCGACCTGCCGACGCGCGCGGAACTGAACAGCATCCACCAGCAATTGCGCGATCTGAAGGCCGCGCTGCATCGGGGCTGATGGTGAGCGACGCCTCGTCCACGCCCGGCTTGTCTCCGGCAGCCGCGCTCGATGAGCTCGGCGAATTGCCGGGCCGCATGGCCGCGACGATGCGCTCGCTGCAGGCCGCGGCCGGCGTGGAATTCGGCTGCTCTGAAAAAGACGCGATCCACCGCGAAGACAAGCTGACGCTGTATCACTATCGGCCGATCGCGCCGAGCGCGAACCTGCCGCCGGTGCTGATCGTGTACGCGCTGGTCAATCGCCCGTACATGATGGACCTGCAGCCCGATCGTTCCTTGATTCGCCGGCTGCTCGAGCTCGGCATCGATGTATACCTGATCGATTGGGGCTATCCCGACGGCGCCGATCGCTACACCGACCTGAACGACTACATCAATGGCTACCTGCATCGCGCGCTCGATGTGGTGCTGCAGAAGCACCAGATTCCGTCGGCCACGCTGCTCGGCGTCTGCCAGGGCGGCACCTTCAGCCTCTGCTACGCGGCGCTGCATCCGGAGCGCGTGCGCAATCTCATCACGATGGTGACGCCGGTCGATTTCCAGACGCCGGACAACCTGCTGTCGCGCTGGGCGCAGGGCATCGACGCCGATGCACTGGTTGCCGCGCACGGCGTCGTGCCCGGCGTAGTGCTCAATGCCGCGTACGTGTCGCTGATGCCGTTCCGGCTGCTGCAACAGAAGTACGTCAACCTGCTCGACGCGGAAGGCGACCAGGCGCAGATGGACAATTTCATGCGCATGGAGAAGTGGATCTTCGACAGCCCGGCGCAGGCCGGCGCCGCGTTCCGCGAATTCATGCGCTGGTTCTTCCAGGAGAACCGGCTGCTGAAGGGCACGCTCGAGATCGGCGGCCGCAAGGTGGAACTGAAGAACATCCGCCAGGCGGTGCTGAATATCTACGGCAAGCAGGATCACCTGGTGCCGCCGGCCGCGTCGATCGCGCTCGAACCGCTCCTCGGCACGTCCGACTACATGGCGCTGGGCATGGATGTCGGGCACATCGGCATGTACGTCAGCGGTCGCGCGCAGCGCGAGCTTCCGCAGGCGATTGCTTACTGGCTGCAACGACGCTGAAGGCGTCAAACCACACGCGTCGGCAAACGCGTCAACTACGATAAGGCGTCCATCATGACCACCGCAACGCAAGCAACGAAGACACCGGCCAACGTTCCCATCAGCACGGCGCGCCTGCGCGAACTCGATCTCGCGCACCACCTGCCTGCGTTCCAGAACTACCACCTGATGCAGACGCTCGGCGGCAGCCGCATCATCACGCGCGCCGAGGGCTGCTACATCGAAGACGCCGACGGCAACAAGATCCTCGATGGCATGGCCGGGTTGTGGTGCGTCAACGTGGGATACGGGCGCAAGGAACTGGCCGATGTTGCGCACGAGCAGATGCTGCAGCTGCCGTTCTACAACACCTTCTTCCGCACGGCCACCGTGCCCGGCGTGCAGCTGGCCACGAAGATCGCCGGGCTCACCGGCGGCAAGCTGCAGCACGTGTTCTTCAACGGTTCCGGGTCGGAAGCCAACGACACGGCACTGCGCCTGGTGCGACATTACTGGACCTCGCGCGGCGAGCCGCAACGCAAGATCTTCATCAGCCGCTGGAACGCCTACCACGGGTCGACGGTCGCGGGCGCGAGCCTCGGCGGCATGAAGCCGATGCACGCGCAGGGCGACCTGCCGATTCCGGGCATCGAGCACATCATGCAGCCGTACAAGTTCGGCGACGGGTTCAATGAGAGCGAAGAGGCGTTCGCGGCGCGCGCGGCCAACGCGCTGGAGCAGAAGATCCTCGAACTGGGACCAACGCGCGTCGCCGCGTTCATCGGCGAACCGGTGCAGGGCGCGGGCGGCGTGATCATTCCGCCGCGCGGCTACTGGGAGAAGATCAGCGCGATCTGCAAGAAGTACGGCGTGCTGCTCGTCGCCGACGAGGTCATCTGCGGCTTCGGCCGCCTCGGCCGATGGTTCGGCCACCAGCACTTCGGGCTGCAGCCCGACATCGTGACGATGGCCAAGGGTCTGTCCTCCGGCTACCTGCCGATCTCCGCCACGGTGGTCTCGCACGACATCATCGAGCTGCTGCGCGAGAAGGACGATGAGTTCAACCACGGCTTCACGTACTCGGGACACCCGACCTGTGCCGCCGTGGCCTTGCGCAACATCGAGATCATCGAGCGCGAAGGGCTCGTGCAGCGCACCGCCGAGGTGACCGGTCCTTACCTCAACAAGGCGTTGCAGCGCCTGCTCGACAACCCGATTGTCGGCGAGGTGAGGTCGCTGGGTCTCATCGGCGCCGTCGAGATCGTGCGCAAGAAGGGCACGAACCTGCGTTTCGGCGACAAGGAGGGCCCGGCCGGAACCGCGGTGCGCGATCGCTGCGTCGCGAACGGGCTCATGCTGCGCGCGGTGCGCGACAGCATCATCATGTCGCCGCCGCTCATCATCACGACGGCGGAAATCGACCGGCTGGTGTCGACCCTCGACAAGTCGCTGACCGAGGCGGCAGCGCTGCTGAAGTAGCCGCAGCGGATGGTTGTCCTGCAGCGTGATGCGCTCGCGCGCAATCCGCGCATCGACCTGCTGCGCGGCGTGGCGATACTGCTGGTGGTGGTGCACCACCTGTACCTGCGCGTGCCGCTCACCGATTGCGCGTGGCTGTCCCGCGTGCCGAAGCGCGTGCTGCTGGGATTCGGCATGCACGGCTACGAGGCTGTCTTTCTATTCTTTGTCATCTCGGGCTTCCTGATCACCTCCAACGCGCTGCAGCGCTGGGGTCGCCTCGATCGCATCGACATCGGCGAGTTCTACGCGCGGCGCTTCGCGCGCATCGTGCCCTGCCTGTTGGTGCTGGTGGCGGTGCTCTGCGTGCTGCACGCACTGCGCGTGCCGCACTACACGATCGAGCACGCGAACCAGTCGCTGCCGCGTGCGGTGCTCGCAGCACTTGGGCTCCACGCGAACTGGTACCAAGCAAAGACGGGCTGGCTTCCGGGAAACTGGGACGTGCTCTGGTCCTTGTCCATCGAGGAAGTGTTCTACATCGGGCTGCCGTTGCTCTGCCTCACCGTGCGGCGCACGTGGCTACTAGTGCCTTTGCTGCTCGCGCTTGCGGCATCATTGCCGTGGACACGCGCCGCAGCCGCCGGTAACGAAATATGGCACGAGTTTGCCTACCTGCCCGGCATGGCGGCCATCGCCACTGGCGTGCTTTCGGCGATCTGGGCGGCGCACAAGACGACGCCGTCTCGAAGTTGGATCAGAGCTTTCGCTATCGTGGGCGTGCTGGGCCTGGGCGCGACGGTCTTCGCAGACGACCTTCTGTCGCGAGCGATGCATGAATTCGCGATGCTTGTGCTGACCGGCTCCTCTGCGTGCCTAGTCATCGCCTCGTACTGGCACGCGCGAGCAAGCGTGGATGCGCGGTGGCCACTTACCGCCTGGATCGAATCATTCGGCCGCCTGAGCTACGAGATCTATCTCACCCACATGTTCGTGGTGTTCTCGATCGTTGAGCTCTACGAGGTGAGCGGAGGCGACACGCGATTCATGCCGCTTTGGTATGCCCTGACCGTGGCTTGGTGTTGGCTCGTGGGGGTTGGTGTCGATCGCGTCCTGTCGACGCCGGCGAATCGCTCACTGCGGAAGTGGATGCTGGGTTCCACCCAGGCCCGCGTGGCTCAACCGAGTACGTAGCCGCCCGGAGCGTCTGCGAGTGGCACATAGCCTGCGGCGGCATTGCCGCGCGATGGCGGTGCCGTCAGTCCGGGAGCGGAGTGCGCGACGAGCCATTGCTGCCAAGTCGGCCACCAGGAACCCGCGCGCAGCTCAGCCTGTTCCATGAACTGTTGCGGAGACGCGGGCGCCACCGGGTCGTTCCATTTCAGCACGCGATGCCGGCGCTTCGCATTGACCGGCCCGCTGATGATGCCCGCGTTGTGGCCACCGCTGGTCAGCAGGAAGGTGTAGTCATTCGAGCGCACCAGCGCGCGCGTCTTGAACGCGGAATGCCAGGGTGCGACATGATCGGTCTCGGTGCCGACGACGAACATCGGCACGGTGATCTGCTTGAGGTCGATCGGCTTGCCATCGACGGTGAACGTTCCTGCAGCAAGCTCATTGTGCAGGTACAGGCGCTCGAGGTACTGGCTGTGCATGCGGCAGGGCATGCGCGTGCCATCGGCATTCCAGGCCATCAGGTCATTGAGTTGCGCGCGCTGCCCGCGAAGATATTGGTTCACGGCCGGCGCCCAGATCAGCTCGCTGCTGCGCAACAGTGCGAACGCGGCGCCCATGCTTTCGCTGCTGAGCACGCCGTCGCGCTGCATCTGCGCTTCGAGCGCGGCGAGTTGCTCGGGTGAGATGAACATCGACAGCTCGCCGGGTTCGCTGAAATCGGTCTGCGCGGCAAACAGCGTGATCGAACCGATGCGCGTGTCACCGTCACGAGCCAGCGCTGCCGCAGCGATCGACAGCAGCGTGCCGCCGATGCAATAGCCGACCGCATGCACGCGGCGGTTCGGCACGATGGCCTGCACGGCATCGAGCGCCGAGCGCACGCCGAGGCGCACGTAGTCATCCATCGCAAGGTTGCGATCGGCGGCGGTCGGGTTCTTCCACGACAGCATGAAAACCGTGTGGCCCTGCCCGACGAGGTAGTTGACCAGCGAGTTGTGCGGCGAGAGATCGAGGATGTAGTACTTCATGATCCACGCCGGCGTGATCAGGATCGGCTCGGCGTAGACACTGTCGGTCTGGGGGCTGTACTGGATCAGCTCGGCGAGTTCGTTGCGCATCACGACCTTGCCGGGCGTGACGGCGACCTTCTTGCCGACGCCGAATTGTTCGGTGCCCGGCGCGGCGCCGCGGGTCAGCATGCGCGCGGCATCCTCGAGCCAGTGCTGCGCGCCGCGCAGCAGGTTGGCGCCATTCTCGCGGCGCGTCTGCTCGAGCAGGTCGGGATTGGTTGGCAGGTAATGCGCCGGCGACGTGAAGTTCAACCACTGGCGCTGCAGGAATTCCAGGCGTTGCGCGTTCTCGGCGCTCACGCCGTCCGCGGCGCCCAGCGCCTCGCGGCTCCAGGCCTTCAGGTTGTCGTGCGCATGCGCGTAGACATTGAAGGGCCATTGATCCCAGCCGGTGCCGGCGAAAGTGGAGTTGCCGTTTGCAGGCGGGTGCGGTTGGCCCGTCGCTGCCTGCAATGCGAAGCGCGCACTGTCCGCGCCGTAGGCGAGCGCGGACCGGAACAATGCCTGTTGGCGCTCTGGCGCGAGTGCGAGTCCCAGCGACCAATCAGCCCAGGCGCGCAGGTAGTCGTTGACGCCCGCGACGGGTGTTGCGAGCTGCGCGCGCACGCCGCGCACCAGTTGCTGCGTGGCATCCGCCGTCGCAGGCTGCGTTGCCGGCGGCTGCGATGTGGCGAGGGGTGTGTCGGTGGCCATTGGCAAAAGGCCCCGGAGCGGATCATCCACCCCGGGGCCTTGGGTCACTGTCAGCTTGCGAAAGCGCCTTAGGCCGCTTTCTTCGTCAGCTCGACGACCTTCGCGGTCGCTTCATTGAAGAGCTGGTTCAGCGTGTTCTGCGACTCGCTGGTGATCGTGCTCAGTTCCTGCACGCGACCACGCAGCTGCTCGCTGATCTTCGAACCCAGTTCGCTCTGGCGCGCAGCCAGTTCGGCGGGGCTCTTGGCAGCCAGCACGGCCTGCGCCTGGGTCAGCGTCCACTCGAGGTAGTCGCCGGCGACGGCGTACTGGTAGCGGGCGACGCGCTCGAAAGCCTTCAGGGCTTCCTGCTGCGCGCGGATGGCGGGGGCCAGCGCATCGCGATAGGACTCGATCAGCGCGCTCGGGTCGAAGGTGCGGTCGTTCATGTCAGTGCTCCGGGTAGGGGTAGTCTCAACGTGGGCCAAAGGATAGCCCAGGTTTGTATGCACTGCAAGAGAAACCTTCGGATCGCTGGTCGCGAGCCGTTATATCTATCTATCTTATTGTTTTATATCAATAAAAAATACGAAAGGCACTGACATACGTCGGCCAATACCGACTGGAATAACGCAGCGCGTCCTACAGTCGCAGGCCCCCGTCCAGGTCGATCACCCGGCCGGTGAAGAAGTCGTTCTCGAATATGAAGCGTGCCGCGTGCGCGATTTCTTCCGGTTCGCCCAGGCGACCGATCGGCACCGGCGCGACCATCTTCTCGAGGATCTCGGGCTTCATCGCATCGAGGATTGGCGTGCGCGTGAAACCCGGCGCGATTGCGCCGGCGCGGATCCGAAAGCGCGCGAGTTCGCGCGCCCACACGACGGCGAGCGCGGCGACACCGGCTTTCGCAGCCGCGTAGTTCGACTGGCCGATATTGCCGTGGCGCGAGATGCTCGAAATGTTGACGATCACGCCGCCGTTGCCGAGCTTGATCATGCGCTCCGCGGCTTCGCGGCCGCACAGGAACACGCCGGTCAGGTTCACGTCGATGACCGCCTGCCACTGCGCAAGGCTCATCTTGGCGCTCACCTCGCCATCCTTCGCCTTGACGAGCAGCGCGTCGCGGATGATGCCGGCGTTGTTGACCACGCCATCGAGCCGGCGGAAATCGCGCACGATCGCATCGAAGGTGGCGCCGACCTGTTCTTCGTTCGTCACGTTGGCGCCGTATCCACGCGCCTCGACGCCGTGCGCCGTGCAGGCGGCGAGCGCGGCGGACATGTCCGCTTCCGGCACATCGATCAAGGCCACGTTCGAGCCCGCCGCGGCAAATCCCTCGCTCAGCGAACGGCCAATGCCGCGCGCAGCACCGGTGACCGCAACGGTCTTGCCCTTCAGGTCCATGCCCTTCCTTTCGCTACTTCTGGGGTTGATCGTCGGCCGGCGGAGGCGGCGCGTCGGGCGGCTCGGGCGCAGCGGGCGGCGTGGCGCCGTGCGGATTCAGCGCGGCCAGCATCTGCGCCTGCATGCGGCTCCACATTTCCATGTTCTGCCGCGTCAGTTCGGCGAGCGGCGCCAGCGGCGCTTCCATCGCCTTGGCCATCTGCGCCTGCACCGAACGCTGCTGCTGCATGACGGTGCCCAGGCTCTGCTCGAGGTAGCGCGAGAGCATGTCCTGCACTGGATTGCCGTAGAAACGGATGATCCCTTCGAGCAGTTGCACGCTCAAAACGGGCGAGCCGAACTGTTCCTGCTCGGAGATAATCTGCAGCAGCACGGCGCGCGTCAGGTCTTCGCCAGATCGATCGTCGACCACCTGCACCCGCTCGCCGGCGGCGATCAGGCGACGGATGTCCTCGAGCGTGACGTGCCGACTGGCGGTCGCGTCGTAGAGGCGGCGATTGGCGTACTTGCGGATGACTCGGGGCGGAATCACGGCGCTGTCTGGTGTGGCTGCTATATAAGAGGGAGCGAGGTTTGCAAACGCGCGCGCATGCTAACCCAGCCGCTATGCAATGCACAATTAAGCATCGCACAGCTCCAGCGGCCGCGTTGCGGCCCAACATTAAAACGCAGGCTTTTCAGCACGTTGCCGTTGAGATGCCGCTGACAGACGACCAAAAGCGAGAGCGGCATTCCATAATGCAGCGCACACCAGAGGAGGGTGGTACGAGATGAATCCGCAGGGGCGGCAGTGCGCGGGCACCGTGTTCATGGTGCGTCCCGCCGCATTCGGGTTCAACGCGCAGACCGCCGCCAGCAATCCGCTGCAGCTCGCCGCCTCGGCCGACGCGGCCGCGGCGCACGCGGCCAACAATGAGTTCGCCGCGCTCGCGCAGGCGCTGCAATCCGAAGGCGTGCGCACCGTCATCGGCGCCGACACGCCTGTGCCCACGAAGCCCGACGCGATCTTCCCGAACAACTGGGTCAGCTTCCATGCCGACGGAACGATCGTGCTGTATCCGATGCTGGCAGCGAATCGCCGGCTCGAGCGGCGCAGCGAACTCGTCGAACAGGTTTGCGAGTCCTGCGGTTTTCGCCCGAGCCGGCGTCTCGACCTGACCGCGCACGAGCTGGAAGGCCGTTTCCTGGAGGGCACCGGCAGCCTGGTGCTCGATCATGTCGCGCGCGTCGCCTACGCCTGCCGATCGCCGCGCACCGACGGCGAACTGGTGCAGCAGTGGGCGAAAGCGATGCAGTTCGAAGCGGTGGTCTTCGACGCCGCCGACGCAAACGGGCAACCGTACTATCACACCAACGTGATGATGTGGATCGGTTCGCGCAGCGCCATGGTCTGCACGGAGTCGATCGCGGCGCGCGATCGCGAACGGGTGCTGGCGGCCTTGCGTGCGACCGAACGCGAAGTGCTCGAGATCGATCGCGCCGCGGTCCAGGCTTTCGCGGGCAACATGCTCGAGATCGCGACCTGGGACGAGGCCCTCGGCGATTCGTCGGTGCTGGTCATGTCCGCGACCGCGCGCGCCGCGCTGCCTGGAGCAGTGATCAATCGCCTGCGCAGGTGTGTTGACGTCATTTTGCCCGTGTACGTACCGACGATCGAGCGCGTCGGCGGTGGCAGCGTGCGTTGCATGCTGGCCGAAGTGCCGGACGTTGCAGCATGAGCGCGACGCTCGTGCAGCGGGTATTCAACGCGCTCGCCGATGGCGCCGTGCATTCCGGCGAGCAACTCGCGGAAGCACAGGGTGTTACGCGCGCGGCGATCTGGAAGGCCGTCGGCGCGTTGCAGGAGCTCGGTGTCGAGATCGAGGCGACGACGAACCGCGGCTATCGCCTTGCGCAGGCCGTGACGCCGCTGGATGCCCAGCACATCGCCGCGGCGCTGCCGCCCGATGCGCGCGCGCGGCTGCGTCGAGGCGACGTCGCCTGGTCACTGGCGTCGACGAACAGCGCGCTGCTCGCGCACGAGCGGCCTCACGATGCGGGCGCGCAGGTCGGCACGGTCGGTTTGCCCCCGGGCCAGTTCGATTTCCTGGCCGCCGAATACCAGAGTTCGGGACGCGGGCGCAGCTCGCGCCAATGGTTCGCGCCGCCGGGCGGGGCGCTCTGCCTCTCGCTCGCATGGAGTTTCGCGGCGCTCCCGAAGGGAGCCGCCGCGCTGAGCCTGGCGGTCGGCGTGTGCGCGCTGCGCGCGCTGTCGGGCATCGCGCCGCCCGACGTGCGCCTGAAGTGGCCCAATGACCTGCTCGCCCACGATCGCAAGCTGGGCGGCATCCTCATCGAACTGCGCGCCGAGAGCGGTGGCCCGGCCTACGTCGTCATCGGCATCGGCATCAACTGCGCGCTCGGCGAGCGCGTGACCGGACAGGTGCGCGACAGCGGCGCCGATCCGGTCGATCTGGCCACGCTCGGCGTGAAGCCCTGCGATCGCAACCAGCTGGCGGCGGCGCTGCTTCGCGAGATCGTGCAGGGCGTGCTGGAATTCGAGCGTTCCGGGCTGTCGTCGTTCGCCGCGGACTGGGCGGCGGCCGACGCGCTGGCCGGCCGGGTCGTCACCGTGGCGCTGCCCGACGGACCCTTCGTCGGGCATGCGCGCGGCATCGATGTCGACGGTGCATTGTGCGTGCACGGCAACGGCGCGCTGCGGCGCTTCAATACCGGGGAAGTCAGCGTGAGGGCGAACACTTGAAAGTGCTGCTGATCGATGCCGGCAATACGCGGCTGAAATGGACCACGCTGCGCGGCGCGCGTCTCGGGCGCGAGCGGGCGCTCGACTGGAACATGCGTAACCTGGATCGCGTCGCGCGTGCGGTGCTGCGCACGAAGGCCGAACGCGTGCTCGTCTGCAGTGTCGCCGGCGCCGCCTTCGATCGCGCGTTGCGCCGCGCCGCGAGGGGCGCGGGCCAGCGCGCGCCTCAGTTCGTGCGCAGCACGCGCCGCGCGGCCGGCGTGCGCAATGGCTACCTGGAGACCTGGCGGCTCGGCGCGGACCGCTGGGTCGCGATGCTCGGCGCTCGCTCGCTGATCCCTGGTCGCGCGTTGTGCATCGTCGATGCGGGCACCGCGCTGACGATCGACCTGATGGATTCGCACGGGCGGCATCGTGGCGGCCTGCTCGTGCCCGGCCCGACGCTGATGGTCGATTCGTTGCTGAATGACACGGCCGGCATCCGCGTGCGAGCCGGGCGCAATGTGCGCGGCGCGCGCCGCGCCGGCGCGATGTTCGGGCGCAGCACGCGCGCGGGCCTGCTCGCCGGCAGCACGATGGCCTGCGCGGCGCTCATCGAGCGCGCGCTCGCCGAGGCGCGCCGCGAATTGAAGGCGCGGCCGTTATTGCTGCTGTCCGGCGGCGGGGCGGCACAGGTGGCGCCGCTGCTGTCCGTGGCGCACCGCCGTGTCGATGGGCTGGTGTTGCAGGGATTGGCACTGCTCGCGCGGCTCGAATCCCGCTAGACTCGCGACCGTGCGAAACCTGCTCATCGCCCTGGCCGTCGTGAACCTGCTGTTTTTTGGCTGGTCGCACTGGATCGACAAGCCCGCTGCCGGGCAGCACCCGATTGCGGGCGTGCCGGCCATCCGGGTTGTGGCGGAGGGCGCGGCGCCCGCTGCGGCCGTCCCGACACCCGCCGCCAACGTGCGCTGCGCGAGCCTCGGACCGCTGCCGGATGAAGTCGTGGCTTCGGTCGTCGGCACCGCGCTGCGCGCGCGCAACTTCACGCCGCGCGAACGCGACGTGCAGACGGAGCAGGCCGACGGCTACTGGGTGTACATCGACAACTTGCGCGATGCGAGTTCGCGCGAACAGGCGCTGAAGAAACTGGCGCGCGCTGGCGTGCGCGATGCCGCGGCGCTGACGAACAGCGGCCAGGTTTCGGTGGGATTGTTCAGCGCGCAGGCCGGCGCGAACCTGCGCGCCGCGGCCGTGCGCGCCGCGGGCCTCGAGCCGGTCATCGAAGCGCGCACGCACCAGGTGAAGGAATACTGGTTCGACATCGATGTCGCGAGCGACACGCCGCTTCCGGCCGTGAACACGCTCGTTCAAGGACTCAACCTCGCCGCGCCGCCCGCGTGGGGCGCGTGTGCCGCGAGCGCTGGCAATGCGCCGGCGACGCCGCCTGCGTCCAAATGACATGAATCGCCGGGCGCATTGCGTGATGACCAGCCTGGCCGCATTTGCGGCCTGCTCGATTTCGTCGTTTGCCGAGGATGCGCCGCCGCAGACAGCGTCGGCGCAGGCGGCTCCGGCGTCCGCCATCCATCGCACGATCCTCAAGCGCATCGACGTGCCCGGATCGTTGTACGAGGTGGTGTATGTGCTCGTCGAGGTTGCGGCCGATTCAATCGTGCCCCGGCACACGCACCCGGGTTCGGTGATGGGCTACCTGCTCGAAGGTGACTACACGGTGCTGCTCGATGGCCAGCCTCCGCGCAGCCTGCACAACGGCGAGGTGTTCGAGATCCCGCCCGGTGTCGTGCACGAGGAACACTCGGGCAACAAGCCGGCGAAGATCCTGGCGGTGTTCACCGTCGAGAAAGGCAAGCCACTGACATCGCCTGCGCCCTGAGACCGGTTGGCTTGCAGGCCGCAGGCCGCGTGCCCAGAATACCGCGAAGAACCAGCACCGCTCGCCGCAGTAGCTCAGTTGGTAGAGCACCTGATTTGTAATCTTGAGCACCGTCATCACGGGTTTTCACGGACTTCCATCCGCGTCCGAGGATGCCACGAATCAGGCCTTACGGCCATCATCCGATTTCACTACAATTCCCTGTAGTCTGCTGACATAGGTGCTGACACGGATCATTCCTGAATATTCCTGACGAGGCGGGCGGTGCTGTTACACCGCCGACCTCTGACCAGCACAACGCACGAGGCGCGTTGCAATGGCTACTCGAAATCTTACCGCCGCGGCGATCGCGGAACTGCACTACGAGGAACGAGGCCCGTCACGGCAAGTCCTGTGGGACGCGACCGTGCGCGGGCTAGGTGTGAGGGTCACTCCGGCGCAGGGCCGCCAATACGTCCTCTCATACCGTTTCCATGGTCGCTCGCGGCTCATGTCTTTGGGTCGCGTCGAGGACTTTCGCAACGTCAACGAGGCGCGCGACCTTGCGCGCGAGCAGTTGCGCCAGGTGCGCATGGTCAAGGTTGATCCGCTGATAGCACGTCAGCGCGACAAGGCGGCCGGCACCGTCAAGGAAATGTTCGATCGCTGGCTCCTGGCTGTCGCCGCACGTCGATCGCCGCGCACGCACGCGGAATACCGTTACCAGGTCGAGAGCCGACTGATCCCGGAGTTCGGTCGACATCGGCCCGCGGATGTCACGCGGCCCGAGGTGCGCCGTATGCACGCGAGGCTCACGGAGAAGAACGGACCGATTGCGGCCAATCGCATCGTAACAACGCTGCGCGCGGCCTACGGATGGACGCTCAAGCAGGATGACGCGACGCTGCCTGCGGGGTTTCAAAATCCCGCGCAAGGAATCGAGCTAAATCGCGAGAAGCCACGCGACGAGTTCTTGCGCCCTGACGAGCTGCCCGCAGTTGTTGGGCAAATCCAAGCGGTCAAAGACCCGTGGCAGCGTTCGTTTCTCTGGCTCCTGATGCTCACCGGTGCCCGGAGCGGTGAGCTCCTCAACTTGAAGTGGTCGGATGTCTCACTGAAACGGGGAGAGATCACTCTGCGTGAGACCAAGAACCGAACTGACCTGCGTCTGCAACTGTCTGGCGCTGCCGTCGAAGTGCTTCGGCAGACCCCGCATTCGGGCGCCTACGTTTTCCCGCCGCTTCGTCGCGATGGCGAATCGCCGCACATGCGAAAACCTCGCGCTACCTGGATTGCCGTGCTCAAACGTGCAGGCATCACACGCCGGGTGACGTTGCACGATGTACGCCGGTCGGCCGGAGTCCTCCTGTCGAAGAAGGGATTCACAGCTGAACAGATTGCGCGGCAGCTCAACCACAAGTCGAACATCACCGCCAAGGTCTACGTGAGGATCGCCGACGAACTGCAGCAGGAGATGGCGGAGGCATTAGCGGGCGGCACGCGTGCTGTGTCTGACGCCAGCGTCTCAACGCTCGGTCGCAATCTGAGGGCTCGAAGGTCGTGATGCGGATGAAGTATTCCGGCGCGTTGGCCCGAAAAAGCTCTCTTCAAAGACTGAAAGTGGACGGCACACCCAATTCCGCAGAGAGGGTTGCGCATAGCAAACGTGGACTGAAACTGCTTTGCGAGCACTACGGGATCGAGGAGTCAGATCCGACCGACCGATTCTTGTTGCTCGCGCTGTGCTTAGCGCATGACTGGGTGCCGTATTTCAAGGTTCCAGGGAGGCGCGGACGACCCAAAGCCGAGGCATACCGATGGGTGCAGCTCGAGATGGACATCGCTGCTCGCAGGTTAGCCGGCGACAAGAGTGATGCTGCAGCGCTTGACTACCTCACGCGACACAATACGCGGTGGCGCGGCAAGAATGCCGATCCGAGTAATCTGGCCCGTCGGCGACGCGAACACAAGAACGACATGCTGGTAAAGGACGTCCGGGGGTTAGCCAAAACTGTGTTAGCCATGCGGCGGAATTTGTCCCACCAATAATCCGCCTCACAGTTCAGTTGTCACGGCCGCTAATGTCCATGAACTAAATGGACACGGACAGCAAGATGCAGACTAAAGCTGAACTTCTGGCGTCGGCCGTTGTTGCCGACTTCATCCCTGTAGCGCGCCTCGCAGAACTCCAGGCACTCGACCGCAAGAGTATCTACAACCAACACAGTAGCCGTCGCGGTGCTCTTGTGCCGATACTGGTGAAGGTCGGCGGTCGCCTCGGCTGTTGGCGTGAGGACTACGAGTGCTGGAAGTCGCAGCAGCGCCGGCTTAAGCCCGAAGCCGCTGAGCGAGCCTGAGTGTGCCAAAGACCATACCCTCACGCTTACGAGCGAAGGGCAGGCGCGGTGGCGAGGGCGAGCGATTCGCCATGTTTCCTGAGAGTGTTCTGCAGTCTCCGGCTCTCAAGACTGCGCCTCACGCGGCGTTCCGCATCCTGGCAGTCCTGCTCTGTGGTAAGTCGCGGGAGCGGAACGGCACGATGATGTGCAGCGAACGATACGCGGCCCGATTCGGAATCAACTCCCGCGAGACAGTGCGCCGATCGCTCGCAGAGCTCGAGGCCAGAGGGCTGATTGAGCGCACCAGGCGCGTGACCGCATTCAGCAAGCATGCAACGTTGTGGGCTGTCACCTGGTGGGACATCGCATTTCGCGACAACGTGGCGCTCGATCGGCCCGAACCGGCGAGCCACAAATACCGCAGCTGGAATATCACACCTGCCGCGAGTGTGAACGCGGAGAATCCCTCACACCTACTACGGGACAATCTCACACCTGTGGCGAGTGTGGAGGAGCCGCCGCATCACACTCATGGTGAGCGCCCGACCCCCAATCATCACACTTGCTATCGGCCCAATCTTAATATCTTGGGTGGGGGCACTGCCGTGCAGCACCAACTTGCGGAAGCTCGAATGGCGGATCTGATGGCCGTGGCTCGCTCAAATCCGAAGATCGAGGCCAGCGAACTCGCGAGAACGTGCCGTACCAGCGAGCAAGATGCCCGTCACGTCCTTCAGCGCGTCCATTCGGAGGCCGCGGCATGACCGACGTTGCCGACTACCGGTCGCGAGCGCAGTTGCACCGCCCAACCGAGCCGCACTTCATTGCCCGCGCGGTGCGAATGCTTCGGGATCAAGGTCTCACCGTAGGCGACATTGGCGTGGTTTTGCGAGTGCGCCGTGAAGCGATCGAGGCCTATTTGTTGCAGGGCGAAGAGCAGAAAGGGCGAAATCCGCGAGTTGTCAGAGTGACGTGAAGTGACATGGCGTTCACAAAGGGAAACAAGGCCGGCCGGAGCCGCAAGGGCAGACCCAACAAGCTCACGCGAGACGTGCGCGAGATGATCCTGAGCGCGCTCGCCGGCGTGGGTGGCGTGAACTATCTACAACAGCAGGCGGCCGAGAACCCTGCCGCATTCATGGCGTTGGTCGGCAAGACGTTGCCCAGGGACGTGAACGTCGGCGGCGGATTGAGATTGGAGGTGAATCTAATTGGCGTCGAGCGATCTCCTTCGGATTAACTATCAACCGCCTGGGCGGGTCGCCCGTGCATTCTTGGAATCATCGGCATTCGTGCGGGGGATTCGCGGGCCATTTGGCTCTGGCAAATCCACCGCGTGCTGTGTAGATATCCTCTCTCGAGCGCTGGCGCAGCGCGTTGGCACGGATGGGAAGCGGCGTACCAGGTGGGCGATTGTGCGCAGCACCTACCCTGAATTGAAAACAACGACAATAAAGACGTGGCACGAGCTTGTGCCGCCCTCTATCGGTCGATGGGTAGATCAGGGGCCGCCATCGCACACGCTTCGAACAGATGACGGAATCGATTGTGAAGTCATGTTCATTGCACTCGACACACCGGAGGACGTGAAGAAGCTCCTGTCGATGGATCTGACTGGTGCCTGGATCAACGAGGCGCGCGAAACGCCAAAGGCGATCCTCGATGGCCTAACTGCGCGCGTCGGCCGTTATCCGGGCAAGGCGCTCGGTGGCCCGAGCTGGTTTGGTGTGCTCATGGACACCAATCCGCCTGATACGGATCACTGGTGGTACAAGCTCGCCGAGGAATCCAGACCCGAAGGGTTCGAGTTTTTCTCGCAGCCGTCCGGGTTGCTCGACGACGCCGAGAATCGCAGCAACCTTCCGGCTGGCTATTACGAGCGCCTGATGGCCGGCAAGGATGAAGACTGGATCAAGGTCTACGTGCGCGGCGAGTATGGCTTTGCGCTCGACGGCAAGCCGATCTATTCGAACTATCGGGATTCAGTCCACTGCAGGACATTCGATCTTGTGCCCGGAATGCCTCTCTACATCGGCCTGGACTTCGGCCTTACCCCGGCCGCGGTGATCGGTCAGCGTACGCCTATGGGCGCTTGGCGCTGGCGCTACGAGCTCGTGGCCGATGACATGGGTGCGACGCGCTTTGGCGCGCTGCTGCATACGTTCCTTGCCGAGCGCTGTTCGACATTCAAGGACTTGCGGATTGCTGGCGACCCGGCCGGTGACCAGCGCGGGCAGACCGATGAGAGCACCGTGTATGAAATCTTGCGGAAGCAACACATTGAGGCGCAGCCGGCACCCACAAATGAGTTCGTGCGGCGCGTGGAAGTCGTCCAAACCGCGATGTCACGGCTGATCGATGGCGAGGTGGGGCTCCTGATCCATCCAGATTGCCGCGTGCTGCGTAAGGCCTGTGCTGGAGGCTACGCGTACCGGCGCATGAGAACGCGCGATGAGCGATGGGCTGACATGCCCGACAAGAACAGCTACTCGCATGTGGCTGAGGCACTTCAGTACGGAATGCTCGGTGCGGGTGAAGGGGAAATGTTCACGGCGGCCAGACCGTCCCATGACCGCTACAGCAACCGACGCCGTTCGGGTGGGTCATGGATGAGTAGATGATCCCGATATCGAAAGTACCGTATCAAACAAGAAGGCCGCAACAAGCGGCCTTCGTGAACGGCGATGAAATGGTGGCGCTTCAGTGCTTGGATAGGATTGTTAAGTTCTTTGGTTGCACTCGTTCTTGTATTTGACGAACTGAATCTGAATTTGGGGGACCTGAACAGGTCGTTGGGAAGCGACGGAAGCTGGCTTTGCAGTAGTGGGAGTTACCATGACTCTTACGGGCGAAACAAGATAGCAGTAAGAAATCTCATGCGTGACAGATGGCGTAAAAACATCTGCCCATTCGGCCTTTCCCCAAACCAGAATTGCGCCAGTCTTATTCAATGCTCTCTGGACATCATCTACGGACAACCCCATGGGCTCGACGGGGACTGTGGCGTTAGGCCCAATTACATTATCCGGAATGTCCAAAGCGTCCCCAGGCTTCGTCAGGTCGATGTTATTAGGGACTCCTCCATCAAAGTAACGCTTAGAAGCCCAGGTTGTGAATTTGCTCGTTCTTGTGCTTCCAACATTGGTGAACTGCGGCGCAATGGCATACCCAACTATCGTAGTTCCGTCGCTTCCAACAATGTTAAGTGCATTAACTTGATCGGTGACAACGGCCCTCAATTGCTCCCTATTGCTCTCGGACTCTCTTGCCGAAAGTTGCCATTGTTCATAAATGAACCAATCACTAATAGCGCTAGCGATCGCCAAGACCGCAGTAAAAATTCCGACGCGCTTAGTCCATTTCGCCGTCATCGCCTCGTGCGGACTCTGATAGGAGCCTTGTGTCTTCTGGCGGGAATCGCTATTGGATGGCATATCGCTTACCCCAGTGACAGGGAGACGGAGAACATTCTCGTATGGTGTGGAACCATGATTGTCTTGTTTGTGGCCACATCCGCACTTGTCGGCACCGACTTACCAATGCTCGCCGAATGAATACTAGTCCATTCGGCCTTCCTGTTGCTGTTTCAGTTCGTAGAGAGAGATTCTCGTCTGCTGGCCGGCGAAATACGCCGGCGTCCCCGCTATCTGCGCAAACTCAAGTTCGTCATTCCGGGCCGCTCTTGCTGGATCAACTGTTCCGCGATTGCCTCACAAAGCTAGCTGGCTCCAGGGCGACCAAAAAGGACAGGGTTGAAACTCCGGCCAGTTGACAGGAGGATGGCCCAGATGACTTCTTCGCTTCCCCTAAAACTATCGTCCGCGCGAATGACCGTGCCCGCGATGGTGGCGGTGGCGAAAATGGTCGTCGCCAGGCGAAAGCGCGAGCGCAAGGTGGTGCCGTTCCGTAAACGCGGATCTCCAACCCTGTAGCCAGTGGTTTTCGTCGGCGGATGGCCCAACGTGGCGCTGCCCACTTTGCAGGCGGCCATTAGAACGCGCTATCCTCGGATCATGAAGACAAAGGCCCAACGCCCGGATTACGACTTGAAACGGCTGAAAGACGGATCGGCCGTGGTCGTCGAGCGCTCCTCGACTTCCAGCGTCGCTGGGATCGTGGAGGCGAAGCGTCCGTACTCGAGTACTGTTTCACGCGCGACTGCACGAACACGGGGGCCGTCAGCCTCGTAGTCCAGGCGGTATGCAGCGCTGCGGCTGCCCGCGCAAACCAACCAGCTGCCCGATTGTCCATGGCGGACGTGGTCGTTGACGCCGGCAGGTCGACAGCATGGAGCCGAGCACGCTGCCCGACCCCATGCCGCAGGGCCACCCCTAGTCGATGAACTCGGACTCCTGCCCGCCCAACTGCTCCCACAGCGCAAGCGTGAACCTTCCGCCGGCCTCGAAAGAATCCATGGCCTCGTCCTGCGTTTCGAATACGCCGACCTTTGAAAACTCGACCGGCCTGGGTGCGTCAGGATTCGGGATAAGCGGTTCGGCCTCCTTCTTCGAGAACTCGGCGACGTACTTCCCGCCGCGCGTCTGGTAAAGGGCAGCCCGGATCGACCTACGGGAAGCTCTGCGGGCAGCGCTGAGACAGTGCGCTGAGGAGGGTTGGCAGGCAGAGAGCGACTGCGGCTACGGCTTTGTATTTGTTGCCAAGAAGAGCGAGCGCCGACTGGTGAATCTAACGCCGGCTGACCCTTCCGAAAGGTTCGGTGCGGGCCATGCCTTCCTGGCGGGCCGCAGCGTGGGCAATTCTTCCGTGGCGTGACTGCTGGCTCTGCAATGGCCCTCTCGATCACCACATTCGCTTGTGTGCCCCGCTCGATGTTCCAGAGAGGGTGGTCCAGATTGTTAGTGGCAGTTGGCTGTGGGTTCATTGCTTGGTCCCGCATGACAATGAGCTAGGTGCTGCAGGGCTTCAGTGGTGATGCGTTGTGCGAACATAGGTAGGGCGTCGAGTGTTCGTTCAGTTGCAAGATGTCGGGGTTGTACTCCGAACACTCGAATAGCACTCTTATGAGCCGATCGATTTGCGGAAGCAGCAGTCTGTAGTGGTTGGCTCCCGTGAGTTCCGGTTCAGGAAGGGACGGATCGTATTCGCCGAACCCGATGTCGAGGCGTGCACCGTTGAGGACTAACTCTTCTGGATATCGAATCGTTTCGAACGCATCGAGCTGCTTGACAATGGTGTCGTATGCCGAAAGGCTGCGTGACGGATTGCGAAGCTTAAATTCAGACCACAGTTTGTCTAGCTTGTGCCCGTAGGTCGAATGGTAGGTGTAAACATCCTCGGGTTTGTCTTTTTTGGCCAGACACGCCTTGAGTAGCAGTTCAATTGCGTGGTGTATAAGCGCGCCAGGTACGAAAGAAAACTGAGCGTGCACGGTGAAGCGTCCGGCGATGTAGTAATGCACGCCATACTCGACGGCGTATCGCCAATAGTCATCCGGGAACGAATCGAAGTGCTGTTTTTCCTTTAGGCGCTCACTCAGGGCCTGGCGCTTCTTTTTCGTCATGTGATTGTTCGTTCGGCCAGCACGTCGGCGCTATCCTGTACAACTATGACACGCCGCCGGACCACTGGCGATCCTTTGGCCACCAGTGCCGCGCCGCGCTGACTCGTGATGTCGGACATGCATCGCAACACAATTGAATGTGAATCGTTGGAAACTCCGGCGGACCTGCGCCAGGCGATGTGCTCGGCTATAAGGCGCCTCGCAGGAGACGGATGGCGGGTGGAGAGCGACTACCCGTTCGGGTTTGTATTTCTGCAGCGCGCCGGTGGGCGGGCGCTTTTTATGACTGACCGCCGTAGACTCAGCGAACGCGAGCGGCGGCGGGTACGCGTATTTGGCAGGATATGGGGTCAGGGTTGCCGTGGCTACGTGAACTATGCTGACTCGCCGCAGCGCCTAGCCGACTTCACCTTTTGTGCCTCTCGTGCCAGCTGCTCCAGGTCCACAGAACTACGGGCCAAACGATACTTGATCGCGGTCGCGATCTGGTTGAGCACCGCGGGATTCGCTCCAATGAAAGTCGTGAGCCGCACAAACGTCAACAAGCCGTAGCTCTGCGCAAGGACACCGAAAAACTCGTCTGCGTAAGAGCTCGAAATAGTGCGAACGGCGGACAGATTCAAAACAACTGGACAGTTGCTGTCGAACTCCGCCTCGATGAGTAGGCGCTTGACGGCAGCGGCGTGGCGAGACGCGAGTCCTTCATCGTGAAATGTGAGTTTGTAGGTCATGGCTGAGCTCTCTCTCTCAGTAGTCGGGCAATATCTTCGACCACTGGATCGACCTCTTGTTGCGGTGCGCGGGCAACAAGTGACATGTCAAATCTACACGCTAATGCTACCCCTTGCCACGGATTCCGGATAGGGACGTAAGTCTCCGTACCACTCGCGGCAACTTGCAAGATTTGCCTGCCGGAGGCAAGCCACAACTGGCCGCCAAAGCGCCTGACGGCGCCAGTAAGTTTGGCGAGTCCAAGTCCCAAGTGGTGATTGTCCGGCCCCGCGCGAGTAGTGCCAGGCATCGGATTGCCAATCGCATCCTCCGGGACTCGCTGAGCCCACTCGTCGTCATTTCCTGGCTTACTCGAATTGCCTTCGACTACGCACCAACCGATAGCTTGCTCATCGGTCTCGATATGCTGTTCTTGAGCTACGCCGGACCTCCGTAACTCGCCGAGAAACCCAAGCCCGCAATCTGCCAAGGCAAATTCGAACAGCTCGTTGTGGCTTCGGTATCCTCGCCACCTCTGCGCGACTGAATAGCCAGGTGAAAGCGCGTGCGACCAGACGTTGTCATGTAGGTCACCGACGACATCGCACATTGTGTCGACGAACGCAGCCGGCGCTTGGTTGTTGAGCAAATGCCGAACACAGTCCTGCATGCATGACGTGGCGCTGTCTACGCTGGCTTCATTGCGTAGAGCAATTATCGGACTGTAACGCTCTCCTTGACCAGGTCGGTTCATCCTGTAGGTGTCAGCGTGTCCTAGTGCCGCCTCAGCGCGCAGCGCTTCCAAATAGCCTCGATGCTCGTCACTAAGATTGAGAGCATCAAGCGTCAGTCCTTCGTTCGCTGCTCTTGCTATCAGCGCCGCCCAGCAGCCGGGCGAACAGAATCCGCCACGGCGTGTGAAGAATTGATCTGCAGGTTGATCGCAGATCTCGCGCAGACCGAATTGCACGTGTTCGCTTCCTCAACCTGGTATTTGGAAAGTGCCGAACAGCACAGCGGCTCAAAACATCGCTTTCTTCGTAAGAGTGCAAACGCCATTCGCGGGAACTTCACCCGCCCGGCTGGTCACTGTCGTCCTGAATCGCCCACTTATGCGATCAATCGAGATAGGAACCAACCCTTTGTTCAATGAGCCTTGATGCAAGAACGAAATCTCCGTTGCGGAAACCACCACACCAATCGCAGGTGAACCGTCCCCGAGCAGGACCTCCTTGCGATCTTCGTCGAAAGCAAACGTCAAAGTAGATCCGAGAGCGAATGGCGCTCCCGAATCGTAGACGCAGGACAGGTAGACCGGCTCCGCGAACGCCGAGGCTGAGACCGCGACGAACATGCTTGCGAATAGGAGCTCGCGCATCACGCATCTCCCTACGGATCATCAGAAACGGACGCGCACGCCGTTAGCTGTAGGCAGCCGAGCGTCGCACCCAAAAGCAGGCCTCGTATGTCACGCCACCCCGTTGTTATTCTGACGGCAGTCTACTCCGTCCTGGCGACGGCGAGCCCATTCGACCGAAGCGGTGGCACAATGCGCGCCACGTGGTGCGAGGCCCAAGCAGAGACCGTGCTGACATAAACGCTGACACGAAAGAAATCGCCATCTACATAAGTTATTGATTTGCCGCAGTAGCTCAGTTGGTAGAGCACCTGATTTGTAATCAGGGGGTCGGGAGTTCGAGACTCTCCTGCGGCACCAACCTTGCAGTTCCGATGAGCGGTCGCCGGCGACGGATGAGTGGTCGACGTGGCGACGAACGGCTCCGCCAAGCCGACGGGCAGCATGACGATTGAGCCCACCGCCGCTCTAACATGGGAACGCAAGGAGCATCCCATGTCAGCTGCCAAACGTGATCAGAGCGCTTTTCGCCAGGCGGCCGCATCCGCGACGCTGAAGCTGAAATCGCTGACCGCGGATTCGCTCGAGCTGGCGCCCGCCTGGGGCACCGTTCGCGCGCAAGGAAGCGACCCGTACAATGCGATCGGGCATCGCAGCGTGAATCGCGCGAAGACTGGCTCGGCAGCGCGCGCAAGCGGGCGCTGACGCGCGTTCTTCAACGCTGGCGAATCAAGCCGCGCGCCAGTACGTGATGATCAGGCCGCCCGTGACGACGAAGGCGCCGCCGATCCAGACCGGCGGCGCAGGCACTGTCTTGTAGACCAGGAAAGTGATGACCTGCCAGACCACGAACAGCGTCGCGATGTACAGGCCGACGATGCGTCCGAATTCCACCGGCGCGGTGTTCAGCGACGCGCCATAGCCCAGCAGCAGCACTGCGCCGGCCAGCAGCAACGCCACGCGGACCGTTCCGGTGTGTTGGTAGATCGCCTGGCGCACGATCGCGTCGCCGCTGACCTCGAGTGTCGTCGCAATCAACAGCAACAGCGCAATCGGCATGCTTTGCAGGGCTTTGAACATGATGCTCCTTCCGGGCATGGGCCTTGTGGGTGGCAGTTGGGATGCATCATAGGCGTCGCAGGCGATGGGCGACACCCGCCGCGCGCGCGGGGCGCTTCGTGACGCAGTTCCGCTTTGCGCCGCAACCGGCCTGAAACAGCGGTGATGTGACCGCTTCGGCAGTGTTGGAGCGCCCGCCGGGGGCATGGTGCACGAAGGCATGCACGGCCTTCGGGCAGGAGCTGGCCTTTGCCAGTGACGCTTTCGACATTCGGGCGACTGATCAAGACGGTCGTGCCGCGCACGGATTGCGCGGCATTGTTCGACCGCCATGGGCAGCCGCAGTGGGTGTCCGGCAGCGCCGTGCCCGACGACCTGCACGTGCTGGTCGCCGACCTGCTGGCCAGCGCAGATGAAGGCGGTTCCTCGTACGCGCTGCGCTGCGCCGTGAACGCGGCCGCGAGCTACGCGTTCATCATGCGAAACCCGAAGGGCGAACTGATCGGCGCGCTCGCGCTGGCGATCAAGGGTCCGTTTCGCCGTGACGAACTGTTGCTGCCCCGCGTGGTGGAACAACGGCTCGGGCCGCTGCTGGTGGCAGGCGCGCGCGCCATCGCGGACCCGATCGAGCGGGCGCTGGCCAAGGTCGCAGTGAAGCTGAACTGCGACGCCGCCGTCGTGTGCGTGCCGCGGCACGAATACTTCCATTGCCATTCGGCGCCGGGATCGCGGCTGCAAAAGGTCGCAACGCTCCGCCGCATCGCGACCGGCGAACTCGCATGGCGCGCGCAGAGCGTCGGCGACACGCTGTGCGTGAACAAGGCGAAGGTCGATCCTGCGGAAGATGCATTCCGGTTCATCAGCGTGCCGCTCCGCCGCGGCGCGACGGTGTTCGGCGTGCTGGTCGTGTTCACGCACGAATCACGCCCGGGCTACGAGGCGGTCGACCGGCGCGCCGTCGCCGAAGGCGCGGTGCGTTTGTCGCGGCTGCTCGACCCCGACGGGGCCGGCGAGGCCTATTTCAACAGCCGCCGGTTGATCAAGCGCACCGACAGCGAAACCCCGCAGGTCGCGTAGACGCCCAGCACCAGCGCGTCGAGCCAGGGGTGTGCCATCGGCACGCCCAGCGTCAGGCCGCGCGCGAGGTCGGCGCCATGCGTCAGCGGCAGCACCGCGCCGATCGCCTGGATCACCGGCGGCAGCGCATTGCGCGGATAGAACACGCCGGACAGGAACATCATCGGCGTGATCACCAGCGTGAAATAGAAGATGAAGAACTCGTAGGACTTCGCGAGCGAAGTCATGATGAGCCCGATGCCGGAAAAGGCGAGCCCGATCAGCAGCACGACCGGCAACACGCACAGCGGTCGCAGCCCGTGCACGAGTCCGAGCAGGTACATCGCGATCAGCATCGCGGTGCCGGACAGCGTGGCCTTCAGCGCGGCCCAGATCCATTCGCCGATGACGACATCGGCGGCGGTCATCGGTGCGTGGATGATGCCCTCCCACGTGCGCTGCACCTTCAACCGCGAGAATGCGGAATAGAGCGCCTCGAACGTGGCGCTGTTCATCGCGCTGTAGCAGAGCATGCCGCCGGCGAGGAAGCTGATGTAACGCATGCCGCCGATCGTGGGCATGAAATTGCCGAGGCCGTACCCCAGGCCCACGAGGTAGATCAACGGATCGGCCATGTTGCCGATCATCGAGGCGACCATGAGCTTGCGCCAGACCAGGAAGTTGCGGCCCACGACGTGCAGGTACCGCAGCCGAAAGCGTTCGATCAGCGGCTCAGTCACGGATGTCACGCCCCGTGAGCTTGATGAACACGTCCTCGAGATTGGCGGCGCGCGACAAAGCCCGCAGTGCCTCCTGGCCTTGCAGCGCCTCGAGGAGCGGTGCAGCGTCGCGGCAGTAGCAGAACGCGGTCTCGCCGGTGAGTTCGACGCGCTGCGCATGGCGGGGCGCGACATCGCGCGCGAAGTCGCGCACGCCGTCGCCGAAAATCTCCACGACGTGCGGTTCGATCTGCGCGCCGATGAGCTTGCGCGGCGCATCCTCGGCAATCAGCGAGCCGCGATCCATGATCGCGACGCGATCGCAGAGCCGCTCGGCTTCGTCCATGAAATGAGTGGTCAGTATCAACGTGCGGCCCGCGGCAGTGAGGCCCTTCAGCCGATCCCAGATCAGGTGCCGGGCCTGCGGGTCGAGCCCGGTGGTCGGTTCGTCGAGGAAGATGATCTGCGGATCATTGACCAGCGCGCGCGCCAGCGTCAGGCGCCGCTTCATGCCACCGGACAAAGTGTCGAGGCGCGCGCTGGCCTTGTCCTCGAGGCCGGCGAATTCCAGCAGCCTCGGCACCCGCTCGAGCATCACGCGCCGGTCGATGCCGAAGTACCGGCCGTAGACGACGAGGTTCTCCGACACCGTGAAATCAGGATCGAGGTTGTCGAATTGCGGGCACACCCCGGTGCGCGCGCGCGCCTCGCGGGCGGCGGCGGGCACCGGCAGACCGGCGAGCGTGATCGTGCCGCCGTCGCTCCGTGTCAGGCCGAGGCAGCAGCGGAGCGTCGTCGTCTTGCCCGCGCCGTTCGGCCCGAGCAGGCCAAAGCATTCACCGGGGGCGACGCCAAAGCTGACGCCCCGTACGACTTCTGTTCCGGAATAGGATTTGCGGAGTCCGCTGACCTGCAGCATGTCGCCGCAAGTTTACGGCAGGTCAGCGCGCGGCGTACGCGTCCATCATCAGGCCGGTGCCGCCGCCGGAAATGTGCGCGACGACGGCGGTACGGCGATGAACCTTGGTCACGGCGCCCAGGTCGATGGCGAACGCGAGTTCGACCTGCTGGCCCTTCTTGAGGCCGAGCGAAGCAGTGCGGATGAAGACGCCATTCGCGCTCAGGTTGATGGCGCGACAGAGGCGACGTTTACCCTGCGGCATCATGATGTATACCGTGGTGCGGGCGCGATGACGCGTGTGCAATCGACGTTCCATGGAGTTCTAGTGTGCCCCTGGGTCGTGTTTGCCTGTGACCCCTGACGCTGCAAACCCGACTGGATCCAATTATGCATGGATCCGACCCCAAACCAACCGAAAGCTAACTTAATCAAGACGCAGGCGAACCGCAACTGGACAGTGATCTGACAGTTTCAGGCGCCACGCATCGACCGCGGAATATGCCAGGCGCTCGAAGGATCCGCGCTGCAGCGTTGGCGCGAGCGCTGGCCCGAGCAATATGTAGTCGATATAGCCGGTGTGCGTTTGCCCGGGGAAGCAATTGCGGAAGGCTTCGCCGTCGGCGGTGTTCAGCAACGGCTTCCCCGGCCCGTCGGCGCCGATTCGCGACCACAGGCCTGCGCCGTGTTCGTGCTGCAACTCGCGATTGAAATCGCCGAGCACCGCAAAACGATGGCCGGCGCGTTGCTGCGCCGCAATCCATTCGCGCAGGGCGGGCGCCTGGCGCGCGAGCCGCGCGCAGGCGCGGGCGTGGGACTCGAGCGAACCGCGCGCGCAGCCGGATTTCAGGTGCACGGCCAGCAGGTGCAGTTCGCGCGGCGTGCCGGGGAACAACACCAGCGTGGCGCCGCGCCGCAGTTGGTCGCCCAGCGAGAGCTCCATCAGGTCCGGTCCGCAGCGATAGGGCAGGCCGCGGCGGATCGCAAAGCCGGTGTTCTGCACCTCGTGTCCGCCGGTGAAGCAGAAGCGATAGGCGCGGAACACCTGCGCGGCCGCCTCGGCGCCGTCGACCTCTTCGATGGCGACGACATCGGCATCGAGTCGTTTCGCGACCTGCACCATGCCGTCCAGGTCGGTGCTGCTGCGCTCCAGCGTGGCCGCCACGTCGCAGGGAATGCTGCGCGGATTCCAGCGATGGCTCCCCTCGTCACGCGTACAGTGGCCTTTCAATGAGTTGAACGTGGCCGGCGTCAGGAACCACTCCATGTTCCAGGTGGCGAGCTTCAGCGTCACGGCGGCGTGGCCGGGCTGCGCGACCGGCGGCGTTGCCGCCGCGGGCGCGGCCAGCCAGAGCGCGACCCCGGCTGCCGCCGCCAGCGCCGCGCACAGCGCCCCGGTCGCGCGGGCGGCGGCGCCAGGGCAGGGCCTGGGGCGGGCGGGGCATGCGGGCACCGGGACGCTCATGCGCGAGACCTTAAGGTAAATGGGGTGGGCCGGTCACGCCGTTCATCCGCGGCATTCGGCCGTTAATCGGCTGCCCCAGCACGGTTGCCACGGGGTCCCTAGGATGCGCTCCATGGACAAGCCTCGCTCCAAGGGCTTCACGCTCATCGAGATGCTGATCACGCTGACCGTGGCGGGCATCCTGGTCAGCATCATGGTCCCGAACATGCGCGATTTCATCCGCAACAATCGGCTGTCCAGTGCCGTGAACGACATGCTGCATTCGCTGCAGATGGCGCGCACCGAGGCCATCAAGCGCCAGAACGGCAACGTGGTCTGGTGCGGCACCGCCGACCCCAACGCAGCCAACCCGACCTGCGACTACCTGAATTTCACCGGTTGGTTCGTGTTCCAGGACACCAACGGCAATTGGCAGCATGAGGCCGCGGAGCCGATCATCGAGCGGCATGACCTGCTCGACGCGAGCATCACGGTCAAGACCGATGGGAACGACCGCATCGTCAGCTTCAGCCCCAGCGGATTCGCGAACCTCGCCGGCGTAAAGGTTCCGGTCGCGACGATCGTGTTGTGCGATGTCCGTGGCGTCGTGCAGTACGGCGCCCAGGCCAGCGCGCGCACGCTGATCATCGCGCCCACGGGCCGCGCCCGCGCTTCCTCGACCTGGAACGACGTGAAGGTCTCGTCGTTGCCGAAAGTGGTCGGCGGGAGTTGCCCATGAACAAGTCGCGCGGCTTCACGCTGGTCGAAACGATGGTTGCGCTCGTCGTGCTGGCCGTCGGCATGCTGGGAATCGCCGGCCTGTACGTGACGACGCTCAAGTCGGGCGGCAGCGCGATCTACCGCATGCAGGCCGTGAACCTGGCCGCCGACCTGGCCGACCGCATCCGCGCGAACCGTGATGCCAACGTGGCCTATGGCGGTGCCGCCGCGAACAACAATTGCTACGGCGCGGGCTCGGTCGACTGCTCGCCGGCGCTGATGGCCGCCAACGACCTGTTCGTCTGGCAGCAGCAGGTGACGGCGATCCTGCCGGGTGGCGTCGGCACTGTCGTCGTGCCCCCGAGCCCGGTGCCTTTCACGTACACGATCACGATCAGTTGGACGGAGAGCGGCGGCGTGGCGCAGAGCTACGTGCTGACGATGCAGATATGAACGCCCGAATCCATCAACGCGGCTTGAGCCTCATCGAACTGATGGTCGCCATGCTCATTGGCGTCGTGCTGATATCGGGCGCCGCCAAGGTGTATGTCGACAGCAAGGCCGCGTACAACGCCAACGACAGCACGTCGCGACTGCAGGAAAACGCGCGCTATGCGATGTCGGTCATCGAGCCGGACATCCGCATGGCGAACTACTGGGGCCTGCTCAAGGGCGCGGCGGTCATCGGCAACCAGGGACAGCAGACCACGACGGCCGCCTTGTCCCCGGTGGCGACGTCCGCTGCGATGAACATCTGCGGGCGCAATTTCGCCACCGACGTGACGACGACGCTGCAGGGCGACAACAACCAGTACGTCATCAGCACGGCCAGCAAGCAGGCCGGCTGCGATACGCTGCTCGACCTGAGCACGGGCGTGGCCTGGACTACGACCCCGGTGGTCACGGCCGACACGCTGACGGTGCGGCGCGCCTCGGTGTTCGACGCCGCCGCTCCCGCCGGCCAGCAGCTGCAGGTGTGCAGCTCGCGCATCGCGGGCCGCTTGATCAATGACGGCACCTGCGCTGGTGCGGCGGTGGGCCTGGCTGACAACATCGCGACCCAGCGGCGGCAGAACCTGATCGTCGACACTTTCTACGTCGACCGGAATTCGCAGCAACAGAACGGCCTGCCCTCGCTCCGCCGCAAGACGCTGACTTCGGTCGGCGGCGTCATGCAGTTCCGCGACCAGGAAGTGATGGCCGGCGTCGAGGACATGCAGGTGCAGTTCGGCATCGATCCGGCCGGCACGACCGGCGTCGCCACGCGCTACGTCAATCCGAACGGCGTGCCGCTGGGCGCCCAGATCGTGTCCGTGCGCATCTGGCTGGTGGTGCGCGCCGAAGCGCCGGAAAACAATTTCTACGACAACCGCATCTACCAGTATGGCGATCGGCTGCAGGCGACCGGCGTGACCGGAAACCTCAACACGGCTGCCGACGCGGGCAAGGCCTACCAGCCTTCGCTCAGCGCGGACACCACGTATGCCACGGGACCGGCGCGCGTGCGCCGCCTGTTGATTTCGCGCACGATCCAGGTGCGCAACGCGATGGGGACCTGAAGCCATGCGCGCCATGCAAGCCTCTGTACTCCCGATTTCCCGCCCCGGCTCGAGCCAGCAAGGCGCCGCGCTGGTGGTCGGATTGCTGCTCCTGCTCGTGCTGACGCTGCTCGCGATCTCCGGCATGAACTCCGCGAGCCTCGAATTCATCATGGCCGGCAACGAGCAGTACCGGTCCAATGCCTTCCAGGCATCGGAAGCCGGCATCGAACAGGCGATACAGCAAGGCGCGTTCAATCCGGCTGCCGGCGTCGAGGCGCTGCCCGGCGGCAACCTCACCCCGACCGACGCGTGGACGGCCACCGTGACACCGCAGCTCGGCGGCACCGCGTTGGCGGCGATCTGGGGAAATTCCTGGAACAGCTTTTCGACCTACCATTTCGAGATCCTCAGCACCGGCACGTCGACGCGCAGTTCCAGCGCGGTGAACACGCAGGGCATCGCCGTCATTTCGCCGTGGGATCCGACCGTGCAGCCCGATCCGAACCTGCCCAACAACCAACTGCAATGAGCCGCGGCGCCTGGAATCCTGGAGACAGCAACATGAACAGCACGATCAAGACCTGCATGGCGGCTTCGCTGCTGGCGCTCGGCGCCATCGCGGGCCCGGTGCGCGCGCAGATGCCGCCGAACGTGGTGCTCGAGGCTTCCATCGAGACCACGACCGACTCGGTCACTTTTCCGCCTGGCCTGGATGGCCGCGTCAGCGTGCGCGGTTGCGTCGGCTGCCTGCATGACACGCTGCAGCTCGATGCGAACACGCGTTGCATCCTCGGCGGACAGAATATCAGCCTGCGCGACATGGCTGCGTACGCGCAGCGCAATGTCGGTCGTTCGCTGACCATCACTTACCGGCTGAAGGACCAGGTCGTCAGCCGCATTGCAGTACTCGGGAAATAGCAGCGCCAGTGCGCTGAAGGATCACACCATGCGATTCCTCAAGTCGCGATTTTTCGCGGTGATTTCTGGAACCCTGCTGGCGCTGGCCGCGGGGAATGCGGCGTTGGCCGATGACACGGAGATCTTCTTCAACCAGAACACGGGCAGCATTCCCGCCAACATCCTGTTCATCCTCGACACGTCGGGCAGCATGAACGACCTGGTCACGTCGCAGCTCGACTACGACAGCACGCTGACCTACAACGCGGACAAGTGCGGAACCGCGTTCGACAAGAACTACTACTACTACAGCACCAAGAACATCCCGAAATGCGGTTCGACGCAGAAGATCGCCGTCACGCAGTTCAAGTGCGCGAACATGGCGGGCGCGATTGCCGACGCGGGCTATGCGACCGACGCCTTCACGCAGTGGGGTTCGACCAACAGCAGCAAGACCACCGGCAAGGGCACGGCCAGCAATCCGACCGTCACGGTCGCGACCACGACCTACGGGTGGCAGGCGACGCTGAGCTCGTCGAACACCACCGGCTTCGTCGAGTGCAAGGCCGACCAGGGCGTGGACGGCGACGGCGTGAACAAGGTGAACGTCTACGCGTCCAAGGACACTTTCTCGCTGCAGACCACGACGACCACGCCCCCGGGCAACACCGTGGTCAATTCCGATACCACGACCTGCACCGGCTGCACCACGGGCGTGTGGAGCAACCTGGGCGCCAAGAACTACTTCGCCGCGGCCAGCGGCGGCACGTACACGATCTATACGGCCAACTACCTCAACTACATCAACGACTCGAGCCAGACGTCGACGAAGTCGAAGATGTCCATCATGCACACGGCTGCGGCTTCGCTGCTGAAGACCATGACCGGCGTGAACGTCGGCCTGATGCGCTATGACTTCAAGGGCCACGGCGGCATGGTGCTGGCGCCGATTGCGCCGATCGACACGGGCACGAACCGCAAGGACCGCATCGACCTGGTCAACAGCTGGGCGCCGGATGGCATCACGCCGCTGTCGGAGACCTACTTCGAGTCGTACCTGTACTTCTCGGGCCAGAAGGTCAACTACGGCAACAACTCCGTCTCGACGACCTGCACGAGCTGGGACGCGGTTGACGGCCAGTGCAACAACGACTCCTCCTTCAACGCACCCAGCGTGGCCAGTTCCCGCGTCGGTGGCGTTGCGGGGGCCTCGAACTACGACAGCCCGGCCGATTATTCCTGCCGCAAGAACTTCATCGTCTACCTGACCGATGGCCTGCCGAACGAGAATGGCGACTCCGACGCGGCCATCCAGGCGCTCGGCGTGAAGTGCGACGCGACCACGTTTCCCGGGGCCCGCGGCGGAAAGTGCCTCGCGGGGCTTGCCGGTTACCTCTACAACAGCGACTTGCGGCCGGACATCACCAAGGTGCAGAACGTCACCAGCTACTTCATCGGCTTCGGTTCCGACTTCGCCAGTGGCGGTGCGCCGACGGCGGCATTCACCTACCTGAACAATGCCGCGACGGCAGGTGGTGGCCAGGCCTTCACCGCGACCGACCTGACGGAGCTCACCGACGCGTTCAACACCATCCTGGCGCAGGTGATCAAGACCAACACGACGTTCTCGGCTCCCGCCGTGGCCGTCAACGCGTTCAATCGCACGCAGACGCTGAACGACCTGTACGTGTCGGTGTTCGCCCCGAGCCTCACCTACCATTGGCCGGGCAACGTCAAGAAGTACAAGGTCGTGGACAACCAGGTCATGGATGCGGCCGGCGTGCCCGCGGTCGATCCCTCGACCGGTTTCTTCTTCGACTCCGCGCCCAACATCGCGCGCAGCTATTGGAGCAGCGCGCCCGACGGTGCCGACGTGACGAAAGGCGGCGCGGCCAGCCGGTTGCCGGATGCCGCCGTCCGCAAGGTGCTCACGTACACGGGCACGACCTATCCCGCGCCGCTGGTGCCGTTCAACGACAGCAACGTGACCGCGGTCGACCTCAACATCCTGCCGGGAGACCCGGCGGTGGACGACGTGATTGACTGGTCGCGGGGCCTGGACGTGCAGGATGCCGTGCCGCCGGCCGGTACGAGCGACTCGCGCCATGAGATGGGCGATCCGATCCACACGCAGCCGATCGCGATGATCTACGGCAAGAAGGGCGACGGCACCAACGACACGGTCATCTACGTGACGACCAATGACGGCTATTTCCACGCCATTGACGCCAGCGTCACGCCGTCGGGCGGTGATACGGCGACCAGCGGCACGGAATTGTGGTCGTACATCCCGAAGGAAATGCTGCCGCACCTGAAGGACCTGTATGCCAACGACACCGTGGCCACCAAGCACTACGGGCTCGACGGCCCGATCGCGGTGCTGAAATACGACATCAATGGCGACGGCACGATCAGCGGCAACGATCGCGTGATCCTGTTTTTCGGCACCGGCCGCAATTCCGATACGGCGGCCTACTACGCGCTCGAAGTGACCGACAAGAACAACCCGAAGCTGCTGTGGAAGATCGACGCCTCGACGCTGACCGGCATCGGCCAGGCCTGGTCGACGCCGGTGATCACGCGCGTGAACATCTCCGGTGCGACGCAGAATTCCCAGAAGCTCGTGCTGGTCATGGGCGGCGGCTATGACGCCCAGGAAGACAACAGCACCTGGTATGCGAACGACAACGTCGGCAACCACCTGTACATGGTCGATGCGCTCACCGGCAAGCTGCTGTGGAGCGCCGGCAAGACCTCCGGCTCGTTCGTCAATTCGCGCATGACGCACGCCATTCCGAGCTCGGTGGCCGTGCTCGACCTCGACGGCGACGGTTATGCCGACCGCATGTACGTCGGCGACATGGCCGCGCAGCTCTGGCGCTTCGACATCACGAACGGCAGCACGGTCTCGGGCCTGGTCGCCGGTGGCGTGATCGCTTCGCTCGGCACCAAGGACGAGGCGGTGCATGCCGCCGCCGACGTGCGCCGCTTCTACAGTGCGCCCGACGTGGCCGCCGAAGAGAAGCCGCTGATCAAGCCCTTCCTCAGCGTTGCGCTGGGTTCGGGTTACCGCGGTCATCCGCTCGACAACATCGTGCACGATCGCTTCTACGAGATCCGCGACTACAACGGCTTCGCGCCGATGACACAGTCTGCCTTCAATTCGCTGGCGATCACGCGCGACTGGCTGAGCAGCGCCGGGGCCTCCGTGAAACTCATCGACATCACCGCGACGCCCAACCCGACGCTGGCGCCCGACATCCTCGGCTGGCAGCTCGACCTGAACACGCACCCTGACTGGTCGGCGGGCGAGAAGTCATTGACGCCCTCGCGCACCTTCAACGACACCGTGATCTTCACGACCTATACGCCGAACACGACAGCGGCGGTGACCGATCCCTGCCTCGGCATCGGCACCGGCACGAATCGCGTGTACTCGGTCAACGTGTTCAGCGGTTCGCCGGTCATCGACCACAACAACGACGGCACGCTGACCTCCGATGAGCGCAGCCAGGACCTGCGCCAGGGCGGCATCGCACCGGAAACGGCCTTCCTGTTCCCGGGCGACGACTCGGCTGGCGGCGGCAATGGCGGCGGCAATGGCGGCCAGAACGGTTCGGTCGCCTGCTTGTCGGGCGTCGAAGTGCTGAGCGTCTGCACCAACTTCAACCAGCGTCGCAAGACGTACTGGCGCGAAGGCATGGCCAACTAACCGGCCTCAAGGGCACTACCATGATGTACACACGCACAGGCATGAACCACCGCAAGTCGCGCGGCTTCTCGCTGATCGAGTTGATGATCGTGGTCGCCGTCGTCTCGATCCTGGCGACGCTCGCCACGGCCAACTACCGCAGCTACATGCTGCGGACCAACCGCAACGAGGGGCGCATCGCGTTGATGCAGATCCAGGCCGCGCAGGAAAAGTATTTCCTGCAGAACAACACCTATGCCACGACGATGGCACTGGTCGTCGCGCCGACGACTTCCGGTGGGCTGGGCGTGACGAGCCTGACCGCGGCCGGATTGACGCCCAACGGCTACTACACGATCAGCCTGCCGGCGGCGACCGCCAACACGTATACGGCCCAGGCCGTTGCGACGGGCTCACAGGCCAATGACAAGCCCGTGCTGTGCCGCACGTTTTCCATCAACGAACAGGGCGTGCGCTCGCCGGCTGATTCCAGCGGCTGCTGGAAGTAACACCCGCACAGTCAAACGCCCGCGACGACACCCTGTTGGGGTGCGTCGCGGGCGTCTTGCTGTCAGCTTCGGTTAGTAGACGCGGAACGGGCGGAAGCCCGAATCGGTCGCGAAACGCAGCACGTTCAGGCGCCGGCGTTGCTGCCGCACCTGCACGAGGCTACGCACCGTACCGGTGTTCGCCGCGCTCGCATCGAGCGCCGGCACCGATACTGTCTTGTCCCCTGCGATGCCACCTGCGGCCGCGGGCTTGAAGTTCAGTTCGTCCATGCTAGTGCTCCTTGCAGTACAGAGTAAGTAGGCAACCAATATCGTTTGCTCTGCGAACGATATGATAGCCGATAATGTATGCACTGCAAGAGACGGCGACGTTACAAGCACATGAATTGTTCGTGATGTGAACTATTTCACAGTCGAACCAATGGCTTGCGGAGGGCCCGGGGAGGCCGGGCTGTGCCTGGGCGGGGCCCGCGGGGCCCAGCCGGCGCCTTATGTCAGGAAGGCGCGGATCGAGGCGTCGAATCGCGGGATGTCGACCAGGAACGCGTCGTGGCCCTCGAGCGAGGGCATGCGCGTGAATTGCGTCGGCACGCCCGAGAGCTCGAAGGCCTCGGCCAGCGCGGCCTGCTCATGGATCGGGTACAGCAGGTCGCTTTCGACGCCGATCACCAGCACGCGCTCGGCGCGGTTTCCCTCGAGCGCGGCGCGGTACGAGCCGCCGTGCTCGGCCAGGTCGAATCGATCCATCGCGCGCGACAGGTACAGGTAGCAGTTCGGGTCGTACACGCGCACGAAGCGCTCGGCCTGCGCCTCGAGATAACCCTCGACCGCGAAGCGCGGCGCGAACGGACTCGCGCGCAGTGCGTTGCCGGCCAGCGGTTCGCGACCGAAGCGCTGCCGCCACTCGGTGGCGGAGCGGTACGTGATCGTGCCGAGCTTGCGCGCCAGGCGCATGCCGTTGCGCGGTGGGTGGTCCGGCGAATAGTTGCCGCCCTGCCAGTCGGGGTCGCGCAAGATCGCCTCGCGCTGCACGGAGCGCAGCGCGATCGCAAACGGCGAAGCGCCGCCGGAACCCGAGATGCTGATCAAGCGGCGTGCGCTGGCGGGAAACAGTGCCGCAAAGGCCGCGACCACGGAGCCGCCGAGCGAGGCGCCCATGACGACATCGAGCTTGTCGATGCCGAGTGCGCGCGCGGTCTCGTAGCCGCAGCGCGCGATGTCTTCAACCGCCACTTCGGGAAAATCGAGGCGGTAGCGTTCGCCGGTCGCCGGATTTGTGCTCGCCGGGCCGCTCGATCCGAAGCAGCTGCCGATCGAATTCACGCACAGCACGAAATACCGATTGGTGTCGATCGCCAGCGCTGGTCCGATCATGCGCTGCCACCAGCCCGGCGACGGGTTCGCCGCGGTGGCCGCGGCGTGCGCCGACGGCGACAAGCCGGTGAACAGCAGGATCGCGTTGTCGCGCGCCGCGTTCAGCCTGCCCCAGCTCTCATAGGCGATGCGGCCGCCGTGCAGCACTCCGCCGCGATACATCGTGAATGGATCGGGCAGCGCGATGCTGTCGGGCGCCACATCGCCCGCGTTCGCCGCCGCAGGCTGCGTGCGGGATGCATCGACCACGCGCGACTCAGCTTTCCGGATCGGACCCATCCGGGATTCCTTCGAACAGCGCGGTCGACAGGTAGCGCTCGCCGGTGTCCGGCAGCATCGCCAGCACCGTCGCGCCCTTGTCGGCATCGGCGGCCACCTTCAGCGCAGCGGCGAAGGTCGCGCCACCCGAAATGCCGGTGAAGATGCCTTCTTTCGCCGCGAGCGCGCGCGCGTTGGCGATCGCTTCGGCGTCGGTGACCGTGACGATGCGATCGGCGACACTTCGGTTCAGCACGCCCGGAATGAAATCGGGCGTCCAGCCCTGGATCTTGTGCGGGGCGAATGGCTTGCCGGACAACAGCGCTGCGGCTTCCGGTTCAGCGGCGATGACGCGCACGTCAGGGCGCGCGAGGCGAATGACTTCGCCCGCCCCGGTCAGCGTGCCGCCGGTGCCCCAACCCGTGACGAAGAAATCGAGCCGCTTGCCGACGAAGTCCTGCACGATTTCAGGACCGGTCGTGCTGCGGTGATAGGCCGGGTTCGCCGGGTTCTCGAACTGGCGCGCGAGGAACCAGCCGTTCTTCTCGGCGAGTTCCGCGGCCTTCTTCACCATGCCGGTGCCGCGCCCCGCCGCCGGCGTCAGGATCACCTTGGCGCCGAGCATGCGCATGATCTTGCGGCGCTCGACTGAAAAGGTCTCGACCATGACGGCGACGAAAGGGTACCCCTTCGCCGCGCACACCATCGCGAGCGCGATGCCGGTGTTGCCGGATGTCGCTTCGACGACGGTCTGGCCGGGCTTCAACTCACCACGCCGTTCGGCATCCTCGATGATGCCGATCGCGAGGCGGTCCTTGACCGAGGAAAGCGGGTTGAAGAATTCGCACTTCACGTAGATCGTGACGCCCGACGGCGCGATCCGCTGGATGCGCACGATCGGGGTGCGGCCGATGGTGCCGAGGATATTGTCGTAAATCATGCGCCACTCTAATCCCGTGGGTGGCGACCAAGCGATAAAGAAAAGGCCATCGGCTGATAACCTGTTGTTATAATCAGATCCACGCGCCAACAGCGCATGATGACGCGATGAATTTTCACCAGCTCCAATATGCAGTGGCGATCGCGAGGCACGGACTGTCGGTGACGCAGGCCGCCTCTGCGCTCGGCACCTCGCAGCCGGCGATCAGCCGCGCGCTGAAAGCGCTCGAGCGCGAGCTCGGCTTCGACCTGTTCGTGCGCGAGGGACGCGCGTTTTCGCGCATCACGCCGCAGGGCGCACGCGTGCTCGAATACGCAACGCGCGCGCTGGCCGAGATCGACAGCCTCAAGGCGGTCGCCGCGGACCTCAACCAGGACAGCCGCGGCACGCTGTCGATCGCGACGACGCACACGCAGGCCCGCTACGTGCTGCCGCCGGTGGTGCAGGCGTTTCGCGAGCGTTATCCCGACGTCGAACTGCACCTGCACCAGGGCACTTCGGAGCAGATCGCCGAGATGGTCGCGACCGATCGCGTCCAGCTCGCGATCGCGACCGGGTCAGATGGCTTATTTCCCGGGCTCGTGCTGCTGCCCGTGTACCGCTGGCACCGCCAGGTCATCGTGCCCAAGCATCATCCGCTGGCCTCGAAGGGCAGGCTCACGCTGGCGGAGCTGGCGAAATATCCGCTGGTCACCTACGTGTTCAGCTTCTCGGGGGCGTCATCGCTCCAGACGGTGTTTTCTCGCGAGGGACTGACACCGAAAGTCGCCCTGACCGCGCGCGATTCGGACGTCATCAAGACCTACGTGCGGCTGGGCCTGGGCGTCGGCATCGTCGCGAGCGTCGCGGTCGAGCCGGCCCACGATGCCGATCTCGTCGTGCTCGATGCGTCCCACCTGTTCCCGATCCATACGACCTGGGTCGGATTCCGCCGCGGCACGTTGCTGCGCAATTTCGCCTACGACTTCATGCAGCTTTTTGGCCCGCATCTCACGCACCAGCTGGTCGACCGCGCGATCGAAGCGCGCGACGGCGAGGGCCAGGGCGAATTGTTCCGCAAGATCACGCTGCCTTCGCGCTAGAACCCAGGCCTTGCGGCGTTCGGGCTGACACATGGAGCGCGTGCAGAAACTGCTGGCGAACGCGGGACATGGCTCGCGCCGCGAAATCGAGAAGTGGATCCGCGATGGGCGAGTAACCATCGATGGCCGCGCCGTGCAACTCGGCGATCGCGCCGCCGCGGATGCGGACATCCGGCTGGATGGCAAACGACTCGAGCTGGCCGCGCCATCGGCGCGCGCCGTGCTCATCTACCACAAGCCGCAGGGCGAGGTGACGACGCGCCGCGATCCGGCCGGGCGGCCGACCGTGTTCGAACGTTTGCCGCCGCCGCCGAGCGGGCGGTGGGTTGTCATCGGCCGTCTCGACGTCAACACGACTGGGTTGCTGCTGTTCACGAACGACGGCGCGCTGGCCCATCGGCTCATGCACCCGTCAGCGGAAGTGGAGCGCGAATACCTCGTGCGCGTGCATGGCCGGCCGGGCCCGGAAGTGGTCGCCCGTCTGCAGCGGGGCGTCCAGCTCGAGGATGGGCCCGCCCGCTTTGATCGCATCGAGCCGGGTGGACACAGTGACAGCCATAGCTGGTTCCGGGTCACGCTTCGCGAGGGTCGCAACCGGGAAGTCCGCCGGCTTTGGCAGGAAGTCGGGTTCGAGGTCAGCCGCCTGGCGCGGCTCCGCTACGGGCGCGTGACCTTGCCCGATGACCTGCGGCCGGGTGCGTGGAGGCTGATGCCATTCGCCGAGGCACTGCTGCTATAATAAGGAGTATGAAACGGCCATTGGTGCCCAAAATACTGACAAAGGTCGCAAACGTGCGTCGATCGTCTGTGATCGGCATGCTAATGGGCGCGATCGTGTATCTATTTCTCGCACAAGGTGCCTGGGCGGCCGACCCGGTGCGCGTGACGACCAGTTTCGACGCCAAGTATGCCCCCGCGGTGCTGCGTCAGGTCAGCCGGCTGTTCACCGGCGGTTTTGGCAGCGCTGAGGTCAGCCGCGTCGAGCAGGACATCGCCGCGATGAAGGCCGACCAGCCGAAAGCCTGGCAGTTCAACGTCGAGTACAAGGGCAAGTCCGAGCCGCTGGAAGTGCGCGCGCTGCTGGACGACCTGGGCATGATCGACCTCGATTTCTCGGCCAGCGCCGACGCGGCGCCCGCCGTGCGCGCGGCCGTCGACAACTACCTCAACAGCCGCCGGCGCTGAGTTGCCCGCCAGACCCAGCGCCCGGGCGCAGCGGCCAGTGCCCTGACGCAGCGGAAAAAAACCTGCGCTTGGCCCGAAATCTGCATTGACACCCCGCAGTCGCGAAATCAGAATACGCGGCTCGTTTTTTCTTGGGAGGGGTACCCAAGCGGCCAACGGGAGCAGACTGTAAATCTGCCGGCTTACGCCTTCGTAGGTTCGAATCCTACCCCCTCCACCATGGGTGCTTGCACCTCAAGGTGAGGTCGGCGAAAGAGCGGGCAGGTTGCAGTCGATGGTTCGGGTACTGCCATTGTTGTTTTGCGGGTGTAGTTCAATGGTAGAACCTCAGCCTTCCAAGCTGATGGTGTGGGTTCGATTCCCATCACCCGCTCCAGTTCGAGTGTGGTGATCGGAGGCGTGCAGGGCGGCTGGGATTTCGAGGTTCGTGCCCACGTAGCTCAGTCGGTAGAGCACGTCCTTGGTAAGGACGAGGTCACCGGTTCGATTCCGGTCGTGGGCTCCAGCCGACCGGAGCAGTGATTGCGAATTTTGTTTTTGATTTTTGTTTTTGATGTTCTTTCTTAACTAATCAATGGACGCGCTTCGCCTTTAGGCGATGCGCGTTGGAGTTGGCGTAGCCATGAGCAAAGAGAAGTTTGAACGCACCAAGCCGCACGTGAACGTGGGGACGATTGGCCACGTGGATCACGGCAAGACGACGCTGACGGCGGCGCTGACGAAGGTGATGGCCGAGAGCAACGGCGGCACGTTCATGGCCTATGACCAGATTGACAAGG
>Ga0209023_10000571_pt1 | contig 55439 bp, 50 predicted proteins | sample LakOneMetagenome_FD_187468 | JGI IMG/M metagenome (GOLD analysis project Ga0209023, IMG submission 187468) | Freshwater and sediment microbial communities from Lake Erie, Canada (SPAdes) (version 2) | ecosystem: Environmental > Aquatic > Freshwater > Lentic | place: Lake Erie, Canada... | reverse complement strand
ACCGCTCCGGCGAGGCCCTGACCCTCGATCACGCCGCGCTGCGCGGCATGGATGGCGAAGCGAGGATCCGCCGCCTCGCTGCATGGGTGGTCGAGGCGGAAACCGCGCAACGCGCCTGCACCCTGCGCCTGCCGGGCGAATCCATCGGCCCCGGACTCGGCGCCGAGCATCGACGCGCCTGCCTGCGCGCACTCGCGCTGATGCCGGGTCACGGCGACACGGAATGAACGATCGTCTCGATATCCGTCAGTTCGAGCGCGTGGCGATGGCAGTCGCTGCGACGGTGGCGACGCATGCCGGCCACCTGCCACTGTGGTTTTCGCTGCCGCTCGCACTCGCGCTCGCGCTGCGCGCATGGACACGGCGCCGCGGCGCGGCCGCGCCGAGCGCGTGGATCCGCATGCCGCTGACTGCGCTGCTGCTGGTGCTGATCGTGGTCAGCTACGGCAACGTGTTCGGCAAGATCCCCGGCAGCACGCTCGCCTGCGGCCTGCTAGCGCTCAAGCTGCTGGAAACCGAACGCATTCGCGACGCGCGCATCGCCCTCGGGTTCTGTGCGTTCGTGCTGATGTCCGCACTGCTGTTCACGCAGACTCTTCTCTTCAGCATCGCCGTCGGCGGCGTGCTGGTGCTGCTGCTCGCGACGCTGGTTTCGCTGCAACCAGCCCTGCTTCCCGCCCGCCACCGCCTGCGCGCGGACCTGCGCGTGGCGCTGTTGTTGCTCGGAAGCAGCCTGCCGCTCGCCGCAGCCGCGTTCGTGCTGCTGCCGCGCCTGGAAGCGCCGATGTGGGGCTCGCGAGGTGGCGATGGCTCGGGGCGATCTGGACTCGGCGAGTCAATGGCACCCGGGCAGTTCGCCCAGTTGATCCTCGACGACACGCCTGCGTTCCGCGTAATGTTCACCGGCGCGAGACCGCTGCCGTCCGCGCTGTATTTCCGCACCCTGGTGCTGATGGATTTCGACGGCACGACATGGACGCGCCAGTTCGATGCAGGCCGCGGCCCGTCACAGGTGCCGCCGAAGGGCGCCGTGTTCGACTACGCGATCACGCTCGAAGCGACCGAACACCGTTGGCTTCCATCGCTCGACCTGCCGCTGGCCGCCCCCGACGGCGCGCGAATGAATGCCGATCAAGTGCTTGTCGCCGCAACTCCGGTAATACAGCCGCGCCGCTATGAAGTCCGCTCCGCGCCGCAGGCACGCGCATCGACCACGCTCACTCCGGTCGAGCGCGCACGCGCGCTGCGTCTTCCGGCTGATTACGGCGTCCGGGCTCGCGCACTCAGCCAGCGCTGGCGCGATGATCTGCGCGACGACGAGCGCATCGTGCAGGCCGCCCTCGAGCTGTTTCGCCAGAGCTTCACCTACACGCTGGAACCGCCGCTGCTGGCGCGCGACTCGGTCGACGACTTCCTGTTCGGCACGCAGCGCGGGTTCTGCGAGCACTACGCCTCGGCGTTCGTGTTCCTGATGCGCGCGGCCGGCATTCCCGCACGCGTCGTGACCGGGTACCAGGGCGGCTGGAACAGCACCGACTACCTGCTCGTGCGTCAATCCGACGCACATGCCTGGGCCGAAGTCTGGCAGGACGGGATCGGTTGGCAGCGCGTCGACCCAACCGCTGCGGTCAGTCCCGCGCGGGTCGAACTCGGCGCGGCTGCCGCAAACCTCGACCGAGGCGCCATCGGCGCCGCGTGGTTTCGCAATCTGCGCAACCAGTTCGACTTCGCCAGCCGTTTGTGGACCGAATCGATCGTGCGCTTCGACACCCTGCGCCAGCGCGGCCTGCTGACCGAGTTCGGCGTCGCCGACGTAAGCCGGCACAACCTCTTGTTGTGGCTGTCCGGCCTGCTCGCCGCGGCCATGCTGCTGGCGACTGCATGGGCAATGCGCGGCGCACGCGAGCGCCATGGCGACGCACTCGACCGTGCCTGGGCGCGCTTTGGCGCACGCCTCGCGCGCATCGGCATCACGCCGCGCGCGCAGGAGGGACCGCTCGACCTGCGCGACCGCTTGCGTCGCGATGCGCCGGGACTGGCGCGCGAACTCGACCCGCTGGTCGACGACTATGTCGTGCTGCGCTACGGCAGCGCCAATCCGGCGAGGGAAGACATCGCGCACCTCGCGACGCGCCTGCGCACGCTGTCCCTGCGAAGGGTCGAACGAAAATCGTGACGCGGATCGACCCGGACAAACGCGGATATGCTTGCCGGGACGGGGTCGCGGCCATCCGCCAAAACCCGCGTACCGGCGTTGGCCTTGCGCATCGAACCCGGCCCATCCTGACCGCCGGTGCGACGGGCCTGCATTCAGCCGCGTCTGCATATTATTCTCGACGTTACGCGGACTGCCTTCCGCCAGCGTTGACCGAGGCCGCCATGAACAAACCGCTCACGATCACCCTGCTCGCCTGCGCCGTCGCTTCCTGCGCAACCGTGCCGGCAACCCTGCAAGGGCAGTTCACCGCATCGACGCCACGCGATGCGCACTCGGACGGTCAGGCCGTGCGCTGGGGCGGCGAGATCATCAAGGTCGAGCCGAAACAGGATTCGACCTGTTTCGAAGTGCTCGCGCGCGAGCTCGACGCGAGCGCGCGCCCGACCCGCCGCGAAGGCAGCCAGGGGCGTTTCATCGCGTGCCGCAGCGGCTTCTACGATCCGGAGGAATACGATCGCGGACGCGAGGTCACGGTGGTCGGGCAACTCTCCGGCACCGAGCATGGCAAGGTGGGCCAGTTCGACTACACCTATCCGCACGTCGTCGCGAGCGAGGTCTACCTGTGGCCGAAACGCGTGCCGCGCACTCCGTACTACGATCCATGGATGTACGGATTCGGGCCGGGCTGGGGCTGGTACGGCCCCGGCTGGGGCCCGTACTGGGGCGGCCCGCCGATCATCATCCGCGAACACCCGCACCACCCGGACACGCCGAAGCCCTAGCGATATCAGAAATCAGCCGGCAGGAGCAGCGGAGCGAGTTCCGCTCCACAAAGCGGTGATCCGGTGATGATGGGGGTGGGGCAGAGCCGGGCTGGCCCGGCTCAATCGGCGGCCGACTGTGCTGTTGTAGAGCCGCACTTGCCGGGCTCGATCCAGGCAATCCCTCTCGCGCCCGATTTCCACGTCCGACATTTCTTTGCCGCGCAGGCAGCTAGCCAGGCGGCCAGCGCAGCGCGCGGCCTGCGAGCAGGTGCAGGTGGATGTGGAACACGGTCTGCCCGCCGTCGCGGTTGCAGTTCATCACGAGGCGATACCCATCATCGGCGAAACCTTGCGCCTTCGCCCAGCGCGTCGCAGCGAGCACCAGCTTGCCGATCAGCAACGCATCGTCATCGCCGAGTTCGTTGAGCGTCGCGAACGGCTGTTTCGGAATGAACAGTACATGCACCGGCGCCTGCGGATTGATGTCGCGGAACGCGAGCACGGCGTCGTCTTCATGCACGATGTCGGCAGGAATCTCGCGGCGGATGATCTTGGCGAACAGCGTATCGGTCATTGGAGAGCCGTGATTGGTGATGGATGATTGGGATTCAGATTCAGGCTCTCAGCTTGTGATGGTGCGTGCAAGCATTGACTGCGGGTGGAGCAGGACCTGCGGTTCCCCCCAATCACCAATCAATGCCTCAAAGCGCCTGCCGCCCGCCGAACGCGTGTGCGAGCGTGCCGCGGTCGATGAATTCGAGTTCGCCGCCGAGCGGGACGCCATGCGCGAGGCGGCTTGCGCGCACGCCGGCCGTGCGTGCGAGCTGGGACAGCATGTGTGCGGTCGCCTCGCCTTCGACGGTCGGATTGGTCGCGACGATGAGTTCCTGCACCTCGCCTTCCGCGAGTCGCTGCGCGAGCTGATCGAGGCCAAGCTCTTTCGGGCCGAGGCCGTCGAGTGGCGAAAGCCGGCCGAGCAACACGAAATACTGTCCGCGGTAACCGGTCGCCTGCTCGATCGCGAGTTGGTCGACCGGCGTCTCGACCACGCACAGCAGGCTGCGCTCGCGCGTTGCGCTTGCGCACAGCGCGCACACCGCTTGCTCGCTGAAGGTACGGCAGCGCGTGCAGTTGCCGATCCGCTCGACCGCGGCATTCAATCGCTCGGCCAGGCGGCGCGCACCCGCGCGATCGCGATCGAGCACATGGAAGGCCATGCGCTGCGCGGTTTTGGCACCGACACCCGGCAGGCAGCGCAAGGCATCGATAAGGTCGGCGAGAAGGGGGGAGGAGGACATGCTTCCACGTGAATCGAGAATGGGAATGGTTATGCGGAATCGTTGAAGCAACGGCGGGCGGGCTGGCGTCAACCGGAAGCCTTGGCCTCGAAACGATTGCCGATTCCCGACTCCCTGTTCCCGGCTTCAGAACGGCAACTTGAATCCCGCCGGCAGGTTCATGCCGGCGGTCAGGTTGCCGAGCTTCTGCTGGCTCAGGCCGGCGATCCTGTTGACCGCGTCGTTGATCGCGGCGGCGACGAGATCTTCAGCCATTTCCGGATCGTCGGCGAACAGCTTGCGATCGATCGTCACGCCGCGCACTTCGTGGCGGCCGCTCATGCGCACGCTGACCAGGCCGCCGCCGGACTGGCCAGTGACTTCCATCTGCGCAATCTCGTCCTGCGCGCGCTTCATGTCTTCCTGCATGCGCTGCGCCTGCTGCATCAATCCTGCCAGAGGACCTTTCATCGAATCGTCTCCTGCATCTACTGTGGGTCGAGCGGGCGCACGCTGCCCGGAACCACGCGCGCGCCGAACGTGTCGATCATCGACTGCACGAACGGATCGTCCTGCACGGCTTCCTCGGCGGCGGAACGTCGCGCATGCTCGGCGCGCGCGCGCTGTTCGGCCGGAGTCTGCGCGACGGCGCCGGCACGTTCGAACTTCACTTTCACCACTCGGCCAAGCGCGTTGCCGATGCGCTGTTCGAGTGTCGCGATCAACGGTCCTTCGGACAGGTGCGCGTGGGACGGCCCGATCGCGAGGCGCACGACATCGCCATCGATTGCGATGAGCGAAGAGTTTCGCGCCAGTTCTCCGGCCGGTCCGCCGAGTCCGGCGCGCTCGATCAGTTCGGACCATGAAGCGGGAATTGGCGATCGGGCATCGGACACCGGTTCCGCAATAACGGATCGCGTGCCGGATGATCTGCCGGGATCGGATACCGGTCCGGCATCGGCGCTTGGAGGCCGCCGTTCGCCAGCGGCTGGTGCTGCCGACGGCGGCGCCGCTGCCGGCTGCCGCGGGATGGAAGCCGGACTGACCCCGCCTGCGCCCCGATTACCGCTTCCCGATTGACTCGCCGCCACCGCGGCTCGCCCTTCCGGCACGCTTCGCGGTTCGCTCCGGCTGCCTGCCCCCACAAACCGATTCCCGCCGATCGGCACGAAGGCAAGCATGCGCAGCAACGCCATTTCGAACCCAACGCGCGGCGTCGGTGCGAGCGGCAGGTCGCGGCGCCCGGTCACTGCCATCTGGTACCAGAGCTGCACGTCCTGCGGCGCCAGCCTCCCCGCGAGGGCGAGCAGGTCCGCACCGCCCTCGCCCGCAGCGTCCGGCACCAGTTGCAGCAACTGCAGGCGATGCAGCAAGCCGGCGAGTTCGTCGAGCACCTGGCCGAAGTCCGGCGAAAAACCCGCTATGTGCTCGATCTCGTCCACGAGCGCGCCACCATCGCCGGCAGCAAGAGCATCGAGCAGCACACGAACCTTCGCGCGCTCGACCGTGCCAAGCATCGCGTGCACTTCATGCGCATGAAGCGCACCACCACCATGCGCGATCGCCTGGTCGAGCAGCGACAGGCCATCGCGCAGCGAACCGTCGGCGGCGCGCGCGAGCACTTCGATGCCCTCGTCGTCGAACGTGATTTGTTCGGCGCCGAGGATGTGGCGCATCTGCCCGCTGATCTGTTCCGGCGTCAGGCGTTTCAGGTTGAACTTGATGCAACGCGACAGCACGGTGACCAGCAGCTTCTGCGGGTCAGTCGTCGCGAGCAGGAACTTCACGTGCTGCGGCGGTTCTTCGAGGATCTTCAGCAGCGCGTTGAACGCCGGCTTGGACAGCATGTGCACTTCGTCGATGAGGTACACCTTGTAGCGCCCGCGGGTCGGCGCGTACATGGCGTTCTCGATCAGGTCGCGCACGTTGTCGACGCCGGTGTTGCTGGCGGCATCGATCTCGAGCAGGTCGACGAAGCGCCCGGCGTCGATCTCGGCGCAGGCGCTGCATTCGCCGCACGGGCTCGAGGTCGGACCTTTCTCGCAGTTCAGCGACTTGGCGAAGATGCGCGCGATCGTGGTCTTGCCGACGCCGCGCGTGCCGGTGAACAGGAAGGCATGGTGCAGGCGCCCGCTGTCGAGCGCGTGAGTGAGCGCGCGCACGACATGTTCCTGGCCAACCAGCTCGGAAAAGCGGCGCGGACGCCATTTGCGCGCGAGGGCTTGGTAGGACATCGGAGATCCGCGAATGGGGGTCTGATTGTAGCAAGCGCGCAGCGGAAGGTTCGTTCACGCCGGCCTTTACCACCCTTTCCGCTTGTATGCGGGCGGCGCGCCTAGTATCCTCCGCGACCCCGCGCCACATGCATTCGACCGCATCGCGCCGGGTCCTGATGCGGAGAGGTGTCCGAGTGGTTGAAGGAGCACGCCTGGAAAGTGTGTAAACGGGAAACCGTTTCGCGGGTTCGAATCCCGCTCTCTCCGCCAATTTTTTGCATCACGCCACCCAGTTCATGGTGGCTCCGTCGGTCCTCCCGCGACGATAGCTTGCAAACCCCGCCAGGTCCGGAAGGAAGCAACGGTAGCGAGTGATTCGGGTGCCGGGATGTGGCTGGCGGAGCCGCCACCCTCTTCCAAAAAAAAGGCCTCCCGAGCGGGAGGCCTTTGCATTTGTGCAAACCTCCGTCAGCGCGCGTGCTTGCGCAGCATCACGTTCGCTTTGTGCACTGAAGGCGCAGCGTGTCGCGGGCTGACCGGCGTCTCGTCGACGGTGACGTCGTCGATGAAGATCTGGCCATCCACACCGGTTCCGCCGGCATCACCGTAGACGTATTCGAATCGGATGACATGCGCGCCGCCGTCGGCGTACGCGCTGATGTCGAGCGAACGCTGCACGAAGTCCGTATCCACCGTCGCCGTGCTGACGTCGAGCGTGTCGATCGCAGTGCCATCGATCGACACGGTCAGGGTACCCGCCGCGTCCGGCAACGCCTGCAGGAAACGCCAGAAGTTCAGGTAGCGCGGACCGCCGCTGGTGACCGTCACGCTCTGCGCGACGTGCTGGACTTCCGCGCCGCCGCCCCATCCGCCGAACCACGTCGTCCAGTGTCCGGCGTGGACGGGCAGGCCGGTGAATTGGCCAAGGTCGCTGTAGAAGTTCGTATCACCCGCACCCGCACCTGGATTGGTGTCGGCGCCCTCCCACGAAGGATTGGAACCGCCATCCGCAGTGGTCGCCTCGAAGCCCGGATCCTGCAGCGGCTGCACGTACACCGCGCTGCCATCGAAGCCATTGCGGAAAATCGTGTCGTCGAGCGCACACGTCACGATGATGTTGCCGACATTCGCGCCCGCGATCGTGCCACTGCCATTGCCCACCGAGCACGACTGTCCCGACGGCTGCGTGCCGACCGTCACCGCATACGCGGCGCCGTTCGCCAATGCGGTCGGGAAGGTGAATCCGCCGTTCGCGGCAACCGGTAGCGACTGCGCGCCACCGTTCAACGACAGCACCAGGCCGCTGCCCGTCAAACCATTGACCGTGCCGCCGACGGTGAAGGTCGGGGACACACAGGTCACGGCCACATTGGTCACGTTGGCGCCGCTGACCTGGCCCGTGCCATTGCCAACGGAGCACGTCTGTCCGCCGGGTTGCGTACCCACGGTGACCGCGTAGTTCACGCCATTCGCGAGCGCGACCGGGAACGTGAAGCCGCCGTTCGCCGACACCGGCAGCGACTGCGCGCCGGCGTCGAGCGACAGCACGAGACCCGTGCCGGCGAGGCCGCTGACACTGCCGCCCACGGTGTAGACCGACTGGCACGCCACCGCGACACTGGTGACGTTGGCACCGCTGATCTGGCCCGTGCCGTTGGCGACCGAACACACCTGCCCGGCTGGTTGCGTAGCCACCGTGACCGTGTAGTTCGTCCCGTTCGCGAGCGCGGTCGGGAAAGCGAAATTTCCATTCACCGACACCGGCAAGGTCTGCGCACCGGCATTGAGCGACAACACGAGCCCGCTGCCGGAAAGGCCGCTGACATTGCCGCCGACGGTGAAGTTGGTCGACGAGCAGGTCACCGCGACATTGGTCACGTTCGCGCCGCTGAGCTGACCGCTGCCGTTCGCGACCGCGCAGGACTGGCCGGACGGCTGCGTGCCGACCGTCACCGCGTAGGTCGAGCCATTCGGCAGCGCGGTCGGGAACGTGAAGGCGCCGCTCGCAGGCACCGCCAGCGTCTGCGCCCCGGCATTGAGCGACAACACCAGACCGCTGCCCACGAGGCCATTGACGTTGCCGCCGACAGTGTAGTTTCCGCCCGCGGCGGAAATGGTGAAGTTGGCGTTCGAGATGTCGAAGAAGATGTTGCTGGCGCAGGAAACGCTGACGCGCGCCTGCGTGGTCGTGACAGCCGGAACGGTCACGCTCGCGCTGCCCGAGTTGGCGACGCCGCTGGCGAGACTGGCCGGGAAGGTCTGGCCGCCATCGGTCGACAGATCGATGTCCACGGTCGCGCAGCTGATCGGCGCAGCCGTGGTATTGGCCACGTCCCAGGTGACGTTCTGCGTGCTGCCCTGCGCCCAGGTCACGGCCGTGTTCGGCGCGGTGACCTGGAACGGACCGGCCGTAGCCACCACGGCCACGGACACGTCCGCACTGGTCGAGGCGCCCTTGCCCGCATGCTCGTCACGCGCGGTCAGGCGGAACTTCATCGCGGTGCGCGCCACCGTCGGCAGCTTCTCACCCTTGAGTGCCACGCCGGTCAGCACGGTGGACAGTTTCGGGAACATGCGCGCATTGCTGGTGGTCGCCGGCCAGGCGCGGAACAGCGGGCTGGCGCCGTTGTCGGCGGCGACGAGCGTGGTGCTGGCACCGAGATCCCACTCCTCCCACGAATACTTCACCGTATCGCCCGCATCGGCATCGGTTGCCGTCGCGCTCAACACGAATGGCGTGCTCTTGGGAATCGAATAACCGGTCGGCAGGCTGCCGGCGTCGATCACGGGTGCATGGTTGTCGTTTGTCGTGTTGACGGCGCAACTGCCGCCGCTGCCATTGGTGAAGTTGGTGATTTCCTGCAGGCTGACCGCGTGGAAATACGGATCCGAATGCGGCTGCAGGTCGTCCGCGCCGCAGATGCCCGCGTACGCCATGATCGTCGAGCCGCTGCCCGGCTCGTAGGCCGTGCCGCCGTTGCGGTTGCCGCCGCCGCAATTGCTCGTGCTGCTGTTGAAGGTGTGGTTGCCGCCGAACTGGTGGCCCATTTCGTGCGCAACATAGTCGACGTAGAAATCATCACCGATCGGGTTGGGCATGCCGGTCGTTCCGCGCCCCTTCTGCGAGCTGCTGCACACCACGCCAAGGCCGGCCACGCCACCGCTGCCGGTCGTGAACACGTGTCCGATGTCGTAGTTGCCGGAACCGATCACGCCGCTGATGGTGCCCGTCGCGCTGTTGAGGAAGCTGCCGTCGTTGGCAGTGAACGGGTCGCCCGACGCGCTCGCGTACATGAGCAGGTCGTTGTTCGCCACCAGTACCAGCTGGATCGCCATTTCCGATTCGTAGATCTGGGTCACGCGGTTGACCGCGACGACCGTCGCCGCGAGTCCACCGGCGACGGTACCGCCGCCGACCGCGGCGATGTACTGGTGATTCGCCGCGACCGCGGCGCGGTAGGTGCGGTGATTGATGCCGGTCTGCGTCATCGGCTGCGTCGGCAGCAGGTCGTTGCCGGTTGCGCCGATGGCGCGATCATGCACTTCGCAACGGCCCATGCCCTCGGGAGTCGCGAGTTCGCCCCGCTTGTAGCTCAGGTAATTCGTTCCCGCTCCCGGTACTTCCGGGCGCACGACCCACATTCCGGCCGGATCGAACACCATCGCCTGGAACCCCATCGGCGACACGTCCAGTCGTACCGGGCGACCCTTCGCGTCGCTGCCCTTGAAGCTGAGGATGTCCGGGTACTTGCGCTGGAGTTCGGGTGGCAAGGTGCCCGAGTCGACCACCATGAAATCCGCGAAGCCGCCCTCCGGTTGCGGCAAGGCGATCTCCACCGCGATGCCGCGCTGGTGCGCGTCCCTGAGGTAACCCGCGACTTCGCTCGTCTCGAGCGACAGCGCGCGGAATTCCGCCGGATGCGGGGCATCGGCCGCGAGGTTGCGCGACGCATCCTCGTGCCAGTACACCTCGCTCGGCCCGCCCCATGCAACGCCGGCACCGAGGAGACCCAGCGCCAGCAACACGCGGCGCGTCGATTTCACAAACTGTTCGTTCACTCGTTGTCCCCGATGCAGTGGCGGCCCTTGCGCAGGACCGCGTTCAAGATTCAAAACCGGATACGTCTTTCGCGCAGGCTCCTCGGACTCTCTCCCGACCCATCCTCGGCGAGCGCGATTCGTCGTCGTCGTCCGCATGAAGGCACGAACCCGACAGACGATCACGGAATGTAGCAGGGACGCATGGATCAATTCGAGGGATGCGGCAACAGAATTTTCGCGCGCGACGCGCAGTGCACGTCACGCTCCCGCCACCTCAGCCCGCAGGCGGAGACGCGGCTCCGCCCGGATGCAGCCAGCCGGATTCGCCGTCGGCGTAGTTCTCGTTCTTCCAGATCGGCACGCGCGCCTTCACTTCGTCGATGATCCAGCGGCATGCGTCAAACGCGGCAGCGCGATGGTCCGCGCTTACGGCGACCCACACCGCGAGGTCACCGACCACAAGGCGCCCGACGCGATGGATGCAACGTGCTTCACGCACGTCGAAGCGCGCGACTGCCTCGGCAAGGATTGCCTCGCCCTCGTTCGAGGCGAGCGCCGCATAGGCCTGGTAGTCGAGGCCATGCACGATGCGCCCGTCGTTGTGGTTGCGCACCCAACCCTCGAAGCTCGCATACGCACCGGCGGCGGCATGGTCGAGCGCGCCGCGTTCGCGCGCGACATCGATCGGCTCTTCACTCAGCGAGAAGCGCTTCATCCGCCGCTCACCGGTGGAATGAACACGACCTCGTCTCCATTCGCCAGCGCATGCTCCCAGCCGACGAACGCCCCGTTAACCGCGACGCGCAGGCGCTCGGGCGCAAACCCGAACCCGTGCGCTGAGGCCACTTCGGCGTACAGCTCGCGCGGATTCGCGGCGGCGCTGGCGCGTGCCTCCTCCGCGCAGCCGGCGCGATCGGCGAGACTCGCGAAGTACAGCAGCCGGTAGTTCACTCGACCACCCTGCCCTTCTCCACACGACGCCGACCACCGCGTTTGGCGAGCAGGCGCAGTTCGTCGATGACGATCTCGTGCGACAACGCCTTGCACATGTCGTATACCGTCAACGCGGCGACACTGGCGCCGGTCAGTGCCTCCATCTCGACCCCTGTCTTGTGGGTGAGCCCGACCGTGCAGCGGATGCGCAACTCCGTCTTCGTCGCGAACGCGATCTCGAAACGGCAGTTCTCGATCGGCAGCGGATGGCAGAACGGGATCAGTTCATGCGTCCGCTTGACCGCCATCGTGCCGGCAATGATCGCGGTATCGACCAGCGATCCCTTGGCCGAACGCAGATCCTGCGCGCGCAACTGGCGCGCAACTGCGGGAGGAAAGCGCACGCGCACCTCGGCGGTCGCCTCGCGGCGCGTTGCGGCCTTGTCCGCGACATCGACCATGCGCGGGTGTCCGCTCTCGTCCACGTGGGTCAGTTGGGGTTTCGCCACGTCAGCCTCCGATGCTGTACATCTCGACATGTTCGCGCGGTGCCGCGGACATCCCGCTGCGGATCTCGCTGTAGCGGTCGTCGCGCGCATTCCACACCGCAGCGATCAGTCCGGCCAGTTCCGCGTCGCTTGCGCCCGCGCGCAACGGGCCGCGCAGGTCGCGGCCGGCATTCGCGAAAAGGCAGGTGTAGAGCTTGCCGTCGGCGGACAGGCGCGCACGCGTGCAATCGCCGCAGAACGGTTCGGTTACCGAACTGATGAAGCCGATCTCGCCACCGCCGTCGGCAAACGCCCAGCGGCGCGCGACCTCACCGCCGTAATTCGGTGCCAGCTCATGCAACGGCCAGCGCGCGGCGATGCGCGCGCGCAGTTCCGCGCTCGGCACCACCAGGTCGCGCCGCCAATCGTTGCAGGTGCCGACATCCATGTACTCGATGAAGCGCACGACATGCCGACTGCCGCGGAAGTGTTCAAGCAGGTCGAGCACGTATCGGTCATTGGTGCCGCGCATGACGACGACATTGATCTTCAGCGGGCCGAAGCCGGCACGGTCGGCAGCGGTGATTGCAGCGAGCACGTCGGCGACTTCGCCCCGACCGCCGGACATCGCGCGAAACGTCTCCGGATCAAGCGTGTCGAGACTGAGCGTGATGCGCCCAAGGCCGGCGGCGCGCAGCGCATCGGCCTGCGCCGCGAGCAGGCTGCCGTTGGTCGTCATGGCGATGTCCTCGATGCCGGGCACGGCAGCGAGTTCGCGCACCAGCACGGGCAATTCCCGGCGCAAAAGCGGTTCGCCGCCGGTCAGTCGCAGCTTGCGCACCCCGAGACCGGCAAACACCGTCGCGAGGCGCTGGATCTCCTCGAAGCGCAGGCGCTGTGCCTTGGCGAGGAATTCATGGTCGCGCGGATACTGGTCCTCCGGCATGCAGTACGGGCACCGGAAATTGCAGCGATCGATGACCGAAATGCGCAGGTCGCGCAACGCACGCCCGTGCCGGTCGCGCGGCTCCGCCGTGTCGAGTCGAAGCGGGATCGGCGCACCCATCAGGCGACTCCGACCGGGGGCGCCAGCGGCGCCGCCAGTGCGACCACCTCGCCGCGCCGAGCGACGCGCAGACCGCGTCGTTCCATCGCGCGCGCGTCGCCTTCGCTGGCGTAGTGGTAGAGCATCAGCCGGTCGCGCAATCCGGCCGGATATTCGCGCTCGAGGTCGTCGAGTCCGGTATGCGATGGATTGCCGTGCAGGGCGCAGTCGTGCGCAACCAGCTCACCGTTCGCCGCGTACGCACCCAGCATTTCGGGAATCGGGCGCGTGTCGCCGGTCCAGACGAAGCTGCCGGCGAGCGCGAGGCCGAACGACGTGCCCGGCGCATGGTGGCGCGTCGCAAACACGTCGAACCAGAGTCCGTCGCACCAGAATCCGCGTGACACCGGCACCAGTCGGAACGTGTCCCAGAAGTTCGCCCCGCCCTCCGCGAGCACCTCCGGGTAGTCGGCGACGCGCGCCTGCAGCAGCGGAATCAGGGCCGCATGCGCGTACAGGCGCACGTTGCCGCGCAGCGCCGCATCGAAATAGGTGCGATAAAACAGGCGTTCGAGTCCAGCCACGTGGTCCATGTGCGTGTGCGTGACGTAGATCGCCTGCGGCGGCGTGCCGTAGTGGTCGAGGTAGATCGACAGCGCTTCGGCGCCGCAGTCGATCATCAACAGCGGCGCGCCGTCGCGCTCGACCACCGCGCAGGCCGAACCGAGTTCCGGCGCTTGCGCGCTGCCCACACCGAGAAAGCGCAAGGACAACGTCATCACGAGGACTCCGGCGCGGCGAGCGCCTTCGCCGCCATCGCTTCGTGATAGGCGGCCAGCAGCGGATGCCAGAAACGCGCCTCGAAATCTTGCACGCGGTGCGCGCCCAGCTTGACCAGCGAACGATGCAGGCGCGCGAGGTTCGCCTGCTGCCAGGCGAGTTGTCCCTTGCGCAGTCGTCCGCGATCGAAATCGATCAGGCTGATGCGATCCTGCGCATCGGCCAAGATATTGTGCGCGTTGAGGTCCGCATGCCAGGCGCCGAATGCGTGGAACCGTGCGATCGTGCGCCCGACACGCTGCGCGAGCACGGCATCCAGACGCCCCTGGGAAAGACGCGTCGCGAGCGTGTCAGCCTCGATGCGGCGCGTGAGCAGGTCGCCGCGATAGGCGAATCCGCTGCGCACATAACGTGCCGCAACCGGCAACGAAACGGGCAGCCCGCTGTCGGCGAGGCGGGCGAGGAGCCGGAACTCGCGGAACGCGCGCGTGCGTGCGGCACCCGACCACAGGTACGCATCCGCGCTCAGCCGGGCCGCCAGTCCGCCGCGGTGATAGTGGCGCAGCGCGCACGCACCGACCGGCGTGTCCACGAACACGACTCCGCCACGGCCACTGGCGACGCGGCCGAGCGGCGCCCACCGTGCGGCATCGAACCACTCGGGACCGGGCGAGATGCCGAGGGCCGCATCGAACACGATCGCGCCGTCGGTCGTCGATTGAACTTGCGCCTGGACCATGCCTCTGCCAAGTTTCCACCTTTGCGCCGGGGACTCCGTGCGCATCCACCTCCGATGGTAGCAAGCGCCGCATGGATCAAGTAGAAACGACGGGCACCGAACCCCGATCACTGTGCCTGTTGCGCACCTCCGCGATCGGCGACGTGACCCACGTCGTGCCGATCGTGCGTACCCTGCAGCAGCATTGGCCTTCCACGCGCCTTACCTGGCTGATCGGCAAGCTGGAGCACAAGCTGGTCGGCGACCTGCCTGGGGTCGAGTTCATCGTGTTCGACAAGCACGCCGGGCGCGCCGGCTCGCGTGCGGTGCGCGAAAAGCTGGGCGGGCGCCGCTTCGACGCGCTGTTGCACATGCAGGTGGCCCTGCGCTCGAACCTGCTCAGCCTGAGCGTCAAGGCGCCGCTGCGCATCGGTTACGACCGCGCGCGCTCGAAGGACCTGCATGGCCTGTTCGTGAATTGCCGCATACCGGCCCGGCGCGGCGAACACGTACTGGACGCCATGGCGAGCTTCCTCGAGCCGCTCGGGCTCAAGCAGACCAGCGTGCGCTGGGATATCCCGATTCCGGATGAGGCGCACGCGTTCGCCGAGCGTCACCTTCCCGGCAACGCCCCGACCCTGCTGGTGAGCCCGGTGTCGAGCCATCGCCTGCGCAACTGGCGGCCGGAGCACTACGCCGCCACGATGGACCACGCCGCGCTCGCACTCGACTGGCGCGTCGTGCTGTGCGGCGGCCCGAGCGCATTCGAACGCGAATTCGCCGACGCGGTACTGGCGAAGATGAAATCGCGCCCGCTGGACCTCGTCGGCAAGGACACGCTCAAGCAACTGCTCGCCCTGCTCCAGCGCGCAACCCTCGTGCTCTGCCCGGACTCCGGCCCGATGCACATGGCCAATGCCGTCGGTACACCGGTGCTCGGCCTGCACGCCGCGAGCAACCCGGCGCGCTCGGGCCCGTATTCGGATCGACAATGGTGCGTCGACCGCTACGACGCAGCAGCACGAAAGTTCCGGCGCAAGCCGGCCGATGCACTCGCCTGGGGCACGAAGCTCGAGTATCCGGGTGTGATGGACCTGATTGGCGTCGCCGACGTGATCGAACGCCTCGAGGCGTTCGATGCGCGGCGGCGCGAAAGCGCCACGTGATCGCACCGTCGCGACCCACCTCGCACCCGGACGCGAAGCCGCCTGGGGCTCAGCGGTAGTCCTGGTAGGACTTTTCCTCGACCAGGGTCGAGCCGAGTTTTTCGTTGATCGCGCGCTTCACCGCGGCGCGCTCGTCATTGCGGAAGTAGACCCAACGCGCGAGTTCGATGAACTCGGCATCGAACGCCTTCGCCTTTTCCTTCACGCGGATGTGATCCTCGATGTCCCACAGCGCCTGGTTCACGGCGAGCAACTGCGCGCGCTCCGCGGCGATGTCGGTATGCGAGGCGGGATGCGCCGCCCACGTCGCGTTCAGCAGGTCGAGCTCGGTACGCACGTTGGCGAGCTTGGCGGCATCACGGATTCGGGCCGACTTGATCTCGAGGATGGTGATCTTGTCGATCAGCTCGCCGTAGGAAACGGGGGTCGAAATCGTGCTCATCGCGCATCTCCCGAAGACCGGCGCAGGAACGGGCGCCCGGAAACGACGAAGGGGCCGATGGCCCCTTCTGCAAAACTGGCGGAGAGGGTGGGATTCGAACCCACGTTACGGCATAACCGTAAACCGGATTTCGAATCCGGCGCATTCGACCACTCTGCCACCTCTCCGCTTACACGCCGCCCGGCGGTCGAACCGAGCGAGCCGCGCATGATACGTGGCGGGTTGGCCCAAGACAACCTTGCCCGGGCGATCCGCCGACTGGCCGCCCACTCAGCCGTGCCCTGCCCGCTCCAGGGCCTCGCGCGCAGCGCGGGTACGCCGATCGTCGGCACCCAGAAAGCGTTCACGAAGGGCAGCCGCCTCGCCGAGCAGGCGCAGCCCCTCCGCCCGATCCGCCGGGCGCGCGATCAGCAGTTTGCCGAGGTCATAGCGCACATCCGCTGCGAGGGGATGCTCCGCATTCGGCAGGTAGCCCGCATACGACGCCAGCGCGGCGCGCAGCTCCGGGATCGCGCCGTCGACATCGCCCGCATCGCGCAAGGCGAGGCCGAGGCCGTCATGGACCATCGCGACGTACCGGGAACCTTCTTCGTTCTTCGATCGCACCGCCTTCAGCGCCTGGCGTTGCAGGGGCACCGCCGCTCGCGCGTCGCCGCGCAGGCGGTTCAACTCGCCGAGCCGATAGGTGGTCATGAATGTTTCCATCTCGCCCGCGTTTTCCTTCTGCTCCTGCGCATGGACCTCGTTGATTTCCTTCGCCGCCAGCTCGAAATCACCGCGCTGCATGTGGATGGTGGCCAGGTTGCCGAGCGCGATGCGCGCGCCCTGGAACTCGCGTCCATACTTTTTCTCGAAGATGTCCAGCGCCTCGCGTTCGGCGCGTTCGCCCGCGTCGAGGTCTCCGGCGGCGACGAGCGTCAGGCCATAATTGATGTCGGTCCCGGCGATGGCAGGATTGTCGTTGCCGAGCTTCGCGCGCTGCGCCGCGAGTACGCGCTCCAGCTCGACGCGCGCCATCGCGTATTCACCGCGGTGATGGTGGGCAAGACCGACATCACGCCGGACCGCCATCGTCAACGGGTGGTTGTCGCCGAGGACTTTTTCGTACGTGGCGAGGGCCAGCAGATCGACTTGCAGCGCTTCCGCATAGCGCGATCTGGCTTGCATCGCCATCGCCATGTTCATGCGTGCGCGGGCGACATCGAGGTCATCGGGGTCCGCATCGAGCGACGCCACCGTTTCCGCCTCGCTGAAGTACGCGATCGCGGCATTGATGTCCGACAAGCCCCAGGCGGAACCACCGGACGTCATCAACGCCTCGAACAGGGTATCGGTCGTGTCACCCACGCTGCGTGCCAATGCGAGTTCGGCCTGCGCGTAGCGTCGGGCCTCATCGAACCTGCGCAGGCCGATCGCGGTGGTGGCTTGTGCATGCAGCGCCCTGGCGCGATCGACGGGCGCAGCGTCCAGCGCGACCATGCGCGCACTCGCATCCATCGCCAGCGGCGCGGCCTCCTTGAAGTCGCCGTTGCCGGCCAGGGTCTCCGCTCGCGCGGCTTCGACACGCGCGAATGCCAATGCCTGCGACGGATCATCGGCGAGTACTTTCGCCGCCGCGCCCTGCAGCGCGTTCGCGCGATCGAACGCACCGAGTTGGTAGTAGAGGCGTCCGAGGGTCGCTTCGATCTCGGCCTTCTGGGTCGCGTCCATGTCCGCGCGCTCGATGCGCCCGGCGCCCCGGTCGACCAGCTCGCGCGCACTGATGTCGCGCCCCTTCGCTTCGTGCGGATCGACTGCAGTGAACAATCCGTAGAGGAAATCCTTGACCGCGAGCGTCGTCTGCGCCGCGCGCTCCTTTTCGCGTGCCTGGCTGACCACCGCCGAGCCACTGCCGAGCAGGGTCAACAGCATCGCGGCCGCTGCACCGAGCGGCAGCCAGTGACGTCGCACGAACATGCGCAGGAGGTAGCGCTTGCTGCCACCGCTGACCGGCCGCCCCTCGACATACCGGCGCAGGTCCGCGGCGAGTGCCGCCACCGATGGATAACGTTCCTCAGGCGCCTTCGCCAGCGCGCGCCGCACGATGCGGTCAAGATCACCCCGCAAGCCGCGCCGCAAAGACAGCTTCGTCGCGCCGCGCGCCTCGGCGATCGTTTCCGCCGCATCGGCGTCATCGCGGTCGAGCGCGCGTTGCAGCGTCTCGGGCGCATCCTCGACGACCGCCTTCGACCAACTCACGGAACCCTCTTCGGCGCGCGCGTACGGCAGGTGAGCGCTGCACAGCTCGTACACCAGCACGCCGATCGCATACACGTCGGTCGCGGTGGTGATCGCGTCGCCGAGCACCTGCTCGGGCGCCGCATACTGAGGCGTCATCATGCGCGACTGTGTCGCGGCGTGGCGATCGCCGACGTCCGGATCGATCAGCTTGGCGATGCCGAAGTCGAGCAGCTTCGCTTCGCCTTCCGCCGTGACCAGGATGTTCGACGGCTTGATGTCGCGATGCACGACCAGGTTGCGATGGGCGTACTCGATCGCCGAACAGACCTGCAGGGCCAACCGCAATCGCGCGCGCAGGCCGAGCCTGTGCTGGTCGCAGTAGCGCACGATCGGTTCACCCTCGACGTATTCGAGGGTGAAATAAGGCGTCCCGTCCGGGGCGACACCCCCATCGTGCAATTGGGCGATATGCGGGTGGACCAGGCGTGCGAGCAGGCTGCGTTCGCGCAGGAACCCCGCCTTGGCCTCCTCGCCGAGGGTGTCGTTGCGCACCAGCTTGAGTGCGACCCGTTGCGTGAACTCCGCGTCCTCGCGCTCGGCAAGGAACACGCTGCCCATGCCGCCCTCGCCGACCAGGCGCAGCAGGCGATACGCACCGATCCGCTGGCCGATCAGGTGCGCCGACGAGCCGACGCCATGCAGGCTCCGCAACACCCCGGCCGCGCCGTCGTCGAGGATGTCGGGCGCTCTCGGCTGCGCCGCGAGCAAGGCGCGCGCCTCGGCCAGCGACTCGCCATCCCCGGCACATTGCGCGACGAGCCACGCATCGCGCTCATGCGCGGGCATCGCCTGCGCATCATGGAACAGCTGCTTGATACGCAGCCAGCGCGCCGTGGTGTCCATCGTCACCTACTCCGCATTCCCCATCGCGCGCCGCAGCCACGCGCGCGCGAGCTCCCAATCGTGGCGCACGGTGCGCTCGTGGCGTCCGATCTCGTCGGCGATCTGCTGGAACGTGAGGCCGGCGAAGAAGTGCCACTCGACGATGTTCGCAAGGTCGGGATCGCGCTTGGCCAGGAGGGTCAGCGCCGAATCCAGTTCGAGCGTCTGTTCCGCGGTCGTCGCACCGAGGTCGCAGGTGTCGATCCCCGTGTGCGCGACGCCACCGCCGCGCTTGGCACGGCTGCGATGACGCGCGTGATCGACCGTGATCTGGCGCATCGCGCGCGCGGCGAGCGCGAAGAAATGCGAGCGATTCTGGATTCGGTCGACATGGCCGGCCTCGAGTTTGAGGTACAGCTCGGACACCAGCGCAGTCGGCGACATCGTCGAACCCTGCGCCAGCGCGCTCTGCCGCCGCGCGCAGCGCTTGAGCTCGTCGTAGACCAGCGCATAGGCCGCATCCTGAGCGGCCGCGTCACCCGAGTTCGCGGCATTCAGCAGCTCGGTCAGCGCGGGTCCGCCAGGCATCCCGTAGTCCCCTTGATCGATCGTCCACGCCCGGATTCCGGTGCGGTCGACGTATTAACCCAGCGGTATACCACCGGAGAAGGCGCATGTCCGCTTCAACCCGTCCACCAGCCTGTCCCGGAACGTCGCTTCGGAACGGGACCGCGCCTGCCCTTGCCCTGATCCTGTCGTTCACTGCCGTCGATGCCACGGCACACGACTTCTGCGTGTCGACCGCCGCGCAGTTGCAGAACGCGCTCGATGCCGTGTCCGACGGCGGCGCCTACGTCGACGAGCAGAGCCTCATCAGGATCGTTCAAGGCACCTACCTGACCGGCAGCGCGACCTCGAACGGGCCGTTCTTTTCCAACGCCTCCACCAGCACCGCCCAGCTGACGATCTACGGCGGCTACTCGGCCGGCTGCAGCGGCGACCGTCACCCCGCTTCCAGCACGATCCTCGACGGCCATGGCGCCAACGGCGTGATGATCCTGCGCCGCCCGAACGGCAAGATCGCGGTCACCCACCTGACCTTCCAGAATGGCCACGGCGATCTCGGTGCCGGCCTGCAGATCAACCATCTCGCCACCGTCAATGCTCCGGTCGACATCGACAGCGTGATCATCCGCAACAACCATGCGACGGCCGACGCCGGCGGCCTGTACGCCTCGGGCGCAAGTGCGTCGCCCTACAACTCGATCTACGTCGAGAACGTCCTGATCGCCGACAACAGCACCGACTCCGACTACGGCGGGGCCTATCTGACCGGATACGGATACTCGGTGCATGTCGGCCACAGCACGATATCGCGCAACACCTCGCCCGCGGGCACGACCGGCGGTTTGTATTGCGGTGGCAACAATACCTGCGGTGTCTACGACACGATCGCCTGGAACAACACCAACGTCGGCCTCTACATGGACACGACCAATTCGCTCGTGTGCGACGACTACGGCACCAGCGGCGGCATTCCGCCGGGCTACGAATCGGGCAACCTGTCCGTTCCCCCGCAATTCGTCGATGCCGCGGGCGGTGACTACCACCTGGGCGCAGCCTCGCCCCTGTTCGGGCTATGCGGCGGCGAACCGTTCGGGCGCGACCTCGACGACCATGCCTACCCCGGCAGTGGCGGCACCGACGTGGGCGCCTACGAGGACACCATCTTTGTCGACGGAGCCGACGGCTGACCGGGTCGCCGCGTGGTTGGCCAGCCAAGACGCAAAACCCTGCCGAATCCGCGACTAACGTCGCGAAATTGACACGCAACATCAGATAGCGTCCACTCCGACCCGGGCGCCTTGCCCGCGGGTGGAAAGCCGCCATGTTCCGTATCCTGGTCGCCAACAGCAAAGGCGGTTGCGGCAAGACCACGCTGACCACGACGCTGGCCGGGTACTACGCGCGCAGCGGCAAGCGCACCACCCTGGTCGATTGCGATCCGCAGGGGTCCTCGCTCGCCTGGTGCAGCCTGCGCGCCTCGCACCTCGCACCGCTGCATGCGCTCGCCAGCAACGACCCCACCTACGGGCTCACGGCCGGCTGGCTGCTGCGCATCCCTGCGGCGACCGAAGTCCTCATGATCGATACGCCCGCCGGCCTGCGCGCGCACGAGTTCGAACGTTTCGTGCGCCACGCCGACGTCGTGCTGGTGCCGGTCGTGCCCTCGCCGATCGACCTGCGCGCGACGCTGGCTTTCCTCGACGTGGTACGCAAGCTCGCCGAGGTGCGCAGCGGTCGCGTACGCGTCGCACTGATCGCGAACCGCCTGCGCGAGCGCACGAACTCGGCCAAGCAGCTCGATTCCACCCTCGACCGCCTGACCGAAGCGGCGATGATCCGCGTGCGCGACTCGCAGGCCTACGTCGGCCTCGCCGACAGCGGCCGCTGCATTTTCGACGACGACAGCAGCACTTCGCGCGCGCATCGCGAGGACTGGAGTCCGCTGCTGCAGTGGCTCGACAAGCGTGCCGCCGACCAGTTGCCGCGCGGCAATGTAACGCCGTTGCCGACCTCGGCGCAGCGGGTCGGCAACTAGTCCCACACCCGAAGCCATCCGCGAACTCAACCCGCTCGCGTTGAAATCGCAGTTCGCAGTTCCGCACCGGCGCCGCGGCCGAACGCCAGGCTGCGACTGAAGTCGTGACATGCCCGAAAATCCGGGCATCAAAGCCCGCGCGCGATCCTGAATCCCACGCGCGCGCTGCGCGTGTCGCTGCGGGCGGCGAGGCGGAATGCCGAGCGCACCTGGTCAGGATCGCTGCCCCACGAACCGCCGCGGACGACGTGGCGTTCGCAGCCGGGGTTGATCCATGCGCTGCTGTCGCGCGGCGCACGCGTGTAGTTGTCGTGCCAGCAATCGTCGACCCATTCCGACACGTTGCCTTCCATGTCGAACAGTCCGAAGCGATCAGGCGGGAACGAACGCACCGGCGCCGGCCCCCAGTAGCCATCGCTGTAACGCGGGAACGCGCTGGTCCAGCTGCGCTTGCTCGGCGAGCGGTCGCCCTCGCCGGTGAAGTTGCCGACGACCCGGTCGGGATCGCCATCGCCCCAGGTGAAGCGCGCCGTCGAGCCCGCACGCAACGCGTATTCGAACTCCGCTTCGGTCGGCAGGCGGTACGCCTTGCCGGTGCGCGCCGACAGCCAGCCTACATAGGCCTGCGCGTCGTTCCATGACACATTGATCACCGGCAGGTTGTCCTTCGCGCGTTCGCCGCGGTAGTCGTTGCGCCAGTCCATGCCGCGGCGGTCGGAGATGCGCCCGGAAACCTCTTCGTACACGCTGCCCGATCCCGCTTTCTCGGCATCGCTGACGTATTTCGTCGCCGCGACGAATTCGCGGAACTGACCCACGCTGACTTCGGTCTGGCCGATCGCGAAGCCGTTGCTGATGCGCACGCGCCGTTGAGGCTCCTCGCTGTCCTGGTGGCCGGCCTCGTCGGCCGGCGAACCCATCACGAACGTGCCGGTCGGCACCACCACGACCGGCGGCGCGCTGCCCGCGACGTCGAGGAAGCGGTCGCGGATCACCTGCCCCGGCGCGAAACTCGCGTACAGGCGCGCATTGCGCAAGCGTAGGTTGAATTCGTCGATGCCGGCGAGGTCGGCGCTGATGCCCTGCGCCTTCTTCGCCAGTTGCTCGGCGAGATCCGCATTGCCGGAGTCCAGCGCGGAGCGCGCCTGCGCCAGCACGGTTTCGGCGCGCTGGCGGCGGATGCCTTCGACGCGCGCGCGCGTCTCCAGCAGGGCCGGCGAGCCGGGGCGGATCGCCGACGCCTCGCCGAGCGTCGCGTCCGCGCCGGCGAAATCGTCCTGCGCTGCCTGTGCCAGCGCGCGATCGAGCGAACCGCGTTCGATCGTCGCGAGGCCGGCATCGGCGAGACGGTTGCCGGGGTCGAGTTTCATCACCGCGCGGTACACCGCCAATGCGTTGTCGTCGCCGCTCCCGCGCAGATGGCCGCTCTTCACGAGGGTCGCCGCCTTCGCCAACATTGGCAACACATCATGCAGGGTCTTCGCGCGCGCGCGCAGCTCGGCCATCTGATCGTCAGCATGCGGAAGTTCGGCATAGACCGCGAGATACCGCTGTACTGCCGCCTCGTCACCGCGGTCGATCGCGGCGAGCGCCCAGTCGTGCACGGCACCGGCTATGCGTTCGAGCGCGGTCTCCGCCTCGACGTTGTGCGGCGCCGCCACGAGCACCTGGCGATACAGCGCGATCGCATCCTTCGACTCGAATAGCGCGCCCTTTTCCTCCGCGCTGCGGGCGCGCTTGAGGAGGGCAGTCACTTCCTTGCTGGTCGCGATCGGCGGCCCCATGCGCACCGCATCGATGTACGAGGTGCCTACTTCGCCTTCGGTCGGCAGCGTGGGCACGCTGGTTGTCGCTGGCCGCACGGCAGACCAGGTCGGTGGTGCGCCGGCGTAGGGTCCCTGCTGGCCCACCGCGACCGGCTCCGGGGGCTGCATGTGCAGGATGCCCGGGAAAAACCGGTACAGCAGCGCAAACGCGATCAACGCGATGCCGGCGGCTCCGCCGAGGGTGTGCTGCTTGCGTGCGACTTCGGGACCGGGCATCGTGCCGTGATTATCGACGCTCGTCGCCGCGCGGTGAAGCCCACGCGGGCACGGCGTCCACCCTCCGTACAGCAAGGACTCCCGCTTGACCGACTGGATCGAACGCAGCGACGCATTGCAGGACCTGCTCACCTCCGCACCCGCGGTACTCGGACTCGACACCGAGTTCATGCGCACCGACACTTTCCTGCCGCGCCTTGCCCTCGTGCAGGTGCAGGCCGCAGAGCGCATCGCGCTGGTCGATCCGACTGCCGGCGCCGATCCGGGGCCGCTCGCAGCGGTGCTCGCCGATCCCGCGCGCACGATCGTCATGCACAGCGCCGGCGAGGACCTCGAGGCGCTGGCGACGTGGTCGTGCACGATCGGCCACCTGTTCGACACGCAGATCGCCGCCTCGTTCGCCGGCCTCGGCGCCGGCCTCGGCTACCAGAAGCTCGTGCGCGAGATCACCACGGTGGAACTGCCGAAGGCGGAAACCCGCTCGGACTGGTTGCGCCGCCCGCTGAGCCCGCAACAGCTCGACTATGCCGCGCAGGACGTTGCACACCTGCCCGCCCTGCACGCCGAACTCGGTGCGCGACTCGCGCAGCGCGGCTACGTCGCATGGTTCGAACAGGACTGCGAACGCCTGCTCGAACGCGCACGCAACCGCGAACCCGATCCCGAACCGCAACTCGGCCTGCGCGGTGCCGCCGACTGGCCGCGCGAGTCGCAGGCCTTGCTGCGACGCGTGCTGCGCTGGCGCGACCGCACCGCGCGCGCGATCGACCGCCCGCGCTCTTGGCTGGTCGACGACACACATGCACTCGACCTGTGCGCGCGACCGCCTGCCGACGCCAACGCACTCGCCGAACGTACCCGCGGGCTGCGCGCGTTGCGAAGCGCCCAGCGCGCCGAGCTTTTCGACGTGCTGCACGCGCCACTGGCCGCCGACGAACTCGAATTCATGCCCATCCCGCACGCACCGGGGCCGCGCGAAAAGCAGATCGTTTCGGCGCTGAAGGATGCCGTCGTCGCGCGCGCCAAGGAACTCGATCTCCCCGACGGCCTGCTGTGTGCACGCCGCCACCTCGAAACCCTGCTCGCGACCCGCAGATGGCCCACCTCGCTCGACGGCTGGCGCCGCGACGTGCTTCATGACGCGTTGATGGCGCGCCTGCCGTAGCGGCGAGGGCCCGGCGGCACGCGCTGCGCGCGTACCGCCCTACGGTAAGCATCGCGGCTTCCACCGCTCCCACGGCAACAAGCTGCTGCAGCCCTTGCTTCCGCGCGCAGGAGCGCGCCGCTCCTACCGGGTCCCCTTCGGCTGCTTGCAGGGATGCGGGTCGGTCCTCGCGAAAAGAGGTAGTCTCGAACCGGCGGAGCGCGACGACCCCACCGCCCGTAGAACCCTTGACAGCCCCCGGGGCGACACCGGCACACTCGGAACCATGAATCCCGTGCGCACGACGACGAGCACGACCATTACCACGACGACGACCGTGGTACGGGTGCCTGCGCGGGATTGATCCTTGAACGCAATGGCCCCGTCCCACGCAAGGGAAGCGGGCCGCAGCGACACGCCCAATCCCTCGCAACGGGGCCTCCCACCGGAGGCTTTCGATGTCCCGTTCCGCCCCTGTCGCTCCCGTCGCGCCGCCGATGGCCGGTGAAGCCTTCGCCGCGCACAAGTTCGGCGGGTCCAGTCTCGCCGACGCGGCGTGTTTCCGTCGCGTCGCCGCGATCGTAGAAGCACAGGCCGGCCCGTGCCAGCTGGTCGTCGTGTCGGCGATGCGCGGCACCACCGACGCGCTGATCGCTCTCGCCAACGATGCGATCGATGCACGCGGAAGCTGGCGTGACGACCATGCGCGACTGCGCGAACGCCACCTCGTGACCGCGCAGGAACTGCTCGGCGGGAGCGCTGCTGCGATCGGCTGGCTCGACGCCGAATTCGCGCGCCTCGCCCATTTGCTCGATGCACTCGCCGTGCTCGGCACGCCGAACCGCGAGGCGATCGACGCGATCCAGGGCCTCGGCGAAGTCTGGTCCTCGCGCATCCTTGCCGATCTCTTTATCGCGCAAGGCCGGGCCTGCGCGCGACTCGACGCGCGCGAGGTGCTGCGCATCGGCCACGGCGAGCTCGGTGCAGTCATCGACTGGGACACGAGCACCGCGAACTACACGGCGTGGCGCGCGCAGCATGCGCAGCCCTGGTTGGTCGTGACCGGTTTCGTCGCGCGCACGCGGGAAGGTCGCGATACCGTGCTCGGGCGCAACGGCAGCGACTATTCCGCTGCGATCTTCGCCGCGCTCGCCGACGCGCGCGAACTGACCCTGTGGGGCGACACCGACGGCGTGCTGTCGGCCGATCCGCGCCTCGTTCCGGATGCGATCCCGCTCGCAGCACTCAGCTACGACGAAGCCTGCGAGCTCGCCTACTTCGGCGCCAAGGTGATCCACCCGCAGACCCTGACGCCAGTGATCGCGCGCGGCCTGCCGGTGCGCATCCGCAACACGTTCCGCCCCGCGCACGCAGGCACCGCGATCGGCCGGCCTGCCACCGACGCGGCGCAGTCGCCGGTCAAAGGCCTCAGCGCGGTGCAGGGCCTTGCCGTCCTCACGCTCGAAGGCGCCGGCATGATCGGCGTGCCGGGCACTGCCGAGCGCGCATTCGGCGCGCTGCATGCAGCAAGCGTGTCGGTCGTGATGATCTCGCAAGGCTCGTCCGAGCACTCTATCTGCTGCATCGTGCGCGAAGCCGATGCCGCGCGCGCGGAACATGCGCTGCGCCGCGCATTCGTCGCCGAACTCGCGCGCGGCGAGATCGCCAGCGTCGCCGTCGCCGGCGGCATCAGCGTGCTTGCCGCGGTCGGTGACGGCATGGCCGGCCAGCCCGGCATCGCCGCGCGCCTGTTCGGCGCGCTGGCTCGATGCGGCGTCAACATCCGCGCGATCGCGCAAGGCGCTTCCGAACGCAACATCTCCGTCGCGGTCGACAGCGCCGACGTCGCCCGCGCCCTGCGCGCCGCGCACTCCGCGTTCTGGCTGTCGCCGCAGACGCTGTCGATCGGCTTGGTCGGCCCCGGCAAGGTCGGTGCGGCATTGCTCGCGCAGATCGAAGCCGCACGTCCGCGCCTGTTGCGCGACCATCAGCTCGACCTGCGCGTGCGCGCGGTCGCGACCAGTCGGCACCAATGGCTCGGCGAAGCGGACGACGCTGCCGCGTGGGCAGAACACGCGCACGCGGGCGACGACCTCGACACGCTCACCCGTCATGTGCAGGCCGAGCACCTGCCGCACAGCATCATCATCGATTGCAGCGCGAACGACGCGGTCGCCGAACGCTATGCGAGCTGGCTCGCCGCCGGCATACACGTGGTCACGCCGAACAAGCATGCCGGCGCAGGACCACAAGCACGCTGGCGGCAGATCCGCAATGCCAGCGCGAACGGCGCGCGCTTCCGCTACGAGGCGACCGTAGGCGCCGGCCTGCCGGTGATCTCGACCCTGCGCGACCTGCTCGATACCGGCGACGAACTGCTTGCGGTCGAGGGCATTCTTTCGGGTACGCTGGCGTGGCTGTTCAACCGCTACGATGGTTCGGTACCGTTTTCGACGCTCGTGCACGAGGCGCACGCGCTCGGCTACACCGAACCCGATCCGCGCGATGACCTGTCCGGCACCGACGTGGCGCGCAAGCTGGTGATCCTCGCGCGCGAGGCCGGAGTCGGGCTCGAACTCGGCGACGTCGCGGTGGAAAGCCTGGTGCCGGCGTCGCTGCGCACCTCGTCCGCGGAGGAGTTCATGCGCCGCCTGTCCGAATTCGATGCCGCCATCGCCGAACGCCACGCGCATGCCCAGGCGAAGGGATGCGTAGTGCGTTACGTCGCGAAGCTCGATCGCGAACGCCGTGCCAGTGTCGGCCTGGCCGAACTGCCGCACGACCACGCGTTCGCGCACTTGCGCCTGACCGACAACATCGTGCAGTTCAGCACGCGCCGCTACCGCGACAATCCGCTCGTCGTGCAGGGGCCGGGGGCCGGACCGGAGGTCACCGCCGCCGGCGTGTTCGCCGACCTGCTGCGCGTGGCGGCGAGCGTCGGAGCGCGCCTGTGAGAAAGGTCGTCAGCGCGTTCGCACCCGCCAGCGTCGGCAACGTCGGCGTCGGTTTCGACATCCTCGGCCACAGCGTCACCGGACCCGGCGATCGGGTCACGGTGCGACGCATCCTCGACCCGCTCGTGCGCATCAAGGCAATCCGCGGCAACACCCTGCCGTTGCCGCTCGAAGCCGAGCGCAACACCGCCGGCGCCGCACTGATCGCGCTGCGCCAGGCCCTCGGCGTGCCGTACGGCTTCGAGATCGAGATCGACAAGGGCATCCCGTTCGGCTCCGGCATGGGTGGCTCGGCCGCGTCCGCCGTCGCGGCACTGGTCGCCGCGAATGCGCTGCTGCGCAAACCGCTCGAACGCGAAGCGCTGTATCCATTCGCGCTCGACGGAGAAGCGGTCGCAAGCGGCGGCCGGCATGGCGACAACGTCGGCCCGATGCTGCTCGGTGGGCTCGTGCTGTCGACCGCGGACCGGCTGGTGCCGATCCCGGTACCGCCCGGCCTGCATTGCGCGCTGGTCCATCCGGCCGCGGTGCTCGAAACACGCGCGGCGCGCGCCGCCCTCGCGGGTCCTTACGCGCTGCATGAATTCGTCGCACAGAGCGCGAACCTGGCGCTCGTCCTCGCCGGCTGCCATGCAGGCGACATGTCACTCATCCGTGCCGGGCTCAGCGATGTGCTGGTCGAACCGCGTCGCGCGTCGCTGATCTTCGGCTTCGACCGCGTCAAGCAACGCGCGCTAGATGCCGGCGCGCTCGGCGTGAGCATCTCGGGCGCGGGGCCGAGCGTGTTCGCCTGGTGCGCCGACGAGGGCACCGCGCATTCGGCCGCCGGCTGGATGCGCGCAGCGTTCTCCGAGGTCGGCTATGCCAGCGAGGCGTGGATCTCGCCGGTCGCCGGGCCGCGCGCGGAAATCGTCGCGTGAAGTACGTCAGCACGCGCGGCAACGCACCCGCGATCGGCCTCGGCGCCGCGCTCGTCGCCGGCCTCGCGCCCGACGGCGGCCTGTACGTGCCTGCATCGCTGCCCGTGTTCGACGTCGCCGACTTCGACGGCTGCGACACGCTGCCGACGATCGCTGCGCACCTGCTGCGGCCGTTCTTCGCCGGCGATGCGCTCGCCGACGAACTCGACGCAATCTGTGCCGAAGCACTCGACCTGCCCGCGCCGCTGCGCGCGATCGCGCCGGCGACGTGGCTGCTCGAGCTGTTCCACGGCCCGACCGCCGCATTCAAGGATTTCGCCGCACGCTTCCTCGCCGCCTGCCTTGCGCGCCTGCGCGAAGTGGACGATCCGGTGCGGACGGTACTCGTTGCAACCTCCGGTGACACCGGTGCCGCGGTTGCCGCCGCTTTCCACAACCGGTCCGGTTTCCGCGTCGTCATCCTCTATCCTGACGGCCGCGTCTCGCCGCGCCAGGCGCACCAGCTCGGCGCATTCGGCGACAACGTGCACGCGCTGCGCGTGGCCGGCTCGTTCGACGACTGCCAGGCGCTGGTCAAGCGGGCACTCGCCGACGACGCACTCAAGTGCGAGGTCGCGCTCACCTCGGCCAACAGCATCAGCCTCGGCCGCCTGCTGCCGCAGATGGCGTACTACGCGCTCGCCACGCTCGAGCATAGACGCGCGGGCGGCGCGACCCTCAACCTCGTGATCCCGACCGGCAACCTCGGCAATGCCCTCGGAGCGGTGCTCGCGCGCCGGCTCGGCCTGCCGATCGGCGAGATCGTGCTCGCGACGAACGCGAACCGCACCCTGCCCGACTTCTTCGCCGGCGCCGACTACGCGCCGCGCGCGAGCATCGCCACCCTCGCCAACGCGATGGACGTCGGCGCGCCGAGCAATTTCGAACGCCTGCGCTGGCTGTATCCCGATGCCGCCGACCTGCGCCACGCCGTGAGCGCCGAAGCCGTCGACGACGACGCGATCCGCGCGACGATCCGCCGCGTCCATGCGCAGGGTGGCGTCGTCGTCTGTCCGCACACCGCGACCGCGCTGCACGTGCTCGAGCGCCGCCGCGCCGCCGGCGATACGCGCGACTGGAGCGTCGTCGCCACCGCGCACCCGGCCAAGTTCGAATCCGTGATCGAACCCCTGCTCGGCATCGCCCTCGACGTACCCTCCGCACTCTCGGCGTTGCTCGCGCGGCCAGCCCGCGCCAAGCCGATCCGCGCGGACTACACCGACCTCTGCGCGGTCCTGACCCGAGAAGAAACCGCGCCCGCTCAATGACCTGCGTCGCGGGCTTGGCGAATCGCCGAAACGCGGGTTATCATGCGCGCCCTTTCGCGGTCCCCAGCCGCGAATGCACGTGGGGCGGTAGCTCAGCTGGGAGAGCGCTACGTTCGCATCGTAGAGGTCGTGGGTTCGATCCCCATCCGCTCCACCACTTCATTGGATACACGACGAACCCTCGAAGGGCTGAACCTTCGGGGGTTTTTCGTTTGGGGATTCGAAAAGCGGCTCGGGGAAGCGAAGTCCAATGTTTCGCGAAGAGTGCCGCCGGGACGCGAGATACGCCGGATCGAACCTTGCTAACCGATGGCTTCTCGTCGCGATCCAAGCGAGCACGAGATCGTGCTTGCGCGCGGCGTTGCGGATTTTCGTAGCAACCACGAACGCCGGATGTCGTTCTCGTCCCCGAATTGCCAGAAGGAAACACAACGTGACTCACGACGGCCGGATGCAACGCGCGCGTTGGAGCACGTTCGCAATATTCTGGATCGTGCCGTGTCTTCTGGCGGTGTGGATGTCGGCGCCGTTGCAGGCGCGGGCGCACAACCCGGCTGTCGCGTCGACTGGCCTGACCCTGGTTCGCGAGGACGGATTGCTGCCGGTGTGGGTGGATCAGGTGAAGGGGCGCATCGTGCTTTCGCTGCCGCCTGTCGACACCGAGGGCATGCATGGCCGCTTTCTGTACGTGGCAGCCTTGAAATCCGGCCTGGGCTCTTCGGGCTTGAACATTGATCAGGGCTCCACGACGCAGCCGCGGATTCTCGTTTTCCGAAGTATCGGCGACAAGATGATGGTCGAGTTCGAGAACATGCGCTTCAACGCGATTGGAGGCTCTCGCGACGAGCAGCAGGGGGTGCACGATTCCTTTGCGGCGTCGACCGTGTGGATGGGCAGATTCGACAGCGTGACACCTGAAGGGCGCGTGCTCATCGACATCACGGACTTCCTGACCCGCGACGCCATGGATATCGCTGGCACCCTAGAGTCCGCGGGGCAAAAGGGCTACCACGTCGAGCCCAACCTGTCCGTGGCCGATCCCGCCGCCGTCAAGGTCTTTCCCGAGAACATCGAGTTCGAGGCACGCGAGACATTCGCCTCCGAGGCGCCCGGTGAGCAACTGCAGGACACTGTCCCGGAGCCGAAGCGGATCACGCTGACGGTTCGCCACAGCCTGATCAGGCTGCCTGCGCCGGGGTATGTTCCGCGCGTGTTCGATCCGCGTTCGGGCGCCTCCGACATTCTCACCTACGACTTTGCCGCGCCGTTGGAACGCAGTGTCGCCGTGCGCCTGGCGCAGCGTTTCCGTCTCGAAAAGACCGACCCCGCGGCCGTTCTCTCGCCGGTGAAGAAGCCGATCGTATTCTATCTCGACCGTGCCGTACCCGAACCGTTGCGCGTGCCCCTCATGCAGGGTGCTTCGTGGTGGTCAGGCGCATTCGAGGCGGCCGGTTTCAGGAATGCGTTTCGCATCGAAATGCTGCCGGACGGCGTCGATCCGTCGGATGTGCGCTACAGCACCATCCGCTGGGTGGATCGGGAAACGGCGGGCTATTCATGGGGAGCATCGATCTCCGATCCGCGCACCGGCGAGATCATCAAGGCGTCGATACGCCTGGATGCACTGGCTTTGCGCAGCAACATCCGCACCTTCGAAGCCCTGCTCGGCGCAGATCACGACGGCAGCGGCGGGCCGGACGATCCCGAGCAGATCGCGCTCGCCCGCATGCGTGTGCTTGTCGCGCACGAAGTGGGTCATGGCCTGGGTTTTTCGCACAATTTCGGCGCGTCGGTTCCCGGGCGATCCTCGGTGATGGACTACTACGCGGCGCGTATCAAAGTGACTGATGCACGCCTCGATCTGTCCGATGCCTACATGCGCGACATCGGGCCCTGGGATCGCTTCATGGTCGATTGGCTCTACGGCACGGTGCCGTCTGGCGCGAACGGCGAGGCGATGCTGGCCGCCAGGGCCAGCGCAGCCGCCGAGCAATTTCGATTTGTGAAAGATGGCGACGCGCTGGACACGGGCTCAGGCCACGCCTATGGCGCGATCAAGGACGACGGCCCCGATGCGGTCGAAGAACTCGGTCGCATGCTCGAGGTCCGTCGGATCGCGATGGATCAGTTCGGCGAACGCGCGCTGCGCCCGGGCGAGGCGCTGGAGATGCTGCGCGTGAAATTCGTACCGATCTACCTGCTGCATCGCTTCCAGGCCGAAGCGGCGAGCAAGTTGATCGGGGGCGTCGACTACGGTTACGGCCTCAAGGGAGACCGCAGTGCCGAGGCTGCCAGGGTACCGCCCGCACGCCAGCGGGCCGCGATCCACGGATTGCTGGCGGCGCTCAGCCCCGAAGTGCTCGACACGCCCGAGCGCCTCATACCGCTGCTCTCTTCCGGCCAAGCCGGTGTCGATGACCGTCAGACCACGAGCGGGGTCTTCGCCTCTTCCGGCGGACCGATCTACGACAGTCTTCTCGTCGCCGATATTGGAGCGATGGTCGTGCTCGATTCGATGACCGCCCCTGACCGACTCAATCGCATGGTCGATCAGCATCGACGCGACGCCAACGCGCCGGGCGTAACCGAACTCGTCGAGCAACTCCTGGACGCGGTGTTCGCGCCAGCGTCCGGTCGCTACGCCGAGATCGCGCGGCGCGCCCAGACGCGGACCGTCCTCGATCTCGCTGCAGCAGCGAGCGACCGGAAGATTTCGCCCGCTGCCGCGGCAGAGATCGAACAGGGCCTGCTCGGGCTGGAGACACGCTTGAAGAGAAGCAAGGGAGGCGATGCACGGGAGCAGGCACACAGGACGCACTTGGTCGCGCTGCTACAAGACAAGGATGAAATGAAACGCATCCTGGCGGTTCCGCGACCAGAGATCCCGGATTGAGGAGGCGAAAAACTGGTCAGCGGAAAAACGGGGTAGGTACATTTTCCGAGATCGCTGACATCGCCAGCGGCATCGTTCTGCGTATCAATCGAGACCCGCGCAAGCGCTCGTGCAAGTCGACAAACACCGACAAAAAAATAACCGCCGCGGAGTATCGGCGCTTCCCCGCGTTCTCTAGCGGTTTGCGCGGGCTGGCGCCCGCAGCCTATGCTAAGCATGCGACGGAGAAAGCCGCTACGATCAAGCCTGAACCCTAGATCCGACCGTTACTCCACTAGAAAGACGACTAGATGATTTGCTGGGCCAATGAATTGGGAGGATGCGACCGGATATCTCGCGAACATCCTTACAGCAAATCGCTGTGGGAACGCGCTGATCATAAAAAGCCCTTAATCGCGGAGAGCCAGCACCGAACCTGGACCATGATAGGCGGCATCGAAAGCGCTAGCTCGAAAATTCTATGCCGGAACCACAACAGTCTGCTCAGCGGCCTCGACGCAGAAGTAGGAAAACTACGAGCGCTTGCCCGCTATCGAGAAAGTGGCATTGGTGAAGACATTGCGATTGACGGGCCACTTTTCACCCGATGGTGCATCAAAGCATTTGTTGGTTTTCTCGTTACCGGATGGGTGGGCGTACCGAAGAACAGTATCTCGATTCCGAAGAAGGTGGTCGAGCTGGCCTTCGGGCAACGCGATATCACCCATACGATGATGGGAATCTACACTTGCTTGAATTTGTCATCCACTTCGGACTCGAACTACGACATCGGTGTCGCCACGATTGCGCGCGCATGGGGGAGTGGAGATAGTCCTGTATTCCCCGGCGCCGAAATTCGACTTCATGGCTTCAGCGTATTCTTGTGGCTCGGCGATTCGCCAATTCCAGATGACTACATCCGGGACATAACGCTTGGCGTACCACAATTGCGCGAACTGATATTCCGTCCCATCGGCTTCACGAGCATCCATCCGACGACGCGGCAACAACTAACGGTAAGAATCGTTTGGCCTCAGAATATTAATAAAAATATGCTCGCCTACCGGCACCTGCAAACGCAAAGGTTCGCTTTGGAGTACGGGTTGATGGCTCATTGAGCCCCACGTTGGCAGCTTGCTGTGTCGACTATCAACCAGTAGGTGGCGCGCTCAGTGGCTCGTTTCCCGATCTCGGAAAAACGGGTTAGGTACATTTTTCGAGATCGCTGACGTCGCCTGTCGGCATCGTTCTGCACGTCGCGAATAGGGGGCAGTTTTCTGATGCCGCTCACACCTTCAGCGGGCCCCCACTTCCCAACTCACTTCTTCTTCCCAAACCCCGGCAAATCCGTAGCCTGCTTCATCCACGCCGCCGCCTGGCGCTCGTCGAGGTCATCCACCGATTCGAGATCCACGCCGCGCGAGTCCTTGCCCATGCCGATCGGCGTGGCGGGCGGGACGGGCTTGAGTGAGGTGCCGCGGCCGAACGTGAGCTTGACGTGGCCGGCGAAGCCGCCGCAGCAGAAACACCAGCCGTCGCCGATGCCGTACCAGGCCATGCCCCACTTCACGGAGCGCTTCAACTTGGGCAGCGTCTTTGCCGCCAGTGCATCGACTCTTTCGGCGATGCCGCGTTGCGGTTGCGGCAGGCTGCGGATGTAGGCGAAGACGGGCTCGTCGCCGTCCTTCGCCTTGGCGGGGCTTGCCCTTCCGGTCATCGCGGCCGGCAGCTTCGTGACGACGGCGGGCGCGGCCTTGGGTGCGCGTGACTGGCGTGCGGCCGGCGTGGCTTTCCTGACCGGGGTGGCAGCCTTCTTCTTCGTCGCCGTGCGACTGGTCGTCTTCTCGCCGACTGGGGCACGTGCCATCGGGACCTCCCGTTCGTGGGCGCTGCGGGTCGCAGGGCAGTCGGGGGCCCGTCACCGACCACCGATACGCTAGCACAGCCCTGTCGCCCCGATATTGTCTCATCTGCTGGGACGCGCCCCGGTTCCAATACCCCTCGTGCCCAGCGGCACGCGTCCGACCGCCATGGTGGCGGGCGGGCGAATCCCCACTCCACGAGGAGAAGCACCCATGTCGCAAGCCACCCTGTCCCTGTCGTTCACCGATGCCCAGGCCGCTGCCATCGATGCCGCGCTGACCGAACTGGAAAACCAGTTCGCGGCGCTCGTCGGCATGCCGGCGGACAAGCGCCGCAAACTCATGAAGATGGGCGACAAGTCCGAGACGTTCTGCCGGCAGACGCTGTCGTTGCTCGAACAGAATCCGCTGGTGGTACCTCGCGGGATGGCGCTGACGGACGTTCGGCAAAGCTTCGATGCGCTCGACTGGCTGCGCCCGCGCGTGCAGCGACTGCAGCGTCTCGGCGAGCGTCTCGACAACACGAATACGGTGGTCGGCGCGGACATCATGAAGGCGTCGCTGCAAGGCTATGCGCTGCTGAAGGTGTCCGGACGCAACCAGGGCCTGGAGGGCCTGCGCGAGACGCTCGGGGCGCGCTTCGCGAGACGCTCGAAATCGGCGGAGGCCAAGGCGGCCTGACCGCCCACTCCGCCCCTCTCGAACGAGGACGACGAAGCCGCAGCGATGCGGCTTTTTTGTTGCCCTTTTCATGCGCGGCCATCCCTGGCGAGTGCGCCGCACCGTGAGGCGAGTGCGCGCGAGTGGACCGCCAGAGCAGCGTCACGGCCGTCCGATGCGCGTGACCGGGTCGCCAGTGGCGCGGAGTCGATCGCCAGGTGTGCGACGTGGCCTTCGAATGACGGCGACTCGACCGTCACTGCGCCCGTGTCGCCGTCCACGCACGGGCCTTGGCAATCCACGAGCGCCGAGTGGCGCATTACGCCGGCGGACTCGCGTGCGATACCGCGCCACTGGCATATCCTGCACGCGCACTCGCACGTCAATCGTCGTGACTCGTTCGTCGCATGCCGCCACTCGCGATCGACCTCGCCGCACTTCTCCTCTCCGCGCCCGCGCTGGCGACCGAGTCGTCACGACTCGCGCGTCACGCTCCGACGGTGACGCGCGACCCGCCATCGGCGCATGACCTGCCGGCGCTCGCGGACGGCCGGCTGTAGCGAATCGCGCTCGGTTGAATTGAATTATTTGGCAGTGCGGGTTAATTGCGCCAGTCGCAATGAAATGGCGCCCCGTGAAAGGCCAGCTACCTTCCGACCCGCCTATCCAAATGATCGAGCGCGGCACACACCCTCACTTGGCTACGCACCGAAAAGTGATGTCAATCCGAGGAAAATTCCCTAGCAGATAGGGAGGCTTGGATTCACTCGTATCCGTGACCTCCACGGATTTTCCGGCCTTGCTGCATTGCCCGTACGCCTCCCGCATAGCATCGCCGCGCAAAGTGCCCAAGCCCGTAAAGCCGGTTGCCGCCTGCTTGGAGATGAAGTAGGTGTCACTCCCCATTTGGACTACCCCGGAATTCGATGCGCATGAGCTGAGCAGGGCGAGCACGAGCGCTGCAATGAAACGCCGAGTCTTCACAGCGAGCCCAATATTTGCTTCCGCTTCGTATCGTACTCGCTCTGGCTGATCGCGCCAGACGCGAGCAGCGCATCCAGCTCCTTGAGACGTTCTGCTGCAGTCGCTGACGGCTGTCCCGAGCCACGCGCAGGACACCCCTTGATGCAGACGTCGTAGGTGTCGTTGCACTGCTTCTGCTGCACTACCGGGAACATTTTGAACCCGGCGCTGCATGTCGACAGGTTCGTCGAGCACTGCTGTGCGCAGCCTGCCTCAACCAACGCCGGGTTAGATTTTGGCGGCGTGGCGCACCCAGCGAGGGAGAAAAACAATACGGCTACGACTGCGAACCTTACGCTCATGACGGCTGCCCCTATCCCCGGAAAAAGGAGCCTATCACGCTGTCCGGGGTCAGCTGCATCGGCATGCTCGCCAAGTCCGGTAGATCAGCTCGCTCGCCGCCTTCGAGCGGTATGGGCCGAAGCCATCGAACAGCTGTTCGCTTCTCCCGGCAGGCTCGATCTGCCACTGACCAATCACAACTACCTGCGTCACCAAGGCCCGGCAAGTCTCGCCGCTTCCCGGCCTCTTGTCTCACTTCAGCCCTCTGGAATATCTCAAGCTGGAACAGCCGGCAACCGGTTCGGACCCCGTCCACCCGGCCTCTCCTGGCTGTCGTGTGTGGGTGGACGCCCGATCGCGACCGGATCTTTGCACCTCGATGACCGCGGTGCCGAATCCTTCGATCCATCCTCCAAACGTCCCGCCAAACTTGTACTGTTGCGACCGGCTGATGGAGGAATCGATGGTGTCCGATGTATTCGTGCGGAACGGGGAATCCTTGCCCTGCGCCTGTTCGACGTCGCGTATTCGATCGAACTCCGTCAGGCGGAAGCGCTCTATGCCACGCACGCGAAGGCACGCAGCGATCGCAGCCGCCTCAGCCAGGTCGCGGAAAAGGGGATTGCATTCGGCGATCCGCCGGTCGTGCTTCGTCTCGATCCGGTCGTGCTCGCGATCAACGGCGCAACCACAGTCGCCCAGGTCAGCGTGCGCCTGTACGACTTCGGGGCGATCGCTATCACCTTGCGCATCGCGGTGGTCGATCAATCGTGGCCCGACCTCTAGGGGATGGTCGAGGTGGTGCAGCACGCCATAGGCCCGGGCGCCGCCGCACCGATCTGGCGCGAATTGCTGGATCGCACGCTGGCGATCATCGGTGCGGCCCTGCTGCGGCCGACGCCGGCCACGCTGCAGGAGGACTATCTCATTGCGGTCGTGCACCAGCTCGACGAACGGCTGTCGGCAGCGGTGCTGCAGCAGCGGGTGGACCTTGCCGTCCTCCTGTCGGAGGAGCGGCCCACGCTTTCCGCCAACAAAAAGCGTGAGCTGCTCAAGCAAAGCTACTCCTATTTCGATGACGATCTCGTCGTGCTGACCTGGGATCGCGCATTCATCTACGACCCCGAGAGGAATCCCGATGTCGCGGTTGTGATCGAGGTTGCCAATGCGCAGCTGATCGAGTTCCGCTACTACGACGAACTGCTCGACGCCGAGTCGCCGCGCATGTGCGACCAGGTCGAGGCCGCGCGACGCGCTCGCTCGTCGTTTGCCGCGCCGCGTTTCGCAGCTCGCGCGCAGCCTGTACACCCTGGTCGCCGAAGTAACCGAGAAGATGGACAACGCGCTGCAGGTCACCGAGGACGTCTTTCTCGCGCGCATCGATTCGTCCGCGTTGGAACTGTTCCGCGTCTCGAAGTTGAGCGCAGCCGTCGACCTCAAGCTCGCCATCGTGCGCGATACCTACACCGCACTGTACGAAGTGCCGTCGGGCAGCCGCGTCGAATTGATCGCGATCGTCGTACTGATGGTGATCCAGATCCTGCTCGGCATCGCGCGATTGTAGATCGCATAAGTGACGAGGCCGCAGATTGCGGGCCCGCCCTCGAACAAGTCGGAGAATCCGACACCGGCGTCCACGATGAAGCACCAGTGCCATCCATGGCGACGAGCTTCCAGAAGGAACTGAACGATCGGTGCTCGTGGAGCATTCACCGGAGCTGGCGAACGATCGGTACCCGCATCGCCGTTGCAATTGTCGGATCGCGGCAAGCAGTTACATAGCAGGTCGGCCCGATGCGTCCTCGCATGGTACGTGCCACCTTGGCTTCACTCCGTGCGGCGTCGAACATAGGGTCGAACATAGGGAAATCGTCGCCCGTTCACCCCGAGGACTCCGCAGCGGAGCGGCCGCAGGTTGCATGCTCGCCCGGCGCAGCCATTGCCGCTCATCGTGGGTACATTGCGCTCGTGCAGACTGCAATCCAGTTTGCCGATGGCCCGCCAAATGAATCAACACGCCGGTAATGCGTCCCTCGCTGGCTTTCGATCGCGCATTGAAGATCCTCGTTTCCCCTGTATCGGCGCGAAGTCGGCCTTGGCGCAAGGCAACATGGATTTCATTCGCGGCGGGGATGTGCGCTGCCCGCAGATGGACGAACCGATCGTGCGCGTGCTCCAGGCGTTTACCGGATCCGCAGCGGCCGACGCGATATTCGTCACGCGTATTGCGCTGTTCGAATCCACTCCGCCGCTGGACGAATTCCAGTTCGAACGGGCCATGTGGCAACGGCTGAGCGCGTTCCATGCCATCGACCGCGTCGATCACGAGTGGGACTCCAGCGTCAGTGATGATCCGCAGTCGCCGCAATTCAGCCTCAGCATCGGCGGTCGCGCGTTCTACGTCGTCGGCCTGCATCCTGGTTCAAGCCGCCCGGCGCGACGGTTTCGTTGTGCCGCGCTCGTTTTCAACCTGCACAGCCAGTTCGAGTCGTTGCGCGCGGATGGCCGCTACGAAAAGCTGCGCGAGGCGATTATCGCGCGCGATGTTGCGTACAGTGGCTCAAGCAATCCGATGCTCGCCGCACACGGCACGGTGTCCGAAGCGCGCCAGTACAGCGGCCGGCAGGTTGGTGCCGATTGGCGGTGTCCGTTCCCGGTCGATCCGGAAGAGGCCTCCGATGCGCAATGAAATCGCACCACGCTCGGGGGTTGCGTTCAAATTGACGGCAGGCCAGCGCCTGCGCGTGATCGATCCATGCGGCGAACAGGTAGCCGACCTGCTGGCCTACAACCGGCGCGATGTCGGCGAAGTGCTTTCCTCGGGACGCAGTCTCGATTACGCCAGTTGCATCTACCTGACCACTGGGCACAGCTTGTATTCCAATCGCAGCAACGTGATGCTCAGGATCGTCGAGGACGGAGTCGGCCGCCATGACTTCCTGTTGACGCCATGCTCAGCCGAAATGTTTCGCATCCTCTACGGCGAAACCGAGGTGCACCGAGGCTGCTTCGGCAATCTCACCGCCGCGCTCGCGCCGTACGGCGTGCTGCCCGATGCGATTCCAACCGCGTTCAACATCTTCATGAACGTGGCGGTCGACGCGGCCACCGGTCAACTGCGGGTCGAACCTCCCCTGAGCCGTGCAGGCGACTCGATCGTGTTCGAGGCCTGCATGGACCTGGTGATCGGACTCACCGCCTGCTCGGCCGGCCAGTCGAACAATTTCAGCTATAAGCCGATCCACTACGAGATCATCGATGCTGGCCGAACAAACGCCATCTGCTAGCGCCTCCGAGCATGTCGCGAGTTCGGCGGTCGGTCGGTTCGAGCAATTGCCGAAGTGGCTCAACCTCATCCCGATGGTGCTGCAATGGCTTTGGCTGGGAATCCGCTATCGCAGCATCAGCCTGCCTTCGTCGGCCAATCCGCGCATCACCTCAGGTGGCATGGTCGGCGACGGCAAACTGGAATATTTCGCGAGCATGGGCGCGACGGCCCGCGCGGTGACCGCCGACTACATCGGCGTCGTGAACCAGCCGGGACTCGACGCGCACAACGTGGTGGCTCGAATGGTCGATGCCGGCTTGGGGTTTCCCGTCGTTGCAAAGCCGGATATCGGCTGGTGCGGCTACGGCGTGCGCCTGCTGTCATCGATCGATGATCTTCGTGACTACCTGCGCCGCTTTCCACCGGCGCAGACGCTCGTGCTGCAGCGCTATCTTGCCGATCCGGGCGAGGCCGGGTTGTTTTACGCGCGCGAGCCGGGTGCGCCGTTCGGACGCCTGATCGGCATCCTTCTGCGGCACTACCCCAGCGTGACGGGCAACGGTATAGACAGTGTCGAGACATTGATCGCGAACGATACGCGCCTGCGGCGTGCGACGGACAACGCGATGCACGAATGCCGCTACGATCCGCAGCGCATTCCTGCAGCCGGCGAGGTCGTTCGCCTGTCGACCGTTGCTTCCACCCGCGTCGGCGGTTGCTATCAGGACGGCAGCGAACATGCGACGCCGGCGCTGCTCGCGCGCGTCGACGCCATTGCGCGCGACATGGGCGTCTTCCTGGTCGGGCGATTCGATGTGCGCTACAGCTCGCTCGGGAGCCTTCAACGCGGCGAGTTCACCATCATGGAAGTCAACGGCGCCGGCTCCGAAGCCGTGCATGCCTGGGACCCCAAGTATTCGATCCGCGATGTCTACCGGATCGTGTTCGCCAAGCAGCGGCTTTTGTTCAAGATCAGCGATGCCAATCGACGCCTCGGCCATCGACCGATCGGCTGGCTCAAACTGGCGCAATTGCACGTGCGACAGCAACGCATCATGCGGCGCTATCCACCTTCAAACTGACGCGTCATCGCCATTCCTTGCAGAAGCTGGCAAGAGCCGGAGAAGCAGGACGATCACGGACACCGCAAACGGCAGCAGATTGTAGATCGCGCGATACGCAAGGAGCGCCACCAATACACGGGAATGGGCCGCCGCAGGCGTTGCGGCCAGGACCGTCGCTTCGAACACCCCGACGCCGCCAGGCGCGTGACTGATGACTCCCAACACCGTGGCCGTGACGAACAGCAGGGCGAACGGAGCCGGCGCCGGTATCGACGTCGCTGGCAGGAGCACGTAAAGCGCACCGATGGCCGCGAGCATCTCGACGACGCCGAGCAGCGCAAGCCATCCGACGCTACGCAGGACGATCGTCAAGGCCTGGGGCATCCGTCCCCTGAGGCGGACGCTGAGCACGTAGCCCAGCAGCAAGGCCAGGCTTGCGAGCAGCAGGCGCATCGGCCATCCACTCGCGGTGACCTGCAGCCAACCCAGCGCGATTGCCGAAACCGTTATCGTGCCGATCACGACACAGGCGCCCACCGCAGCAATAACGCGCGCCACGTCGCCCGCAGTGAGCCCCAGTTTGCGATAGACGCGATAGCGCAGCGTGCTGCCGGTCAGTATGTGGAAACCCAGCGTGTTGGAAATGGCGTGGGAAATTGCGCCAACGCGCAGCGCCATTATCGCGGGGACGCGACCGGGCACGACTTTCCATGTCGCGAACCACTCGTACGCGGCCAAACAGGCAAAGCTCAATCCGGTGCCGAGAACGGACAGGACGATTGCGGGCATCGAGATGCCGGACCAAGCCGCACGAATCTGCTGCAGAGTGAGGCTTTGCCACTGCCGCCAAAGAATGCTGACCGCGAACACCAGGATCGCCGCGCCGACCATCCAGCGCAAGACCACCCATATACGGGTCATGATCCGAGCACTATTTCAAGCAACGTCATTCCAGGTTCTGACATGTGCCCTACGGTACTTCGTCCTGGTGTCGCAGGACAGACAATTTCCTTCGACACCGCGGCCAGTAGATGCAGGGTTTGCCGAGCCCACGATTCGTCGCTTCAATCATCGCCATCGGCACAATCGATTTCCCTTGTCATGGTCCTGCGGCCATGCTCGCCGGGCCATCCGAGTCCTCGCAGGAACCTGCCCATGTCAGCCGAAGCCCAATGCCCGTTTTCCGGTGCCCGCAAGATGCAAACGAACGCGAACTGGTGGCCGAACCAGCTCGACGTGAGCGTGCTGCACCAGCATTCGCCGTTGTCGGACCCGATGCTGGAGGACTTCGACTATGCGAAGGAATTCGGCAAGCTCGACCTCGACGCCGTGGTCAGGGACCTGCACGGCCTGATGACGGATTCGCAGGACTGGTGGCCGGCCGACTATGGTCACTACGGCCCGCTGTTCATCCGCATGGCCTGGCACAGCGCCGGCACCTATCGCATCCATGACGGGCGCGGCGGCGCCAATTCCGGCGAGCAGCGTTTCGCGCCGCTGAACAGTTGGCCCGACAACGGCAACCTCGACAAGGCGCGCCGGTTGCTCTGGCCGATCAAGCAGAAGTACGGCCGCCGCCTGTCGTGGGCGGACCTCATGATCCTTGCCGGCAACGTCGCGCTCGAATCGATGGGCTTTCGGACGTTCGGCTTCGGCGGCGGTCGCCCGGACATCTGGGAACCGCAGATCACCGACTGGGGCAGCGAGGCGACATGGCTCGGCGACGAGCGCTACAGCGGCGACCGCGAACTCGCCGATCCGCTTGCGGCGGTGCAGATGGGCCTGATCTACGTGAATCCGGAAGGCCCGAACGGCAAGCCCGACCCGCTCGGCTCGGCGCGCGACATCCGCGAGACGTTCGCACGCATGGCGATGAACGACGAGGAGACCGTCGCGCTCGTCGCCGGCGGACACACGTTCGGCAAATGCCACGGCGCGGGTGACGCCAAGCACGTCGGCCGCGAACCGGAAGGGTCGAACATCGAGGAGCTCGGCCTCGGCTGGAAGAACGCCTACGAGACCGGCATCGGCGAACACGCGATCACCAGCGGCATCGAAGGCGCGTGGACGCCGAACCCGATCCGGTGGGACAACGGTTACTTCGAGACGCTGTTTGGCTACGAATGGGAACTGACCAAGAGCCCCGCCGGCGCGCACCAGTGGAAGCCGAAGGGCGACGCCGGCGCCGGCACCGTGCCCGATGCGCACAACCCCAAAAAGCGCCACGCGCCGATGATGACGACCGCGGACCTCGCGCTGCGGTTCGATCCTGCGTACGAGAAGATCTCGCGCCATTACATGGCCAACCCGGCCGAGTTCGCCGACGCGTTCGCACGCGCCTGGTACAAGCTGACCCATCGCGACATGGGCCCGCGCGCGCGCTACCTCGGCAAGCTCGTGCCGAAGGAATCGCTCATCTGGCAGGACCCGGTGCCGGCGGTCGACCATCCGCTCGTCGACGCGAAGGACATCGCCGTCCTGAAAACGAAGCTGCTCGCAACCGGCCTCTCCGTCGCGCAGCTCGTCAACACGGCGTGGGCATCGGCGTCGACGTTCCGCGGCAGCGACATGCGCGGCGGTGCGAACGGCGCGCGCATCCGCCTCGCGCCGCAGAAGGACTGGGCGGTCAACCAGCCGGCGGAACTGGCGAAGATCCTCGCGAAGATCGAAGGCGTGCAGAAGGACTTCAACGCCGCGCAGGCCGGCGGCAAGAAGGTCTCAATGGCCGACCTGATCGTGCTCGGCGGCTGCGCCGCGATCGAAGCCGCGGCGAAGAGGGCCGGCCACGACGTCGAGGTGCCGTTCACACCGGGCCGCACCGATGCCTCGCAGGACCAGACCGACGTCGATTCGTTCAAGGTGCTCGAACCGGTCGCGGACGGATTCCGCAACTACGTGCGCAAGGGACTCGAAGGCTCGGTCGCCGAACGGCTGCTCGACAAGGCAAGCCTGCTGACGCTGACCGCGCCCGAGATGACGGTGCTCGTCGGCGGGCTGCGCGCGCTCGACGCGAACGCAGGACACAGCCAGCACGGCGTGCTGACCCGACGACCGGGCGTGCTCGGCAACGACTTCTTCGTCAACCTGCTCGACATGCGCACCACGTGGCAGCCATCGGGCACGGCACCCGGCGCGTTCGAGGGCCGCGACCGCAAGAGCGGCGAACTGAAATGGACCGCGACCACCGCGGATCTCGTGTTCGGTTCGAATTCGCAATTGCGCGCGCTGTCGGAAGTCTATGCATCCAATGATGGCGCCGGCCACTTCGTGTCCGACTTCATCGCGGCGTGGACCAAGGTCATGAACCTCGACCGCTTCGACCTCGCCTGACGTCCACATGCAGGAATCCGGACCGGCGCGCCGCCGGTCCGGGTTCGCGGCGCGATCGATCAGGGGGACGCGGGCGCGTCGGCCTTCGATGATGCGCTGTCACCGCCCAGTAGCCGGTGCAGCACCATGCCGAGCATGGCCCCGCACACTTCCGCCGCGACGAATCCCGCGGCGCTGGATGGCGCGATCCCCGCGAACGTATCGCTCCACATGCGCCCGAACGCCGCGGCCGGATTCGCGAAGGAGGTCGACGAGGTGAACCAGTACGCGGCACCGATGTAGGCGGCGACGAGCGCCGATGCTCGCGCTGCTGGCGCGCGCAGCACGACCAGCAGCAAGCCTGCGGTCGCAACGACTTCGCCGAGCCATAGGCCGAAGCCCGTGCGCGGGTGATGCGACGCCTGCAGGATCGGCAGCGCGAACATCGCGTGCGCGAGCCAGGTTCCGCCGACCGCGCCGGTCATCTGGGCGAGCGTGTACGGCAGCACGAATCGACGCGGCAGGTCGCCGCGCAGGCCGATGACGAGGCTCACGAGCGGGTTCATGTGTGCGCCACTGACGGGACCGAACAGTTCGATCAGCACGAACAGCGCGGCCATCGTTGCGCCGGTGTTGGCGAGCAGCGCAATCGCGGCGTTTCCGCCGGCGAGCGACGCGGCCATGATGCCGGAGCCGATCACCGCGCAGAGCAGCAGTGCGGTCGCGATGAATTCCGCCAGAAGTCGCTGCGGCAGCGTGCTCACGAGTTGCCGATCTCGCGCAGCTTTGACTGCGTGGCGAGCCGGTCGAGTTTTTCCAGCGGCAACGCGACGAGCAGCTCGACGCGCCGGCGCAGCGTGGCCATCGCTGCGACGAATGCCCTGCGTCGGGTCGCCTCGTCGCCCTCGACACCCGCGGGATCGGGCACGCCCCAGTGTGCGGTTGCCGGATGGCCGGGCCAGATCGGACAGGTTTCCGCGGCAGCGCTGTCGCAGACGGTGATGACCATGTCGATGACCGGCGCACCCGGTTCGGCGAATTCATCCCAGCTCTTGCTGCGCAGGCGTTCGACCGGATAGCCGAGTTCGCGCGCGAGTTCGATCGCGATCGGCTGCACCTTGCCTGCGGGTTGGCTGCCTGCGCTGAATGCGTTGAAGCGCCCCTGCCCGAGCGTGCCGAGCAAGGCCTCGGCGAGCACGCTGCGGGCGGAGTTTCCGGTACACAGGAACAGTACGTTGGTCATGGTGCGCCCTCAGCCGCAGCGCGATGTCGCGGACGCGGACGGGCCGCAGCACGTCGCGGGAGTGGCGGCCGTTGCGGCGGGCGCGCAGCACGCGGCGTCATCGGCCGGCGCGAAGTACGTGGGCGCCGAACCGTGCGTGTGGAAGCTCTCCCAGCGCAGGCCTTGCGGATCCTCCGACCAGTACTTGTCCGAACGCGCGTAACAGCAGGTGGTGTCGACATCGATCTTGCGGATCGCGTCGGCCGCGGCCAGGCGCGCACCGATCTCGGCGAGCTCCTCGCCGCTGTCGACCTGGAAACCGAGGTGGTCGACGCCCGGTGCGCGCTCGCGGCGCGAGATGGCGAAGTTGATGCGGGGATCGTCGAGCATCCACTTCGCGTAGTCCGCCGCGACGCGCGTCGGCGTCGCGGCGAACAGCTGCGAATAGAACGCGATGCTCGCGTCGAGATCGGCCACGTTGACGTGTACGTGGAAGCGCTTCATCGCTTTTTCCTCGCCTTGGCTTTGGGTTTGCAATCGGCCGGGCCGCACGAAGCGCCGCCACAGCAGTTTTCGGTCAGGTATGCGATCAGCGCATCCATGCGCGCATAGTCGGCGCGCATGCGGATCACACGCCCCTCCCGCTCGTCCGTGACCAGGCCGGCGCTGCGCAGCACGTTGAGATGCGCGGTCAGCGTTGCGGAAGGAATGTCGAGCACGTCGCGCAGGGCGCCGACCGCGAGGCCCTCCGGCCCCGCCTGCACGAGCGCGCGGTAGGCGGCCAGGCGACTCGCATGCGCGAGTGAATGCAACTGCAGGACGATGTTCGATTCCATATTTCGAGTATTTACGAAATATCGGAGCGGCGCAAGCGGGTCGCGCCATGGAACGCCAGCCGCCTTGTGGCCGCGGGCTTGAAAGCCCCGCTTGGCCGGAAGAACCGCCCGCGTTCGCCGGCACTCTTTTTTCACCTCCCGGTCCGGCACGGCCGTTCGTGAATGTATAGTTCGTGGACATGGCGGGCGCGGCGCCCGACCAAGGAGATGTCATGGGTCTTGTGCAGGCGGTGGTGGGTTCGGTGGGCGGCGTGCTGGCCGATCAGTGGAAAGACTTCTACACGGTCCCGGACGGCCTGCCCTCGACGGCAGCGCTGTTCGCCGCCGTACCACGGGGCACCAACGCGGGCCGCGGTTCGAACACGAAGGGTTCCTCGAACATCATCACGAACGGTTCGAAGATCGTCGTGCCGGAAGGCTACGGCCTGCTGCTGTTCCAGGACGGCAAGATCACCGGCCTCGCCGCCGAGCCGGGTGGTTACGAATGGCGCTCGGACGACCTTAACTCGAAGTCGATCTTCTCCGGCGGCGGGCTTGTCGAATCGCTGATCAAGCAGAGCTGGGAGCGCTTCAAGTTCGGCGGACAGCCGGGTTCGCAGCAGGCCGCGTTCTTCGTCTCGCTGAAGGAACTGCCGGACAACCGCTTCGGCACGCAGTCGGAAATCTACTGGGACGACGGCTTCCTCAACACGCAGGTCGGCGCGGTCACGCGCGGCTCCTACACGCTGAAGATCGTCGACCCGATCCTGTTCGTGAAGAACTTCGTGCCGGCCGCATACCTGCAGCCGGGCCAGGTATTCGATTTCACCGACATGGACAACGCCGCCGCGGGCCAGCTCTTCAATGAAGTGGTCGGTTCGCTCGCGCCGGCCTTCAGCGCGTACACGAACGATCCGTCGAAAGGCAATCGCATCACGAAAATCCAGCAGGATTCGATCGGCTTCGCCAAGAGCCTGTCCGATGCGGTCGAGAATGCGTACCAGTGGAAGTCCGATCGCGGCCTGGCCATCGTCAAGACCGCCATCGTCTCGATCGAGTACGACGCGAACACGCGCGAACTCCTGAAGAACGTGCAGCGCGCCGACGCGCTGTCGGGCGCACGCGGCAACTCCAACCTGCAGGCGAGCGTCGCCGCGGGCATGCAGGCCGCGGGCGAGAACGGCGGCGCGGCCGGCATGATGGGCATCGGCATGGCCTCCGGCATGATGGGTGGCATGGCCGGCCTGCAACAGCCGGTCGCACCGGCGGCGCCGGCCGCCGACGATCCGGTCGCCAAGCTCAAGAAAGCGAAGGAGATGCTCGACCTCGGCCTCATTTCGCAGGGCGACTACGACGCGCTGAAGAACAAGGCACTGGGCCTGTAATCGACGGATCGCGCCGACCATGTCGAACACCACTGTTCCGCCGCCGAGCGGCCCGGGCTCGCCGCGGGACGTGCCGCCGATGCCGGGGAGTTTTCCGATTGACCCGGCAACCCTGCCCGAACCGATCCGCAAGGAGGTGCTGGCGCCCGATCCGACCGCGATCGACACCTCCGCCGACGAACTCAAGGATGGCGTCAACCGCTGTCCGAAATGCGGCGCCACCGACATCCGGCCGAAGCCGGGAAGCGACCTGCTCGTCTGCCTGTACTGCCGCAACGAATGGCACAGCGAGCGCGTGGAGGAGGAGTTCGGCCTCGGCGCCGGGATCGAACAGCTGCGGGGCACGGTCGTCGCGTCCGGTGCGCGCGACATCAAGGCCGACGTCTCGACCCTGATGACGTTCAAGTGCACGGGCTGTGGTGCAGAGGTGACCGTCAACACGCAGAACGCGATGACTGCACGCTGCCACTGGTGCCGCCATGTGCTCGGTGTCAACGAGCAGATCCCGAACGGCGCGGTGCCCGACGCGGTGCTTCCATTCCACATCCGGAAGGACGACGCAGTCGCGCGCATCCGCCAGTTCGTCGACAAGCGGCGCCTGTTCGCGCTGAAGGAATTCAAGGAACAGTTCACGCCCGAGAACGTCGTCGGCGTGTACCTGCCGTACATGATCGTCGACGGCAACGCGGGTGCGGACATCGCCGGCAAGGGCGAGATCAAGACACGCGAGTACACGCGTGGCAGCGGCGATGACAAGAAGACCTACTACGACGCCGATGTGTACCAGGTGGAACGGCATGTGGACTTCACCGTCGACGACCTGCCGCTGGAATCCTCGGCCGAACGCGGCAACCTCGACACGCGCACGAACACCAACAACATCATCAACACGATCCTGCCATTCGACACCAAGAACGCGGTGAAGTGGAACGCGTCCTACCTCGTCGGCTTCACCTCGGAAAAGCGTGATCTGGACGTCGAGCAGTTGCGCCCGCAGCTGGAGGACCAGTTGCTGTCGATCGCACGCGCGCAGGTCGAGACATCGGTGAAACGCTACGATCGCGGCGTGCGCTGGGAGCAGGAAAGCCTCCAGGTGCATGGCACGCGCTGGGTGGCGATGTACCTGCCGGTGTGGCTCTACTCGTACCACCAACCGGGCCGCAACGGCGGCCTGCTGCACTATATCGCGGTGAACGGTCGCACCGGCGAAACCATGGGCAGCGTGCCCGTGCAGCAGTGGAAACTGCTCACCACCGCGCTCACCGTCGGCACCTTCATCGAAGGCATCGCACTCTGGATCGTGGGGCATTCGTCATGAGCGACGACGGTGGACTGTGGCTGCTCGCCGCCGGCCCGGCTGGCGCAACCGCGTTGTACTGGGCGCTGTACCGCTACTACCGCAACACCGACAAGTCGCATGCATTCGAGCGCGAAACCGCGGTCGAGGCAAAGCCCGTCACCGGCTCGGAGCAGAAGGTCGACGAGATCACGGGAACGCGCGAGAAGCGCATCAGTGGCGACAATGTCGGCGAGTACAGAAAGCGTGTGAAGCGCGTCAGCAGCGACAGCGGGTAGGGACCGACCATTTCGATGGCCGGCGCGCCTTCGCGCGGACGGCAGCCCTGCGACGACGGCCGCCTATTCGCCCGCCGGCGGCTCCCACAGCTCGACCTTGTTGCCCTCGGGATCGAGCACCCAGCCGAACTTGCCCTGCTCCGACGTTTGCGGCTCGCCGACGACATTGCAGCCTTCCGCGCGCAGCGTGGCGAGCAGCCCATCGAGATCGGCGACCCGGAAGTTGAGCATGAATGACGACGTGCTCGGCGCCATGTACGTCGTGTCCTGCTTGAACGGGCTCCAGATCGTCATGCCCTTGGCGCTGTCTGCGCCACCCCATTCGAAGATCGCGCCACCCCAGTCGGTGACATCGAGTCCGAGATGGTCGCGGTACCAGGCGCCGAGCGCTTTGGGGTCCGCCGACTTGAAGAAGATGCCGCCGATGCCGGTCACGCGTTTCATGCATTGTCTCCAGCGAGTTTCCGAGAGTGCCACCAGTCTAGCGGACGATGTGCGTTCAGCACGCATCCATCACCATGGCGCCCCCTTACCCACCGGGCACGCGATGACTCGCACCCTGAAAGCTCGCTGGCACGCGTTCGTCGCCGTGCCGCGTGGCCAGCGCTTCGAAGCGCATCACGAGCGCGCGCATCGGCCAAATGCGCCGGGATGGATGCGGGTCGCCATGCTCACCATGGGTTCCATCCTGCTCGTGCTGGGCATCGTCATGATCGTGCTGCCGGGCCCGGGACTGCTCGCGATCATCGCGGGCGGCGTTCTTGTCGCAGAGGAATCATCCATTGCCGCACGCGTGCTGGATCGCCTCGATCTGGCTGTCGCGCGCGCTGGCGAGCGCTGGCGCGCATGGCGCGCGCGCCGGCGCGAAGACTCGGTCCAATAGCCGCGCCTGCCGCCATTCCCTTCCGCGTGGGAATGACGATACAGTCCGACGATCGGATCGTCGGAGGAATACCGTGAAGGATCACAGGCTCGTCGGTTTCGCGATGCTGCTGGTCGTCATCGGCGGCGCCACGTGGTGGATGCATGAGCGTCGCAAGGCGCCGGCGGAACCGACGGCAGTCGCGCAAGCCTCCACGGCGCGGCAGGCACCCGGCACGAACGCCGCGCCGCCGGTTCCGGTGCGTGCTGCATCCCTCACCGCCACGGCAAAGTCCTTCGACGGCCAATCGTTCGTCGACGTGCGCGCGGAACTCGAACGCCGGGCCCAACTGGGCGACGCGCACGCCGCGGCGCGACTGGGTCGCACGTTTGCCTACTGCAACGGTTACGTCGCAACGAGCGAATCGCAGCTCGAAACCGCGGTGATCGAAGCGTCTGCTCAAGGCGCGACGGTGACCGATGGCGGGCATGCCCTCGATCCGGACGCCCTGCTCGCACGCATCAAGGCAGGTCATGCGCAGCAGGTGCGCGAGTGCGCACAGGCAACCGGCGTCAACGAGAAAAATGCCGGGGCGCTCGCGCTGCACTGGATGGAACGCGCTGCCGCGCTGGGTGATGCCGATGCGCAAGCCCTGTACGGCGGCCTTGCCTTCGCGGACCATGACGCGCGTTCGGCGATCGACCATGCCGAGGAACTGCGCGACCGCAAACGCATCGCCCGCGAATATCTCCAGCATTCCCTCGCGAGCGGCGATGCGCTCGCACTCCAGGAGATGTCCGCGAACTACCACAGCGGCACCCTGTTTCCGGCGGATGCGGAGGCCGCCTACCGCTACCTGTATGCCTATTCGCTGACGCCGCGCTCGAACGAGACTGCGCCCGAAGCGTTGGCGTACGCCCTCGACGAAGCGGGTGCCGCGCTCGACGACACCGCGCGCGCGCGAGCGCGCAACGAGGCCCAGAACCTCGCTGCCTGCTGCATGGAACCGGGGGCACCGTGAAGTTGAATCGTCGCTACGCTGCCGTCGCCGCGGTTGCCATCGTCGCCGCGGCCGCATGGGTCGCCTGGATGCCTGCTCGCAGCCCTGTGGCTCCCAGCGCATCGACTGTGAAGCCGACTGTGGCATCGCCTCGGCACGCGCCAGCCGCGAACGCCGTGGCACGGGGCCAGGAATCAGCTCCGGCGCACGCGCCAGCGACGGTGCCGCCGCCCGACTGGCCCGACTATCGCACGCCACTCGACGAGGCGGTCCACCGGCTCCGCGGATGGGCCGACGACGGCAACGCCAAAGCCGGGATGTATCTCTCGTCCATGCTGAGCCGGTGCACTCCGCACGCTTTGCGCGAGTCGCAGGCCGCCGACGAGAGAAATCGCAGCGACATGGCCGAAGACGAGAAGGACGGGCGGTTCACCGCACCCCAACGCGAAGGGCGCCGCGCCAACATCATGCGGCAGATCGAAGACAACGCATCGCTGCGCGCGGCCTGCGCCCGCGTGCCACCCGATCTCGTCGCGCATTGGCTCGACCCACTCGACCGCGCGGCGCGATCAGGCGACGTCGACGCGATGCGCGAATACGCGCGCGTCGCGATGAACGAATACACGCACACCGCGGCCGTCGTCGGCGACATCGACGAAGTGATCACGCGCCGGGACAAGGCTCGCACCTATCTCGACGAAGCACTCCGCCGCGGCGACTCTACGGCGCTGCTCGATCTCGCCGATGCGTATTCCGAATCGGCGACGACCAACATCTATGCGGCCGATGCAGCGCACGCGCATGCATATGCCTACGCCGCGACGCTGGCCGACTTGCATGACCTGCCGGAGTACGATCGCCGCCAGCTGGGTTCACTGCTCGATGAGAGTGCGCGAGCACTCGATGCCACCGCGCTCGCACGCTCCGAAGCGGATGGTCGGCGCATCTACGAGCAATGCTGCGCCCGGCACTGAAGCCCTGCCTTCTTCAACGTTTGGCCGCCGACTCGGGGGCGGCATGCACGCGCTTGCCGCCCACCCAGGTCTCGAGGACGCGGGTCTTCCAGATGTCGCGTGCCGGGATCGTGAAGTAGTCGCGGTCGACGAGGATGAAGTCGGCACGCTTGCCCGGCTCGAGCGTGCCGAGCGAGTCCTCGCCGTGGCCGGCCCAGGCGGCGTCGAGCGTGAATGCGCGCAGCGCCTCGATGCGCTTCATCGCCTGCTCCGCATGCCAGCCGCCTGGCGGATGGCCGTCGTGGTCCTGGCGCGTGACGGCCGAGTGGAGTCCGAAGAACGGGTTCGCCGATTCGACCGGGAAATCCGAGCCACCGGCAATGCGCGTGCCCTGCTTGAGGAACGTGCGCCACGCATAGGCACCGCGCAGGCGTTCGCGGCCGACGCGGTCTTCGGCCATGTTCATGTCGGAGGTCGCATGCGTCGGCTGCATCGATGCGATGAGATCGAGCGCCTTGAAGCGCGGGATGTCGGACGGCGTGACGACCTGCGCATGTTCGATGCGGTTGCGCAGTGCACGTGCATCCGGGCGTTTGGCATAGACCGCTTCAAAACCGTCCAGCACTTCGTGGTTCGCGCGATCGCCGATCGCATGGATGCAGACCTGGTAGCCTTTGCCGACGGCCTTGTCGATCATCGCCGTGAGTTCGGCCGGCGCGTGGAACAGCAGGCCCGAGTTCGCGCGATCGTCCGAATACGGCGCGAGCAATGCCGCGCCGCGGCTGCCGAGCGCGCCATCGGCATAGAGCTTGACCGCGCGCACGTCGAGGAAGCCGTTGCCGTAGCCGACCACGGGACCCTGCGCGGCGATCGCATCGAAATCCGCCCCAACCTCGCCGATCATCGCGTAGATGCGCGCGGTGAGCTTGCCCTCGTCGGCATAGCGCCGATACAGCGCGTAGGTGTCCGCGTCGATGCCGGGATCGTGCACGCCGGTGAGACCGACGCTCGCCATCTCGGCGAGCGCGGCATCAAGCATGCGCGCGGCTTCCGCCGGAGTCGGCGCCGGCACGTGACGCTCGACCAGCGCCATCGCCGCGTCGACGAACACGCCATTCGGATTGCCGTCGGCGTCGCGTTCGATGCGGCCTCCGGGCGGATCGGGCGTGTTGCGGCCGATACCGGCGAGACGCATCGCCGCGGCGTTCGCCCACGCGGCATGCCCGTCGACGCGCTGCAGCCACGCCGGTCGCTCGCCGGTTGCAGCGTCGAGTTCGCGCGCGGTCGGGAAGCGACCGAGTTTCCACACTACCTGGTTCCATCCGCGCCCGATGATCCATGCGTCGTCCGGGTGCTTCCCGGCAAACGCACGTACCAGGGCCAGCGCGTCGTCGAGCGAATGCGTGCCGGTCAGATCTGCGCGGATCTTCATCTCGCCAAGGCCCATGACGTGGCCGTGCGCGTCGATCAGCCCGGGCAGCAAGGTGCGGCCGTGGCCATCGATGACCTCGGCCGAGCCGGACCTGGCCACAAGCGCAGCGTGCCGCCCGGTCGCCACGACCTTGCCATCGGCAACCAGCAACGCTTCGAAGTGCTGCAATCTTCCTGCACCATCCAGGGAATAGCCGTTGACGTGGTCGACCAGCAGCTCGCTGGCCGTCGCTGGCAGGCTCGCCATGGCGATGGCGCAAAGGGTCATTCGGGCGAGTCGGATCATCGGCGTTTTCCCGTATGGCAGCGGCCCACGATACGTGATCGGGGCCCGCGGCCGAAAGCGCCGGTCGCAGCGGCGCTTGCGCCCGGCGCAACGTCGGCGGCATCCTATGCCTGAACGGCGCCGGGGATGGGCCGCACGCGCCGAGGCGCCAAAGGGAAGAAGACGTCCTGCGCATGATCGAATTCGGACACAGCACCCACGTCGGCTTGCGCCGCGAGCACAACGAGGACACCTACTATGCCGACGCCGAACTCGGCCTCTGGCTGGTAGCCGACGGCATGGGCGGCCACGAGCACGGCGAAGTCGCCAGCGCGCTTGCGCGCGACACCCTGGTGCAGGAAGTCGGCAAGGGCGTGGAGCTCGTGCGCGCGATCCAGCTCGCCGACGAGGAGATCATCCGCCATTCCACGCGTCGATCCGAAGCGCTGCCGATGGGCACGACGATCGCTGCGCTGCGCCTGTCCAAGGATGCCAGCTACGAAGTCGCCTGGGTCGGCGACAGCCGCATCTATATCTGGAACGATGGACTCAGGCAGCTGTCGCAGGATCATTCCTACGTGCAGGAATTGATCGACCAGGGCGCGATCACCAGCGAGCAGGCCCGCCACCACCCGCACCGCAACGTCGTGACGCAGGCACTCGGCGTCACCGACCCGCAATCGCTGCGCGTGGAGAGCGTGCGCGGTGAACTCAAGCCCGGCATGCAGCTGCTCCTGTGCAGTGACGGCCTGACCGAAGAGGTCAAGGACGCGACGATCGCCGCGATCGTCGGCCGCACGGAACTGTCCGCGCAGGAATGCGTCGACCATCTGATCCTCGCCGCACTCGACGGCGGCGGTTCCGACAACGTGACGGTGATCCTCGTCAGGGCGCGGTGAGCTTGTAGTTTTTTGTCTTTGGTCCCGATGGGATATGCCCTGAATGGCAGTCCTGCGGGTAGCTGTCTTCCTTCGTGTCGACAACCCACGTCCCTGCAGGTTCGTCGCGCATCCCTGCGGACAGCTCTTTGCTGTGTCTTCCGCTGGGCACGCCTTTCGCGAAGACCTGCCCGCATCCCTGCAGGTTCGTCCCGCATCCCTGCGGGCCGGTTTCTTTCTCTTGCTTGTCCAAGAGAAAGAAACCAAAGAGAAGGACACCCCCACAGCACCGCCCTCCGGGCATGCTGCCCTGCGGGTGCGTGAACGTCGGCCGGGGTTCGCCGACAGCGCATCCCTGCGCTGACGGCGAACGCGCGCACCTCGTGTGCGCGCCCCTGCGGGCCTGATCGGCCGACGTCCACCGGCGCTGAAGGGGACCCCGGAAGAGCGGCGTGCATCCTGCGCGCAGAGCCAGAGCCGCGTTGTAGGAGCGGCTTCAGCTGCGATAGGCGCGCGACAACGATGCATCAAGAGCATCGCGGCTTCCGCCGCGATGCTTTGGCTTTTGCTTCTGCGCGCAGGAGCGCGCCGCTCTTCCAACGGGGTCCCCTTGC
>Ga0209023_10000570_pt1 | contig 55477 bp, 47 predicted proteins | sample LakOneMetagenome_FD_187468 | JGI IMG/M metagenome (GOLD analysis project Ga0209023, IMG submission 187468) | Freshwater and sediment microbial communities from Lake Erie, Canada (SPAdes) (version 2) | ecosystem: Environmental > Aquatic > Freshwater > Lentic | place: Lake Erie, Canada... | reverse complement strand
CCGATCTTTTCCGTGGCTCGGGCTGCTGCTCGCCTCGACCTTCTGCCTCTATGGCTTCCTGCGTAAAACCATTCCGGTGGGGCCGACGCAAGGCTTCTTCGTCGAAACGGCGATCATCGCGCTGCCGATGCTGGGCGCTGAATGGTGGCTGATGGAACGGGGCGAGGCGTTTTTCGGCACCGATGTGAAGGACACGGTGATGCTGATCGGCTGCGGCGTGATGACGACGGCCGCCTTGACGCTCTTCGCCGCCTCGATCCGCCGCATCCGCTATTCAACCGCGGGACTGCTGCAATATATCTCGCCGTCCCTTGTATTTTTGACCGCCGTGTTCGTGTTCCACGAGCCGCTCAACATGTGGAAGCTTATCTCCTTCGCCATCATCTGGCTGGCGCTGGCGATTTTCTCGGTGTCGGCTTTCAGGTCGAGACCGGCGGCGCAGCCGGTGTGAGAGGCGGGAGCGTTCGTCCTCGCCCCGCAGCGGAGAAGACATAACACCGCACCCTCCGTCATGCCTGCGCAGGCAGGCATCCCGCTTTTATTCATGGGCTGCTGCGGCATGAGATTTGTGGTTCAATCCGTTAAAGTGTTGTGTTGCGCCGTGGGAGACATCCGGTATCGTAGAGGTTCCTGCAATCGGCCTATGAAGAATCATTTGCGCATTTGTCCGGAGTCTGACCGCACATGTTTGCTTATCGATTTTCGCCGGCAGCGCCGCAGGCTCTCAACAAAGTCTCAACACGCCTTTTTCTCAACTTTCTGATTTTAATGATGTGCTGTGCCGCGCCCGCCAAAAGCGAGGAAGCGTATCATGCCGATGTTTTCTTTGAATATTTTCTGAAGAATATCTATCCGAACGTGCCGCAGCATAAAGCCATTGTTGTGGGGCCGGGAGGATATTGGCAGCCGAATTGGTCTGCTGCGACCAAAAGAGGCGCAACGGAAAAGGCGCTTCAGTTCTGCAATGAGGCGGCAGCACAGGATTTTCCAGAGTTGAAGGGTAATGCCTGCCGCGCTTTGGTTGAAGACAATGACTTCAAAGTGAAGTTTGTTACGATAGGCGGAGGATTAAATGATATCGCCAAAGGCGATGATATTCCTCTCAAGGCCGGGCCCTCATGGAAGCCTGCCGGGAAGCCGCGCGGAATTGTCCTTTTCGAGCTTGGCTGCAATCGGCTGCAAGGCGTTTCCGGCTGGCAAATCGCCTGGGCCGATTTCTATACGAGCTTAGGTTATCTTGTATTCATGCCGGACAGTTTTGCGGAGCAGCGCCCTGAAGAAGTGTGCGGAACCCCGAAGGACAGAGTGGATGACAGGACAGTCATCTTCAAGACGCGCATGGCGCAGGCCCGCCGTTCCATTGCAACGCTGCGGCGGCAATTTCCTGGGCTTCCGATCATTCTCCAGGGTCATTCCGAAGGCGGCGGTGTCGTTCAGGGCTTGGGCACCAAGGTTGATGGGATCATCGTAACCGGAGCGCAATGCGGGTTCGGAAACAGTTTTGCCTTGAACGTCGCGAAAAAGGTGCCGCTCCTCGTCATCGCGGGGTCGGACGATCCTTATGCGGCCAGCGCCAAGACAAGCGAATCCTTTTCCGCCTACTGCAACAATCTGATCGGCAACGTGAAAGCCGCAACATTGTCAGTTGCGGGGCATGGGCATGACGTTGCTCCCTGGTGGCCCGGGGTTTCCGAGGCTTTGGGAAAATTTCTCAAGGCCAATCCAATAGCCATTTCTCACAATCCTGAGCCGCCGAGTGAGAGGGCCGATGATCAGTCAAATGATTTTCTGGAATACAAGACGGCGGCGCCGCACAAAGCCTGGGCGCAATACGGAACCACACGAGCCTACGCGTCGGGTGCGGCGACCGCCGCCGATGCGGCAGAATATGCGCTGTTTTCTTGCGACAGCCTGTTGAAGGTCAACCCTTATACGACTCCGAAAAGACAGCATGTTTGCAAAGTTCTGGATGTCGACAGCGAAGCCTTTGGCCGCTGAAGCTGTGTGGCATCTTTCTTCAGGCTTCATTCGCTGCATGGGGGTTGTGGTAGATAAACGATTGCATTCTGCAAATATTCGTCTTTTGCGCTGGTGATGGGCGCTGTTATCCTTGCGATCGGGCAGTTCTACCATCGAAATCTCGCATCCGGCGTGAGAAAACCTATCCATACCTTATGGCAATCGCAGCAGCGATCTTGTTTCAATGTTCTTTCGGCGGTTCATTTTCCAAGATCGTCGAGTTGTCTATTGTGTTTTCCGTGATTGTTGGATTTTTTCATCTCGTTGATCTGCTTGCCGATATATTCGGCTGGGACCACAGCCCTTTAGAGAGAGTAAGTAAAATTATTGTTTCTTGATCTTGCTGCATTCGCCTTCGCGCGCTAGCGGGGAGAGGAGAGAGGCTAATGGATGTTCTGGCAAAGAGACCGGGTGCTCATCTCCCCCATCGCTGACGCGATGGGTCCCCTTCTTCTCCCCGCTCGCGCGGGGCGAAGACGATAGGCATCATCCGTCACCCTGATGACAATCAGGGTCCCGCTTTGCCGCCGCTTGAAGCGGGATTCTGGCTTGCGCCAGAATGACGGGAGAAGACGTCACTACATCTTTGAGATCAAGATTTCCGCCGGTACTTTTTCGGGGGAGAGCTTGAGGCGGCGTTCGAAGGCGGGGACGACGTCCTTGGCTTCCTTCACCACATCCATGGTGAAATCCATGCCGTCGCGGATGAACTTCTCGGCCCGCATGTGATCGAGGAGCGTGACCAGCGGGTTCCAGTAGCCTTCGATGTTGCACAGGATGATGGGCTTGGCGTGCTGGCCCAACTGCGCCCAGGTGGAGATTTCCGCCAGTTCCTCGAGCGTGCCGAGGCCGCCCGGGAGCGCCACGAAGCCCGAGGCGCGGGCGAACATGGTCATCTTGCGCTCATGCATGTCGGCGGTGACGATCAGTTCGCTGGTCTCGGTCAGCATGCGCTCGCGGCTGGCGAGGAAGGTGGGGATGATGCCCGTGACATGGCCGCCGCCTTCCAGCACGGCCCTTGCCGTTTCGCCCATCAGCCCCACGCTGCCGCCGCCATAGACGAGGCCGATCCCGGCCTTGGCCATCTCGGTGCCGAGCGCCCGCGCCGCCTCCAGATAGGCGGGGTTGCGGCCGTTTCCGGAACCGCAATAGACGCAAAGCTTACGGGGTGGTGACATTGAAAAAACCTCTTTCGCGGGTGATGCGCCGCGTTCCGGCCGGATTGCCAGCGAATCTTTGCAGAAATGCGCGCCGGGCCTTAATAAGGCCATCAGCACCCGCGAGCGAGGGCAATATTCGCCACAGGGGCGGATGACAGGATCGGACGGCCCGAGATGAGTGACACCAAACCCAAAACCCCGCTGGTCATTTTGGGGGGCATTGCGGCGGCAGCCCTTGCCGCCTTCATTGGCATGCAGGCACGCGAGCACTGGATGCCGCCGGATCAGCTTGCCACGGTCGGCACCGAGAAAACCCAGAACGGCCAGCAAAAGACGCAAAACGGCAGCACTGCCGCCGAGCAGCCGGGGGCCACCACCACAACGGCGGCGGCCACCACCGATACGGCTGCCCCCGCCAAGACCGAACAGCCGGCCACGGCTGACGCGGCCAAGACGGTTCCCCCCGCCGAAACCAAGACGGCAACGGCCGAACAGCCGGCACCCGCCGCCAAGGTTGAGCCCGCGCCGGTTGAGGCGAAAACGCCCGGCACGCCCACCTTTGATACGGTGCGCGTGGAAAAGACCGGTGATGCGCTGATCGCCGGCCGCGCCGATCCGGGCGCCAAGGTGACGGTGATGCTGGACGGCAAGGCGATCGGCGATGCGGTGGCCAATTCCGATGGCGCCTTCGTGGTGACGCCCGACAAGGCGCTGCCGCCGGGCAGCGGATCGCTGACGCTCGAGGCCACCGACGCGGGGGCGGGGGATACGAAGAAATCAGACCAGTCCGTCGCCGTCATCGTGCCGGGCGAGGCCAAGACGGATGCGCTTGTCGCGGTGATCAGCCCTGACGCCCCGACCAAGATCCTGCAGAAGCCCGCCGCCGAAACGGCCGTGGCCGAAGCGCCCGCCGCCACCATCGCGGCAACCGACACATCCACCAAGACATCGGTGGTGGTGAAGCTTCCCGCCGGCAACAGGCCGGTGAGCCTTGATGCGGTGGATTATGACGCCAAGGGCAATATCGTCTTCTCCGGCAGCGGCACGCCGGGCAGCACGGCGAGGCTCTATGTCGACAACACGCGCGCCGGGGATGCGGTGACGGGCGATGACGGCACCTGGACCTTCTCAGGCTCATCCCCCATCGGCCCCGGCAAGCATACGCTCCGCGTTGACGGCCTTGATGCGCAGGGCAAGGTCAAGAGCCGCATCGAGCTTCCCTTCTTCCGCGAGGAACAGACCAAGGTGGCCTCCGCCGCCACGAGCGACGCGCCAGGAAGCGGCACGGCCGAGCCCAAGGATGGCCGCGTGGTAATCCAGCCCGGCAACAATCTCTGGCGCATTTCGCGGGTGATCTATGGCGAGGGCACCAAGTTCACGGTGATCTTCGAAGCCAACAAGGACCGCATCCGCAATCCCGACATGATCTACCCCGGCCAGGTTTTCGCTACGCCGGGTGTCGTGGCGCCGGAAAAGATCGATCCGACGCGCCGCGATCCGCTGCAGCCCGGTGAAACCACGGCCACGCCTTGAGATCATGACACGCAAGACCCCGCCATCGCCCGCAGGAATGACCCTGGGCGATGGCGACCAGTGGGCGATCATCAAGGATCTTCTGCCCTATCTGTGGCCTCCAGGGCGGCCCGATCTCAAGCTCCGCGTGGTGATCGCCATGGCGGCGCTGCTGCTGTCGAAGATCGTGACGGTGGCGACACCCTATTTCTTCAAATATGCAACCGATGGGTTGAACGCCAAGGGCGGCGGCACGGCGATCGCCTTGGGCCTGCCGCTCGCCATGGTGCTGGCCTATGGCATCGGCCGCGTGCTGATGGTGGCGCTGGCGCAGCTTCGCGATGCGATCTTCGCCAAGGTGGGGCAGCGCGCGGTGCGCGAAGTCTCGATCCGCACTTTCCGGCATCTGCACATGCTGTCGCTGAAATTCCATCTCGAGCGGCGCACCGGCGGGCTGTCGCGCATCGTTTCGCGCGGCACGGCGGGCATCGACACGGTGCTGCGCTTCTCGCTGTTCAACACCTTTCCGACGCTGCTGGAAATCGGCCTCGTGGCGGGGGCCTTGTGCTGGTCCTTCGGCTGGCTTTATGCCGCCGTGGTTCTGGTGACGATTTTCTGCTATATTCTTTTTACTTATCTCGCCACCGAATGGCGCATCAACATCCGCCGCACCATGAACGAGGCGGATAATGACGCCAGCACCAAGGCCATCGACAGCCTTCTCAATTTCGAGACGGTAAAATATTTCGGCAACGAGGCGCATGAATGGACGCGCTACGACGTGTCGATGGCGAAATACGAGAAGGCGGCGGTGAAGACGTGGATTTCGCTGGCGACGCTGAACGCCGGGCAGGCGGCGATCTTCTCGGTGGGCCTGACCCTCGTGATGGCGATGGCGGCGGTGGCGATTTCACAGGGCAAGGCGACCGTCGGCGATTTCGTGATGATCAACGCGTTGATGATCCAGCTTTACATGCCGCTCAATTTCATCGGCTCCTCCTACCGCGAGATCAAGCAGGGGCTGATCGATGTGGAGCAGATGTTCAAGCTGCTGCGCACCAATATCGAAGTGGCCGACAGGCCGGGCGCCGTGGCGCTCAAGGTCAGGGATGGCGAAGTGGTGTTCGACCATGTGAATTTCGCCTATGACAAGGAGCGCCCGATCCTCAAGGATTTTTCGCTCCGCGTGGCGCCCGGGCATACGGTGGCGATTGTCGGGCCTTCGGGGGCGGGCAAATCGACGATCTCGCGCCTGCTGTTCCGCTTCTATGACGTCTCGGCGGGGCATATCCTGATCGACGGGCAGGATATTGCCGGGGTCACGCAGGCCTCGCTCCGCGCCGCGATCGGCATGGTGCCGCAGGATACGGTGCTGTTCAACGACACCATCCGCTACAACATCCGCTATGGCAGGCCCGGCGCCACCGACGAAGAGGTGGAGGCGGCGGCAAAGCTGGCGCAGATCCATGATTTCATCATGAGCCTGCCGCACGGCTATGACGCGCTGGTGGGCGAGCGCGGCCTCAAGCTTTCAGGCGGCGAGAAGCAGCGCGTGTCAATCGCCCGCACCATTCTCAAAGGCCCGCCGATCCTCATTCTCGACGAGGCGACCTCGGCGCTCGACAGCCGCACCGAGCAGGACATCCAGAACGCGCTCAAAACCGTTTCGGCGGGCCGCACCACGCTGGTGATCGCGCACCGGCTTTCAACCGTTGTCGATGCGGATGAGATCATCGTGCTGGAAAAGGGTGTGATCGCCGAGCGCGGCACCCACCGCAGCCTGCTGCGCAAGAAGGGCATTTACGCCAGCATGTGGAACCGCCAGCGCGAGGTGGACGAGGCGCGCGCCAAGCTGAAAGAGGCCGACGAGGCCGAGATGGCCGAGGCGGGCGAGTAAGATTTGGGTCACCCTGATCGCTGACCCGCCGTTAAGCCTGAAAGCCAAATTCAAGTCAAATATGTTTCAAATGCCGCGTTTATTGCCATTTGTTCATATCTCGGGGGCAGTCTCGCCTCATGCCACAGGGGGATGCGGCACCGGCAGGTGGAACGGCCGGGGCGCATCAAGGCGGCAAACACGCACCATAAAAACAAAGGTGCAGGCATGGGGCACGGGGGTGGGGACCTTCCGTGCCCCATGGCGTTCGGGGGGCTGCCGAATGTCTTTGCAAAGCCGTCTTGAGCGGCTAGAGCATGCGCCATGTCCATCGTCGATAGCATCCAGAAATCACTTGTGCCGATCCACCGCGAGGGGTGGCGGTTCATTGCCATTTTTGCCGCCGTGACGCTTCTCCTGTTCTGGCTGAACCTGACGCCGCTTGGCTGGCTGGGGGTGATCCTGACGCTGTGGTGCGCCTATTTCTTCCGCGACCCCGAACGGGTGACGCCGATGCGCACGGGGCTCGTCATTTCGCCCGCCGATGGCGTGGTGAGTTCGATCGAGCAAGTGGTGCCGCCGCCCGAGCTTGACCTGCCGCGCGAGGCGATCACCCGCATCTCGGTGTTCATGAACGTGTTCGACGTGCATGTGAACCGCTCGCCGGTGGACGGCATGATCCGCCGCATCGCCTATGTGCCGGGGAAATTCATCAATGCCGAACTCGACAAGGCGAGCGAGGACAATGAGCGCCAGGCGCTGACGCTGGACATGGCCGATGGCCGAAGGCTCGGCGTGGTGCAGATCGCAGGGCTCGTGGCGCGGCGCATCGTCAAATTCGTCGTTGAGGGTGATCATCTGGCGGCGGGGCAGCGCTTCGGCCTGATCCGCTTCGGGAGCCGCGTCGACGTCTATCTGCCGAAGGGAGCAGGGGCGCTCGTCAGCATCGGGCAGCGGGCCATCGCGGGCGAAACGGTTTTGGCCGATCTGGCGTCGAGCGAAGGCGAACGCATGGCAAGGCGAAGCTGATGGACGAGGAGCATCCGCTCGACAACATGCGCTCGCCGCGCTTCAAGCGCGTGCCGGTCCGGTTTCTTCTGCCCAATCTCATCACGCTCCTGGCGCTGTGCAGCGGCATCACGGCGATCAGGCTTGGCGTGCAGGGGCGGTTTGAACTGGCCGTGGGCGCGGTGATGATCTCGATCATTCTCGATGCGGTGGACGGGCGGCTGGCGCGCTTTCTCAAGGGCACGTCGCGCTTTGGCGCCGAACTCGATTCGCTCGCCGATTTCGTGAATTTCGGCGTGGCCCCGGCGATGCTCCTCTATTTCTGGATCCTGAACCGGCTGCACACCTTCGGCTGGATCATCGCGCTGATGCTGGCGATCTGCTGCGCGCTTCGGCTGGCACGATTCAACGTGGCGCTGGATGACCCGAACAAGCCGGCGTGGGCGGCGGGATTTTTCACCGGCGCGCCCGCGCCCGCGGGTGCTGGCCTTGCCATGCTGCCCATGTATCTGGGCTTTCTCGATTTCGTCTATGAGGGCCGGGCCTATGCGGTGATCATCGCGATTTATGTCGCGGCGGTGGCGATCCTGATGGTGAGCAAGGTTCCGACCTTCTCCGGCAAGACCTTCGGCCGCTATATTCCCCGCGACATGGTGTTGCCGATCCTGGGGCTGACCGCGCTCGCCATCGTGCTCCTGATTTCCTATCCGTGGGAGACCCTCACCATCTTCGGGCTTCTCTATTTGGGCATGATCCCCTTCGGCATCCGCAGCTACCGCCGCCACAAGGCAGCGGACGCCAAGGCCTCAGCGGGATAACACGCGGTCAAGGTCGCGGCAGAGATCACCCGCCGCTTCGATCCCCACCGAGAGGCGGAACACGCCGTCACCCGCATAGCCCCGGTAGCGGCGGAGCTGCTCCGCATCATGGCGGAAGGTGCTTTTCTCGATGTCATCGGTGGCAATCCAGCACACGAGGCTCCGGTGATGGCCGAGCGAGACGGCATAGTGGATGACCTCAAGCTCCTTCACCATGCGGCGCGCCACCTCAACGCCCGGCTCATGCGTCTGGAAGGTCATCATGCCGGAGAAATTGCGCATCTGCTGCTTTGCCAGAGCGTGCTGGGGATGGGAGGCGAGGCCTGGATAGAAGACGCGCTTCACCGCCGGATGGGCTTCGAGATGGCGGGCCACGGCCATCGCCGCCTCTTCATGGGCGCGCATGCGGATGGGAAGCGTCGCGGCACCGCGCAGGATGAGCCAGGCATTGAAGGGCGACAGCACGCCGCCGAAATGAACGCTCGCCTCGAGGTTCAGCGCATCAAGCTCGTGCTTCCGCCCGATCACCGCGCCACCCATCGCATCGCCATGGCCGCCGATATATTTGGTGAGGGAATGCACCACGAAATCAGCGCCGAGTGCCAAGGGATTGGTGCCGATGGGCGAGGCGAAGGTTGAATCAACCGCCACATCGCGCACGCCCTTGGCGTGGGCGAGTTTCGACAGACGCGCAATGTCGCACAGGCGCATCGTCGGGTTGGCGGGGGTTTCGAGCCACAGCATGCGGGTGTTGGGGCGGATCGCTTCGGCAACCTCATCCGCATTGGAGGTATCGGCGAAGGATGTCTCGATGCCGAAGCGCGGCAGCGTATCGCGCGCCAGTTCGGCGGCGGCCACATAATTGGTGTCGGCCATCAGCAGGTGATCGCCCTTCGACAGGCGGCCGGCGATCAGCGCGTGAACGGCGCCGATCCCCGAGGCATAGCAGAGGGCGGCTTCCGCCCCTTCGAGCGCTGCCAGCTTTTCCTCAAGCTGGCGCACGGTGGGGCTGCCGACCCGGGCATAGACGAAGCCCTCGTAATCCTTCTCGTCCCTGGCCGAAAAGCCGGTGAGCTCAGTGGGCGCGAAAGTGACGGACATGACAAGATTGGGGGAGGAGGCGCGGGTTGCCGGATCGACAGGTTCGCCCGCGTGAACCGCCGTGGTTTCCACCGCCCAGCCGTCATTCCGCCCTGATTTGCCGCTGTTCATTCCGGATACTTTCCTTCAACCCTGCCTCGCCTATGATGGCGGCGCGACAGCGAATCTGCAACCTGGGGACACTCCGGCAAACATGGAAGACTGGGACCAGCCCCATTGGAGCGGCAGGCCGCAGCCCAGGCCCGATACGCGGCCGAAGCTGAAGCCCAATCTGTTTGCCCGGATGGCGCGCTTTTCGGTGCGCCAGGCGCCGGCCGTCCTGACGCTCCTGACGCTGCTGTGCGTGGTGTCGGCGGGGATCGTGGCGATGAAGCTCCGCGTTGACCCCGCGCGCGCGCCGGTGATTGCGCTGGACGAGAAGACCCAATCGGCGGAAGCGGCGCTGGACCGGACCTTTCCGGGGATCGACCACACCTTCGTGGCGCGGATTGACCTGAATGATGGCGCGGCGGCCAAGGCCGCGGCTGCCGAAACCGCCCGGCGCCTCAGCGCGCGGACAGACCTGTTCCGCTCCGCCTTCGTGCCCGAGCAGGGGGCGTTCTACGAGAGCTATGGCCTGCTGTTCCAGCCGCGCGAGCAGATCGAGGCGCGGGTGGCGCAGGCGGTGCAGATGCAGCCGCTGCTGCACGCGCTGGGGCAGGCGCCAGACGTTCCGGGCCTGGCGGCGCTGGTGACGGTGATTGCAGGCGCCATCGCCGACGGCCATCCGCCGCCTGGCCTTGCGCCCTTGCTGGACGCGGCGGCGGCTTCGGTTGAAAGCAATGCCGCAGGCACGCCCGCGCGGCTGAACTGGAAGGCGCTGGCGGGGCTTGATGTGCCGCCCGCCAGCCCGGTGTGGTTCGTGATCGCGACGCCCGTTGATGGCAAGACGGTTGAGGCGGCGGGTTTTGCGCAAACCGTGTTGCCGGATTCAAAGGCCGTGGACTGGTCGTTTCCGGCGGGTGCCCAGCCGCGCCCGGCCGATTTTGTCCGTGATCTGATTGTTCCGGCATTCGTTGCCGTGCTGCTGGTGCTGACTTTGATGGGAACGGGGCTGGGCTCGCTGCGGCTGGCCATGGCGGCGGGCCTTTCGGTGGCGGCGACGCTACTTCTCTGCGCTGCCGCGGCCTGCCTCATGAAGGCTGGTCTTGACGCGGTGAGCTGGTCCTTCGCGGCGGCCTGCCTTGCGCCATCGCTCCTGTTCTCAATCCTGCTCTGCGTGGCCTATCAGCAGGCGCGCCTGAGGGGCGGGCAGCCGCAGGCCGCCGTGATGCTGGCGGCGCAGCGCAAGGGACCGCTGCTTTCCATATTGGCGCTGATCGCCTGCGCCTTCTGGCTGGCGTGGCTGCCCCGGCAATTGCCGTCAGTGGCGGACGCGGCGCTGATCGCCATCATCGGCGTCATCGTGGCGCTGCTGGTGAGCTTGATCGTGCTGCCGGCGCTTCTGGTCAATCTCGAGCGGCGGCGGCTCTATGCCAATCACTGGTTGGACCTCGCGGCGGATTCGCCACCCGGCACGGCCTTCGTGAATGCGCGGCAGGTGCTGGCCCTGTTGGTCGTGGCGGCCAGCGTGTTTTCAGTGATCTTCCTGCCGGGGCTCCGGTTTGGCGATCCGCCGGCTGGATCGCATATCGCCGACCTTCCCGAGGCGCCGGCCACGCGCGATGCCGTTCATTTCGTGGTGGGCTCGCAGGGGGAAGCGGAAGATCTGGCCGCGCGGCTGGCGCTCTTGCCGCAAACCGGGGCGCTTCTCTGGGCCTCGCAATTCCTGCCGCAGGATGTGGAGCCAAAGCTTGCGGCGCTGCATCGGCTGAACGGCCTGTTCGATCAGGGGCCGGTGCCGCGCGAGGAGCCAGACGCCACAACATTGGCCTCGGCCTTCACCGACCTTGAAACATCGCTGCGGGCGATTGCGGGGTCTTCAGCACCCGAGGATCTGCGCGGCGCTGCCTCAAGGCTTCGCAGCGCCTTCGCGGCGTTCACGGCAGCGCCCACGCCGCCCTCGCAGCGGATCGCAGAGTTGAATGACGCGCTGTTTGGCGGGCTTGAGGACATGGCCGTTACGGCGCGCAAGCTGGGCGGGCTGCAGGCGCCGGCGCTCAACGCGCTTGATCCCGGGCTTTTGCGCCGCTTCATTTCGCAGGACGGCAAATGGCAGATCGAGGCGGTGGCGAAACCCGGCACCAACAGGCTTTCCTTCGCGGCCGCCATGCGGCGTGTCGACCCCGAGGCGGCGGGGCCGCCCATCGTGGCGCTGGCGCGCAGCGAAATCCTGCACCACGAAACGGTGCTGGCGCTGGGCATGGCGCTGGTGGCGGCGGCATTGATCGCGCTCGCCTATCTGCGGGGCCTTCGCGCCTGGATCGCCACGCTGGTTCCGGTGGGCTGCCTCATCACCTTGTCCGCCGCTGTCCTGTCGGCCAGCGGGCAGACGGTGATTTCCTCCGGCCTTGCCGCCGCGGTGACGGCCATTTCGGCCTGCCTGTCGGCCTCGCTGATCCTTGTCGAGTCAGAGGCCGATGAGCCCGGCGCGGCAATCCGGGCTTCCGTCCTTCCGGTGCTGGCGCTGCTGGGCGCGGTTGCGCCTTTGAGCATTTCGAGCAGCCCCTCGGTTTCGGCATTCGGGCTGATTTCGATGCTGTTTCTCGCCCTGTCCATCATCCTGCCGCTGCTGCTGGTGCCGCAGATCATGGCGTGGATGGGCCTCAGGAAGCCTGCCTGACGCTACGCCACGGGGTGGCGACAAGGCTTGATCCCGATGCTAGTGTCATTTCCGGTCAACGCGGGCAACCGCCGAAACAGGGAGTGGAACCAAATGAAAATGAACATGAAAGCCTGGCTCGCCGGGTCGACGATGCTGATGATGGCGGCCACCGGCGCCTTCGCCGAAACGGTGCTAAATCGCGGCAACTCGGCCGATCCTGAATCCCTCGATCCGCACAAGACCTCGACCGTCTATGAAGCCAATATCCTGCGCGACATCTTCGTTGGGCTGATGACGCAGGATGCCAAGGCCGATGTGATCCCCGGCGCTGCGGAAAGCTACACCGTGTCGCCCGATGGCAAGACCTACACTTTCAAGCTCAGGGCCGATGGCAAATGGTCCGACGGTTCGCCCGTAACGGCCAATGATTATGTGTTCTCCTGGCGCCGCCTCGTCGATCCGGCAACGGCGGCTGAATACGCCTATATGCTGGCGCCCGTCGTCAACGCCGAGGACATCACCGCCGGCAAGAAGAAGCTGGAAGAGCTGGGCGTGAAGGCGGTGGACGACCACACCTTCGAAGTGCAGCTCAATGCGCCAACCCCTTACTTCCTCGAAATGCTCACCCATCAGGCGACTTACGCCGTGAGCGAAGCCAATGTGAAAGACAAGGGTGCCGATTTCACCAAGCCCGGAAATCTCGTTTCGAACGGCGCCTATACGCTCACCGAATTCGTGCCGAACGACCACATCAAGCTGGTGAAGAATGCGAATTTCTATGATGCCGGCACGGTCAAGATCGACACGGTGAATTATCTGCCCACGGAAGACCGCTCCACCGCCATCAAGCGCTTCGAGGCGGGCGAGATCGACATGAACGACGACATGCCGCTGGAGCAGCTGCCCGATCTCCGCGCCAAGTTCGGCGACCAGATCAAGATCGGGCCCTACCTCGGCACTTATTACTACGTGTTCAAGATTCCGAAGTCTCCGTGGGGCGACGTGAAGCTGCGCCAGGCGATTTCGGAGGCGATCGACCGCGATTATCTGGCGGAAAAAGTGTGGAACAATTCCATGATCCCCGCCTATTCCTTCGTGCCGCCGGGCATCAAGGGTTATGAAACGCGGGTGACAGATTATGCCGAGAAGTCACAGCTTGACCGCGAGGACGACGCCAAGAAGGCGCTGGCGGAACTGGGCTATGGCCCCGATCATCCGCTGAAAATGGAAATCCACTACAACACGTCGGAAAACCACAAGAACACGGCGGTGGCCATTCAGGAGCAGCTGAAGCCGCTGGGCATCGACGTGTCGCTCGTCAACACCGACACCAAGACGCATTACGGCATGCTGGAACAGCACGGCGACTTCGACATCGCGCGCGCCGGCTGGATCGCCGACTACAAGGACCCGGAAAATTTCCTGGCCCTGTGCAAGACCGGAACCGGCAACAACTATGCGCAATATTCCGACAAGGACTATGACGCGCTGATGGCCAAGGCGGCGTCGGCGGCCACACCCGAAGACCGCATGAAGAGCCTTTCCGATGCCGAAGCCATCGGCGTGGCGCGCGATCTCTGCGTGGTGCCGCTGCTTTATTACAGCTATCATGATATCGTGTCCTCGAAGCTGAAGGGCTGGGAGCCGAACGTCATGGACGTTCACCCCTCGCGTTACCTGAGCAAGGAATAATCCGTAGACGGACGAAGGCCGCTCCACCATCCCGGTGGAGCGGCCGGGGTTCCCCGGAGGATCCATGCTGCGTTACGTGCTGAAGCGGCTTCTGACCGCCATCCCGACGATGTTCGTGATCATCACGATCTCGTTTTTCCTCATGCGGGTGGCGCCGGGCGGGCCGTTCAATCTCGAAAAGGGATTGAACCCCGTCATCAAGGCCAATCTGGAGCGGCAATATCATCTCGACGATACGCTGCTGCAGCAATATCTGCGCTATCTCGGCGGTTTGCTGCGTGGCGATTTCGGGCCGACCTATACGTCGCCCGATTTCACGGTGGCGGAGAAATTCGCCGCCGCACTTCCCTTTTCCATCCAGCTCGGCAGCATTGCGCTGCTTCTGGCGCTGGCGCTGGGCACCGTGCTGGGCATCGTCGCGGCGCTGTTCCAGAACCGTGGTGCTGACTATGCGGTGATCGCCACGGCAACGGCGGGCTCGACCATCCCGACCTTCGTGATCGCACCTCTGTTCCAGCTCTTTTTCGCCTTGACGCTGAAATGGCTGCCGGTGGGCGGCTGGGGCGACGGCGCGCTGGTGAACAAGATTGGCCCCATCGTGACGCTGATGCTGCCGCAACTGGCCATCGTGGCGCGGCTCATGCGGGGCTCGATGATCGAGTCGCTCCGCTCGCATCACATCCGCACGGCGCGGGCTTTGGGGCTCTCAGATTTCTCCGTCATCGTGCGCCATGCGCTGAGGGGCGCGCTGCTGCCGATCATTTCCTATGCGGGGCCCGCCGCCGCGGCCCTTCTCACCGGCTCGATCATCGTCGAGACGATCTTCGCCATTCCCGGCATCGGGCGCGAATTCGTGCTGGGGGCGCTTAACCGCGACTATACGGTGGTGATGGGCACGGTGGTGCTGATCGCCGTCTTCACCATTCTCTTCAATCTCATCGTCGATATTCTCTATGGCGTCGTTGATCCCCGGGTGCGCTATGACTGACACGCTCCCTTCAGCCATGGCGGGCCGCTCGCTGTGGGCGGATGCGTGGAACAGGCTCAAGGCCAACCGCGCGGCGATGATCAGCCTTTATTACATCGCCGCCATGGCGATCCTGTGCATCGTGGGCCCGTGGTTCACGCCGCACGAGTTTTCAACGATCTACCAGGACTATAACCGCGTGCCGCCCAGCTTTTCCCCCTATCCGAAGGCGGATGGCATCGACCTCGCGGTGAAGGATGCGGTGAGGCGCGCGAGGCTCGATCTTGTGGGCTGGGAGGACAAGGACGGCAAGATCTTCATTACCGTCTCCTCCGCCAAGCCCATCGACGAGCGGGTGACGCGCTATATCGACCGCTCCGATGCGTTCGAGAACACGGTGGTGACGGATAAATCCGCCGATGGCCTGAAGCTCACCATGAGCGCCGACATGAAGCGCATGTATTTCTTCTTCGGCACCGACAATTCGGGCCGCGATCTCCTGACCCGCACGCTGATCGCCGGCCGCGTGTCGCTGGCCATCGGGCTTCTGGCGGGGCTGGTGGCGGGCATCATCGGTGTGGTCTATGGCGCGACGGCGGGCTTCGCGGGCGGCAAGACCGACGAGATCATGATGCGCATCGTCGACATTCTCTATTCGCTGCCCTTCATCTTCTTCGTCATCATGCTGGTGGTGTTCTTCGGGCGGAACTTCATCCTGATGTTCCTCGCCGTGGGGGCGGTGCTGTGGCTGGACATGAGCCGCATCGTGCGGGGCCAGGCGCTGTCTCTGAAACGGCAGGAGTTCGTGCAGGCGGCGGAGGCGCTGGGCGTGTCGCGCACCGGCATCCTGTTCCGCCATATCGTGCCCAATCTGCTGGGGCCCGTCGTCATCTACATGACGCTGCTGGTGCCGCAGGTGATCATCCTCGAGAGTTTCCTGTCCTATCTGGGCCTTGGCGTGCAGGAGCCGATGGCGAGCTGGGGCGTGCTGATCGCGCAGGGCGCCAACAACATTCCCTCCGCCAACTGGCTTCTGGCGTTCCCCGCCTTCTTCCTGATCTCGACGCTGTTCGCGCTGAATTTCATCGGCGACGGCCTGCGCGACGCGCTTGATCCCAAGGACCGCTGAGCATGGCAGACAGGGTTCTGGATATCGAGAATGTGAAGGTGCGGTTCCGGACGCTCGATGGCGATGTCGCGGCGGTCAAGGGCGTGAGCCTGCATGTGGATGCGGGCGAGACGGTCGCCATCGTGGGTGAATCGGGGTCGGGCAAGAGCCAGCTGATGATGGCCGTCATGGGGCTTCTGGCGTCCAATGGCGAAGCATCGGGCACGGCGAGCTATCGCGGTGTTAACCTGATCGGCCTGCCGAAATGGAAACTCAATACCATCCGTGGACGGAAGATCACCATGATCTTCCAGGAGCCGATGACCTCGCTCGATCCGCTCTATACCATCGGCAGCCAGCTGATCGAACCGATCATGCAGCATCAGAAACTGGGGCATGAGCAGGCGCGGAGCCGGGCCATCGAGATGCTGAAGCTGGTGCGTATTCCCGATCCGGTGCGGCGCATGGAGTCCTATCCGCATGAAATGTCGGGCGGGCAGCGGCAGCGGGTGATGATCGCCATGGCGCTCGCCAATGATCCCGACCTGCTGATCGCCGATGAGCCGACGACCGCGCTCGACGTGACCATTCAGGCCGAAATCCTCGAACTGATGGCCTCTCTCCAGCGGCGGCTGGGCATGGGGATGGTGTTCATCACCCATGACCTCAACATCGTGAAGCGCATTGCCCACCGCGTGGTGGTGATGCGCCATGGCGAGGTGGTGGAGCAGGGCGATACGCAGTCCATCTTCTCAAACCCCAAGCATCCCTATACGAAGGCGCTGCTGGAGGCCGAGCCCACCGGCACCAAGGCGCCGCCGCCGGCTTCAGCACCGCGCATTCTCGATGCCACCGACATGCGGGTGACCTTCAAGTTCGGCGGCGGCTTTCTCGCAGGGCCGCCAGTTGAGCTTCATGCGGTGGACCGCGTGTCGCTGTCGCTCAAGCGCGGGCAGACCATCGGCATCGTGGGGGAATCGGGGTCGGGCAAATCAACGCTGGCGCGCGCCATCTTGCGGCTGGTGCCGAGCGAGGGCGCGATCTTCTTCGCGGGCCGCAACATCGCGGGGCTGGACCGCGAGGCGATGCGGCCGCTCCGCCGCGAGTTGCAGGTGGTTTTGCAGGACCCGTTCGGATCGCTCAGCCCGCGCATGACGGCGGGCCAGATCGTGACCGAGGGCCTGCTGGTGCATGAGCCTTCAATCACCAGCCGCCAGCGCGATCACCGCGCCGTGCAGGCGTTTGAGGAAGTGGGCCTCGATCCCAGCCTCCGCAACCGCTATCCGCATGAGTTTTCGGGCGGGCAGCGGCAGCGCATCGCCATTGCCCGCGCCATCATCCTGAAGCCCAAGGTGGTGGTGCTGGACGAGCCGACCTCAGCACTCGACCGGCAGGTGCAGAAGCAGATCGTGGAACTGCTGCGCGGCCTGCAGAACGCGCATGACCTCAGCTATCTCTTCATCAGCCATGACCTTGCCGTGGTGCGCGCCATGGCGGATCATATCCTTGTCATGAAGGACGGGCGGCTGGTGGAGCAGGGCAGCCCCGACGAGGTGATGGACCATCCGCAAGAGGATTACACGAAACGCCTTATGGCGGCGGCCTTTGCGGCCTAACGCTAAATATCAAATGGCTCGATATTGGCGAAGGCGGCGCGCAGCGCGCGGGACCATTCGGCTGACAGCATCTTGAAATAGGGATCGTCGGGGCCGATGCGCTTCATGTGCTCGAAGCGGAGCGTGCCCGCCTCATAGGTGAGCATGTCGATGGGAAGGCCCACGCTGAGGTTCGAGCGCAGCGTGGAGTCGAAGGAGAGCAGCACCATCTTGGCGGCGTCGCCCAGCTTCATCTCGTTGCGCGCCACGCGGTCGAGAATGGGCTTGCCGTATTTGTGTTCGCCGATCTGGAAGAACGGCGTGTCGGGCGTGGCCTCGATGAAATTGCCGGCCGAATAGATCTGGAACAGGCGTGGCGGCTCCTTGCCGATCTGGCCGGCGAAGATGAAACTGGCGGCAAAGGCATCGCTGCCGACCGAGAGCGATTCACCATCAACCTTCTTCACCTCGCGGACGGCCTTGCCGACAATGCGCGCCGCCTGGAACATCGTCTTGACGGTGAACAGGCTTTCAGCGCCCTTGCGCTTGATCTGCGTGCCTTCGGTGAGGAGGCTGACGACGGCCTGCGTGATGGCGAGATTTCCCGCTGTCAGCAGCACGAACACCCGCTCGCCCTGTTTGGCCCAGGTGTGCAGCTTCTTGAATTTCCCCACATTGTCGACGCCGGCATTGGTGCGCGTATCCGCCGCCATCACCAGCCCTTCATCGAGCAGCATGCCCACGCAATATGTCATTCCAGTCCCCGGTGAATCATCGCGTTGTTATTGTTGGGCGAATTCGACGCGGACTTCAACCGTCATGCGTTCGCTGTCGCCGCCCCGGCGGCTGCCGCGAATGGGCGTGATGCCGGCGGCGTCGATGCCTGCCGCCACGCGCACATACTGGTCGGTGGGCGATTTGCCGTTTGCAGGGTCAAAGCCGACCCAGCCCAGCCCCGGCACCAGCGCCTCGGCCCAGGCATGGGCGGCGGTGGAGGAGGCGCCCTGGCCGGTCACCAGATAGCCCGTCACATAGCGGGCGGGAATCCCCAGGTGGCGGGCGGCGCCGAGGAAGATGTGGGCGTGATCCTGGCAGACGCCGCGCCCATCCGCGAAGGCTTCCGCCGCCGTGGTATGGGCGTGGGTGGCGCCGATCTCATAGGCGACCTTGCCATGAACATCGGACATCAGCCGGTGCAGGCGGTCCAGCGCATCGCCGGGCCCCAGCTTGTCGGCCATAGCGCGGATGGCGCTGCTGGGGGCGGTGGCGAGCGTCTGGCGGAGGAACACGCTGTCGGGGGCGGGGCAGGCGAGACCCTGCACGACGCCATGCCTGTCGATGCAATCGACGATGCCGCTGGCGGTGATGGTGACGGGGCCGGACAGGTTCTGATAGGTCACCAGATGCACACGGTTGCCGAAGCCGTCGAGATAGGTCAGCGCATTTTTCATGCCGGGCGCCTCGACCGACCAGGAGACGACCTCCTGGGCGCCGAAGCTCTGCGGCGTGAGATAAAGGCGCTGCACCGCATAGCTCAGGCTGGAGCCATAATCATAGTGCGTGGCGTGGAGAACAGCGAGGCGCATGGGCGTTACGGGAAATTATAGGTGCTGCCGATGACGCGCGACAGCTTGTTGTTGGAGGCCATGAAGGCTTGCAGGAATTCATGCAGGCCGGACTGGAAAATCTGCTCCATGCTGGCGGATTTCAGGCTGTTGTAAGTTTCCGCCGCGAGGTCGTGGCACTCATATTTCCTGCCATAGAGATTGGCGAGGCTTTCGAGCGCCATGTTCACCCAATAGTATGAGAACACCAGCGAGCGCGGCATTTCCTCCTTGAGGATCAGAAATTCCGATACCAGCCAGGGGCGGTAGCGGCTGTCGCGGTAAAACCAGCGATAGGCGCGATGCGCCGACACCGAGCGCAGGATCTGCGCCCATTGCTGCATGTCGAGATCGCTGCCGACATCGCCGGGCCTGGGCAGCAGGATGAAATATTTGACATCGAGAATGCGCGCCGTGTTGTCGGCCCGTTCGATGAAATTGCCGAGCTGGCTGAAATAATAGGTGTCGTTTCTCAGCATGGTGCCGAGCAGCGCGCCGCGAAACGCCATGGTGCGCTGCCTGATCCATTCGAGGAACTCCGGCAGGCGCTCCGCGGTGATGCTGGCGGGCTTCACCTGCGCCAGCTGGTTCCAGGTGGCGTTGATCGTCTCCCACACGTCGCGGGTGAGGGCGGTGCGCACGGCGCGGCCATTGTTGCGCGCCGTCCTGAGGCAGGCCTTGACGCTCGAGGGATTGCTTTCATCGAAGAGCAGGAAATCGATGACATGGGCGGAGGTGATTTCGGAATGTTTCTGGTCGAAAGCAAAGGCGCAATCAGCCGAGGTGAGGGTGGAGCGCCATTCGTCGCGGTGGCCTTCGACAGCACCCGGCATCAGCGAAATGCGGTAGCCCACCTCAAGCAGGCGGGCCATGTTCTCCGCCCGCTCGACATAGCGCGACATCCAGTAAAGCGATGAGGCGGTGCGGCCGAGCATCAGTCCTCCAGCACCCATGTGTCTTTGGTGCCGCCGCCCTGGCTGGAATTCACCACCAGAGAACCCTTCTTCAGCGCCACGCGCGTCAAGCCGCCGGGGGTGATGCGCACCTGGTCGCTCGACAGCACGAAGGGCCTCAGATCGACATGGCGGGGCGCCACGCCCGACTTGGTGAAGGTGGGAACGGCCGACAGCGACAGCGTGGGCTGGGCGATATAGTTCCGGGGCCTCGCCTTCAGCTTGGCGCGGAAGGCCTCGATCTCGCGGCGCGAGGAGGTGGGGCCGACCAGCATGCCATAGCCGCCGGAGCCATGGACTTCCTTCACGACGAGCTCCGCCAGATGCTCCAGCACATAGGCGAGATCCTGCGGATCGGCGCAGCGCCATGTCGGCACGTTGCGGAGCAGCGGCTTCTCGCCGGTATAGAACTCGATCACCTCGGGCATGTAAGTATAGATCGCCTTGTCATCGGCGATGCCGGTGCCGGGCGCATTGACCAGTGTGACGCGGCCGGCGCGGTAGAGATCGAAGATGCCGGGCACGCCCAGAGCCGAGTCAGGCCGGAAGGCCAGGGGATCGAGATAGGCGTCATCGATGCGGCGGTAGACGACATCCACGCGCTTCGGCTCCTGCGTGGTGCGCATATAGAGATAGCCGTCTGACACGAAGAGATCACCGCCCTCGCAGAGTTCGACGCCCATTTCATCGGCGAGGAAGGCGTGTTCGAAGAACGCCGAATTGTGGATGCCCGGCGTGAGCAGGACGATGGCTGGCTCGCCCTTGCAGGCGGGGGGTGCCACCTTTTCCAGCGTCTTGCGCAAGGTGGCGGGGTAATTCTCGACCGGGGCGACCCGGTGCTGGGCGAAGAGTTCGGGGAAGAGATACATCATCGCCTCCCGGTCCTCGAGCATGTAGGAGACGCCGGAGGGGGTGCGGCAATTGTCTTCCAGCACGTAGAAATCGCCTTCGCCCACGCGCACGATGTCGATGCCGATGATGTGCGAATAAATGCCGAGTGCGGGATCAACGCCCACCATCTCGGGCACGAAGGCATCGTTCTGGATGATGATATCGGCGGGCACGCGCCCGGCGCGGAGGATTTCCTGGCGGTGATAGATGTCGTGCAGGAAGGCGTTGATGGCGCGCACCCGCTGATCAATGCCGGCCGAGAGTTTCCGCCATTCGGAGGCCGCGAAAATGCGGGGGATGATGTCGAAGGGGATCAGCCGCTCGGCGGCTTCACCGTCGCCATAAACCGCGAAGGTGATGCCCTGGCGGCGGAAAATCGCCTCGGCCTCGCGGACCGCCCGCTCGACATCCTTGCGGCCAAGCTGTTTCAGCCACTGTTCAACCCGGCCATAGGGCTCGCGCGTTGCCCCCGAGCCCCCCATCATCTCGTTGAAGATCGTACCCATTCAACCCCGTTATTGCGGTCAAGTATGGGCGCAATTTCAAAAGGCTGGCAAGGGGAACATGCCCCTGAAACCGGCCCTGCCGGAAAATGCGCCAACCCGCCCGAATCCGCGGCAGCTTGCGGAATGGCCGTGAAACTGGCAAAAGCCGCTTATGTGCTTTCACATGACAGCATCGGGAACGATCCTGCCTCTCTGGTCGCGCACGGCCTATGACGAGGTGATGCTGCATTGCGCCAGGGTGGGCTTCAAGCCCTAGGCGCGTTTCCTGCCGCGATTGAACGGGCCCTTTGGGGCCACATCCGCTTTCGTTGTCTGGAGATCATCATGAATACACACGCCAAGAACATCAATGTCACCGAAGTGGTGGCAAACGACATCGCACATCATTTTCATCCGTTCACGGATCACAAGGCCTTCCACGCCGCCGGCGGCCCCCGCGTGATGACGCAGGCCGACGGCGTGTGGATCTGGGACGCCAACGGCAACAAGATGCTCGACGGCATGGCGGGCCTCTGGTGCGTGAATGTGGGCTATGGCCGCAAGGAACTGGCGGAAGCCGCCTACCAGCAGATGCTGGACCTTCCCTATTACAACACCTTCTTCAAGACCACGACGGTGCCGACGACGGAGCTGGCGGCCAAGATTTCCTCCATCATGCCGAAGCGCTTCCAGCACATCTTCTTCACCAATTCCGGCTCTGAATCGAACGACACCATCGTGCGCTTCGTCAGGCATTACTGGAAGCTGAAGGGCAAGCCTTACCGGCAGCATTTCATCGCCCGCACCAGGGGCTATCACGGCTCGACCATGGTTGCGGCCAATCTCGGCGGCTTCCAGGGCATGCATGAGCAGGGGGGCACGCGCTTCCCCGGCTTCCACCATGTGCAGCAGCCCTATTGGTATGATTTCGGCGGCGACAAGACGCCGGAGGAATTCGGCCTCGAGGCAGCGGCCGATGTGGAAAAGAAAATCCTCGAAGTGGGGCCTGAAAACGTGGCGGCCTTCATCGGCGAGCCGATCCAGGGGGCGGCGGGCGTTCTCATTCCGCCTTCCACCTACTGGCCGGAAGTGCAGCGCATCTGCCGCAAATATGGCGTGCTGCTGATTTCCGACGAAGTGATCTGCGGCTTTGGCCGCACCGGCAACTGGTGGGGCTTCCAGAGCCTGGGCTTCGAGCCCGACATCGTGCCGATGGCCAAGGGACTCTCCTCCGGCTACCAGCCGATCGGCGCCGTGGCCTTCTCGGAAACCATCGTCAAGGAGTTCTTCGAGCTGGGCGGCGAGTTCTATCACGGCATGACCTATGCGGGGCATCCCGTGGCCGCCGCCGTGGCGCTGCGCAACATCGAGATCATCGAGCGCGAGAAGCTGGTTGAGCGGACGCGCGAGATCGGGCCCTATTTCGCCGACGCGCTGGCGAGCCTGCGCGATCATCCGATCGTCGGCGAGACGCGCTCCATGGGGCTGATCGGCGCCATCGAGCTTTCGAGCAACAAGGCGAAGCGCAGCCGCTTCAAGGACGCTGGCCGCGTCGGCACCATCTGCCGCGACCATTGCTTCAAGAACGGCCTCATCATGCGCGCCTGCTGGGACACCATGGTGCTGTCGCCGCCGCTTATCATCTCGAAGAAGGAAATCGACGAGCTGGTGCGCCTCGCCCGCGTGGCGCTGGATGCGACCTATGCTGACGTAAAGGGCGAAATGGCCTGACGCGAAGAGGGTTGAAAGCCGGGCTGTAATTGTTACAGTCCGGTAACCTGCAAACAAGAAGAAACATGAGGGAGACGTGCATGAGCAATTATATGCCGAAGTACCGGCCGACGCGCCGCAAGCTGCTGCAGGCCACCGGCGCTTTCGCGGCGGGCGTCACATTCCTGCCGCGCTTTTCGCTGTCGGCGGAAGAAAAGAAGCTCAATCTCTATAACTGGGACACTTATCTCGGCGAGAACACGCTGGCCGACTTCCAGAAGGCGACGGGCATTGAAACCAAGCTCGACCTCTATGCCGACAATTCCGAGCTTTTCGCCAAGCTGAAATCCGGCAATCCCGGCTATGACGTGATCGTGCCGTCCGATTCCTGGATCGAACGCATGGTGGGCGCCAATATGCTGATGCCCCTCGACCATGCGAAGATCCCCAACATGGCCAATATCGATCCGCGCTTCGCCGACGCCGCCTTCGACAAGGGCCGGAAATACACCATTCCCTATATGTGGGGCACGGTCGGCATCGGCTATCGCAAGAGCAAGGTGAAAGCCGTGCCCGACAGCTGGAAATATGTCTATGAGGCCGATGATTACGCGGGCCGCATTTCGCTTCTGGGCGATGCGCGCAACGTGATCGGCATCGCGCTCGTGTATCTCGGCAAGTCGATGAACAGCAAGGACCCGGCGGAGATCAAGCAGGCCGAGGATCTGATCATCGCCCACAAGAAGAACGTGAAGGTATTTGCCGACGACAACGGGCAGGACCTTTTGGCGTCCGGCGAGGTTGATCTCGCGCAGGAATGGAACGGCGACATTCTACAGGTGATGGGCGAGGACAAGGACCTCGACTATGTGGTGCCCAAGGAAGGTTCGCTGCTGTGGCAGGACAACATCTCGATCCCCAACGGGGCGCCGCATCCCGAAAACGCCCACGCCTTCCTGAACTTCATGCTCGATGCCAAGGAGGGGGCCGATACCGCCAAGTTCATCAACTACGCCACCGCCAATCTCGCGGCGCGCAAGGAACTGGGCGATGACTATAACAAGAACCCCATCATCTTCCCGCCGGATGAGATCGTCGCCAAGTGCCAGTCGCAGGTCTATATCGGCGAGGACGGCCAGAAGCTTTACGAAGACGCCTGGACGCGCATTCAGGCGGCGTGACGAACGGAACGAAAGCCCGGGTACAGCACCCGGGCTTTTCACTTCGGGGGGATAATTGGAAAGCTGGCGCAATAACCGATTTCTGTTTGGATTGCTGTCGCTGCCCGGCACGTTCTGGGTGGTGGCGTTTTTCCTCGTGCCGCTCAGCGTGCTGTGGGTCTACAGCTTCGGCGAGAAGCAGGGCATCACCGACATCGCCATCACCTGGACGCTGCAGAACTATTCCCGCGTCTTCGATCCCGTCTATCTCGAGATCATGTGGAAGTCGCTGTGGATCAGCGCGATTGCCACCTTTTTCTGCCTGATCTTCGCTTACCCCATCGCCTTCGCCATCAGCTTTGCCAGCGACCGGTGGAAACCGCTTTTGCTGCTCATCACCATCCTGCCGTTCTGGATCAACCTGTTGATCCGCACCTATGCCCTGATGGCGGTGTTCCGCACCAATGGCTATGTGAACAAGGTGCTGGGCTGGATCTGGGACGGGGTGGATTTCCTGTTCGGCAGCACGCATCCCTTCGTGCCCTTCGAATTGCTTTATAACAATGGCGCGGTGATCGCGGGGCTGGTCTATGTCTATCTGCCTTTCATGGTGCTGCCGCTTTATTCCACGGTGGAACGGCTCGACAAATCCTATCTGGAAGCCAGCCTTGATCTTGGCGCCTCGCAAATCCGCACGCTGTTCTCCGTCACCGTGCCGCTCACCTTGCCCGGCATCATCGCCGGCGTGATGCTGGTGTTCATCCCGTGCCTCGGCTCCTTCCTGACGCCCGCCCTTCTCGGCGGCGCCAATGCCATCATGATCGGCAATGTGATCGAGGACCAGTTCAAGTCAGCCAATGACTGGCCCTTCGGTGCGGCGCTGTCCTTCATGCTGATCTATGCCACCTTCGGGCTTCTGGCGCTGCGCTGGCTCATCACCGCCAACAGCAAGGGCGTGGAGATGTAAGATGGCGCTGTTCAACCGCACACCGCAGGGACCGCTCGAATATGGCCGCAGGCTGTGGCTGAAGGCGCTGCTGTTCGCCACCTTCTTCTTTCTCTATGCGCCGATCGTGGTGCTGATCGCCTTCAGCTTCAACGATTCCAAGCGCAACACCACCTGGCAGGGCTTCACCACGAAATATTATGGCGTGGCCTGGAACAATCCCGATCTCATCCAGGCCTTCACCAATTCGCTGATCATCGCCTTCGTGCAGACGATCTTCTCGACGGTGATCGGCGCCATGGTGGGGCTGCTGCTGTGGCGCTTCCGCTTTCCTGGCAAGACCGGATATGAAGGCGTGATGATGCTGCCCATCGTCATCCCCGAGATCAGCATGGGCGTGGCGCTGATGGCCTTCTTCTTCAAGATCGGCTGGCTCACGTCGGAGGTCATCTGGCCCTTCAACCTGGGGCCGATCATCGTGGCGCATATCGCCTTCTCGTTCCCCTTCGTGGCTGTCGTGGTGCGCTCGCGCATGGTGGGCTTCAACATGCAGCTCGAGGAGGCCTCGCGCGATCTTGGCGCCAATATGTGGCAGACCTTCTGGAAGGTGATCTTCCCCTTCATGAAGCCGGGGCTGATCGCCGGGGCGCTCCTGGCCTTCACCCTGTCGCTTGATGATTTCGTCATCACCTATTTCTCCTCGGGGCCGGGCTCGGTCACCTTCCCGGTCAAGGTCTATTCCCTGGTGCGGCGCGGGGTGACGCCTGATATCAATGCCGCATCGACAGTTTTGATCGTCATCACCGTTGTCGCCACCATCATCGCCATGAAGCTGCAGGCGCAGCCCAAGGCCTCCAAGGGTTGAGCATGTCCGACGCCATCATTTCCATCCGCAATGTGTCGAAGAAATTTCCGGGCGGCGTCACCGCCGTGGACGATGTTTCCTTCGATATCGCGCAAAACGAGTTCTTCGCCCTTCTGGGCCCCTCGGGCTGCGGCAAGACCACGCTGCTCCGCATGATCTCTGGGCTTGAAATGCCGAGCGGCGGCCAGATCATCATCGACGGGCAGGACATGGCCCATACGCCGCCCAACAAGCGGCCCACCAACATGGTGTTCCAGTCCTATGCGGTGTTCCCGCACATGACGGTGGAAGACAATGTGGCCTATGGCCTCCGCGTGACGGGCGTGCCTTCGGATGAAACGGCGCGCCGCGTGGCGGAGGCCCTCGAGATGGTGAAGCTGCCGCATCTCGCCAAGCGCAAGCCCGACCAGATGTCGGGCGGGCAGCGGCAGCGCGTGGCGCTGGCCCGCGCCCTGGTGAAGCGCCCCAAGGTTCTGCTGCTCGATGAACCTTTGTCGGCGCTTGACGCCAAGCTGCGCGAGGACATGCGCATGGAGCTGACGCGCTTGCAGGAAACGGTGGGCATCACCTTCATCATCGTGACGCATGACCAGGACGAGGCGCTTTCCATGGCAAGCCGCATCGCCGTCATGGACAAGGGCGCGGTGCAGCAGATCGCCACCCCCGCCGAGCTTTACGAGCAGCCGAAAAACCGCTTCGTGGCGGATTTCATCGGCAAGGTGAACCTGATCGACGCCAAGGTGCTGCAGGCCAAGGGGAAGTCGATCATTTGCGACACCAAGGCGCTGGGCAAGGTGGAACTCCCGGCCGAAGCCGCCGCGGGCAGCACCGTTTCGATTGCAGTCCGGCCGGAGAAGCTCAAAATAAGCACTGCAGAGCCCAAGGGCGCGACGCTCATCAAGCTGCCGGGGACGGTGCGCGATGTGGCCTATTACGGCGACACCAGCCATCTCGTCGTCGAGGCGGCGGACGGGCTGAACCTGCAGGTGAATGTGCAGAACGACTCGCGCGGGCGGGGTGCGGGCGTCGAGCGTGGCCAGTCACTCTGGGTGCACTGGCAGCCGCAAGATTCGATCATCCTCACGGAGTAGGCGATGTCGCTTGAAATGAAGAACATGAACGGCGTGCCGGGCGATGGCGCGTTCCGCCGCACGGAGCTTAAGGGTACGCAATGGGAGCCGACCTATGCCGGCGCGCTCTCCTTCATGCGGCGCAAATACAGCCGCGATCTCAAGGGCGTTGATATCGCGGTCACGGGCGTTCCCTTCGATCAGGCGGTGTCGCACCGCTCGGGCACGCGCATGGGGCCGGAGGGCATCCGCAAGGCCTCCGCCGAAAATGCCTGGGGCCCGTTCTGGCCGTGGAATTTCGATCCCTTCGATACGCTCGCCGTGGCCGACTATGGCGACTGCTTCTTCGACTGGGGCCGCAAGGAGAATTTCCCCGAGACGCTGGAAAACCACGCCACGGAGATCATCTCGACCGGCACGGAAATGGTGACGCTCGGCGGCGATCATTACATCACCTATCCGCTGCTCAAGGCGCATGCGAAGCGCCATGGCCCTTTGTCACTCGTCCATTTCGATGCCCACCGCGATGTCGAGCCCGATGATGGCGGCCGCATCGATCACGGCACCATGTTCAGCTATGCCGTGCGCGAGGGGCTGATCGATCCGAAGAAATCGGTGCAGATCGGCATTCGCACCGTGTTCACGGGCGAGCGCACCTTCGGCTTCAAGATCATCAACGCCGATCAGGTGCATGACTCGAGCGCCGCTGATATCGCGAAGATCGTCCAGCGCGTGGTGGGCAAGAACAAGGCCTATCTCACTTTCGATATCGACTGCCTTGATCCATCGGCTGCGCCCGGCACGGGAACGCCGATTCCCGGCGGCCTCACCTATCATCAGGCGGCCTCGATCATCCGCAAGCTGGGGGAGGTCAATTTCGTGGCGATGGATATGGTGGAGGTGTCGCCGCCATACGACCACGCCGAGATCACCTCGCTCGCCGCAGCTTCGCTCATCATGGAATATCTCTGCCTCCGTGCTTCACAGCGGGGTGCGAAGGGGTTTGAGATTCCGGAGTAGGGAAGTGGCATGGCGCGCGTCCGGCGGTTTTTTACGTGGACCGTGGGAAGCGTTTTCGCCGTAGCAATTGCTTACGGTGGCGCAGCGCTCGCGTCAGCCGTCTTTTTCGTCGAGGCAGGCGGGCAAGCCATCGATCCGGGCGAGCCGGAGATCATGGTGTGCGCCACGGCTGTGCATGCCGATCTGCTCTTGCCGTTGCATGATCTCCTGATCGACTGGAACCAGGTGCTCCCCGGCGCAATCCCCGAGAACATGCCGGCAGACGGCATGATCGCCTTCGGGTGGGGCGATCTCGTGCTGTTCCGCGACGTGCCTGAATGGAGCGATCTGAGCGGCTCCGTTGCCGTTGCCGCCATTGCCGGCTTGCATGAGACGGCGTTGCGGGTGGCCGTCACCGGGCCGCATCCCGTTGCGGAGGGTTGCGCGCCGGTGCATGCGAGCAAGGACGCGCGCGGCAAACTCATCGCCTATATCCTTGCAACACTGAAGCGCGCCCCGGATGGCAGGCCTGTGCGGCTGGGACTTGCGCCGGGCGCCAGCCTTTATACGGCCGAGGGGCGGTACAGCCCGTTTCACACCTGCAATCAATGGGTGGCGAACGGCCTTGCGGCAGCGGATTTGCCACATGCGCGGTTTGCGCCCTTCAGTTTTGGCGTGCTCTGGCCCATGGAGAAGCAGGCTTCGGGGGATCTCCGATAGACTATTTCGCGTTCAACACCTTGTCCTTGGCGCGGACGGCGTAGCCTGCCTGTTTCGGCCAGTCTGAATAAGCACCTTCCGGCACAAGCGCGCGATAGGCGTGGACGGGCCAGTTGGGATCATCCAGCGCTTGCCGGGCGAGGGCGATGAGATCGGCCTCGCCCTTGGCCAGAATGGCCTCGGCCTGTTGGGGCGTGTTGATGAGGCCCACGGCGGCGGTGGGGATATCAGCGCCTTTGCGGATCGCCGCCGCAAAGGGCACCTGATACATGGGGCCGATCTGCACCTTGGCGCCATCAAAGCCGCCGCTGGTGCAATGGATCAGATCATAGCCCAGCGCCTTCAGTTTCTTCGCATAGGCGATGCTATCCTCAACCGTGGTACCGCCGTCGATCCAGTCGATGATCGAGACGCGGGCGATGAGCGGCTTCTCCTTCGGCCAGGCCTCGCGGAGTGCCGCCGCCACTTCGAGGGGGAAGCGCATGCGGTTTTCAAGGCTGCCGCCATATTGATCGGTGCGCCGGTTCGAGACGGGCGACAGAAACTGGTTCAGCAGATAGCCGTGCGCCGAGTGAAGCTCGACAAGATCGAAGCCGGCCCTCAGGGCGCGATGCGCGGCCTCGGCGAAGGCATCGCGGATCGCCGCCATGCCTTTTGCATCAAGGGCTGCCGGCATCTTTGAGGCAGGCGCGTGGGGGAGGGCGCTCGGCGCAACGGGCATCCATTCCTCGAAGGCCAAGGCGATCTTCTCGTCTTCCGTCTCATCGAACTTGCCGCGCCAGGGCAGCGGCGTTGAAGCCTTGCGGCCCGCATGGGCAAGCTGGATCCCCGCGTAGCTGCCGTGGGCATGCAGGAATTCGGTGATGCGTTTCAAAGGCGCGATCTGCGCGTCTTCCCAGAGGCCCAAATCGGCATAGGAGATGCGGCCTTCGGGCGTGACGCCCGTGGCTTCCGCGATCACCAGCGAGAAGCCGCCCAGCGCGAAGCGGCCCAAATGCACGAGATGCCAGTCATTGGCGAAGCCGTGGCGGGCGGAATACTGGCACATCGGCGCCACGATGGCGCGGTTCTTGAGCGTGATGTTGCCGAGGGTGAAAGGCTGGAAGAGAAGCGGCGTGGTCACGAGAGGGCGTCCCTGATGCGGTAATACAACATGGCGGCCACCAGCATGGGGGTGCGGATGGGGCCACCGGGGAAGGGCATGTGCCTGATGCGGGCCAGAAGGTCGAAACGCTCGGCGGTGCCGCGAATGGCCTCCGCCATCAGCTTTCCATAGATGCCCGCCAGCGCCACGCCCTGGCCCGAATAGCCGTGGGCATAATAGGTGGTGGGCGACAGCCGCCCGCAATCGGGGATGCGGTTGGCGGTGATGGCGATGAAGCCGCCCCAGGCATAGGCGACCGGCACATCGCGCAATTGCGGGAACACCGCCATCATGCGCGGCCGCATATAGGCGCCGAGATTGGGCGGCTCAAGCGTGGAATAGCTGGCTCTGCCGCCGAACAGCATGCGCGTGTCCTTGGTGAGGCGATAATAGTCGACGATGAAATTGGTGTTGGCCACCGCCTCATTGTCGCGGATCAGCGCCTTGGCGCGGTTCTCGCCCAGAGGCTCGGTGGCGATGATATAGCTTCCGACCGGCATTACCTTGCCGAACAGCTTGGGCACCGTGCGGCCCAGATAGGCATTGCCGGCGATGACCATGAATTTGGCCCTGACTGTGCCTTGCGCCGTGGTGGCGGAAGGTGCCGCGCCTGTTTCCACCGAGAGAACGCGCGAGCCTTCATGGATGATCGCACCCGCTTCAAGCGCCGCGCGGGCGAGGCCCAGGCAATAGTTGAGGGGATGAAAATGCCCGGCGCCGCCTTCGCGGAGTGCGCCGTGATAGATGCGGGTGCCAAGCTTCTCCTCAAGTTCCGCTTTGGTGAGGATGCTGGTGTCGGTATAGCCCAGCGCGTCATATTCCTCTTTCCACGCCACCAGCTCCTTCATCTGGTGGGGCTTCGGAATGGCGTGCATGTAGCCCCATTGCAGGTCGCAATCGATCTTGTGGGCGGCGATGCGCTCGACGATAAGCTGTTTTGATTCCTGTGCGAGATCAAAGCATTTCTTCGCATCGGCCTTGCCGAGCTGGGACTCGATCTTGCCCTGGCCTGAAGAAAAGCCGGTGCAGATCTGGCCGCCGTTGCGGCCCGACGCGCCATAGCCCACGCGCTCTGCCTCCAGCACCACCACCCGGTAGCCGGCCCTGGCCAGTTCCAGGGCGGCGGAAAGCCCGGTGAAGCCTGCCCCGATCACGCAGACATCCGCCGAAATATCCCCGGCTAAGGGCGGCTGGGCGGCGAAGGGCGTGGCGGTGGCCTGGTAGTAGGACGTAGCGTCAATCGATTTCGGCATGATAGCCCAAGGGTTTAGCTGCCCCCCTTTTGCAAGGTCAAGCACCCGCGCTAGAGTGGGGGTGTTCAACAACCAATCAGGGTGTCATGTCGCAATCGAGATTTGAGGAATGGATCAACGAGCACAAGATCAGTGAGGTGGAATGTCTCGTGGCCGATATGTCCGGCACGGCGCGCGGCAAGATCCTTCCGCCCAAGAAATTTCTCAAAGGCAACCGCTCGCGCGGGCTCCGGATTCCCGAGGAAGTCTTCACCCTCACCATCAATGGCCGCTACACCCAGGACACGCGCGCGGTGAGCGACAGCGCCATCGACATCTATATGCAGCCCGATGTGGAAACGATCCGCTATGTGCCGTGGTATCAGGAGCCGACGGCGCAGGTGATCTGCGATGCCTTTCATCTCAATGATGATCCCGTCGATATTTCGCCGCGCCATGTGCTGAAGCGCGTGCTGCAGCTTTACAAGGATAAGGGGTGGCGGCCCGTGGTGGCGCCCGAGCTTGAGTTCTATCTCGTCAAGCGCAACCCCGATGCGGACTATCCGCTGGAGGCTGCCGTCGGGCGCTCGGGCCGCAAGGAGCCGGGAGGCCAGGCCTATGGCATCGACGCCGCCAATGACTTCGATCCCATCGTGGAAGACATCTACGATTATTGCGAAGCGCAGGAACTGGATGTCGATACGCTGAGCCATGAGTCAGGCCCGGCCCAGCTTGAAATCAATTTCAACCATGGCGATCCGCTCGACCTCGCGGATCAGGTGTTCCTCTTCAAGCGCACGGTGCGGCAGGCGGCACTGAAGCATGACATGTACGCGACCTTCATGGCCAAGCCGCATGAGAACGAGCCGGGCTCATCCATGCACATCCACCAGTCGGTGATGGATGCGAAGACGGGAAAGAATATTTTCGCGGGCCGGGACGGCAAGCCCTCCAAGCTCTTCCTCAATCACATCGGCGGGCTTCAGCGCTATCTCGCGGCGGGCCTGCCGCTGATGGCGCCCAACGTCAATTCCTACCGCCGCCTGGTGCCCGAATCCGATGCGCCGACCAATGTGCACTGGGCCATCGACAACCGCACCGTGTCGCTCCGCGTGCCCTCGTCCGATCCCGCCAACCTGCGGGTGGAAAACCGCGTGCCGGGGGCTGATTCAAATCCCTATCTGGCCTTTGCCGCCTCGCTCGCCTGCGGCTATCTCGGCATGGTGGAGCGCTCGAAACCCTCCGAACCCGTGGAAGGCTCGGCCTACCGTTACGCGCATACGCTGCCCATCAGCCTGGATGAGGCGCTGGACAAGCTGAACTACACCAAGCCTCTCAAGATGGTGCTGGGCGAAAAATTCGTCGAAGCCTATGGCGACGTGAAATTTCAGGAGATGCAGCACTTCCGCAAAGTCATCAGCTCGTGGGAGCGGGAGTATCTGCTGCTCAATGTGTGATGGCGAAAGGCGCATGAGGCTGTATCATCGGGCGAATCATTGGCTTCCGGTGGTGCATCCGATGCGTTCTTTCATCAAGGCTATGTTCGCGGCCCTGCTTCTGCTGCTTGCCTGTGAAGCGGGAGCGCTCGCCGAAGGCCCGGCGCGGGGGCCTGCCTATGAAGACACAGCGGCGGCGATTGCGGATATTCTCAATGCGCCGCAGCGCCTGCCATTGCCGCTCGAGCGCATCCGCCCGGCGCTCATTGCCCATTATGTCCGCGATCAGGGCACCATTTACTGGGTGGGCACCGGCCGCATGACGCCGTTCGTCCAGCGGCTCGAGGATGCCGAGGATGACGGGCTGAACCCGGGCGATTATCCGATCGATTCGCTGATCGATCTTCGCGACGGCGTGGCGGGCGGCGACGCGCATGACGCCGCTCTGGCCGAACTCTATTTCTCCGCCTTCTTCGTGCAATATGCCGCCGATCTCAAGATCGGTCGGGTGACGCCGCAGAAGGTGGACCCGCGGCTGTTCCGCACCCAGAAGACCATCGATGTGCTCCGTGTGCTGACGGATTTGAAGAAGCAGCGCGACCCGGCGAAATTCCTCGCCGCCTTCGAGTCGCGCAATCCCCACTACAAGGCGCTGAAGGATATGCTGGTGCTGTACCGCGCCATGGCGGAGGCGGGCGGCTGGCCCACCATCGCGCAGGGGCCGAACATCGCCGCGGGCGGCAGCGATCCGCGCGTGCCGCAAATCCGGAAACTTCTGGCCATGTCCGGCGATTACCGGGGGCCCGCCACCTCATCGGCTGTCTATGACGGTGATCTCCAGGCCGCCATGAAGCGGTTCCAGCTGCGCAACGGGCTTGAAGCCAAGGGGCTGATCGGCAAGCAGACCATCGTGGCGCTGAATATTCCGCCCGCCGACCGGGCGCGCCAGATCATGCTCAACATGGAGCGCTGGCGCTGGATGCCGGAGCAGCTGGGCGCCCATTATTTCATGGTGAACCTCGCGGCGTTCGAATTGCAGGAGGTCGAGGCGCAGACTGTCATCACCCGCATGAATGTGGTGGTGGGTGCGGTGGCGACCGCAACGCCCGAATTTTCCGACGAGCTCGAATATGTGGAAGTGAACCCCACCTGGACGGTGCCCTACAACATCGCCACCGGCGAAATGCTGCCCAAGCTCAGGGCCAATCCCTTTGCCTATGCGGCTGATTTCGATGTGTTCATGAACGGCAAGCTGACAAGCTGGGGCACGATTGACTGGAATGCCTATGGCAAGGGCAATTTTCCCTTCACCTTCCGCCAGCATCCCGGCCCCAAGAATGCGCTGGGCAAGGTCAAGTTCATGCTGCCGAACGTGCACAACATCTATCTGCATGACACGCCGGCCAAGGACAAGTTCCTGCAGACGACGCGCGCCTTCAGCCATGGCTGCATCAGGCTCTCGCGCCCCATCGAACTTGCCTATCATGTGATCGGCGACATCGTGGGCTGGCCCAAGCCCCGGATCGACGCGGTATTCGCGTCGATGGCCACGGTGCGCATTCCGCTGCCGCAGCGCATCCCCGTGCATCTGATCTATGCCACGGCCTTCGATGGCGTGAACGGCATCGAATTCCGCCCCGACATCTACGGCCGCGACCGCAAGCTCTACGCGGCGCTCTACGGGAAGCCTTCGAGCTGAAGCGCCGCAATCCTGATCCGTCACCCCCCGCCTTCGCGGGGTGACAAGTCTATTTCTTCAGTGCACTGAGGGTTGTGAAGGCGGAGAGCGCCTCGCGGCTGGATTTGACGTGGAGCAGCACGGCGCCGTCATGTTCCAGCGCCTCTTTCACCTTGGCATCGATGTCATCGCCCTTCGCGATCGTCACCACATGGGCGCCGAAGGAATTGCCCCAGGCGGTGAAATCCGGATTGTGCAGGCTGGTGCCGGAGACGCGGCCGGGATATTCGCGCTCCTGGTGCGTGCGGATGGTGCCGTAAATGCCATTGTCGGACAGCATGATTTTGGGCTTCGCGCCATACTGGATGGCGGTGGCGAGTTCCTGTCCCGTCATCAGGATGCCGCCATCACCCACAAAGGTCATGACGGTGCGCCGGGGAGCAAGCAGCGCGGCGGCGACGGCCGATGGCACGCCGAAGCCCATGGCGCCGGCGATGCAGCCAAGCTGCAGATTGGCAGGCGACATTTTCCAGTGCCGGTGCACCCAGGTGGACATATTGCCGGCATCGGTGGTGACGATCGAATCCTTGGGCGCCTGTGCCGCGATCGAGAGCACCACGCGGCCGAAATTCACGCCGTCTTCGGGATCGGTGGGGGTGAACTCCTGAAAGCCGCGGATGAAGCCGTTGATGTCGGAAATCCATCCCTCGCGCGTCGAGGAGACGACACGCGGATTGCCGGAAAGCTCCTCGAACAGCGGCACGGCATCGGCGATGATGCCGAGATCGGTGCGGAACACGCGGCCAATGGGCCCCCCATCCTGATAGATATGCACCAGGGGTTGGGCGGGAGCGGGGCAGGCGGGGAAGCTGTAATTGAGGCTCGCGACATCACCGAGCCTCGTGCCCGCGGCGATGATGAGATCGGACTTGGCCAGCGCCTCGCGGTGTTTGGGCGGATTGCCGAAGCCCAGATGCCCCGCATAAAGCGGCGAGGCATTGTCGAAGACATCCTGGTTCTTCCATGTGACCGCCACGGGAATGCGCTGCGCCTCGGCAAAGCGGGCGAGTGTCGCCGCACCGCGCGTACCCCGGAAGCCCGCGCCCGCCACGACGATGGGGCGCTGCGCCTTGTCGATCATGGCCTGAAGGGCTGTGGCCTCATGCGCTGAATGCTGCGGGCGGGCCACCGGATAGGCGGCGGGCACCGTCATCCCGGCCTCGTCGTTCAGCATGTCCTCGGGCAGCGAAATCACCACGGGGCCGGGCGTGCCTTCGGCGGCCAAGCGGAAGGAGCGGGCGCAGATCTCCGCCATCTTCGCCCCCTCATTCACCTCGAACACGCCCTTGCACATGCTGCCGAGAAACTGGGTGTAATCCACTTCCTGGAATGCGCCGCGCGTGCGCTCCTCGCGCGAGACCTGGCCGATGAAGCAGATCAGGGGCACGGCATCCTGTTCGGCGACGTGAATGGCAATCGAGCCATTGGTGGCGCCGGGACCGCGGCTCACCATGAAGACGGCGGGCTTGCCGGTCATCTTGGCCTCCGCCACCGCCATGAAGCCCGCGCCCGACTCGTGGCGGCAGATCACCACCTCGATCGAACTGCCATGGAGCGCGTCAAGCAGCGCCAGATAGCTTTCGCCCGGCACGCAATAGACGCGGGCGACGCCCTGCGCTTCGAGGGATTTGACAATGATGTCGGCGGCGCGCATGCAGGAACTCCGTTATCCGCGTTGGGCGATCGGGGTATAATCGCGCGGCGGCGGCCCATCGTAGAGGGTCAGCGGGCGGATGAGAATGTTATTCTGAAGCTGTTCCATGCATTGCACCGTCCAGCCCGGCACGCGGCCCACCGCGAAGATCGGCACGAAGAGATCGGGCGCGATGCCGTTCAGGTAATAAATGACGCCGGAATAGAAATCGACGTTCACATTCACGCCGAAGCGCGCATAGGGCTTCATCGCATCGACGACGGCTTGCAGGATGGCGAACCATTTGGGCTCGCCCATTTCGCGCGAAAGCTGCTCCACGCCATCGCGCATGTGGCGGGCGCGCGGGTCTTCCGCCCGGTAGACGCGGTGGCCGAAGCCGGTGACGGCCTCACCCGCCGCGCGCTTGGCCTTCACATAGGCCGCGGCGTTGGCGGGATCGCCGATCTCCTGCGCCATGCGCATTACATCCTCGGCGGCACCGCCATGGGCGGGGCCCGACAGTGCGGCGATGGCGGCTGTCATGGCGGCATGGAGCGTTGCCTCGGTGCCGATCACCACGCGCGCCGCGAAGGAGGACGCGTTGCTGCCGTGTTCGGCATGGAGGATGAGATCGCGGTCCATCAGTTGCGCCGCTTGTGCGGAGGGCTTCCGGCCGGTGATCATCCAGAGGAAATTGGCGGCATGGGAAAGCGAGGAATCGGGCTTGGGCACGGGCTTGCCCTGGCGGATCGCCGCATGGGCCGCGACGATCATCGGCACCTGCGCGGTGAGACGGGTGCCCTTTTCGCGCGCCGCATCAACAGCGCTTCCGGCATCGTCGTCCTCGAATGTTTCGAGCGCCGAGACGGCGGTGCGCAATACTTCCATCGGGTGGGCGGATTTGAGCGCCGTGATGAGATCAAGAACGGGGGCAGGGAGATGGCGCGCGGCTTTCAGCCTGGCGTCGAAGTCCTGAAGTTGCGCCGCCGTGGGAAGTTCGCCGTGGAGCAGGAGATAGGCCGTCTCCTCAAAGGTTGAGCGTTGCGCCAGATCATGGATGGAATAGCCGCGATAGCGGAGTTCGCCGGCCTTTCCGTCGATGAAGGTGGTGGCGGAGCGTTCAAAATAGACGCCCTTCAGCCCGCGGTGTATTTCAATCTTTTCTTCTTCAGGCATGGTTTCTGTTCCGGAGTGCGGTTGTGAGCGTGATCGATGAGGCGAAGGCAAAAATCAAGGGGCGCGGGCTCAGGCTGGTGATGCCGGAGGCGGGCGACGCGCGCATCGCCGAGGCGGCGCAGCGCCTTGGGGCCGAAGGGCTGGCCGATCCCCTCCTGTTTGACGCTGACGATGTGCCGGAACCCGAGGCGCGGCACATTGCGCTTGTGCGCCGGCGCCGCGCGTCCTTGAACGAGGCCATGGCGGTGAGGCTGCTGCGCAAGCCCCTGTATCGCGGCGGCGCCGCGGTGGCGGCGGGTGAGGCTTCGGCCATGCTGGCGGGGGCGGCCAACCCGACCGCGCGGGTGATCGAGGCGGCACTCCTGACCATTGGGCTGGCGGAGGGCATCGCCACGCCATCGAGCTTCTTCCTCATGCAATGGCCGGAGCGGCGGCTGGTCTTTGCCGATTGCGCCGTCAACGCCCAGCCCACGGCGGAACAGCTTGCCGATATCGCCATTGCCTCCGCCGCCAGTGCCCGGCGGTTTCTGGATGACGTGCCGCGCGTGGCGATGCTGTCTTTCTCTACCAAAGGAAGCGCTGTCCATGCCGACACGGAGAAGGTGATCGAGGCGGTGCGGCTGGCGCGCGCGAAAGCGCCTGATCTCCTGATCGATGGTGAATTGCAGGGCGATGCGGCGCTCTCACCCGCCGTCGCGGCGCGCAAGGTGAAGGGCGAAAGCGCGGTTGCGGGCCGCGCCAATGTGCTGGTGTTTCCCGATCTCGATGCCGGAAACATCGCCTACAAGCTCACGCAATATCTGGGCGGCGCGCAGGCGATCGGCCCCATCCTGCAGGGCTTCGCGAAGCCGGTCTCGGATCTCTCGCGCGGTGCGACGGTGGATGACATTGTGGACACCGGCTGCCTGCTGCTCGCCATGTCACTGGCCCGTCAGTGACAGAACATCGCGCGCGATGGTGAGTTCTTCGTTGGCCGCGATGACGTAGACCTGCTCAGGTGGCAGGCCGAGCCATGCGAGATGATGAAGGATGCGCGCCCTGACCGGCTTTGCGTGTTCGCCAATGCCGCCGGTGAACACGAGCGCGTCAAGCCCGCCCAGCGGCGGCAGAAGCGAGGCCGCATGGCGGGCGGCCGCATAGCAGAAATGCTCCACCGCTTCCGCGGCTTCCGGCTTGTCGCTCGCCAGCAGCGCCCGCATGTCGCCCGAGAGGCCGGAAATGCCGAGCAGGCCGCTCTTCCGGTAGAGCAGGTCTTCGAGGCCGCTCACCGTCGGATGCTCATCACGCAAGAGGCCCAGCAGGACGCCCGGATCAATGGCGCCGGTGCGGGTTCCCATCACCAGCCCGTCGACGGTGGAATAGCCCATGGTGGTGGCAATGCTCTTGCCATCCCTGATGGCGCAGAGCGATGCGCCCATGCCGAGATGGGCGACGATCAGGCGGCGGGGCAGGGGCTTTCCCGTCTGCTCCGGCAGCGCCTTCACGATGTGGGCATAGCTCAGCCCGTGAAAGCCATAGCGCCGGTAGCCCTTGTCGAAATAGGCGCGGGGCAGCGCCAGGCGCGTTTCGATTTCGGGCTGTGTGGCGTGGAAGGCCGTATCGAAGCAGGCGATGTTGGGAACTTCTGGAGCCATCCGGCGCATGCCGGTCAGCACGCCGACACCCACCGGCATATGGAGCGGCGCCAGCCGCTCCAGCGCATGCAGGTCTTTCTCGATCGCGTCATCAACGATGACGGGCGACACATAGCGGGCTCCGCCATGCACCAGCCGGTGGCCGATGCCGGTGAAAGAGGAGGCGGGCATGGACTTCGCCGCGAGCCACGCCTCGATCTCGCGGAGCGCATCCTGATGCGAGGCGACAGACTTGAGAGAGCGCGCCGCCGCGCCATCGATTTCAAGCCGGGGGTCTGAGCCGATGCCCGACACCTGCCCGCGCAGCTTTGCATCAAGCCCCTCGAACACCGCGAATTTGAGCGAGGACGACCCCGCATTGAGAACCAGAAGCATCACACCACCGCGCGCAGAAGGCCAAGGGCCGCAAGGCCCGCCAGCAGAAAGATCGCGAAGCGGCGAAATTCCTGCGGGCCCGTCTTGAGAAAATGGCGGCTGCCCAGCCAGTTTCCGAAGAAGCACAGCGGCAGCGCCACGAGCGACACGCGGAGCGTATCCCAGCCGATCAGCCCGTGCCACCAGTAGAGCGGGGCCGAATAAAGATCGAGCAGCGGGAAATAGCCGACGAGTGTGGCCCGGAAGACAGCGGCGCGCATGGGCTGCGCGGCGAAGAAGGCCGCCACCGGAAGCCCGCCCATGCCCGGCGCATTGGCAACACCAGACACCACGCCCGCGGCCAGCGTGGACAATTTGCCCGCTTCTCCCTTCATGTGCCAGCCGGCCAGCAAGATGGCGCACATCACAAGGATAAATCCCGAGATCACGGCGCGCGCGGCATCCTCGGAAAGGGCGGTCAGCAGCCACAGACCGAAGGGCAGCCCCAGAACCGCACCCCCCACCAGGAGCCACACCCGCCGCCAGTCCACATCAGGGCCGATGCCGGTCCAGGCCTGTGCCGTCATGGCCATTTCGCAGATCATCACCACGGCCACGAAATGAAGCGGATTGGTGACGAGGCTTGAGGCCGCGATCACCAGCGCCGAGAAACCGAATCCCGAATAGCCGCGCACCAATGCCGAGCCGAGGATGGCCGCAACCATCCATGACGCGGCCAGAGGCGAGAGGCCATAAGGCACATCAGACTTTCTGCGGGCGCATGTCGGCGGCGCTGATGCCCGCCACTTCAACCGGCTTCTTCATGGCATCGCGGCGGAAGGGCTCGCCCAGTTCCTGGTTGATCATCGCCTCGATCAGCGTGGTCTTGCCATGCTTCATCTGGTCGTCGATGGCCTTGGTCAGCGCATCGCGGAGTTCATCCATGGTGCGCGCCACGACACCCTGCAGCCCGCAGGCCTTGGCGATCCCGGCGTAGGAGACCTGCTCGTTCAATTCGGTGCCGACGAAATTGTCATCATACCAGAGCGTCGAATTGCGCTTCTCGGCGCCCCACTGATAGTTGCGGAACACGACCTGCGTGACGGCCGGCCATTCCTTGCGGCCGATGGCGGTCAATTCGGTGACGGCGATGCCGAAGGCGCCATCGCCCGAGAAGCCGACGACCGGCACATCGGGGCAGGCGATCTTGGCGCCGACGACCGATGGCAAGCCATAGCCGCAGGGGCCGAACAGGCCGGGCGCCAGATATTTCCGCCCTGCCTCGAAGGTGGGATAGGCATTGCCGATGGCGCAGTTGTTGCCGATGTCGGAGGAGATGATCGCTTCCTTGGGGAGTGCCGCCTCGATGGCGCGCCACGCCATGCGGGGGCTCATCCATTTGGGCTTGGCGGCGCGGGCGCGGCTGTTCCATGTGGTGCCCGGATCATCATCCTCATGGTCCATGGAGGAGAGCTGCTGCGCCCAGCGCGATTTGGTGGTGGCGATCAGATCCTTGCGCTCTTTCCGGCCCGCATCGCCCGCCGCGCCTGAAAGCTTCTGCAACAGGCTTTCGGCCACCTTCTTCGCGTCGCCCACGATGCCGACCGCGACCTTCTTGGTGAGGCCGATGCGGTTGGGGTTGATGTCGACCTGAATGATCTTCGCGGTCTTGGGCCAATAGTCGAGGCCATAGCCGGGGAGCGTCGAGAAAGGGTTGAGCCTTGTGCCAAGGCATAGCACCACATCGGCCTTGCTGATCAGCTCCATGCCCGCCTTGTTGCCATTGTAGCCCAGAGGCCCCACGAACAGCGGGTGCGAGCCGGGGAAGGCATCATTGTGTTGGTAGCCCACGCAGACCGGCGCATCGAGCCGTTCGGCGAGCTTCATGGAGGCGGGAATGGCGCCCGCCAGAACGACACCGGCACCGTTGAGGATCACCGGGAATTTGGCGTCGGAGAGCAGTTTCGCGGCGGCGGCAATCGCCTCCTCGCCGCCCGCCGGGCGCTCGAACTCGACGATGGCCGGAAGCTCGATATCGACCTGCTGGGTGAAATAATCGCGCGGCATGTTGATCTGCGCCGGGGCCGAATGGCGCCTGGCATTCATGATGACGCGGTTCAGAACCTCAGCCACGCGCGACGGATCGCGCACTTCTTCCTGATAGCACACCATGTCCTTGAACAGGGCCATCTGCTCCACTTCCTGGAAGCCGCCCTGGCCGATCGTCCGGTTGGCGGCCTGGGGTGTCACCAGCAGAAGCGGCGTGTGGTTCCAGTAGGCGGTTTTGACCGCGGTCACGAAATTGGTGATGCCCGGGCCGTTTTGGGCGATCATCATCGACATCTTGCCGGAGGCGCGGGTGAAGCCGTCGGCCATCATGCCGCCCGAGCCTTCATGCGCGCAGTCCCAGAAGCTGATGCCTGCCTTGGGAAAGAGATCGGAGATCGGCATGAAGGCCGAACCGATGATGCCGAACACATGCGCGATGCCGTGCATCTGCAGCACTTTGACGAAGGCTTCTTCGGTGGTCATTTTCATGGGGGCGGTTCCTTCAAGGGGATCGGTGGATGCTGGTTCCTAGGCTAGCATCTGGCCCCATGGCAGCGCCAGTTTGGCGCGATGGATGCCGCCAGCCCGCACAGGCTTGCAGTTTCGTGGCATTCTCCGCAAGGTGATTGTTCACGAGCGTGAGGGATCGCCATGGGGCTTGCTGTCTACGGGCATCTGTTTTCGTCCTACACCCAGAAAGTGCTGATCGCCCTTTATGAAAATGGCACGCCCTTCGCGTTTCGTGCCGTCTGGCCCGAATCCGCGCACACCGCCGAATGGCTGCGGCGCTGGCCGATCCGCAAGTTTCCGCTGCTGCTGGATGGTGACCGTTCGGTTGTGGAAACCAGCATCATCATCGAATATCTGCAGATCACGCATCCGGGGCCGGTGCGCCTGTTGCCTGCCGATCCGATGGCGGCGCTTGATGTGCGCTTCTTCGACCGCGTGTTCGATCTTCATGTGATGAATGCCGCCCAGCATGCGGTGGACGGTGCCCTGGCGGGCGACGACACGAAGCGGCGTGACGGGCTGGCCTTGTCGGTCGAAAAACTGAACCGCGTCTATCCGTGGCTCGATGCGCAACTGGCGGATCGCACCTGGGCCACGGGTGCTGATTTCACCATGGCCGATTGCGCCGCGGCCCCGGCGCTTTTCTATGCGGACTGGGTGCACCGGATTCCGGAAAATCTCACGGCGCTCCGGGCCTATCGCACCCGGCTGCTGGCCAGGCCCTCGGTCAAGCGCGCCGTGGAAGACGCCCGCCCATTCCGGCCGCTGTTCCCCTTGGGTGCGCCGGACAGGGATTGAGACAGCTACTTCAGCTCAATCTCGATAAATGCGTATTCGCCGTCATTGGCGTTGATCACGTCATGCTCGACGCCGGCCTGGCGGAAATAGGGCGCGCCCTTTTTCATCTCGGCGAAGCTGGTGCCCGAGGAGGTTTCGAGCTTCAGCTTGCCGTCCATCAGCGGCACCACGACATAATCATGCCCGTGGCGATGCCAGCCGGTGTTCTGGCCGGGCTGGAAGCGGTATTCGGTGACGATCACCCGCTCATTGTCGATAAAGACGGTGGCCGTGGCGCTGCCGGACATGATGTTCCTCCCGATCTGTCCCCTCCATTCAACACGCCTGCGGCCACCGGCGGAAGGGCTTGGAATTCAGGCCTGTTATGTTATATTATAACGCATGCTGTTTCCCACCCCCTCCCACAATCATGCCCAATGCACGGCGGAGCTGATTTCGCGCGCTGAGCGCACCTGCGAGCGGCGGGGCGCGCGGCTGACCGGACAGCGCCGCGACGTTCTCTCCTGCGTGGCGCAGAGCCACGCCGCTGTGGGCGCCTATGACGTGATCGAGCGGATGGCGGCGCATGGGCCCAGGCCCGCGCCCATCACCGTCTATCGCGCCTTGGATTTTTTGCAGGCGCATGGGCTCGTCCACAAGATCGAAAGCCGCAACGCCTTTGTCGCCTGCTCGCACCCCCATGACGGGAAGCCCGCGGCGCTTTTGATCTGCGAGGCATGCGGCACGGTGGCAGAGCTTGATGCGCCCGCCGTCTTCGGAGCGATTTCCGACGCGGCGGCGGGGCAGGGCTTCGCCCCCCATCACGCCATGGTGGAAGTCTCGGGCCAGTGCGGCGCCTGCGCGGGGAGAGCGTGATGCTGAAAGCCACCGGCGCGCTGCTGAGTGCGCGCGATGCGAGCCTCACCATCAATGGCCGCAGCATTCTCGACAAGGTGAACCTCGATGTGCGGGCGGGCGAGATCGTGACCGTGATCGGCCCCAATGGCGCGGGCAAATCGACGCTGGTGCGCGTCATGCTGGGCTTGCAGCCGCTGACCTCGGGCGAGATTGTGCGGAGTGCCAAGCTGCGCGTCGGCTATGTGCCGCAGCGCTTTCCGCTCACCGCCAATGTGCCTTTGGATGTGCGCCGCCTGCTGACGCTCACGCTGAAGGCCAGTGATCCAGAGATCGACGCGGCCTTGCAGGAAACCGGAATCCCGCATCTCAAGGAAGCCTCCGTCGTCTCGCTGTCGGGCGGTGAATTGCAGCGCGCCTTGCTGGCGCGAGCCCTTCTGCGGAAACCCGAACTTCTGGTGCTGGACGAGCCGGTGCAGGCCGTCGATTTCATGGGCGAGACAAAGCTCTACGAACTGATCGGCGCCATCCGCAAGCGCCATGGCTGCGGCATCCTGATGGTGAGCCATGATCTGCACATGGTGATGGCCGAGAGCGATCACGTCGTCTGCCTCAACGGCCATGTGTGCTGCGAGGGCGGCCCCGCGGCGGTGCAGAAGGATCCGGAATTCATCAAGCTGTTCGGCCCCGCGGCGGCGCGCGTCATCGCCGCCTATACGCATCATCACGACCACGACCATGATTCCGCCGACCATTGCGCGCACCACCATGATCATCGGCATTGACGAAAATCCTTCTCCCCTTGCGGGAGAAGGTGGATCGCGCTTTCGCGCGAGACGGATGAGGGGGTGGGCGGCAGACGTCGGCGCGACCCCTCATCCGGCGCTTCGCGCCACCTTCTCCCGCAAGGGGAGAAGGGGTGTTCGCGATGTTTGACATTCTCTCGGAACCCTTCTTCCGCCGCGCCATCATGGCGGGGCTGGGCGTGGCGCTGGTGGCGGGGCCGGTGGGCTGCTTCATCGTGTGGCGGCGCATGGCCTATTTCGGCGAAACGCTGGCGCATTCGGGATTGCTGGGCGTGGGCCTTGGCCTGATGCTGGGCGTGAGCCTGACGCTGGGCGCCGTGGCGGCATCCGTTGGCGTGGCGCTGTTGCTGATCATTCTTCGCCGCCAGCGGCAGTTGGCTTCCGATACGCTGCTCGGCATTCTCTCGCATGTGGCGCTGGCGCTGGGCCTCATCACCGTATCGCTGGTGACGGGGGCGGCGGGCGATCATATGGACCTTCTGTTCGGCGACATTCTCACCGTCTCGACGCAAGAGGTGTGGATCGTCTGGGCCGGGGCGCTGATGGTGCTGGCGGTGCTGGCCTTCCTGTGGCGCGACCTGATCGCCATTTCCGTGCATGAGGAATTGGCGCAGGCCGAGGGTGTGAATGTGCGCCGGGTGGAACTGGGATTCATTCTGCTCATCGCGCTGATGACGGCGATCTCGATGAAGATCGTCGGCCTGCTGCTGATCACCGCCCTTCTGGTGATCCCGGCGGCGGCGGCCAGGCGGCTCGTCTCGACGCCCGAACGCATGGCTGTGGTTTCAGCAGGGCTTGCGGGCCTTGCCGTGCTGATGGGGCTTCTGGCATCGGCCTGCTGGAACGTGATTTCGGGGCCGGCCATCGTGCTCTCGGCGGGGCTTCTCTTTGTCTTGACCTTGTCACGCCCCCAGACCAATTAGCTGGCATGAGCTATTCGGCAATCGGCAGAAGGCGGATGTCCGTTCCCGTCCAGGTGGGGGCGGTCACGGTGGGGGGCGGTGCGCCCGTCGTGGTACAGTCGATGACCAACACCGACACGGCGGACGCCGAAGGAACGGCGCGGCAGACAGCGCTTCTGGCGCGTGCCGGATCGGAACTGGTGCGCATCACCGTCGACCGCGATGAATCGGCCAAAGCCGTGCCCTATATCCGCGAGAAGCTGGACCGCTTGGGTCTTGCCGTGCCGCTGGTGGGTGATTTCCACTACAACGGCCACACGCTGCTGAACGACAATCCGGCTTGCGCCGAGGCGCTCGCCAAATACCGCATCAATCCCGGCAATGTCGGCTTCAAGGACAAGAAAGACCGCAACTTCGCGATGATGATCGAAACGGCGCTGCGCTTCGATCGCCCGGTGAGGATCGGCGTCAACTGGGGCTCGCTCGATCAGGCCTTGCTGACCGCACTGATGGATGAGAATGCCAAATCAGCCGATCCGATGGATGTGCGCGAGGTGATGCATGAGGCGGTGGTGCAGTCCGGCCTTCTTTCCGCCGCGCGCGCCGAAGAGCTGGGGCTTGGGCGGGACAAGATCATCATTTCCGCCAAATGTTCCGAGGTGCAGGATCTGATCGCCGTCTACCGCCTGCTGGCGGAGCGTTGCGATTACGCGTTGCATCTGGGCCTCACGGAAGCGGGCATGGGATCGAAAGGCATCGTCGCCTCGACCGCGGCGCTGGGCGTGCTGCTGCAGGAGGGGATTGGCGACACCATCCGCATTTCCCTGACGCCCGAGCCCGGCGGCGACCGCACGCGCGAGGTGATCGTGGCGCAGGAAATTCTGCAGACCATGGGGCTCCGCGCTTTCGCGCCCATGGTGATCGCGTGCCCCGGTTGCGGGCGCACCACCTCCACCGTGTTTCAGGAACTGGCGCAGGATATCCAGACCTATGTGAGGGGCCGCCTGCCGGACTGGCGGCGCGATTATCCGGGCTTCGAGACGCTGCAACTCGCCGTGATGGGCTGCATCGTCAACGGCCCCGGTGAATCGAAGCACGCCGACATCGGCATTTCTCTCCCCGGCACCGGCGAGCTTCCCGCAGCGCCCGTGTTCATCGACGGCAAGAAGGCGATGACGTTGCGCGGCGAGAACATCTCCGGCCAGTTCAAGGAGGTGGTGGAGAATTACGTGAAGGGGCGGTGGAGTTAAGGTTGTCGATTTTTGAATCATCGGGAAAAACTTATGAAGACAAACGAAAAATCAGGATATTTGTCTATTTTAATTAGCTCTTCAGCGCTGCTGATATCGATACTCGGTTTCCTAATAAACTGGTCAATCTTCAAAGCGGAAAGCATACCTCCAGAAGTATTTGTAATTTTGGATAAATTTCGAGTTTCTACAAGCCCCAGTAGTATTTCAGCGGATTTCCGCGTTTCAATAATGAATCGGTCATCAAAGACAATTTACCTGACCAACTGCAGTGTAGTAACCGAAGGAGTTGAAACAGGTGATGGTGGTTATGGAGAAGGTGTTTCTGCTTGCATATACAAAAGCAATTTATTGAGTAGCCTGGATAATGTGATCGTAGAAGCGGGTCAGACAAGAATTATTCCGATTAGCTACATTCAGGAATTAAAGGTCGAACCAGAGTCGACCCTAAAGGAAATGGGAATTGACTATTCTCGTATAGTTGAAGGTGAAAAAATGGACCCTGTGAAGCCAGTCTATACATTGGCCCAAATCACCAGTCAGGACTTAGCCAGACTTGTGATCTGATTTATCCGGATGGAGAACAGCAAGCTTTCAAATTAGTTCTTCAAACAGGCCGAGGTGAAGTTATCTCCAAATCGATCTTTTTAGATATGCATCAAGAATGGCCGTGGTTGTCTTACTGACAGCTTTGGACAATTGAGCTTGGCTGGCCCAAAGGTGAAATCACCTTCGAGGCAACAGGCTTTGACTTCGAATTGACGGGTAAAGCTGTCGCAAGCAACCGCCAGGACTTGCCGCGTGTAGCAAAGTAAGCCTTTTCCCTCTCCGCGAAGCGGGGAAGGTGGATCGCGCGTCAGCGCGAGACGGGTGGGGCTATCGGCAGGATGATCTCACACCCCGCCACCCCACCCCGGCCCTCCCCGAAACTCGGGGAGGGAGAAATGATGTTCACGCCTTCCTTGCGATAATGAACTGCGCGGCTTCTTTCAAAACCTCGCCGCGCGGGCCGTAGATTGAGAGCGCGGCTTTGGCTTGCTGCACGAGGTCGGCCGCGCGGCGTTTGGCTTCTTCCAGACCCAGCAAATCAACGAAGGTCGCCTTGCCGCGCGTGACGTCTTTCTGGGTGGCTTTCCCAAGTGTGGCTGAATCGGATTCGACGTCGAGAATGTCATCGGCGATCTGGAAGGCGAGGCCGATATGATCGGCGTAGCGGCGAAGGGGTGCGGGGTCTGCGCCGGCCAGAATCGCGCCCGCCTCGCAGGCGAAGCGGAAGAGGGCGCCGGTCTTCAGAGTCTGAATCAGGGTGATCCCGGAAAGGCTTGAAACCGCTTGGGTTTCCGCTCCGATATCGAGCATCTGGCCGCCTGCCATGCCGGCCATGCCGGAGGCTTTGGCCAGGGCCTCAACCAGCTTGATCCGCACGGCGGGATCGCCATGGGTTGCGGCATCGCCCAGAATTTCAAAGGCGAAGGTCAAAAGCGCATCGCCCGCCAGAATGGCGGTCGCCTCATCATAAGCCTTGTGCGCGGTGGGGCGGCCCCGGCGGAGGTCATCATCGTCCATGGCGGGGAGGTCGTCATGGACGAGGGAATAGCAATGCACGCATTCGAGCGCCGCCCCCACACGCAGCGCCTTGGCGCGCGGCACATCGAACAGTGCTGCCGACTCAACCACCAGAAAGGGCCTGAGCCGCTTGCCGGGCCCCAGTGCCGCATAGCGCATGGCCGCCACCAGCCGGGGCGCTGCCGCACCCCGCTCGGGCAGGAGGTGATCAAGCAGCGTATCCGTCTCGCGGGCTGCCAACGCCAGTGCGTCTTCAAAGGACAAGCGGAAATTCCTGTGCTAATCGGCCTTTCAGTAGTGCCATGACCGAGGAAACACAACCAGGCCTGAGCCTTCCCCCGCCGGTGGCCGAAGCGCCGCCGATCGAGAGGCTGCCCGATTCGCCACGCCAGCGCCTGCGCCGCTGGATCAAACGGGGGCTGTGGATCGTTCTGGTGCTCATCGCCTGGCCGGTTCTGCTCACCCTCGTCTATGCCTTCGTGAACCCGCCCGTCTCCAATGTGATGATCGAGCGCAGCCTGACGGGCAGCGGCACCACCAAGACCTGGGTGAGCCTCGACCAGATGTCGCCCTGGCTCGCCAAGGCGGTGGTGACCTCCGAAGATGCCCGCTTCTGCGACCATCATGGCGTCGACTGGATCGAATTCGGCGGCGTGGTGCAGGATGCGCTCGATGCCGATGAGGCGCCGGTCCGGGGCGCCAGCACCATCCCCATGCAGACGGCCAAGAACCTGTTTCTGTGGGACGGGCGGCTGTTCATCCGCAAGGGCCTCGAAATCCCGCTGGCGCTGTGGATGGATCTGGTGTGGTCGAAGCGCCGGATGCTGGAAATCTACCTGAACATCGTGGAATGGGCGCCGGGCGTTTATGGGGCGGAGGCCGCGGCCCAGCACCATTTCAAGAAATCCGCCGCCAAGCTCTCAAGGCGGGAGGCGGCGCTTTTGGCCGCCGTGCTGCCCAACCCCATCAAACGGCAGGCGGGGAAGCCGTCCCGGGGCGTTTCGGCGATCGCCAGCCGCATCATGATCCGCATGTCGGGAATGGCCCCCTATCTGACTTGTCTTGGGCGGTAAGCTTCGCTATAAGCCCAGCCAACCGAAGGGCGCGGGCGGTTTTCCCCGCCCCTTTTTCATGGAGTTTCGAAATGGCCGTTCCACGCAAGAAAATGTCCAAGAGCCGCATCGGCATGCGCCGGTCCGGCCACAAGCTCGGCACCGTCACCTGGGTCGAGGACAAGAAGTCGGGCGAGCTTCGCCGCCCCCACCACATTGACCTCAAGGCCGGCACCTATCGCGGCCGCCAGGTGCTGGACGTCAAGACCGAAGCTTAAGTTAACGCTTCATTTACCTTGAAGCCGGCCCGTTCGGGCCGGTTTTTGTTTGCGGCGCGCCATGGCACCCGGTTTGCAAAACCGGTCCTATGCTGATCGCCAACTGGCAGGTTCTGGAAACCGCGCGGGAGACCGCGCCCGAGGCTGTGCGCCAGGACTGGCAGGCGCTTGCCAGCCGCGCCCTCCCGCCCGCGCCGCTCAACGGGCCGGAATTCCTGCTGCCCCTCCTTGCCCTTTCTCCCAAAGCCGAGCTTTTGACCGCGCGGGCGGCGGAAGGCCTTGTGCTGGCGCTGCCGGTTCAGCGCCGGGGCTGGCCGGTGCCGATCCTGTCGAGCTTCGTGTCACCCCTCACCAACTCCGGCCTGCCGATGATCGGCCGCGATCTGGGGCCGGCGGCGCTGCAGGCCATCGCACGCCGGATCGGGCAGCCCTTCCTGCTGACGGGCATCCCGGCATCCGGCCCGTTCTGGGACGCGCTGGATCAATCCGGCCTGCGACTCGCTGTGCTGGACCGCTGGGAACGCGCCGCGCTCTATCCCCAAGGCAGCTTCGATCACTGGTTCGAGGAGAGTTTCGAGAGGAAGCGCCGCAAGGAATTCCGCCGCCTGCGCGCCAGGCTTTCGGAGCAGGGCACGCTTATCAGCCGCAGCCTTGATGCGGGCGAGGATATAGGCCCCTGGGCCGAGGCGCTGCTCGATCTGGAAGATGCAGGCTGGAAGGGTGCGCGCGGTACGGCGCTCAAGGCCGATCCGGCGATCGCCTCCGCCTTCCGCACCATCTGCCGCGATCTTCATGCGGCGGGCAAACTGCGCTTCTGGTCTTTGACGCTTGATGGCCGCACCATCGCCACGCTGTTCGCCGTGGTGGAAGGGGGCCAAGCCTGGCTGGGCAAGATCGCCTATGACGAAACGCTGGCCAAATATTCCCCCGGCGTGCTGCTCATCCTCGACGCCACCGAGGCGCTGTTCGGGGAGGGCATCACCGCGGCCGACTCCTGCGCCATTCCCGATCATCCGATGATCGATCATCTCTGGCGCGGCCGCATGGCCATGGCCGATCTCATCATCGCGGGCGAAACCGTGAGCCCCCTCATGTTCAAGGCCACCGTGCTGGCCGAGCGCGCCCGCCGCCGCTCCCGCGCCGCCCTCAAATCACTGTTCTACACACTCACCCGGAGACACCGCTCATGAGCATCGTGACGATCGATCCCGCCATCGCGCGCGCGAAATTCCTGAAAGACGCTTTCACGCTGAAGCATGGGCTGGCCGGTCATCCGCTGTTCGCATTGCCGCGCCTGGTCGAGCTGGCGAAATCGCTGCCGCGTGACCGTATCGAATATAATTCCGGCAAGGTGGCGGTGGGTGCTGAGCAAAAGGACATTCCGCAGATCGACCGTCCGGCGGAAGAGGTGATCCGCTCCATCGAAACCGCCAATGCCTGGATGGTGATCAAGTTCGTCAATGAAGACAAGGAATACCGGGCCCTTCTCGAGTCATTCGTCGAGGCGGCCAATCTGGCGGCGGGCCGGAAGCGTGGTGATTACACCGATCTGCAGGGCTTTATCTTCGTCTCGTCAGCCAATGCCACGACACCCTTCCACATCGATGCGGAAGAGAACATCCTGATCCAGATTCACGGCGACAAATTCGTCCGCACCTTCGACAATTTCGACCGCGCGCTGGTGGGCGAAGAGGCGATGGAGATTTCGCCGTCGAAGCACCGCAACAAGCACTATGAAGGCTGGTATGAGGAGCGCGCCACGCTGCATGCGCTCAAGCCCGGCGATGCGCTGCACATGCCCTATATGATCCCGCACTGGGTGAGCACGGGTGAGAGCTATTCGATTTCCATGGCGATGACATGGAAGACGCCCCAAGTGGTGCGCCTCAACAAGATCAGGCTGATGAACGGCTCGCTCCGCCGCTTCGGCCTGCCGCAGAAGCCGCCCGGCGTTTCACCCGCAGCCGATGCCGCCAAGGTCTTCGCCCATGACGCCATGCGGATGGTGCTCGATCCTTTGCGCAAATCCGAAACCATGCGCCGCACCCTGCGCGGCCTGATCTATGGAAAGAACGCGAACTATTATTATGGTTCCAAGGCGAAGAAGGCCGAAGTGCTTTGATTCTCTCCGTGGCCGGGCTTGACCCGGCAAACCATTTTTCAGCCTGTCTGATGGTGGAAAGTCTGGTTGGCCGCCTCAAGGGCGGCCATGGAGAGAAGGGGAAACAAAAAAAGCCCGGCGTTGAGCCGGGCTTTTTCCGTGATGAGGATAGATTACGCAGCCAGCGCGCGGTCGGCGGCGACGTATTCGTAGCCCAAGTCCTGCGCCACGGCGCGGTAGGTCACCTTGCCGTTCGCGACGTTGAGGCCGTTCTTGAGGTGCGGATCATCGGCCAGCGCCTTCTTCCAGCCCTTGTTGGCAATCGCCATGGCGAAGGGCAGCGTCACGTTGTTGAGCGCGAAGGTGGAGGTGCGGGCCACGCCGCCCGGCATGTTGGCCACGCAATAGTGGATCACGCCGTCCACCACATAGGTGGGGTTGGCATGGGTGGTGGCCTTGGAGGTTTCAGCGCAGCCGCCCTGATCGATCGCGACGTCGACCAGAACCGAACCGGGCTTCCAGTCCTTGAGCATCGCCTTGGTGACGAGCTTGGGCGCGGCAGCACCCGGGATCAGCACGCCGCCGATGACGAGATCAGCGCCCGCGCATTCATCCTCGACAGCGCCTTGCGTCGAATAGATGGTCTTGAGCTGGGTGCCGAAGCGGGCGACCAGCTCTTCCATGCGGTCGGTGCTCTTTTCGAGAATGGTCACGTCAGCGCCCATGCCGAGCGCGATCGCCGCGGCATTGGTGCCCACGACGCCGCCGCCCAGGATCACGACCTTGGCCGGGGCAACGCCCGGAACGCCGCCCAGGAGCACGCCACGGCCGCCCTGCGCCTTTTCGAGGCAATGGGCGCCAGACTGCACCGACATGCGGCCCGCAACCTGCGACATGGGGGCCAGCAGCGGCAGGCCGCCCCTGGCGTTGGTCACCGTTTCATAGGCGATGCAGACGGCGCCCGAGGCGACGAGGTCCTTCGTCTGTTCCGGATCGGGCGCGAGATGGAGATAGGTATAGAGGATCTGGCCGGGGCGCAGCATCTTGCGCTCGGCGGCCTGGGGCTCCTTCACCTTGACGATCATGTCAGCCTTGGCGAAGATTTCCGCGGCGGTCGGGATGATGGTGGCGCCAGCCTGCGTATAATCCGCATCCGTGGCGCCGATGCCGCCGCCGGCATTGGTTTCGACCCACACCTTGTGGCCCTGGCGCACGGCTTCGCGCACCGACATGGGCGTGAAGCCGACGCGGTATTCGTGGTTCTTGATTTCCTTTGGCACGCCGATCAGCATTTTGGTTTCCTCCTTGGATCGCCGGAAAATATCGCAAATCCACTCGAATGATTTGCCGAAGAGGGCTCTGGAGCAGTGCAGCATTGGAATTTTATCCGAAAATATGATAGATAACCGGCATGAAATTCGAAGAACTCGATAAGGCAGACAAAATCATTCTGTCGGAGCTGCAGAAAAACGCCCAGCAGCCGATTGCCGAGCTTGCCGCGAAGGCCAGGCTTTCGCCTTCCGCCTGCCACCGCCGGGTGAAACTTCTGGAAGAAAAAGGCGCGATCCTCGGTTACTTTGCCAGCCTCGACCGCGCCACGCTGGGTTTTGCCAACGAGTTTTTCGTCGAGGTGTCGCTCACCGCGCAGACCGAGGAGGCGTTCGAGAAATTCGAGAAGGCGGTGCAGCGGGTGCCGGAAATTCTCGAATGCCATCTGATGAGCGGGCAGTTCGACTATCTGCTCCGCGTCGTGGCGGCGGACGCGGCGGATTATGAGCGCATCCACCGCGGCAAGATTTCGCGCCTGCCCGGCGTGCTGCGCATCCAGTCCGCCCTGGCGCTCCGCACCATCAAGCCGTGGGCGGGGTACCCCGTCGGTTAAATCGCCCGGTCCAGCTGCCGGTCGCGCAGGATCATCAGGATGCCGGTGATGATGACGATGGCGCCGCCGGTCCAGGTGGCGGTGCCGGGGAAATCGCCGAAGACGAAATAGCCATAGGTGACCGCCCAGATCATGCCGGAATATTCAAACGGCGCCACGAAGCTTGATTCCGCGTGTTTGTAGGCGGAGGCGAAGAACACCATGGCGAAGGCGGCGAGCACGCCGTTGCCGAGGAAGATCGCCATGTCGCGGAGGTCGGGCCACACCCAGGGGCGAGAGAGAAACACCAGGCTCTTGTGGGTGAAGGCCGGCATCTCGATCATGTTGAAGATCAGCGCCATCAGCGCGGCGGCGGCGAAATAGATCACATTCTGCCACATGGCGATTGCGGGAAGCGACACGGTTTGCGCGATAGGCCGCCCCAGCATCTGGCCCACCGCATAGGAGAGTGCCGAGAGCAGCGCGAACAGCGAGGCAGGCTCAAAGACGCCCGCACCCGGCCTCACCATGATGAGCATGCCGATGAAGGCCGCGGCAATCGCCAGCCAGCGGTGCGGCCGCACGCGCTCGCCCAAGAGGGGGCCGGCCAGCCCCGCCACGAAGAAGGGCATGGTGAAATAGATCGCCACCGCATCGGCGATGGGCATGGCCGCAATCGCCAGCACGAAGCAGAAATAGCCGAGGCACAGCAAGGCGCCGCGCAGGATCACGCTGCCAAGCTGCGGCGTTCTGAGCTGTGCGAAGCCGCCTGTCCGCCACAGCATCACCAGCAGGATAGGCAGCGACCCGATGCAGCGGAACATCACGGTCTCGTAAGCCGAGTAGCTTCCCGACATGGACTTGGTGATGGCGTCCTGCGTTGAGGCGAGGCCCACGGCGATCAGGGCGCAGGTGATGGCGAGGGCGGGATTGTCGCGCTTGGGTTCGGTCATGATCTCACGCGCGGCTATTGCTCGGCGATCACTTCGGCGAGGCGGCGGATGCCGGGCTCGATCTTCTTTTCATCGATCGAGGAAAAGGCGAGGCGGAAGAAATTGCGCGGCGGGTTCTGAATGCCGAAATCGATGCGCCCCGGTTCGATCAGGATTCCTTTCGCGGCGGCGGCGCGGCCCAGCGCGTCGCTGTCGATATGGGGCGGCCCCTTCACCCAGAAGCTGGTGCCGCCGAAGCTGGGGTTGCGGCTGGACTTGGGCATATGCGCGTTCAGCGCCTCGCCCATCACCTCCCAGCGGGCGCGATAGGCGCGGTGCAGGCGGCGGATCAGCGTGTCGTGGTGGCCGAGCGAGAGAAACAGCGCCGCGGTGCGCTGGTTGTTGTTGGGGGCGTGGCGCACCATCAGGCGGCGGAGTGCGCGCGCCTCGGCGATCAGTTTCTTCGGCCCCACCATGAAGCCGAGCCGCAAGCCCGGAAACAGCGTCTTCGACAGCGAGCCCACATAGATGACGCGGCCCTCGTCATCGAGCGACTTCAAGGCGGGGCAGGGCTCGTTCACGTAATTGGTCTCGAACTCATAGTCATCCTCGATGATGATGAAGTTCTTTTCCGAGGCGCGGCGCAGAAGCTCCATGCGGCGCTCGAGCGGCATGGTGACGGTGGTCGGGAACTGGTGGCTGGGCGTGGTGAAGACAAGCTGCGTGGAATTGAGCGCCTCGCCGAGCGTCAGGCCTTTTTCGTCGACCGGCACCAGCGCCACATGGTTCGTCCGCAGACGGAAGATGTTGCGCACGTCGGGATAGCCCGGCTCCTCCATCGCCACGCGCGTGCCTGCATCAACGAGCAGGCTGGTGAGCAGGTAGAGCGCGTTCTGGGCGCCGAGCGTGATCAGGATTTCATCGTCATTGGCCATGATGCCGCGGCGCGGCAGGATGCGGCGGCGGATCTGTTCGACGAGCAGCGGATCATCCGAAGCCCAGGTGTCGTTGGTCCAGCTTCCCAGCCATTTCTTGCCCAGCGCTTGTCTCGCGCAGTCGCGCCATTCGGCCAGCGGAAACAGATTGTGGTCAACCTGTCCGTAGATGAAGGGGAACTCGTAGCTCTGCCAGTCCAGCGGCTTCGTCACATTCTCCTGCGCGGCGGGGGACTGGGTGAGGCGGTCTTCCC
>Ga0209023_10000569_pt1 | contig 55478 bp, 53 predicted proteins | sample LakOneMetagenome_FD_187468 | JGI IMG/M metagenome (GOLD analysis project Ga0209023, IMG submission 187468) | Freshwater and sediment microbial communities from Lake Erie, Canada (SPAdes) (version 2) | ecosystem: Environmental > Aquatic > Freshwater > Lentic | place: Lake Erie, Canada... | reverse complement strand
GCATCTCTGTCGTCTGCAGCTTCTGCCAGAACAGGGCAGCCGCTTCTTCGCGGTACCCGTGAAGGTGAAGCGGTTTGGCACCTTCCCGGTTCGCGCCTTTGCCATCGTCTGAGGAACAGGACGTGTCCATCCATGTGGTGCTGGTGCACCCGGAGATCCATTGGAATACCGGCAATGCCGGTCGCACGTGCCTGGCGGTTGGCGCCACGATGCATCTCATCGAACCGCTCGGGTTCTCGCTCGATGAACGGCAGGTGAAACGCGCCGGGCTCGACTACTGGGAGCACGTCAATCTTCGCGTCTGGCCATCGTGGGAGGCGTTCGAACAGGAGCTGCCGCACCTCGGAACGCCATACTTCTTCTCGACCAGATCGACGACCAGCTTCTGGGATGCGCCGCTCGGCCAGCCAGACGATGTGGTGTTGGTGTTTGGACGAGAGACGGCCGGCCTTCCGGCGGAGATTCACGAACGCTACGGCGAACGGACGGTGTCGATGCCAATTCTGTCGCCTCGCGTCCGGTCGCTGAATCTGTCTACAACGGTCGGCATAGCGCTTTACGAAGTCCTTCGACAACGGCGTGGTCGCTTGACGCCGTGACGCGTGAAGCGGTTCGAGGGCCGCGTGGAGCGGGATACAATTCCGCGCATGGCTAAGTTGTCGATTACCTGGCTGGGGCATTCCACCTTCATCCTTCGCACACCGGCGGGCAAGCGCGTGATCTTCGACCCCTGGGTGAGCACCAATCCGGCCTGTCCTGAGAGCGCCAAGAAAGTTGGCGAACTGGACCTGATGCTGGTCACACACGGGCACTTCGATCACACGGCTGATGTGATCAGCCTGGCTCGCGCGACCGACGCCCAGGTTGTCGCGCCCTACGAACTCTCCGTGTTCTTCCAGAACAAGGGCCTCAAGAACGTCGTCGGCATGAATCCCGGTGGCACATTGAAGGCGCACGGTCTGTCGATCACGATGGTGCCGGCCATGCACAGCAGCTCCATCGAAGACGACGGCAAGTTGATCTATGCGGGCCTGGCGACCGGTTACGTGGTGACGTTCGAAGACGGCTTGACGGCGTACTACGCCGGCGACACGTCGGTCTTCAGCGACATGCGTTTGATTGGCGAGATCTATCGGCCATCCGTGGCGTTCCTGCCGATTGGCGATCTCTTCACCATGGGTCCCGAACAGGCGGCCGTGGCTGCGGACATGCTGGGCGTGCGTCAGATCGTGCCGATGCACTACGGCACGTTCCCGCTGCTGACGGGCACCCCCGCACGGTTGCGCGAGCTGGTGACGCCGAACGCGATTGATGTGCTCGAGCTGAAACCGGGCGAAACGAGCGAGTAAGATTCGCCGCGCTCTCATTGTCGTGCCGGTGGACTGACGCGCCTTCTGCGTGTCGGGTGCCGGCGCGAAACGCGTCACGCACAGTTCTGCAGGAGCCGCGCCCATGTCGCGCAGAGTTCACCTTCGCGCCGCCGCCCTCGCGCTTGTCGTTGCGGCTCTCGCTGTCGTCGTCGAGACGCCGCACGCGCAGACGCGTCAGGTGCGCGAGCCCGAGTGGGCGCGCCTCGAAGCGGAGACGCTCGAGCACTTCCAGAACATCCTTCGTCTCGACACCAGCAACCCTCCCGGCAACGAAACGGCCGTCGTCGAGTATCTGTCAGCGGTGTTCACGCGCGAGGGCATTCCGTTTCAGACCTTTGCTCTCGATCCGAAGCGCGCGAATCTTGTCGCCCGGTTGAAGGGCACTGGCAAGAAGCGGCCCATCCTCATCATGGGGCACACCGACGTTGTGACCGTGGACGCGAAGAAGTGGACGTTTCCACCGTTCAGCGCGACACGTGACGGCGGCTACATCTACGGTCGCGGGTCGCTCGACGACAAGCCGCACGTGGTGGCTGGCCTGATGACGCTGCTCGAGCTGAAGCGACTGACCGTGCCCCTCGATCGCGACGTCATCTTCCTCGCTGAAGCCGGTGAAGAGGGCGCGACACGCGTCGGCATCGACTTCATGACCGAGCAGCACTTTTCCGAGATTGACGCAGAGTTCTGTCTCGCCGAAGGCGGCACGGTGCGCAGGCTGAATGGGCGCGTGCAGTTTGCCTCAGTAGGCACGACGGAGAAAGTGCCGCGCACCATCGAGCTCATCGCGAAAGGACCGTCCGCGCACGGCTCCGTGCCGATTGCAACCAACGCCGTGGGACATCTCGCGAAGGCCGTCGCCGCCGTGAACGCCTGGAAGCCGCCAATCAGATTGAACGAGACGACACGTGCGTACTTCGAGCGCATGATTGGTGTCTCGTCCCGCGAAGATGGTGCGCGCTTCCGTGCCTTGCTCGGGACCGACGAGCGAGCGCGCGAAGACGCCGCGACGTACTTCGAGGAGCACATGCCTGCGTATGCGGCGCCGCTTCGCACAACGGTGTCGCCGACCATGTTGCAGGCGGGACTGCGCTACAACGTGATTCCCTCTGAGGCGCGGGCGACGCTTGATGTGCGTCTGCTGCCAGACGACGACCCGAACGCCCTGGTCGAGACGCTGCGGAAAGTCATCAACGATCCGACTGTCGAGGTGACGCTGGCGCCGCGCGACGGACTGCCGCGTCCACCCGGCGTGTCGGGTATCGAGACTGACGCGTTCCGCATGATTCAAACCGCCTCGGCGCAGAACTACGACACCGTCACCATTCCGCAGATGGGCGCGGGGGCATCGGACAACGCACAGATGCGCTCGAAGCGCGTGCAGTGCTACGGAGTCGGGCCGGCCGTTGACGCCGAGGATGCGCCGAAGGGGTTCGGTGCGCATAGCGACCAGGAGCGTATTCTCGAGAGCGAACTGCACCGCTTCGTCCGGTTCTCGTGGGATGTGGTCGTGGGACTGGCGAGGGCGAGATAGCGATGGCCGAAGGCCTGCACGTCATTCTCGTCGTGGCGATTGGACTCAGTGCGATTCTGGGGCGGTCTCGTCCTGGGCCGATGGCGACGCGCGCTCGCTGGTTGCTGTACGTCGGGTTCCTCTGCTCGTTGGCCAATCGATACTGGCCCTCACCGCTGCTGGTGGGAGCAGCGATGGTGTGTCTGCTGGGTGTGGTCTACACCGGTTGGCTGGCCAGAGGTGAAGGCGTGACGCCGCAGACGCCGTCGTAGTCTATTGCTGTTGACGCGCTACCTGTCGTTCGTTGCAACTCAGGCTCCGACCAACGCGCTCCGGCTTTCTCGCCCCAGTATCTCTGCCTGGAGATCGCCACCATGTCTGACGTGCACTCACCACGAACCGCCGCCGCATCGCTGACCGAGCTGTGGTCGCCGCGAGTCCTCGCGGAGGTTGACGATGCGTACGTGAAGGTGGCGAGCGACTGCCAGACGATACAACCGTAGGAGACACCATGACGAAGCGCTCATACCTGGGATTTCTGCTGTGTATCGCGATGATCGCGATGCACGGCGTGCGAGGCGTTCGCGCTCAAGTCAATGCGCCCGCGCAGACCGCCGCAGAAACGTGGATGGCGCTCGTCGACCAGGCGCAGTATGCCGCGAGTTGGCAGACTGCCGCGTCCGGATTCAAGGGCGCCTTACCGCAACAGCGATGGGTCGACGCCGTCCAGGCCGCCAGGGGGCCACTCGGCGCGCTGAAGCAGCGAACGTTGAAGAACAGCACGGCGGCCAAGACGCTGCCGGGCGCACCCGATGGCGACTACGTCGTGATGCAGTTCAACACGACGTTCGACAAGAAGGCCGCCGCGCTCGAGACGATCACCGTCGTGCGTGAGGCGGACGCGCAGTGGCGGGTCGTCGGCTATTTCGTCAGATGACGCGGGCGGAGCTTTGCGACGAGTCGGCTCTCAGGCAGCATCGCGGCCGTCTTCCAGCTCGATGAAGCGACAATTCCCCATGTCGAGAAACGTCCAGACGGTGCACGCCTACCTCGATGGCTTCCGCACCAACAACCACCAGCAGATTCTCTCGTGCTTGACCGATGACATCCGCTGGACCGTCTTCGGGGCATTCCAGCTGCAGGGCAAGGACTCCTACGACCGCGCCATCGATGGCGCGCCCGACTTCATCGATCCACCCACGCTCGAAGTCGTGCGCATGGTAGAGCAGGGCGACATCGTTATGGCGGAACTGACCGGCACGGCAAGGCGAGCGGCCGGTGGAGAGATGCGGATGTCGATGGCCGAGGTATTCGTCATGCGGGAGGGCAAGATCGCCGAGCGGCGCGCCTGGGTCATTGTGCTGAACAAAAACGACTATCGCTGAGCGAACCTGCCCGTGACGCGCGCGTGGCATGGGGCGCGTGACATGCTGTGTCCACACGATCTGCCGGCCGACAACTGACTTGAAGGAGCCCGTTTGACGTTACTTCATCGATTCCTGCCGACGATGACTGTGCTTGCTGCCGTTGGCGCCGCAATCATGGCCGGTCTGCTATTCGCGTTTTCGAACTTCGTGATGACCTCGCTGTCCAGATTGCCCGCGGCGTCAGGCATGGAGGCGATGCAATACATCAACGTGGACATCGTGAACCCGGTGTTCCTCGTCGTGTTCGTGGGCACCTCCGCGCTGTCGCTCATCATTCTGATTGCCGCGGTTACGACGCCGCCCGTGCCGCCGAGAACCTGGCTCGTGCTGGCTGCCGGCCTGTATTTGCTCGGTGTCATTGGTGTCACTGCGGTCTTCAACATTCCGCTCAACAACTCCATCGCCAACCTCCCGGCGGCTGCCGCAGACACGGCGTGGCCCGCCTATGTGCAGGTTTGGCTTCGCTGGAATCACGTGCGATCCTTCGCGGCGGTCTGCAGTGTCGCCTGCTATGCCATCAGCGCGTATCAACTCGGACGAACGCGGTTGTAGCGCGCGACGGTCCACGCCATGTCCCGGGAGTTGAATCGCGCCACCATGAAGGTCGTGTTGCCGGGCCTGGCCGCAGGTGGGCTGTGCGGCGCAGCGCTTGGCTTGGGCCTGGTGCCGAATGCCGTTGGTATTTCGTGCGCCGCGGCGCTTGGGCTGTATGTCGGATGTGTCGTGTGGCGCACGAGGAAGAGGTTGGCTGACGCGAGCCGAGCGCGCAGACCGTTGTCGTGACAATGCCGGCGCGGTGGCCCGACGATTTCTGAGTGTCAACAGCATCGAAGTTCGATACACAATCGCACCTCGTCATCGTGGGGACACAGGACACCTGTCGATCTGAAGGGAGAACGGACCTCATGGCGCACAAATGCCTTGTCGCTGTCGCGCTGACCGTTGGAGCGGTGCTGAGCGTTTCAGCCAACGGCCAGCGGCCCGAATCAAACGGAGCATCCTCACGGGCCAGCCGCAGTCAACGATCCAACGGTTCCCTGGTTGCAGCAGCCACGATGAGCGCTGCAAGAGCCGCCCACACAGCAACCGCCCTGTCAGACGGCCGCGTCCTTGTGGCCGGCGGGTTCCTCGAGAAGGGGGATGCCACGGGCGCTGAACTCTACGACTCCCGTACCGGACGGTTCTCGCCACTCCCGCCCATGATCGCGAACCGACATAGCCACACAGCCACACGTCTCCAAGACGGCACGGTGCTGATCGCTGGTGGCTACGGCGAAGGCACGTCGACGCTGGCAACGGCCGAGGTGTTCGACCCTGCGACGAGTACCTTCTCGGCCACAGGGGCGCTTGTGACGGCTCGAGCCGGCCACGTTGCGGTGCTGCTCCAGAACGGCAAGGTGCTCATCACCGGAGGTGTGGCACCGGGATGGGACTTTCTGTCGAGCGCAGAGCTCTACGATCCTGCGACTGGACGATTCACAGCGACAGGGAGCATGACGACGGCACGTGAGAGCCATGTGGCCGTCCGGCTCGCGAACGGTCAGGTGCTGGTCGTAGGCGGTCACCGCGGTCGCCGGGCGGACATCACACTCCATACATCCGCGGAGATCTACGATCCGGCCGCTGGCGCATTCACCCACGTCGGCGACATGCGCATCCGTCGGCACAAACACGACGCTGTCCTGCTTGCTGATGGACGCGTGCTGATCACCGGCGGCTCCGACGAACGCGACGAGCGCGGCGTATACGACACCTCGGAGTTGTTCGATCCAGCGACGCGGAGTTTCACGGCGGGGCCTCTGATGAAGCTGCGGCGCTACAAACACGCCGGCAGCAGTCTGCTGCTGTCAAACGGAGTCGTGCTGATAGCCGGCGGGGCGCCGCAGGCAGAGACCTTCGACCCGCGCACCCGGAGTTTCAGCGTGGTCTCGGGCGAGGTGACGATGGCCGGTCAGTTTTCCGCCGTGGCACCGATGACGTCGGGCGGCGCGTTGGTGACAGGTGGCTACGGTCACGGCAGCGGCCCTCAGTCAGCCGCCTGGTTGTACCGGCCATGAGGTCTCGCTGCCGACGCGAGACGTCGTGAATCTCTCCAGGCAGGGGCAGACAATGACGCATGCCGCGACCGTGGCAGATTCCCTCGCGTGGGCGCTCGCCCACGCCCGAGCACAGATGTTGACGCTGGTTGAGGACGTGCCGGCTGACGTCATGCGCCTGCAGGCGACAGCGGACGAGCGGCACCCCGCGTGGATTCTTGGCCACGTGCTGCTCGCGGACTGCTACGTGCTGCATCTGCTCACGAACGAGCCGCTTGCCTCCGAGTTCTCTGTGTTGCTCGAGCGCTACGGGCCGACGTCGACGCCGGACGGAGTCACACCGTACGACTCACGCGATCACCTGGTCGGCAGGCTTCGTCACACAAACGCCGCGCGAGTCGCACGCGTTGCGGCGATGACCGGAGACGACTTGAGGGCACCGATGCGCGATGCCTTCCTTGCCCGTGCACAGCCGACGATTGGCCACCACCTTCACAGCCTGGTGTTCCACGAGGGCTATCACGCAGGTCAGCTGTCTTCCTGGCGCAAGGCGCACGGATTCCCCGCTGTTCCGTGGCAACTGGGACCGCGACGCGAGGCGCATCCAGCGGCAACACCCCCGCAGTTTTGACTTGCGCTCGCAGTGGCTCGAGCGCACCATCTCACGTCATGCGCTCGCTCCGTGTGTGAGCGCACCGCGCCTCGTCCGCCCGACCGCCGACATTCCCTGTGAGGCACCGCGCACGTCCGCGTTACGTGCCCTGACGTTCGTGTTTTGTAGCACCGTGCACCATCCTGCTTCTGGTGTGGTGAGGACATGCCGCAAGAGATTCCGGCGGATCACGAGATTCTGGCGTCTGTCGTCTCGGCATGTGAGTTCGAGTACAAGGACCTTGTCGATTCCTGGCGACTGCTCGAGACGAAGGCACAAGCCCTGTCGTCGGTTGCCGGCATCTTCATCGCCGCAGCGTTCGCCTTCGCTCGCGATCTGGCGGGTGGCACCGGCAAGCCGCTGAAGTTCGTGCTGATTCTCGCGGTCGGGGCGCTTCTGCTGACGATTGGATATGGTGTGGTGGCGCTGTTTGTGCGCGCCGTCCAGAGCCCTCTCGGTGGCTCGGGCAAACTGGAACTGACCGACGATCTGCTGATCGTTCGCACATCTCCCGAGTTCCCCGAGCGCTATCGCAACTTTCTCCGGGATCAGATTCGCGTGTGGGAGCGTGCGCTCGAGTCGTTCAGAGACGCGAATTTTCAGAAAGCGCGCTACCTCGTGGCCGGGCAGAGCACGCTGCTCTTCGCGGCGTTTCTCGTGAGCATTCTCGTGTGCCTGAGCATCTGGTCTCGTTAGCGTTGCTCGATGGAGGCGGCCGATGACGATGAAGTGTTTGAAACCTGGCTGTAAGGAAGATGCCGAGACCGGGAGCAACTACTGTGAGCGGCACTCTCCGGGAGGCATGACCAGGCAGCAACTCAAGGAGCAGGACAAGCAGTCCAGAGACCAGGGCTGCTGAGACGTCTGCGACCGCCGCAGTTGCGCACCACGTCGACACACGAGCACGTGGACGGCGACAGTGCGCGAGAATTCCGACGTCGCACCACGTGGCACAATGCCACCCGTCTCCAACAACAACTCCCACGGAGGGATGCGTGCGTCTTGATGTCTATGTGAACTACCCCGGAACCTGCGAAGACGCGTTTCGTTACTACGAGACGCATCTGGGCGGACGGCTCGGGGCCATTTCGCGTCACGGCCAGTCGCGCAATCCGAACATTCCGGCTGACTGGAGCGAGAAGGTGATGCACGCGGATATCGAGATCGGCAACGCCACGCTGATGGGCGCCGACATTCCGCAGGCGCAACCGGTGCGCAGCGCCTACGTCACGCTCACACTGGACACCGTGGAGGAAGCCGAGCGGATCTATAGCGCGCTCGGTGACGGCGGCGAGATCTTCATGAAGATGGAGGAAACGTTCTTCGCGAAGCGGTTCGCGATGCTCCGCGACAGGTTCGGGACGTCGTGGATGCTTCTCTGCAGAAGTGCAGGATAAGCACGGACGCCACGACATCCTCGAATCCGCAAAGGTGGTGCGTATGGCAGACGACGGATCTTCGCAGAGCACGATTGTGGGACCTCTGCCGATTGGAGGCGTGCGCTGAGTCCCGGCGCAGGCCACAATCAGTCATGGTGTTCACCAAACGTCTTCGTGAGGGCGTCCGCCTCGGGCGCATTCGCTGCACGATTCGCATCTGGCAGCGTCTGCAGGTGAAGCTTGGCGGTCGCTACGCCGTGGACGAGGGGCACATCGTCATCGATTCGATTACGCAGATCGAAGACCGGGACATCACCGACGCGCTGGCGGCGGAGTCGGGCTTTCGTGACCGTGCTGATTTGATGGGGGTCGCGAAGCACGGGTCTGGCGACACCGTCTATCTCATTCGCTTTCACTACCTGCCGCCTGGTGCCTGGGACGTCAAGCCTGTCGACGCCGACGGTGCGGTCGCAGCGCCTGGCGGGGCACGAGCGTCTCGCTCGCGCGAGAGCGCTGATGTGCTGCGCCGTATCCGGACGGCGACGCCGGTGGCCGGGCACCGCAAGAAACCAAAGCCCGCAGGCAAGGGCCGCAAGCGATCCTGATCCGGGTTCTGGCTGCACATACGCGTGGGTGGATTACGATGCCTCGCGTCCACAGTCATGCTGCGACCCAAGCGTCTCAAACCCGGCGACCGTGTGGCGGCCGTGTCTCTTTCCTGGGGCGGGCCCGGCGCCATCCCGATCCGTTACGACGCCGGCAGGCGCCAGCTCGAAGAGACGTTGGGTCTACACGTCGTGGCGACACCGCATGCGCTGCGCGAACCTGAGTGGCTCGCTGCACACCCCGAAGCGCGCGCCGCGGATCTGATGGAGGCGTTTGCTGACCCGTCAATTGCCGGCATCGTCTCGACGGTTGGTGGCGACGAATCCATTCGACTTCTTCCGCATCTCGATATCGACGTCATCGCGGCTCACCCGAAAGTGTTCATTGGCTACTCGGACACGACCGTGTCGCATCTGGCCTGCTTCAAGGCAGGGCTGACGTCGTTCTATGGGCCGGCGGTGATGGCGGGCTTCGGCGAGAACGGCGGCATCTTTCCCTACACGATCGACGCGATGCGGCGTGCGTGTTTCACCTCCGCCCCGATCGGCCAGCTCAAACCGGCGGACGGCTGGACGGTCGAACGGCTGGAGTGGAGCGACCCTGCCAATCAGCAGCGTCGACGCACGATGCACCCATCGATGCCGTGGCGCTTTCTGCAGGGGACCACCGTTGGTGAAGGACCGTTGTTCGGCGGATGCATCGAAGTGCTCGACTGGCTGCGGGGAACACCCGTGTGGCCAGATGCCTCGCGCCTGAACGGAGCCGTGCTGTTTCTCGAAACGTCCGAGGAGGCGCCGTCTCCGGGCGCCGTGGCGCGCATGCTTCGCAACTGTGCGTCGATGGGAGTGCTGCGGAACCTGTCAGCGCTCCTGTTTGGACGTCCCGGTGGACCGACGCTGCCGATCGAGCGCTTCGACGACTACGACCGCTCGATTCTCCACGTCGTGGCAACAGAGGAAGGGCTTCGCGATCTGCCGATCGTGACCTGCATGGACTTCGGTCACACCGACCCGATGTTCGTGCTGCCGTATGGTATCCGCGCGCGGGTCGATCCTGTGGCGCGCTCGTTCACCATCGTCGAAGCCGCTGTCACAGACTGACCACAGCGGTCCTGTCTCCCAGCGTGTTCGGACCGAACACGCTCTCGCTGTCGCTCGCGTTCGTGCGCAGTCCTACGCCGATGGATTGAACGGCGTCGGGCGGACACCCGGCCCGCCCGACATCGTCACGGCATACACACGATGCGAACCTAGCGGTCGTCGTGCGCGCGCTCGTCCTCCCAGCGGATCTGCTGCGGCTGGAAGTTCGGCAGGTCGTTGTCGTCGAAAGCAAAGACGAAGTACTGATTCGGGTTCTGCGCCGTACCGCCCGCATGCGTGGCGTTGGGGACCACCTGCAGGAAGTCGTTGTCGTTCGCGACCCAGAGCGTGTGTTTCGTCGTGCCACCGAGCGTCACGTCCTGACCAAACGCGATACCTTCGAGCTTCGCCGGGATGTCCGCGACGGGAACCCCATGGACGACGTTCAGCACGTGGACGATGTCGAGGAACAGCGTCTTGGATACGGCTGCTGTGGCCAGCGCAGTCTTGCCCGTGAGACCGGATACGTCTTTCGCCCCGGTCAGGTTGATCTTGTAGAGACGCTTGAAGGCTGCTGCCGAGTCATCGCCAAGGCCCTTGCTGTCGCGTTCGTCGACCAGGAACTCGGTGTCATTGATGGCGACCACGTCGCTGATGGTGGTCTTGGTGCCGGCATCCGTCGGATAGGCATACTCGCGAGTCGCGCCGGTGCGCACATCGATCGTGACGATGCGCACGACCTGACCCTTCACGTCGCCGCCGTCTTGTTCGAGCGCACTCTGCATGATGCCGACAAGGGTGCGTCCGTTTGGTGTGATGGCCAGGGCTTCCATGCCCTTGTTCGCAATGCGTCCCGCCGGGTTGTTCGCGACGCTGATCTCATCGTCTCCGTGTGAGCTGAGGAGGTTCACGGCGAACTTCGCCGGCAGCGCGTAGGTCCGGATGCGCTCGCCGCTCTGGCGATCGAACTCGTAGACGTACGGACCGTACTCGTCCGAGATGTAGACCGACGCGCCGTCGCGCGACACGCGAATGGACTCCGGGTCGAACCGACCGTTTGCCGGGTTCAGCGAGTTCTTGCCGGCCGCGAAGTTGTCGGACCGACCGGAGAAGTAGAAGCGGCGGTCGACCCGGTTGAGCGCCGGCGCACCGTTGCCAGCGACGCCGCAGCCAGCACCGTACATGAGCGGCGACCGGCTCGAGAGCAGCGTCGTATCGACGAGCATTGGCGTCAAAACGAAGGGCAGTGCGGAACCTGGATCGGCGGGTGCCAGCGCCAGGTGCATCGTGTGAAAGCGGGGGATGAAGGAGGTCGTGTTGTCGAGCCGATCGCCCGGGCAGTCGTTGTACTCAGTGGCGTTGGGACCGCGGTCTGGCAGGGCCAAAAACCAGTCTCCACCAAGGTACGCGAGGCCGGAGCCAATGCCGCCGAGCCGATTGCCTGGAGTGCCGCTCTCGAGCGGCGCGGCGGTGTGCGACGCAAAGTCCTGATACAGGCCGTTGATGGTGCCGGTCGCGATCAAGTCGAGATAGGGCGGCGCAGCGATGAGTGACACGCTGGTCGCCGCAATCGCGGCGGCAGCCGTGGCCGTCGACGCGAGGGTAAAGGTCCGCATGTGTAAGTGCTCCTGTCGCGTCCGAAAATGGACGCCACCTGAGCACTTTCGCAGCGCGCTGAAACGGCCCTGTAAACGCTGAATCTCCGACGCGCAAACTCTCAGACCCGTTGGCGAGGTGTGTCTCCGCCAGAGGTCCGGGGCGCTCTTACAGATTCGGGCGGCGCGCCACGGCCTCGGCGCGAATCACACAGCCGCCGACTGACCGCGTAAACGCGCATCGAGTTCGCGCGCCAATGGCGCGAGCAGGGCGGGAATCATCTCGACGTCAGCCATGCTCGTGTGAAAGTTCACGACGCACGCACGCAACAGGTACATGCCGCGAACCACGGCGTTCGACACGAAGACGGCGCCTGCCTTCTGACTCGCATCCAGCAACGCCTGGTTGAGTGCGTTCAGATACTGTTCGACGGCCGCCTCACGCGTGCGATGCCGCAACTCAGGCGGCACGTACCTGAAGGTGACGATGCTCAGGTTCGTGGTCACGAGTTCGAACGCCGGCTCCGATCGCACGACGTCGGCGAGGCGCCGCGCGATGCGCATATCGTCGGCAATCATCTGTCTGTAGCCGCTGGCGCCAACCTGCTGGAGCGCGAGCCAGACCTTCAGCGCGCGAAAGCCGCGTGAGTTCTGTGGACCAAGATCGAAGAAGTTCACGGCAGCCTCATCAAAGTGGTAATAGGTCGGATGAAACGAGAACGCCTGTCGAAGCCGATTGGCGTCGCGCACCAGACAGCACCCGGCTTCGAGCGGCGCGTAGAGCCATTTGTGCGGATCGACGGCGACCGAATCGGCATCCCCAAGTGCCCGCAGGTCGTCAGATGCCTCGGTTGTGGCGGCCGCGAACCCGCCGTATGCGCCGTCGACGTGAAACCAGATGCCGCGCTCGCGACAGACGGCGCCAATCGCCCGCAACGGATCGACTGCGCCCGTGCTGACTGTTCCGGCCGTTCCGACGACGAGGAATGGAATATCGCCGGCTGCGCGGTCGGCCTCCAGTTGCAGGACGAGCGCAGAGACATCCATGCGCTGCTGCTCGTCGACAGGAATCCAGCGGACTGCGTGCGTGCCAAGGCCAGACATGTCCACTGCCTTCTGCACCCACGTATGCGTTTCGCTCGAGGCATAGACGCGCAGCGTTCCGTGCCGTCCGCCGACGCCTTCTTCACGAACGTTCCACGGCGCGCCCGCTGCCCGAGCCGCGAGAAACGCGACGACGTTAGCCATGTTGCCGCCGCTCACCATCAGTCCGCCGCTGGTTGCGGGCATGCCGATCAACTCCGCGATCCAGCGGACCGTCTGCACCTCGATCTCTGTGGCAACTGGTGCGAGAGTCCACGCGCCAACGTTCGCGTTCACGGCGGACGCCAGCAGGTCGGCCAGCACACCAATCGGCGCTGGCGGCGAGGTGATGTATCCGAGAAACCTGGGGTGTGCGTTGAAGAGCGAATGCTCGAACAGCAGTCGCGTCGTGTCGCTCAGGAGCGCGTCGACATCAGTTCCGTGCTCTGGCAGCGCGTGGTTCATTCCCATCGCGGCGCGAACGGTTGACGGCGACGCACCTGGCGTGACGGGGCCGTTCGGTACCGCACTCATGTGACGCGCAAGATCGTCGACAAGCCGGTGACCGAGACGGCGGAACGCCTCCGGGTCCATCTGAATGGGCGAGACGCGGAGAGACGTCACAGTGGTGGTTTCCATGGACCGCAGACTAGCGAGCGGCGGGCGCCGTCCGCTTCACCGGATCAGGTCAAGTACGTGCGGTCCGCAAGAATGGCCCGTTCCGGCCACGACGCGCCAGTGGCTCGTCTTGCAGAATGTGTTCGTAGTCAGCGGACGGCAAGATGCACCCGCTGCCTGGTTTCATGAATGAGGATGTGATGACGACGCTGACCTTGATGGCGGTGCTGGCGCACCCCGACGATGAGACGCTGGGATTTGGCGGAACGCTTGCGACCTATGCCGCAGAGGGTGTGAACGTCGTGCTCGTCACGGCAACGAGAGGCGATGCGGGACGTTTCCGGGGGAAGCGACCGGGCGAAGATGGACATCCGGGGCAGGCAGCACTCGCGGCCATGCGCGAACGTGAACTGAAAGGCGCCGCCGCGGTGCTCGGCATTCGGGACGTCGCGGTGCTCGACTATAAGGATCAGCATCTCTCCCGCGCTGACGCACGCCGCGCAACCGCCGACATCGCCCATCACATCCGTCGTCATCGTCCGCAGGTGGTGGTTACCTTTGGCCTGGACGGCGCCTATGGGCACCCGGATCATGTTGCTGTGTCGCAGTTCACGTCGGCGGCTATCGTGGCCGCCGCCGGGCCGTCGTCTGATGGGGACATCGCTCGAGACGCCACCGCACCGCACGTGGTCTCGAAGTGCTATCACCTGGCGTGGCCGCCAGCGACGTGGTCTGCGTACGAGAGCGTGTTCGGTGAGCTGACGTCAACCGTCGACGGTGTTGTTCGACGCGCGTCGCCTTCGCCAGACTGGGCGTTGTCGGCCGTCATCGACGCGACGGCGGCGTTGCCGGTGGTGCTGCGTGCTGCGCACTGCCACGAGTCGCAGGTCGGCACGCGAGAGCGCCTGCATCAGGTGTCACCCGATCAGTTGGCGGCGATGTGGAGTCGGCAGTCGTTCGCGCGCGTCTTCAGCCTGGTTGGCAGCGGGACTGAACAGGAAACGGATCTCTTCGCGGGCCTCCGATGAGGGGTCTGCCGCGTGCTACTATCCGCGGCTTGCGACGCGCTCCGCGGTGTACCCCGTGCGTGCACGGGCGCGCGCCGTGGAGCATCAACGCCGGTCGGACTGTCGGCCACTGAAGCCCGGAGACACTGGTGCACGCACTTCTCGTCGCGGTTGGCACGCGCGGCGACGTTCAACCGGCACTCGCACTCGCGCTCGCACTGAAACGGCGAGGGCACGGCGTCCGCCTCTGTCTCTCGCCGAACTTCGTCGAGTGGGCCCAGGCGCTTGGTCTCGAGGCCATGGCCATGGGCGTCGAGATGCGGGCGCCCGCACCGCGCTCTGGCGCCGCACCGACGCTCACGCCGGAGCAGTTGCAGAAGCTGCGTGAGTCGATGCCCGATCGCATCACCGATCAGTTCGACACGGTGAGCGCTGCCGTCGATGGCTGCGATGTCATCGTTGGTGCGAACGCGCATCAGTACGCAGCGCCGTCCATTGCAGAGCGCCGCGGCATCGGGTGCGTCACGGCTGTCTACGCACCGGCCGCCATTCCGTCGAGCGATGTGGCGCCGCCGCATCAGCCTGGGCAGTCGGCCACAGCCGGCGCTTCGATGAGCATCGAGGAGCGCTGGCGCAAGACCGCGGCGATGTGGAATGAACGCGCCATCGAACGCGTCAATCGGAATCGCGATCGACTCGGGCTGGCGCCGATCGCCGACGTGCTCGAGTACGTGCTCACCGACCACACCTGGCTGGCTGCCGACCCAACGCTGGCTCCGGTTCCATCGACACCTGGGCGCACGGTCGTTCAAACGGGCGCATGGGTGCTGCGCGACCAGACGCCGCTTCCCGCAGACCTCGAAACGTTCATTGCGGCGGGCGATGCGCCGGTGTTCGTCGGCTTCGGCAGCATGCCAGCGCCGCTGGACGTCAGCGCGCCGGTGATTGCCGCGGTGCGCGCACTCGGCCGCCGCATCCTGGTGTCCAGAGGATGGGCAGGTCTCGACCGTGTGGACGACGGCGCTGACTGCATGATGGTGGGTGACGTCAGTCACGAGATGCTGTTTCCGCGTGTGGCCGCCGTGGTGCATCACGGCGGGGCCGGCACGACGGCAGCGGCTGCTCGTGCCGGCGTTCCACAAGTCATCACGCCGATGTTCAGCGATCAGTTCTATTGGGCGAGCCGCGTCACCGAACTCGGCATCGGCTCGACGACGCCGCATCTAGGACTGAGTGAGATTTCGCTCACAGACGCCCTGCGCGAGTCGTTGATACCGGATGTTGCTGCTCGAGCGGGCGGTGTTGCACGCCAGATGCGAAGCGACGGTGCGGACGTGGCTGCGCTGCGGCTCGAACAGGATTTCGGCACTCGATAAGCGCCGCGAAGCTGCGCGCGTGAGCTCGCCAACCCGCGGCCGATGATGCGGCCGACGCGGTCTACTTCTGCGTGATGAACATCGCCAGCGTGAGCACGATCATCGTCACCACTGTGACCCAGGCAACGATGTTGAAGCCGCGCGAGTTGACGTGTTCGCCCATCAGCTCGCGGTCGTTGGTGAGCAGCAGCATGAAGATGAGGACGAAGGGCAGCACGACGCCGTTGACGACCTGCGACAGCACCATGATGTGCGCCAGCGGGAAGTGCGGCACGAGCAGCACGCCGGCACCAAGCACAATCAGGACCGTATACAGCCAGTAGAAGACAGGGGCTTCGTGAAACTTCTTGTCGAGCCCCGATTCGAATCCCAGACCTTCGCACACCGCGTAGGCGGTGGAGATGGGCAGAATCGACGCCGCGAAGAGCGACGCGTTGAAGAGCCCCGCGGCAAACAGCAGGTAGGCGTAGTCGCCAGCCAGCGGACGCAGCGCCTGCGCGGCATCAGCCGCATCACGGATCTGCGTGACACCTGCGGAGTGCAGCGTCGCGGCACAGGCGACGATGATGAACCACGCGACAATCGCGGCGAACAGACACCCGACGATGACGTCCCAGCGCGAGGCGCGGTACTGGCGAATGGTGATGCCCTTTTCGACCACGGACGCCTGCAGGTAGAACTGCATCCAGGGCGCGATGGTGGTGCCGACCAGGCCGATCAGCATGTACAGGTAACCGTAGTCGCGCATGCCTTCGGTTTCGGGGCGCGTCACCATCGCGAAGGCGGCGGCCTTCCAGTCGGGATGGGCCAGTACGCCGGCGATGATGTAGCAGACGTAGAAGCCCGATGCGACGAGGAAGATCTTCTCGATGCTCGCGTAGGTGCCCTGCACGACCATCAGCCACACAACGGCCGCTGCCAGCGGCACCACGATGTAGCGTGAGATGCCGAACAGTTCGAGGCTGCTCGCCACGCCAGCGAATTCGGCCATGACGTTGCCGAAGTTCGTGATGACGAGCGCGAGCATCAGCCAGAAGGTGACCCGGAAGCCGAACTCCTCACGAATGAGGTCGCTCAGGCCCTTGCCGGTGACCGCGCCCATGCGCGAAGCCATCTCCTGCACGACGACCAGCGCAATCGTCGTCGGGATCATGACCCACAGCAGCGTGTAGCCGAACTGCGAGCCGGCGACCGAGTACGTCCAGATGCCGCCCGCGTCGTTGTCGACGTTTGCGGTGATGAACCCTGGACCGACGACGGCCAGGAACAGGACTATGCGGGCCCGCCAGTCCTTCAACGTCTTGTTCGAGAGCACGTCAGCCATTGCGCAGCATCGAAATCACATCGTCGGCGGTGATGACGCCAGTGAGGCGCCCGTGCTCGTCGGTGACGGGAAGGGTAATCAGGTTGTACTTGTCGAACAGTTCGGCCACCTGCTGTTCCGGTGTGTCCGGCGCGCAGTGCGTTGGGACCTCGCTGAGTGAGCGGAGACGCATATCGGGCGGTGAGATGGCAATGCGAACCAGCGGCACCGCACCGGCGAGGAGGTTGCCAGTGCCGACCAGATAGATCGTGGCGACGGCTTCCGCGCTGCCCTCGAACTGACGCAGGGCCTCCACGGCATCGGCCACCGTGCCGCTCTCGGGCACGGCGATGAACTCAGTGGTCATGCGGCCCGCCGCGGTGTGCTCGCCGAACTCGAGAAGCTGCGTGACTTCCTCGCGCTCCTCGGGCTCCATCTCCTTCAGGATCTCGCCCGAGTGCGCCTCGGTGAGATCGCCGAGCAGGTCGGCCGCGGCGTCGGGATCCATCTCCTCGACGATGTCGGCCGCACGGTTCTTGTCGAGCGACTCGACGATGGACACCTGCACCTCGGGATCCATTTCCTCGAGGGTTTCGGCCGCGACTTCTTCGTCGAGCGTTTCGAAGACGGCCTTCTGTTCGGCTGGCGGCAGGTCTTCGACGATGTCGGCAATGTCTGCCGGGTGCATCTTCGACAGACCTTCGTAGGCGATCTTCAGCTTCACGCGCCGGGCCGGATCGGTCTCGATGAGATCCACGTACTGCCACGGGATGACGCGCGGCGGGATCCGCTCGAGCAGCGACCTCAGCGTGAAGGATGGCACCAGGCCCCTGGCCAGGCGCCGCACGGCACCTCTCGCCCCGACGTCGACCGACAGCACGTCGAGTACGGTGCGGCTGTCGGTGGGGTTCAGGTACAGCTCGACGTCGTTGACGCGGACGACCTTGCGACCATGTACATCGATGATCTGCTGGTCGAGCAGGTCGCGCTTGAGCAGCAGGACGCCGTCCGACATGGTGAACGCGTTCCAGGTCTGTGCCGTATCACCGGTCCGGATGGTGGCGCCGTAGGCGCGGACCGACTCGGCCGGCAGCACGCGGTCACCGTCCGAGGTCCGCACCACGAGAAACGCGACACGCGTGCCGTGTTCCTGAGGTGTGATCGCGACGTCGCGGACACGCCCGCGCACCGAGCCGCTTTCATCGCGGACGGCGGCGCCGAGCATTTCCGAGAGCGCAACAACGGACATGACACACCTAACCGGGAAACGCAGCCCTCGAACGGCCGCGCGGCATAGAGATATTCAGGTGGGGTCTTGATGGGAGAGAGCGAGCCTGAGCCTGATGCGTCCCCACTCGTTCAAGCTTCAGCACCGCGCCCCGTAAAGAGTCGAATCGAGCCGACCCTTAGCCACGTTGGGAAAACCCTTCAGCCGGGAGTTCCTGTTCTACCTCTGGCTGTCTCTCTCGAGACCGCGTGGGCAGTGGCCTGTGTGTGGCGCGGGAGCCTCGCCTACCGAGGACCCCGATGGCCGCGGAAAAATTTGCAGCGACCGGTTGTCAGTGTCACGCGAGCGGTAAGGGCTGTCAAGGCTCAATTCCGTATACTTGTGCCATTCTGCGGACGTTTCCGCATACACATCGAGGCCGAGATGAAGCTGCTGTCACGTGTTGCTGCCGTTGGAATCATCGCGCTTGCGGCAACCACGCTGCACACGCACGCGGTTGCGCGTACGACACTGGCGGTGCCTGGACGCGCGAACGCGAATGTGTCGGTGGCGGTCTCAGGTTCGTTTGTCGCCGCGGTCTGGTCTGCGTCGGCACCGGCGGGTGACACCGACGTCTTCTCGGCGACGAGCCGCGACGGCGGTCAGACCTTCTCCTCGCCGGTTCGTGTGAACTCGACACCGGGGGATGCACGCGTCAACGGCGAGCAGCCTCCACGACTCGCATTGAAGGCGCGCGCTGGCGGACTCCCGGAGGTCGTCGTTGTGTGGACGACGAAGGGCACTGCCGGCACGAAGCTGCTGCAGGCATCGTCCACTGATGGCGGGCGCACCTTCTCGGCGTCCGCTCTCGTGCCCGGCAGCGATGCCGCCGGCAACCGTGGGTGGGAAGCCGTGGCGGCGGGGCCCGGCGGACATTTCTTCAGCGTCTGGCTCGATCACCGCAAGCTTGCGGCACCCGAGCAGATGAAGATGGCCGGTGAACATCATCACGAAGGTGCAGCGGCGCCGGCGGCGGCGAAGCCCGCAGCGGCGCCGATGGACGGCGTCGCGATGGCGCAGATGTCACAGCTCTACGTCGCGGCGCTCGACGGCTCGATGGCTCCGCAGGGGGTGACAGGCGGCGTGTGTTACTGCTGCAAGACCGCAGTGGTGGCCGGACCCGCCAACAGCCTGTTCCTCGCCTGGCGCCACGTCTACGCCGGGAACATGCGCGACATTGCGTTCGCGGCCTCGCGCGACGGCGGCAAGACCTTCTCCGCGCCGGTTCGCGTCAGCGAAGACAAGTGGATGCTCGAAGGGTGCCCCGACGACGGACCGTCGATGGTCGTCGACGCTGCTGGCGTCGTCCACATCGTCTGGCCCGCGGTGGTGACAGAGAAGAGCGGACCTGTGAAGGCGCTCTTCTATGCGACGTCTCGCGACGGCCGCACCTTCTCGCCCCGTCGCCGTCTGCCTACTGAAGGGCAGGCCAATCATCCGCAACTCGCCATCGATGCGGCGGGTGCGCTGGCCGTCGCCTGGGATGAGTCTGGCAGTGGCACGCGCACGCTCGCGTCGGCGATTGGCAAGCCCGACGCCTCCGGTGCCGTGCAGTTCACCCGCTCAACCGGCACACGCGACGTTGGCACCTATCCAGTGGTTGCCGCGGTGGCCAAGTCGGGATGGCTGCGTGCCTACACCGTTGGCGATCCGAACAAGTCCGAGATCCGCGTCGAACCGCTCAACTAGGGCAACGCCTCGAAAAGCACATTTTCGTCGGTCCGGGCGCGTCGCAGGTCGTTTACCATGACAGACGCGCCCTGTCTCTCCTCAGAGTTCCACGGCGCATGCCTCGCGCGCACCTGAACGCCGCTCGCCAGGCATGTCCTTGTGGCGCGCGTTCGCCCGACGGCCCGCGCCATTTGCCCGAAGCATCAAATCAGAGCACTCGTTCATGACATTCATTACCGCCCTCACCGGGCTCGCCGCCTGGGTCAACAGCCATGCGGTCTGGCCGAACCTCCCGGTCTGGGCTTACGTCGTCATCACGCTGCTGGACACGCACATGACGACGACGTGCGTCACCCTGTATCTCCATCGCTGCCAGACGCACCGTGCGATTGCCTTTGCGGCGCCGATCGAGCACGCCATGCGCTTCTGGCTCTGGGTCCGCACCGCCATGCCGACGCGCGAGTGGGTGGCCGTGCACCGCTGCCATCACGCCTACGTCGAAACCGACAGGGATCCGCATAGCCCAATCGTGTACGGCATCTGGCGCGTGTTCTTCTTCGGCACGGGTCTCTATCACCGCGCAGCGCACAACAAGCAGATCATTGAACAGTTCGGCAAGGGCACGCCTGACGATGCCCTCGCGTTCTTCTACGACCGCCTGGCCATCATGGGACCGGTCGTCACGCTGCTCACGAACCTCTGGCTGTTCGGAATGGCCGGCCTGCCGATGTGGCTCGTCGAGATGGCGTGGATTCCGTTCTTCGCTGCCGGCGTCATCAACGGACTCGGTCACTTCTGGGGCTATCGCAACTTCAACACGCCAGACGCGTCGACAAATCTTCCCGGCGTGCATTGGTCGCTGCTCACCGCCGGCGAGGCGCTGCACAACAACCATCACCACATTCAGAATGCGGCGCGATTTTCGATGAAGGCGGGCGAGATCGACCCGGGCTATCTCTACTTCAGCATCCTGAAGGCTGTGGGTCTCGCGAGCCAGCGTCGTGAGGTGGATCCACAGTTCGCCGACGAGCCGAGGCCGACGAGGCCGTCCGCGGTGACAGCCCGCGACACGGTGTCGACGCTGGACGTCCGCACGGTCGGACAGGACTAACGGCAAGCTCCGTAGGTTCGCGGCGAGCTGGCGATCAGGGCTGGCCGTCGCGCACCCATCGGTTGCGCGAGCTGGTGGGCTACTGAATCACGATCGTGCCCTGCATCAATTTGTCGTCCGGCCGGTCGTGATCGTGGAACCCGCAGGTTCGTGCGGTGTTCAGGTTGCCGGTCTGGCGGCTCTGTCCCTTCCCCAGAAAACCCACGGCATTGATCTCCGGGCAGTCGGTGTGCTCCGGGTGCGGGTCTGACGTCACCTGGTGCGAGATGCTGTCGTTGTTGACGAACTGCACCTGACTGCCGCGGGGGACCGTCACACTCTTCGGACTGACGCCTGTGCCGATGCCGATGGTGATCGTGGCGGCCGGGGTCACGGTCGGCTCCGTCGGCGTGGACTTACCGCCGCAGCCAACGCTGCATCCAAGCACCACGCATGCGACCGATGTAAACGCTCGACGAGTCATCAGTCGATTCTGTACTTGGCGAGGTAATAGGACAAGGCGCGCTGGCTGATGCCCATCAGCTCCGCGGCGTCCTTCTTGACGCCTTTGGACGCCTCGAGCGATCGGCGGATCGTCTCTTTCTCCACCCACTCGATGTTCTGACGAAGCCGCAGCGAGGGGAGTCCGGCATTGGGCGCCACGACGGCGCCGAGCACCGAGATGGCCTGCGCCGTGATCACGTTGCCGGGTGACAACACCACGGCGCGTTCGATGGTGTTCTCGAGCTCGCGGACGTTGCCGGGCCACTCATATTGCAGCAGGCCTTGCACGACGCCGTCATCCAGACGCTCGATGCGCCGGCCGGTGCGCTGCGCGTGCTTTCGCACGAAGTGTTCGACGAGTGCGGCGATGTCGTCACGGCGCTCACGCAGCGGCGGCAGGTGAATGGGAATCACGTTCAACCGGTAGAACAGATCCTCCTGAAACTTGCTCTCCGCCACCATCTGACGAAGGTCGCGGTTGGTCGCCGCGATGACACGCACGTCGATCTTCTCGGTCCGTTCCGAGCCGAGCGGTTCGAACTCGCGCTCCTGCAGCACACGCAGCAGCTTGGCCTGCAGCGCCGGGCTCATCGTGCCAATCTCGTCGAGGAAGATGCTGCCGCCGTCGGCCAGCGCGAACTTGCCCTTCTTCGACGTCTGCGCGCCGGTAAACGCGCCACGGACGTGCCCGAACAATTCTGATTCGAGCAACGTCTCTGGAATGGCCGCGCAGTTCACCTTGATGAGCGGCATCTCGCGTTGCGCACTGCGGTTGTGGATCGCACGTGCCACGAGCTCCTTGCCGGTGCCGGTCTCGCCGGTGATGAGCACCGTGCTCTTGGTCTGCGCGACGAGCTCGGCCCGCTCGATGATTTCCTGCATCGGGCGGCTGCGTCCGACGATGCCGTAGTTGCCGAACTGTTCGTCGTGTTCGGTCTTGAGGTAGCGGTATTCGCTCGACAGGCGCTGGTGTTCGAGCGCGCGCCGCGCCACGACCAGCAACTCATCGATCTCGAACGGCTTCTGCAGGTAGTCGAGCGCACCGAGCTTCATCGCTTCGATGGCGCTCTCGACGGTGGCGTGCGCCGTCATCATGAGAATCTGCGACCGTTCGTTCTCCGGCGTCGATGCGACGTACTCGCGAATCAGGTCGAGTCCGCTCAACTCGCGCATCACGTTGTCGACAACGAGCAGGTCGAAGGAACGTTCAGCGAGAAGCTTCTGGGCCTGGCGTGGGCTGGTGGTTTCGACGACGGCGTGCCCGGCATCGCGCAACGCGCGTCCGAGGGCTTTCAGGATCTTCTCTTCGTCGTCGACCAGGAGGATGGTGCCGCGATGGTTCGTCATCAAGCCAGAGCCTTGTGTTGAGTAGGAGCAGCGACGGCGCCAGTCCATGTCCCCGCAGGGAACGTCATGCGAATGTCGGTTCCACGACCAGGCTCGCTTTCGACCACGATCGAGCCGCCGAGTCCCTCGACGATGTTCTTCGTGATCGGCAGCCCGAGGCCCGTGCCACCGCGCTTGGTCGTGAAATACGGGTCGAAGACGCGTGCCAGGTCTGCGCGTTCGATGCCCGCCCCGGTGTCGGTCACAGAAATGGTGACGCTGGAATCGCTTCGCCGTGTGGTGACGGTCACGCGCTGGACGGGCTGTTTATCGACAGCCTGCCTCGCGTTGACGATCACATTCACGAGGGCTGAGCGAAGGCGTTCCGCGTCGGTGTCGGCGATACCCACCGCGGGATCGAGACTGAGGATGACCGGAACACCCGGCGTGACCTGCGCGGCTGCTGCCGATTCGCGACAGAGCGCGTTGAGATCCGCCGGCCCGCGCTCGAAAGTGATCGGTCGTGCGAAGTCGAGGACGTCGTTCACCATGCGGTTCAGACGGACCACCTCGCCGTCGATGTCCGCCACGCTCTCGCGCATGTCCTCGGCGGTGACGTTCGGTCGCCGTAGTCCGTGCAGTGCCGCCTTGATGATCATCAGCGGGTTGCGCACTTCGTGTGCGATGACGGTGGACAGCCGGCCAAGCGACGAGAGCCGCTCTCGCTGTGACATCTCGCGCTGCGCACGCGCCACCGACTCGGTCAGTGTGTTGAAGGTGGATGCCAGGAGTTGCGCATCTTCATCGTCCCACCGGTTGTTGGAGCGAAGCACGATCTTGCGCGTCAGGTCACCTGTGGCCGCGACGTCGCGCATGACGCCCGTGATGGCGGCCATTGGACGCGTGATGGTGCGCGCCACCGCAAAGCTGAGAAGCGTGGCGAGTCCGACGGCGACCATTGCCGTGACTGCGACCTCTGTGTGGATCTCGTTGAGGAACCGCAGTTGTTCCGTCCGCGACCGGAGGATGAGCGCAAGCGGTCGGCCGGGGCTCGACGCCGGTTCGCCGGTCAAGAGCGGCATCGGGAGCACGGCAAACTCTTCGCCGTGCAGCGAGACGTTGGTGAGGCCTGTGGCGCTGGCAGCGACCGTCGACAGCGCGTCGCGCTCGTCCGAGGGCAGTGAACTGGACACCACCTGACCATCCATCGCGAACGCGATGTCGCTGCCCGTGATGCGCTTCAGTTGGCTCGCAAAGGCATCGTCGAGGAGGAAGCCGACGCTGAGGGTGCCGAGCAGGTCCGGATGGGTGAGTCCGACGGTGATCGGCACTGTCACGAGGTGCAGGATGCCGTCGCCCTGTCGCAGCAAGCCGACGCTCTCGTGTCCGGTCGCCGCCTCCTTCACGTTGATTCGACCGAGCATGCTGTCGGCGGGCTTCGGAGACTTGTCGATGGTGGCGAGCACGCGACCGGTCTTGTTCGTGACCAGCAGCACATTCGCATCCAGTTCACCGAAGTAGCCGGTGGCGGTGTCCTGCACGGTTGGCGGATCGTCGGTGTCCACGGCCGCCTTGAGTTTCGGTGCGTCCGCAACCAGCCGCGCCATCAGCGTGAAGTTCTGGGACCGTGTCGTGCGGAACTGCTCGACGAGCGTCGACGTCGTCGCAATCTCGCGCCGGAGCGAGTTCTCGACCTCTCGCGTGACGCGCACCGTGACGACGTAGATGGCGGTGCCGATCGAGAGGAGTGAGAGCAACGCCGTCGCCAGGAAGATACGGCTCCGGAGCGACGACAGGACTGTCATCGCAGTGTGAAGTCGGCTTCCGCGGTGGAGCCGTCCGGCACGATGACGACGCGAGACGCGGAGGTGACGCCTTCGTTCCACGCCACCAGCGTGTAGCTGCCCGGCGGCACATCGTCGATGTGGTAGCGGCCCGTGGCGTCGGTCACCGAGAAGAACGGGTGACTGAAGACGAGGATGAATGCGCTCATGTGCGAGTGGATGTCGCAGAATACGCGCACGATGCCGGCTCTATCGAAACGCACGGCCTTGGAACGTCCCGCTGCGTAGCGTCCCAGATCGAAGGGGCGCGTCTTCGAGAGCGAGAAGACGTTGTGATAGAGGTGGTCGCTGTTGGGGAAGTCGACGGTGGTGCCGGCCGTGATCGCCAGCACGTGTGGAACGAAGGTCTCGTTCCGCTGATCCATGGTGACGCGCCTGGTCTCGCTCTGTTCGAACGCGCCGCGCGGCGCGGTTTCGAGGTAGACGACCGACATCTGGCGTTCGGCCAGTTGCGAGACGGACGGCGTGCCGAGATCGCTGACGCCGGGCCGTCGCCCGGCTGGCACTGGCGTGCGGCGCAACTCGACGCGTCCCGTGATCGACCCATTGCGGACCGCGTGAACGTCGGGTGAGGCAGCCACGAGCGTGAGCACGGCTGCGGCGGCACACGCGAGGCGGACGAGAGAGAGTCTGCGCATGTCAGAACCAGTAGAGAATCTGACCAGAGAGAGCGGTCATCTTTCGGACACGACCGCCGTCGCGGCTGTCGTGTTGAAACGAGAACCTGAAGTGCGTGTTGCGTTGAACAGCGTATCCCACGCCTGTTTCCCAGCGCGTCACCGGTGCTTCCCACGTATCGGTGCGTGTGACTCGGCTGAAACCGAGGTGGTCGACACGGGCGGCAGCATACAGACGTGGCGTCAGCTTGTAGCGCCCTTCGACGGCTGTACCCAGGGCGCGAAGGGTGGGGGCAAGGGTCGGCAGCGTGTACGCGCTCATCACCGACTCGACACGAATCAGATAGTGGTCGCGCGAGTACTCGGCGTCGATGCCGAGTGCCCGCTGAACGAACCCTCCCGAGGCCGAGCGTGCCGCGTCGGCCGCGGTGGACGCCACGTAGGGCGCGCGTGACAGCGAGACCCCAGCCACAAGACCGGTGACCGGCTTGAAGGCTGCGCGACCAGCGATCTGCTTGCCGGTGTTGTTGTCGCGCACGAGGGGATTGCCGAGCGAGCCGGCCGTCACCGAGGCTGCGAGTTCCATCCACGGGGTGGCGCCGTGCACTTCGATGCCGGTGTCCATCTGCATCGCGTTCACGAGCGGGAGTCCGGCTTCCGGCGTCTGGTTGCCAATCGGAAAGCTCGAGAGCCAGCCGCGCCCCCGCATGCGAATCAGGTCGTCCGGAGTGGCAGGCAACGCGTCGGCCCGCAGCGACGTCAGGTACTGGTACGCAAGCGGATACCCGATCAGCGGGTTGTCTGCGCTGTAGGTGTGACGCGAGAACGCCCCGAACACGGACGGAATGCGACCCACCTGCACATCGATGTCCTTGTTCTCGAACGGCTTCACGCGGACGTAGAGGCTGTAGACGCGAGGAGCGCCGAGGTTGTAGGTGCGAAAGTCGCCGAGCACCGAGACCAGACGGGTGAGTCGAACCGACGTGCTGATGCCGGCGCGGACCGCACGGATCGTCGAGTCGTCGTAGTCGCCGAAGTTGAAGTATCCCGTGTCTTCGGTGCACGCCGCAGCGTCGGCCGCATGCGAACAACTTGCCGTGAGCGAGACATCGCCGCTGATGACGACGCGTCCGTCTGCGACGACGAACGGTTCAGAGGGCAGTCCTTGTGCGCGTGCCGACGTGACGCCGCACGCGGCGGTCAACACCGCAACCAGACACAGCCGTCCCATCGAGATCGTGCTCGCCACGCGTACCGGATTATAGGTCGGTGGTCGAGACATCTCCTCCAGGAAGCGGGCCGCGAATTCGGGCGTGTGCCGGCGCCCGGTGTCCGCGTTTGACACTCGACGACGCGGGAACTACAGTCCTCAGACCCGCGCTTTCTCAGCAATTCCCTCGATGGCTTACATCATCTGCCAGCCCTGTATCGATACGAAGGACACCGCGTGCGTCGACGTGTGTCCAGTTGACTGCATCCACCCCCGCAAGGACGAGCCCTCGTTCACGACGGCAAAGATGCTCTACATCCATCCGGACGAGTGCATCGACTGCGGAGCCTGCGTGCCGGCCTGTCCCGTCGAAGCGATCTTCGCGCTCGAGGACACACCCGAGCAGTGGACGTCGTTCATCGGTGAGAATCGCGCGTTCTACGACGAGCAGTCGTGAGCGTCTGACGGTCGCACGACAGTCGCAGCGTCGCTGAACACGGTCGGACTCCGCGGCGGAGTGCCTGTCCATGCCGAGGGCGTTCTTGGTGTGCCCGTGTGTCGATCGACCGTGCCGTTTCGTCGCCGTCCCTCGCCGCTGAGGCGCTGCGCTGCTGACCTGAAATTTCGAGATGCGTCAGTGCTTTCACGTACCGTAAGCGGTTGACGACGTCTTCCCCAGAAAGCACGCGAAAGAAGCGGCCTTGATCTTGTATCGCGCATCGCGTTCGGTCATTCTTGCAGCTTAGTTTCTCCGGGGAGGCTTCATGCTCGGTCGTCGGTTTCGCATCGTTGCAAGTGGCGCGGTGATTGTCGCGGCGTCCTATGTGATTCAGGCCGATGTGACACCGAGGTCGCAATCTCCCGAAATCCAACTGCAATTGGGCAACGAGCTACTGAGCGAGGGTCGCTACCAGGATGCTCTGGATGCCTTCAAGCGCGCTCTGGCCATTGCACCACCCGACAAGGTGAAGACGGCGCGCGCCGGTCTCATTTCCGCGGCGCTGCGCGTCGCGGAGTTCGATCTCGCCAGAACGGAAGCCGAGAAGCTCGTCGCGTCTGCACCGCTGTCTCCCGATGCGATTGCGCTGCACGCGGACGCGTTGTGGACGTCGGGCCTGTTCCAGGAAGCGGAGGTTCGCTACAAGGATGCTCTGGCCCTGGCCCCCGATCTCGCACGCGGACATCACGGTATGGCGCGGGCGCTGGCGGCGCAGAGCAAGCTCGATCAGGCGATGGAAGAAGCGCAGACCGCGCTTCGTCTCGCGCCGCGTGACCTCGAGATTCACCACACGGTGGGCGCGATCTACGAGCGCATGCACAAATACGAGGAAGCGGCATCGGCCTACGGCAACTACGTCAACCTGCTGCCGAACAAGGACCACAGCGAGAAGGCCGACTGGTCGCGCTCCGAGATCAAGTTCCTGAAGTCGTTCGGCCAGCGCGTGCCGTTTGAAATCGATCCCGGCACGGAAGCCGAGACCTACACCATCGATTTCCGCCTGGTGAACGAGAAGGTCATCGTGCGCGCCAAGGTGAACGACGGGTCATTCCAGGACTTCGTCGTCGATACGGGTGCGGAGAACACGGTGCTCTCGCGACCGACCGCGCAGCGTCTTGGCGTGACGCCCATCACCTACACGCTCAGTGCCGGCGTTGGCGACGTCGGTCTTCGCGGCCTGCAGCTCGCGCGCATCAACACGCTCGAACTCGGCACGCTGAAGCTGCGCAACGTGCCGTGCCTCATCAAGGATCCACCGTTGCGCGACATTCCGACGCGCGAGGCAGAAGCGCTGTCGCCGCTGGCGCTCGGCTTCTCGATGATCATCGATTACCGAACGAAGAAGATCACGTTCGGCAAGCACCTGCCGATTGAGAACGGCGACTTCGAACTGCCGCTGCGCCTGCACCGGCTGGCAACGGTGCGCGGCACGGTTGACGGGACGCACCCGGCGAACTTCGTCGTCGATACGGGCGGCGAGGTGATCTCGATCAGCAAGGCGACGGCGTTTGCCATCGGCAAGCAGGAACCGGCCCGCAAGATTCAGCTGAAGGTGTACGGATCGTCTGGCTGGGACCGCGATGCGTTCCTGCTGCCCGGTGTGAACCTCGCGTTCAACCAGATCCGCTACAACAACTTCCCGGTGGTCGTGCTCGACCTCGAGACGCCGAGTGCGCTGCTTGGCTTCCAGGTCGGGGGCATCGTCGGGCACAAGTTCCTGAGCAAGTACCGCGTCGGCATCGACCTCGAACGGTCGGTGTTGCGACTCAAGCAGATTTAGCTCCCTCGACAAGTGAGCCTGGCGAGACCGCCAGGACCGGCACACCGGACACGCGGGCTGGCGTGTTCGTGTGCGGCCGGGCGTGCTGACGGTCGGGCGCTGCTCTGCCTGCCAGTACCCCGTACAATTCCACCATGCAGCCCAAGCGCGCTTCAGACTCCGCCACAGAGATGGTGCAGGTCGTTCTGCCGAACGACGCCAACCCGCTCGGTTTCATCCTTGGCGGGACCGTCATGCATCTCATCGACATCGCCGGCGCCATCGCGTCCTTTCGTCACGCGCGCAGTCGTGTCGTGACGGCGGCGGTGGACGATCTCGTGTTCCTGCATCCCATCAAGGTGGGCGATCTCATCGTGCTGAAGGCGCACGTGACGTGCACTTTCAAGACGTCGCTCGAGGTGCAGGTGGACGTGTTCTCGGAGGAGTCGCTCACCGGGGCGCGACGTATGACCAGTCGCGCGTTCCTGACGTTTGTGGCCATTGACGAGAACGGTGCGCACGTGGACGTGCCGCCGCTGCTCATCGAGACTGCCGACGAAGAGCACGTCTGCGACGACGCCCGCGCGCGCCGTGCCCAGCGGCTGCAGCGCAGGACAGCGACGCAGGGCTGAGAGACACTGGAATCTACGATTGAAGATGGACGATTGAAGCTTGAAGATGTGGAGAGCCAGTTCACGCTGATCCTTCAAGTTGACGCTTCGAACGAATGACATGCACCTGGGTGTTCAAATTCAACGTCTGACGCCGGCCGACCGGCCGCTGATTCACGAGCTGCTGTCCGTATTCGGCCGCGCGTTCAATGAAGAGGGGACATACGGCGCCCACCGGCCGTCCGATGACTACCTCGCCCGTGTGCTGGGCGACAGCACGGTGGTGGCGCTTGCGGCGGTGGCTGACGGCCACGTTGTCGCTGGGTTGGTGGCGTACGAATTGAGGAAGCTCGAGCAGGCGAGGAGCGAGTTCTACATCTACGACCTCGCTGTGGCCGAGGCCCAGCGTCGGCAGGGCGTTGCGACGGCGCTGATTGATGCTTTGCGGGAGATTGCGGCGGAGCGTGGCGGGTGGGTGATCTTCGTGCAGGCCGATTACGGCGACGACCCGGCCGTGGCGCTCTACACGAAGCTCGGTACGCGTGAAGATGTCATGCACTTCGACATTCAGACATCGCGCGGGCCGCGCGGCGTCTGAACGCTCGGATTGAAGATCTCAGATCGAAGAAGAGGCGTTAACCAATCTTCAATCTGAAATCTTCAATCTGACATCTCTAATGCTGTCTAGAAGTCGTAGCCGATCCACACCGCGAAGCGCGGCTTGCGAAACGCCGAGCTCCCACCCGAACCCGAGAAGACGTAGTTTTCCCAGTCCTTGTTGAGCAACGTGCGCCACGACCAGTCGAAGTGAATGGGGAAGCCCAGCGCGAAGGTCTCCAGGCCGAGACCGTAGGATGCGCGACCGTCCTCGAGACGGAGCCCGCTAATCTGCACGGGTGAGCCGTACACCGGGATGGTGCCGCCCGTCACTGGGTTGACGAGCACGTTACCGGCGGCATCGGTCTGGTTGCCGATGACCGGTGTGACGCTTTCCGCAGCGGACGTCGCGAACTTGAACGGTTGACTGTTGAACCAGCCGCCGCCCACGTTGGCGAAGAACACACCGCGGATGCCGCCGATGACGCCAATCGGTGTCAGCGCCGCTTCAATCAGCGGGAAGCGCAGTTCGGCGTTGGCAAACACGACGTTCTGGCCGACGAAGCTCAGATAGTCGTAGCCACGCATCTCCGAGTTGCCGCCGAAGTAGAGGAAGTCGGGCGACGCGCCGATGCTCTTGAAGCCGCGCAGTCGCAGCGCGAGCACGCCGCTCGTGGCGAGACGCTGGTAGTAACGGATGTCGCCGTCGAAGGTCTGGCGTGAGAGCGAGTTGCCGATCTTCGGCGCCACGTCGTAGGCGAGGCGCATCGTGCGTCCAGCCAGCGGGCCGAACTCGCGGAACACCGTCGTCTCGTTCACGAACGCCGCGCTCAGCGGCACGAGGAAGCCGCTGCGCAGCACGGCCTGACCGAACTGCGCCTGCTGGTATTGATCGGCCAGTTCCTGCAGGCTCGGGTCGTTGTACTTCTCGTCGATCTGCACCAGACCGCCAGACAGTTCGAACCGGCTGTAGCGGTTCACCGGGTAGATGCCGATGGCCGTGCCGCCGCGCACTGTACGCGTCGCGACGGCGAGATCGCGGCTGACGAAGGGCGCCAGCGACGGGTCGTAGAACACCCCTTCGAGCTGACCGTAGAAGAACTGCGTCTGCGAGAAGCCCTGCAGGGCGTACTGGAAGCGCTTGCCCAGGTTCACATACGACAGCGCGAGCGAGCGATACTGCGCGATCGACGCTGCCGAGAAGTTCACCTGCTTGTCGCCAAGCACGTCACCAAAGCTGATCTCGGTACCGCCAAACACGTCGCCGCTGTTGGTGACACCGACGCTGACCGGCGGACGACCCTCGAGGAACATCTTCTCGAACGCCTTCTTGCGGCGCTGGTTCGCGGGAACCAGCGTGTGCTGGAGCGGCGCCTGGAAGTCGATGATCGGGCCGGGGGCGCCGAAGTCCGCGCTAGCCGCCGTCGCAATGGGCTCCTTGCGCTCGAGCGCATGCAGGCCGTACTCACCCTTGTAGTAGCTGACGAACGCGATCTTCGCGCCCGCCGGATCGGGCAGGACCACCGGCGAGAGAATGCCGCCGAGCGTGTCGGTGTACTGCTTCAGTTCGCCGGACTTCAGGTCGAGCGTCCACGCGTTGTAGATGTTGGCGTTCTTCGCCACCTCCGGGTCGAGCGGCTGATTCGGGTTGGTCGCCGTGGACGAGAACAACAGCGTGTTGTCGTCGAAGAACTGCGCCGCCGATTCGTCGTTGGTGCCGAAGGTGAGCTGCGTCTTCTTCTTCGTGTCCAGATCGAGCCGGAACAACTTCTGGTTTCCGCTCACCCGTGCGTTGTAGACGATGAACTTGCCGTCGGGGGAGTAGACCGGACCGTAGTCGAAGAAGTCGTCGGTCGTCAGGTTGGTGATCTGCTGCGTCTCGAGATCGACCGTGTAGATGTCGCCGATGCCGCCGCGCAGGCCGCTGAACGCGATCGTCTTGCCGTCGGGCGAGAAGCCCGGAGACTCCGGCTCGTCGACCGACTTCATCGCAATGCGAACCTCGATGTTTCGCGTCAGCACGTTCTGGACGATGAGCGTGCGTTCCTTCTCGGTGCGAACGAGGTAGGCCAGGCGATCGCCCTTGGGCGACCACGACATCCACGGCATCGTGTTCCAGCGTTCGCCGAGCATCACCAGGTTCGTGAAGCCGTAGTTCTTGTCGAAGCCCGCCGTGAGATTGCGGACGAGCGAGCCGTCCTTCGACGAGAGCAGCACGATGTCGGCTTCACCGTCCTTGCGGTTGATCGTCTGAACGGCGAGCAGATCGCCAGACGGTGACGGCGCGATCGACAGCGCCTCGGCAAAGTGCGTCTTCTCCTGGTTTGGCGCCAGGTCGCGACCGTAGTCCGCCGGCCGCTCCTTGTCGCGGAACGGCTTGAAGCGCTCCTTCAGGTAGCGCTCGAACGCCTGATCGAACTCCTCAGGCTTCATCTTGAGCGCTTCTTCGTAGGCGTCTTCACCGCCGCCAATCACGCTCTTGCGCAGCGCGAACAGGTACTGGCGGATGCCTTCCTTGCCGTACTTCGCCTCGATGAACTCGAAGACCGCGTGACCGAGGTTGTAGATGAGACGCGGATTGCCGCTGTTCCCGTAGCCCTCGAGCTTGGTCATCTTGGGGACGATGTCGGCGACGGCCGCATCGCGCACCATCATCAGATCGAGCGGTGCCCACTGGCCGCGCTCGTAGTCCGACAGTCCTTCGTTCACCCAGAGCGGAACGCTGCGACGAATGAGTCCCTGCGGAATGATGTCGAACTCGAAAATGTGCGTGAGTTCGTGAGCAATGAGGCCGTAAAGACGATCCGGTGGATCATCGATCGGCAGCAGCATCCGGTTGCGATACGGCTCGGCGAACGCACCGACGCCCTCGACCGCGGCACCCGGCGCGACGTTCTCCTGTTCGAACTCGCTGTGCGTCTTGAAGAGAATCAGCGGAATCTTGAAGGAGAGGTCGTGTTTCAGATCGGCGCTGACCTGCTGGTACGCCCCTTCGGCATACCCGGCGACGCGCTCGAGATGCTTCTCGATGTCCGAGTAGTAGTAGATCTCGAAGTGGTCGGTCGTGTAGATGTGCCACTCGAAGTTGTCGTAGTGAATGTTGTTCTTGCCGAAATACGGCACGAACGGGGTCTGGGCCGCCGCCTGAGACACGGCTCCAGCGAGCACCAGGACAATCGACAGCGTGAGGGCAGCCAGCGGGCCTCGGTCGGGCATCCGGCACGAGGGGACACGCATGCGCATATGCAATACCTCGAAGGGGCAGTCAGAAAACTGCGCAGATCTTACTGTGACGTTTCGCGCGCCTGCAAACCACGGTCCGGCAGGCGGGCCGCTCTGGACGCATCTGGTGTCCTCGACGAGCGCCATCCGGCGACACCTGCAGGCGACAGGCGTCCCCTGCCCGCACTACCATTGAGGGAATACCACACGGGGCCACGGGGTTAACACCTCAGACGCGCTCGTGACAGGTCACATGGCACAAGCCAGATCCGCATCACCAGGCGCGTCATCGAACGATCGGGAGTCGTTCGAAGCCGATGCGCTGGAACTTGTCGACAGCCTCTACAGGACGGCTCTGCGTCTGACGCGGGTGCCGGCTGATGCAGATGATCTTGTGCAGGAAACCTATCTGAAAGCGTTCCGTGCGGCGGACCGGTTCGAACCGGGTACCAACCTGCGTGCCTGGCTCTTTACCATCCTGCATAACACCGCCAGGAACCGTGCCCGTGACCGTGCACGAGACCGCGTGACGATCGACAGCGAGGTGGTCGACGAGGCCGCCGAAACTGGCCCGTTCAACAGGGCCGGCACACCTGACAATCCCGAAACACTCCTGCTCAAGCGCACGCTTGCGCCGGAACTGCAGGCCGCTGTAGACGAGCTGCCAGACCAGTTTCGCGAGGCCGTGTGGCTACGAGACGTGGAAGAGTTTTCCTATAGCGAAATTGCCGACATGCTCAACATCCCTGTTGGCACCGTGATGTCCCGCATCTCGCGCGGACGCCGGATGCTGTTCAACCGACTTACGCACCCGAGTTCCGTCAATGCCTGACTGTTCCCGCATCGACGCCCTGGTGACGCCGTTTGTCGACGGCGAGCTGCCTGAATCAGAGACGCAGGCCGTGGCCGGACACCTCTCGGCCTGTCCCGTGTGCCGCGCCAAGGTCGCCGCCGAGCAGTCCATTCGCGCGCTCATGCAGCAACGCCGCCGCGATCTGTGCGGATGCGCGCCGTCCGCACTGAAGTCGCGCTGCGCGCGGCTGGCGTCCTCGTCGCGGTCCGATGCGCAGGGACCGCGTGTGCTGCCCATGCCGGCGCGTGCGCAGCGGCCCCTCTCGACGACCTGGCGCACGCGTCTCATGCCGCTCGGCATCGCTGCCGCGCTCTTCCTCGTCGTCGGCACACTGGTGTATCAGGCTACGGGGTCGTCTTCGCGTGTGCTTGCCGCCGAACTCACCGCCGACCACGAAAAATGCTTCCGCATGAACAAGCTGCTCGGCACGCACGATACGGCTGCCGGAGTCGAGGCCGCGATGTCGCGCGGATTCGGATGGCAGATGCGGATGCCCGACATCTCCTCGCACCGCGACATCAGCGTCGTCGGGTCGAGACCGTGCCTCTACGGAGAGGGCACCACCGCGCACATCATGTTCACGCAGAATGGTGAGCCCGTCTCGCTGTTCATGTTGTCGCGCAGGCCACGAGCCGAAGAAGTGGTGGAAGTGTTCGGACACCAGTGCCGAATCTGGTCCGAAGGCGACCGGACGTTCGTACTCGTGGCCCGCGCGTCCACCGTGCCGCTGGACCAGATGGCGGCGCTGATGCGCACCACTATCAAGTAGATCGAAGAGAGGACGACATGCGATTCCGTTGGGCTATTGCGACCGTGGGTGTCATCGCGCTGGCTGCCCTGACCGTCACGACGCAGATGCCGTGGCTGACACAGAAACAGCCGGCCATGACCGAAGCGCCGATTAGCGGTGCGTCGGACAACACCCAGGCGACGCTCTCGTGTCCGGCGGATGCGAAGGCGGCGAAGCTCGATTTCACGCTGAAGGACGTCGAGGGCAAGGACGTCAATTTCCAGAGCTTCAAGGGCAAGGTCGTCGTCCTCGATTTCTGGGCCACGTGGTGCGGACCCTGCAAGGTGGAGATTCCGCACTTCATCGAGCTGCAGGACAAGTATCGCGACAAGGGCCTGATGATTGTCGGCGTGTCGGTGGATGATCCCGTGGACAAGCTGGCTCCCTACGTCAAGGAGATGGGGATGAATTACCCCGTGCTCCAGGGCCTTGGCCACGACGACGTGCAGGACGCGTTTGGACCGATCCTCGGCATTCCGGTGAGCGTGATGATCTCGCGCGACGGCAAGATCTGCGCGACGCACACGGGCCTCACGACCAAAGAGATCTTCGAGAAGGAAATCCAGGCGCTCCTCTAGGCACTTGGAGCGTTGGTGAATTGGGATTTGGTGAGTTGATTTGAGGACTCGGGCGAGCGGACGAACCTGCGCTCACTTCGCCAACCACCAAGTCACCAAATCACCAAACCTCCCATTCTCTCGAGCCTTCCCCCAGCTCTGCGCCGCTCGCCGACCTCTTCGCTCCCTGCGTGCTATGATGGCGTTCTGATGTTGAAAGGGTTCACACACGCCAAGCTCGCTTGCGGATGCCGCGTCGCATTTCGCGAAGGCGTGGAGGGCAGCCCCGTCACGGTGGTCCTCGACCAGAAGTCGCCGGGTTGCCCGCTGACCCTGCACGTGCGAGATCTGCCGCTGTACGACTACCGCGAGGCGCTGCGCCCGTCGACTCGCCTCGGGCCGCCCGAGGAAGAAGAGTACGAAGAGGAAGGCTGACGCGTCGCCGTTCGGCTGCATCACGCAATTACCACCCGTGCCGTTTCGCCTGAATGCCCGGCCGGCGCTTTCCGGCCTCCCCGTCCCGCTGCGTTCTGCAGCACAGAGTTCTCACCTGCAATGAAGCTCGTTACTCAGGCTGTGTTCTGGATCGTCCAGGCGTCTGCACTGCTCGTGTTCGCCGTGCCGTTCTCCGCCGGATTGATTCTGTTGTGGGCCGTGTCGCACTTCCTGCGTGCCATTGGCCTGACGCTGGCCTTCCACCGCTACTTCGCGCATCGGTCGTTTCAGATGAACCGCGTCGCCAGGTTCGTCTGGGCGTTCATCGGGACAGCCGCGATGCAGAAGGGTCCGCTCTGGTGGGCCGGACACCACGTGAACCATCACCGCTTTGCCGATCGTGAAGGCGATCCGCACAGCCCGATGGTGAGCGGTCTCTACTACGCGCACATCGGCTGGTTTCTCTCGGATGCGAAGAACGACAAGCTGGAACCGAACAACCCGGTGATCCGCGACTTCTCGAAGTTCTGGGAGATTCGATTCCTCAGCACGTACTTCTTCGTGCCGCCGTTGCTGCTCGCCGTGGCGATGTACCTGATTGGCGGATTCACCTGGCTCGTGTGGGGATTCTGCCTGCCGACGGTGACGCTGGCGCACTCAACGTTTGCCATCAACACGGTGAACCATCTGTTCGGCTCGCGGCGGTTCGACACGATCGATGAATCACGCAACAACCCGCTCACGGCCATCTTCGCGGTGGGTGAGGGCTGGCACAACAACCATCACCGTTATCAGCGATCGGCGCGCAACGGCTTCTACTGGTGGGAGTTCGATCCGACCTACTACATGATTCGTCTGATGCAGATGGTCGGTCTGGTCTGGGACGTGCAGACGGTTCCCGAACGCATCTACGCCGAAGCGCGTGCGACGAAAGCACGCCACAAGAAGCACAAGAACGTCAGCGTGACCGAGGACGTCGGTCCGATCGGCCTCGAGCTCGTCGAAGACGCCGGGAACGAGGGAATCTAGGATTGAAGATTGAAGATCTCAGATTGAAGATTTGCGAGTCGCGATTTGCGATTTGCGATTTGAGTTTGGCCTCGTTGGGCCTCTTCTCCAGCAATCCTTCGGTCTGAAATCTTCAATCTGAAATCTTCAATCTGAAACCCCAACATTCCTTCAGGCGTTGGCGAGCGCCTCGAGCGTAACGGCGTCGAGAATCGTGAAGCCGTCCTTCTGACTGCGGACGATCTCGTCCTTGCCCCATCGGCTCATGATGCGGATACACGTCTCGATCGTGGTTCCCGTCATGTCCGCCAACTCCTGCCTCGAGAGCGGCAGCGCCACGAACACACCATCCGCACCGCGCACGCCGTTGCCTTCCGCAAGCTTCAGGAACAGGCGGGCGAAACGCGTCTCGACACGTCCACCCGACAGCTCGGTCAGCCGCTTGGTCAATTCGAGCATCCGCAGCGTCAGCCCCGTCAGCACGCCACGCACCAGCGTCGGATGCTGTTCGAGGAGCGTGAAGAACGCCCCCTTCGGAATGACGATGCAGACGGTGTCTTCCATGGCGATGGCCGACGCCGGAAACGGTCGGCCCTCGTAGACCGCGACAGCCCCGAGCGGTTCGCCAGCGCCGAAGACGTCGAGGATCACTTCCTTTCCGCTCGGCAGCATCTTGGCGACCTTCACCAGGCCAGACGCCACCGAGTAGAAGTGATCCGACGGCTCGGCCTCGGCGAACACGGTGTCACCACGGACGTAGTTCGCCACGCGTGCGACGGCGGCCACGCGCTGCCGATCCTCCGCGGACAGTCGCCTGAACGACGGCGTCTCGCGGAGGATTTGCTCGACAGCGCTCATACCGTGTGCCTCGCGGGTTCGAGGTGTGGTGCACGCTTGGGATCGTCGCGATACGACGAACCTCGCGTGAGTCCGAGGATGAAGAGCACGAGCGCCACGGTGCCACTCGCGAAGACCGTGTCGCCGAGCACGCGCATCCAGCGGAGGCGTGTAATGACGTCTCCTGAGAGGAACTCCGCGCTCCGCGCATACCAGTAGCCGTGTTCGACCGACGCCCAGGTCTGCATCAGACCGACCGGGAGGAGGCTGACCGTCACCATGAGGAACAGTCCCACGTTGATCGACCAGAAGGCGAACCGCACGAGCCCGTCCTTCCAGACGCGGTCTGGCTGCATCGCGCGCAGGCAGAACAGCGTGAGCCCCATGCCGAGCATGCCGTAGACGCCAAACAGGGCGGCGTGGCCGTGCACGGGCGTCGTGTTGAGGCCCTGCATGTAGTAGAGCGCGACAGGCGGATTGATCATGAAGCCGAACAGCCCGGCGCCCACCATGTTCCAGAAGGCTACGGCAACGAAGAAGTAGATGGGCCACTTGTACTGCTGCACCCACGGTGCAGACCGCGAGAGCTGCAGGTTTTCCCACGCTTCGAAGCCGACGAAGAGCAGTGGAACGACTTCGAGCGCGCTGAACACCGAGCCGAGGGCCAACACGAAGGTCGGCGTGCCCGAGAAGTAGAGGTGATGCAGCGTGCCGATGATGCCGCCAGAGAGGAAGATCGTGCCGGCGAGAATCGTGGCTTCGCCGGCGCGTCTCAGGTTCACGAGTCCGAGTTTCGCGAACAGGAACGCGATGACGACGGTGGCGAACACTTCGAAGAAGCCTTCCACCCAGAGATGGACCACCCACCAACGCCAGTACTCTGCGACGGCGAGGTTCGTGTGACGTCCGTACCCGAGCGCGGCACCGTAGAACCCGGCGATCGCCACGGTCGCAATGAGCAGCAGGGTGAGGATGGGACGCTGTTCACCGCCCTTCTTCAACGCCGGCAGGATCCCCCGCGTCATCAATCCGAGCCAGAGCAACAGGCCGATCAGCAGAGCGATCTGCCACGCTCGCCCAAGGTCGATGTATTCGTAGCCGCTGTGTCCGAACCAGAACCACAGCGAGTCGGGCAGCATCTGCTTGATGCTGAGCCACTGGCCCACCATCGAGCCCGCGACGACGACCAGCAGCGCGCCGAACAGGACGTTCACACCGAAGCGTTGCCACCGGGGTTCGAATCCCGCCACAGCTGGCGCGATGTACAGGCCCGCGCCGAGCCATGAGGTTGCAATCCAAAAGAGTCCGAGCTGCACGTGCCACGTCCGGACCACGGAGTAGGGCAGGATGCCGGAGATGGGCAGTCCGTAGAAGCCGTTCCCTTCAACACCGTAGTGCGCCGCGATGACGCCCATGCTCATCTGCACGAGGATGAGTGCCGCGACGACCCAGAAGTACTTGAGGAGTGCGCGCTGCGACGGCGTCGGCGTCGAGCCGAGCAGCGGATCGTTCGCTGGAGGGCTCGCCATTGGTGGCTCTGGCGGGCGCGACGCATGCCACGACGCCATGAAGGCGATGCCGCCGAGCAGCAGGATGATGCTGACGCCTGTCCACACGATGGCTTCGCCCGTCGGACGATTGCCAACCAGATCTTCATGCGGCCAGTTGCTCGTGTAGGTCACGGACGCGCCGGGCCGGTTGGTGGACGCGGCCCACGATGTCCAGAAGAAGAACGCGCCGAGCTGACGTGCGCGAGTCGCGTCGGTCAGTGTGTTCGGCGGGATCGCGTATTCGGAGCGACCGTTTCTGAACAGGTCGGCGTAGTAGTGCAACTCGTCGGCAATGACCTGTGCGCGCGTCGACGAGACCAGCAGATGTCCGGTCGAGGCATCGTAGCTGTTGGCGCGGTACTCGTCGGTAAGTCGCTGCCGCAGTGCCGCCTGCTGCTCGTGCGGGAGCTGGTCATAGACACGACCGCCCTCGGCGGTGCTCCAGCGGTCGAGGGTGCCGACCGCTTCCCGATGGAGCCAGTCGGCTGTCCAGTCGGGCGCGACGTAGCTGCCGTGTCCCCAGATGGAGCCGAGCTCCATGCCACCCATCGACTGCCAGACGTTCTGTCCCGCCTCGATATCAGCACCGGTCAGCACCAGCTGCCCTGACTCTGTTCGAACCTCCGTGGGGATTGGCGGCGCCATCTGGTAAATGCGCGAGCCAGTCCACCCCAACACCGCGAACGAGAGCACGACGACCGCGCTGAAGGCGGTCCACTTCGTTGTCATCACACTGTCCCTCCGCTTGACGAACTCCGGGCGTGGCTCCAGTCTGTAGCGACGGGCGTGGCGGCGGTATGACGGCCGTCATATCACGGCGGGCGGGTTTGCACCACACTGGAGCTGCGGCGGACTCGACATGGCCGCCAGCCGTGGACGCGCACAAGGAGAAGAATCATGACGACGCCATTTGCCAGCCTGCCACTGGGCACGATCGTGGCCGCCGACTTCAGGGCCGCCGCAGTATTCGATCGATTCGGTCTGGACTTCTGCTGCGGAGGAAAACGCACGCTGACGGAGGCGTGCGCGCTACGGGCGATTGCCGCGGATGACGTGGATGCCGCACTCAGGGCGCTCGGCGCGGGCTCCGCGAGCGATATGCCCAACGACTCCTGGCCGGCGGACGAACTTACACGATACATCGAACGCCGGCATCACACGTTCGTGCGTGAGCAGATCTTCGTGATCACGGCTCGTCTCGACAAGCTCGTGAAGAAGCACGGCGAGGCGCACCCCGAGCTGGCGTCGGCCGCCACACACTTCGCCGACCTGTCAGCTGAACTGCAGATGCACTTGAAGAAAGAGGAAGAGATTCTCTTTCCCTACGTTCGGGCCATGGCGTCAGCGATTGAGCGCGGTGCGGCTCCGCCACCGAACATGTTCGGCACCGTGAAGAATCCGATTCGCATGATGGAGTCCGAGCATCAGAGTGCGGGGAACGAACTCGAACAACTGCGGTCGATCACCCGCCACTTCACCGTGCCACCAGACGGGTGCACGACGTATCGCGCGTGCTACGAGGAACTCGACGCCTTCGACCGCGACCTTCGGATGCACATTCATCTCGAGAACAACATCCTGTTCCCGAAGGCAGTGAAGCTCGAGGCGTCGCTGCAGATGCCGCAACTCAGGGAAATCTGAGAATCGTGAAACTTCAGATTGAAGATTGGAGATTTCAGATTTGAAGATTTCAGATTGATTCAGATTTCCCCGGGTTATGAGGTTACGAGCCGACCTTCAGCACCAGCAGTTCGCCGGGATGTCCGGCGCCGCCGATGGCGACCACGAGATACTGCGTGCCGTTGACCATGTAGGTCATCGGGCTGCCGCTCTGTGGCGCGGGCATGTAGACCGCGCCCACTTCAGCGCCAGTCGACTTGTCGAACGCGCGGAGCATCGCGCCGCGTTGTCCGTTCGGTGTCGGGCCGAAGTTGCTCTCGCCGGCAATCACCAGCGTCTTGGTCACCAGCGTGCCGCCGTTGTTGCCCGGCCGTCCGAGTGGCGGCAGATTCAGGCCCTTGAGGGCCGGGTTGTTCTTGATGGCGTCAGGTGTCGCGCCGAAGGGTGTGCGCCACTTGATGTCGCCCTTGTCGAGATCGATGGCGGTGATGCGGCTGTATGGCGGCTTCACGATCGGAAGCCCCTGCACAGTGAGCGTGGCACTGCCGCTGGCCTCGACAGCTGGCGCATCGGCCGCCGCCGCGCCTCGATTGGCGGCGCCACCAGCGCTCGACCCTGACCCGCCGCTCGTGCGCGCCCCCGAGAGCACCGTGCCCTGAAAGTACGGCATCTCTGAACGTCCAGGCGGAGGCGGCACCAGGCCAAGTGTGGCGATGGATGTCTGCGACGCGACGAAGACGGTGTGCGTCTCCGGGTCGTAGGAACCACCAGGCCAGTTGGATGCGGCCGCCTGTGCACCCATCGTCAGCGTAGCGATGGGACCTTCAGCGCGACTGACCGACGGCGGCGTGAACATCGGACCCAGTCGGTACTTCGACACCAGCTGCGTCGCCTGTGCGCGCAGCTCCGGCGTGAAGTCGATCAGATCGTCGATGGAGAGTCCCTGGCCGTCGTAGGCCGGCGGCTTGGTCGGGAATGGCTGCGTCGGTGAGTACCACTCTCCAGGCGTATCGCCCTTGGGAACCGGTCGCTCCTCGAAGGGCCAGATCGGCTCGCCCGTTTCGCGATTCAGCACGTAGAGGAACGCCTGCTTCGTGGGCTGGGCCAGCGCCTTGACCGTCCGGCCATTCACCGTGATGTCGGTCAGGATGGCTGCGCATGGAATGTCCATGTCCCACATGCCGTGGTGCACCAGCTGGTAGTGCCACTTGCGCACGCCAGTCTTCACATCCACCGCGACGATGCTCTCGGCGAAGAGATTGGCGCCCGGACGTTCGCCACCGTAGTAGTCGTGTGTCGGCAACTCGATGGGCAGATACGCCAGGCCAAGCTGCGGGTCGGCGGAGATCTGGCCCCACGCACCCGTGTTGCCCGTGTACGACCACGAGTCTTTCTCCCACGTGTCGTTGCCGAACTCGCCGGCCCGCGGAATCGTGTGGAAGATCCACAGGCGTTTGCCGGTGCGCACGTCGAAGCCGCGCACGTAACCCTTCACGTTTTCGCGACTGCGCGGGTTGGCGCCGGTGTCGAACGCAGCACCGACAATGACCACATCGTTGACGATGGTGGGTGTGGCGTGCAGACCGACGCGAGCCTTCTCGAGGTCGATCGGCTGATCGAAGTTCTCTTTCAGATCGACCACGCCGTCCTTGCCGAAGCCCGGCACCGGTGCGCCGGTCATCGCATCGAGCGCCACCATGCGGTAGCCAGGTGTGACGTAGATGATGCGCTTCTCACGGCCATCGGTCCAATACGACAGCCCGCGACCCGACAGCTGCCGTGGCGCGTTCTGCCCGCGTGCGCCTTCCTGCTCGCTGTGCATCCAGACCATCTCACCACTGACAGCATCGAGCGCCACGACGGCGCGCCTGGTGCCGGCCGTGGAGTACAGGAGACCGTTGACCATCAGCGGCGTCGATTCGAATTGGTATTCCGGGCGGGGGCCGAAGAGGTCGCTCTTGAAACGCCACGCCACTTCGAGCTTGCCGAAGTTGCCGGCGGTAATCTGCGCGAGTGGGGAGTAGCGCGTGTGTCCGAGGTCGCCACCGTAGGCTGGCCATTCGCCGCCGGCAGGCGCACCTGACTGCGCAAAGACGCCCGCTCCGAGCAGCAGGGCTCCTCCCAGTAGTCCCAGTCCGCGTCGCATCATCGTCACCTCGTGGAAGCCAATTGGCGGCACAGTGTATTGCAGAACGCTGCTCGCGCGACGCCGACTTCACGCACTTCCTGGCGGATCGCGTACATCACGGATGCGATCACACGTGATGCGTGCGTGCGCCTAACTGATAACAGGGAGATTGGCGGCGTTGACTCGTCGAGTGAGCGCTGTGCCGAGCACAGGCCCGCAGCGCGCGCGTGTCGCGAGAGTGGTTAGATCCGCACGTCGGCGACGAGTGGCAGATGGTCGGATGCAACGAGTGACAAGCGGTTGCGATGGATCTGCACGTGGACGATATCGAGGTTGCCGTCGTAGTAGATGTGGTCGAGGTGCAGGATCGGAAACAGTCCGGGGTAGTGTCTTCGACGTCGCATGAACTGCTGCAGGTCCACACTCTTCAGTTTCGATGACAGCATCGTCGTCGTGAGGCCGCGCATCCACTCGTTGAAGTCGCCGAGCACGATCTTCGGTCCGTTCACCTGACGATTGGTGACGATGGTCGCCAGACGTCGCGCCTGATGGCGACGTTCGAGAATGGCGGTGCCGAGATGGACGTTGTAGACGTGCAGCGTGCGGCCGTTGACGTCGACATCAACGCGCTGCATACAGCGCTCTTCGCAGCTCTTCCACGTGAGGTCGTGCTGCGAGTGATGCGTGATGGGGAAGCGGCTGAGGACGACGTTGCCGAACTGGTGTCCGCGCAGTTGGCGCGTCGGCGCCATCACCCAGCCCATGCCGAGTGCCGCGCCGATCTCCTCGATGTGGCTGCTGCCTGCTGGTCCGGCACCGATGACTTCCTGCAGTGCCACGACGTCCGCATCGATGCTATGCAGGACTTCGGCGACCCGCGCGGGCCGCGTCCGCCGGTCCATGCCGCGCGACCTGTGGATGTTGTAGGTCACGATGCGCAGCGTCGTCCTGGGGGCGTGAGTCACTGCGCTATGATAGTCCGCGTTGCACGGCGTTCCGTGCGCACTGGCTGGAGAGAAAGGGTTGACACATGGCGCGACTGAAATCTGAACTCGAAGTCTCCTGCCCGTGCTGTCAGTCCGTGCTCGTCATCGATCTCAACCTTGGGCGTGTGATCTCACACCACGAGCCCGAGCGTGGCAACAAGCCCGAGTTGAGCGACGCGCAGCGCATTCTCGCGGAAGAAGCGCGGCGTCGTGAATCGATCTTCGAGCAATCGGTGAACGCCGAGAAGAACCGCGGCGACGCGCTGGCCCGCCGTTTCGAAGAGGCGCTGCGTCAGGCGCACACAGAGCCGGTCACCAAGCCGACGCGCGATTTCGATCTCGACTGAAGCCCCTGCACCGCGCCAACGCCTGGCGTCGGCGCGCCCTCTTCACGACTTTCGCGAGCGTTCCCAGGTGTCGTCCACCGGCAGCGGCATCCACGCCGAGCGCCCGGTGTAGTAGCGCACCGGCTTGCGGTCGTCGTGTTTCGCGCGGAACTTCACGTATTGGGCGTGAAGCCGCCGGTACCGCGCATCGCTCATCGTCAGCGGTTCGTGCTTGAAGTCGATGAGCATCTGCTCGACCTTCCACACGTTGTTCGTCGACAATCGCCAGTCATACAGCCCGAGCTCGTCGTCCAGGTTCACGAGGGCAAATGCCGTCACGCGTCCGGTGAAGTCGACGTACGGATCCATGTAGCTCGCGGCAAGCGCTTTCGGCGACGCGAATACGGGGCGACGCCCGTGCAAACCGGGGTCGCGAGAGCGAGCGACCGAACCCCAGCGTCCGTGCTCCTGGTAGGCGAAGATGACGTGATCGAGCTTGTCGACCGACTCGAAGCTGATGACGCGAGGCGCGTAGCCGTTCAGGTCGAGCACGGTGGCGGCGAAGAGCGCGGCTTCGAGGCAGTGCGCCGAATGATGGCGCACCACACCGCGAAAGGTGCGCAGTGTCTCGCCACCCTTCTCGTAGTTGTAGGGCAGACGATTCAGATAGGTCTGCACCTGCGAGGGTGTCTTCAGGCGTGCGACAAGCTGTCGCTCGCGCGGCGTGAGCGTGACGGGACGGAATCGCACGGCGGTTAATCGATGCCGACCATGACGCGCAGATCGGCCATCACCTGCTCTGGCGTCCACTCGTTGCCGTTGTAGACCTGCACGAGGTTCCCCTGGCGGTCGAGGATCGCGGTGCGCAGGTTGTGCGTGATGTCTCGCGGATCGTTCATGGCGCGTGAGATGGACACGCCGAAGCCGGATGCCCATTTGTCGATCTCGTCCCGGTCGCCGGTGACGAAGGTCCACAGACGTGGATCGGCGCCGAGTTCCGTGGCGTGCTTCTTCAACACAGCCGGCGTGTCGATCTGCGGGTCGAAGCTGACGCTGAGCAGATGCGCCTTCAACAGGTTGTTCTGCTCCTTGAGCTTCTGCTGGAGCTTCGCGAAGTTCTTGTCCATGAGCGGGCAGAACTGCGGCAGCGGGCAGCTGGTGTAGATGAAGGTCACCACCACGGCATCGCCACGCCACGCGTCCAGTGACACGGACTTGCCGTCCTGGTCGACGAACGTCTGGTTCGGGACCGGCGCCCCGTTCTTGATCAACTCGAAGCCGGACGCCGCAGCACCTGCGGCTGGCGCCGCACCTTCCAGTGGGGCGTTGCCAACCTTCTTGACCTTCGTCAGATAGGCACGCGTCGGTTCGACGATGAGGGTGGCCGTGATGAGGTCGCCCGCGCCGATGTCCTGGTACTCATTCGGGTCCAGGACGTCGTAGGGCATCGTCATGGCCGACATGAATCCGGGAATCTCTTCGTGCCGGATGATGGCCTCCTTCCGGTTGTCCTGCACCTTCAGCACCTGACCCTGCAGTGTGTACTGCCGTTGGTCGGACGACGGGCGGGACGGGCGGCTGCATGCGGACGCGGCGAGCGCGAGCACCAGGAGGAATGCCGTACGAATACGCATTCGCCTAGTTTACAGTTGGTTCGCATGATCTGGGTTGGCACCTCCGGCTACAACTACCCCGAGTGGAAGGGCCGCTTCTATCCCGCCGATCTGGCGGCTGCCAAGATGCTGCCGTATTACGCGGCGCGCTTTCCAACCGTGGAGATCAACTACACGTTCTATCGCATGCCGAACGAGAAGCTGGTGGGCGGGTGGGCGTCGCAGACGCCTGACCCCTATCGCCTCACGTTGAAGGCGCCGCGGCGAATCACGCACGACAGTCGGCTCAAGAACACCGGCGAACTGGTCCAGAGTTTCTGCCGGGTCGCATCGTCACTCGGCCCGAAGCTCGGCGCGCTGCTGTTCCAGCTGCCGCCAAACATGAAGAAGGACCTCGCGGTCTTCGACGCGTTCCTCGCAGAACTGCCGCCGCGCGTGTGCGGCGCGTTCGAGTTCAGGCACGCGTCCTGGTTCGACGACGAGGTGTTTGCGCGACTGCGGGAGCGGAACCTGGCGTTGTGCGTGTCCGACAGTGAGAAGCTCTCCGCTCCGGTCACCGTCACCGCAGACTACGCGTACTTCCGCCTGCGCGACGAAGGCTACACCGCCGATGACATCGCGACCTGGGCCGAGACGATTCGAGAAAAGACCGCCGCCTGCAAGGACGTCTTCGTCTACTTCAAGCACGAGGACGAAGGGAAGGGACCCGAGTTCGCGCAGTTGTTGATGCAGCGCCTCGGCATCAGCTGACACCCGACAGATCGAGGCGGTGACGCACCGCCTCGTGTCGCGTGTTGCGTGTGGTGTTGCCGTCTAGCGGCCGCCGGCGATCTGGTAGTTGCCGCGCACAACCATCGCGTAGGCGCTGTTGATGGCGGTGAGCGTGAGCACCGCGGCCAGGCGATTGCGCTTGGCGATTTCGCGCGTCAGCAGAATGGTCGAGGCCGCAACTGCGCCCTTCGTCGCTGCGAACACGTAGGGATTGGCGGTGAGGTGCTTCATCACCGGATTGGCCTCGACGCCGCCGGCGCGAAACGCCCGCTGCGAGGAGTGATAGTCGAGACCCTGCAGCAGAGCCGTCGCAACGAACATCGAGTTGAGGACGCCGACGGGAATCTGCTGATTGCCTGCGAGCCAGATGTTCCGCTCGGGTGCCGCAGCTTGCACGTCGCCAAAGGTCGGCAGCGTGATTGAGTGGGGGTGTTCGGTCTGAGTGCTGACGTTCAAGCTCTGTGCTGATGCTTTCGCGCCCACGCCCGCGAGACATACTATCGCCGCCGCGACGACCATCCTTCGTACCATCTACCCACGACCTTCCGTTCACGTCGGTCGCGAGTGCGAACCTCTCCTGGCGCGCTGGGGGACTCTCGACCGCTAACGGCTCAAGGGCAATGGACGTGCCCGCGACGCGCGATGGCGAGAGTGTGAAGTGGCGTAGGACAGTGGTCGAATATCGCGCGCGTTCGAGCTGACCACCTCGCACGTCGGTTCAGTATTGAACGTGCGCTGACGGTTCTGTGATCCGCCGATGTGCGACGTTGGACGTGTCGGATTTCCGACCCGTGCCGAAGGGTATAGGGCCGAATGAGGGCGCGCGACAACTGCGCGGAGGCTCACGCCGCGGTGGTTGTCGCGAAGGGGCGACGAGGTGTGGTGTCGTGGCCGCTCTGGTCAGCGTTATCGCGCGAGTTCGACGACGTTGGGTTGGCTGGACGGAACGTCGTGCGCACGAAACGCGCGACTGACGAAGTTCACAATCTGGGTTTCCGCCCAGTAGCCATCGTCGGCTGGTGTCGCTGGCGCGATGAAGCCGCAGTGGCCGCCGAACTCGGTCACGTGCACGTTGATGTGCGGGTTGGCGGCAAGAATCGGGCTGTGGAACGGAGTCGGCGGCACGAACGGATCGTCGGCCGCTGTGATGATCAAGGCCGGCACCTGGATGCGATCCGCGATGCGCATGGCACTGCACCGGTAGTAGTAGTCCTCGGCGTTCTCGAAACCGAAGTGCGGCGCCGTATACACATCGTCGAACTGGCGAACGGTGCGGATGGCGTCCAGGCGCGACAGGTCGAACAGACCCGGCCAATGCTGTTCCTTGCGGCGCATGCGCTTCTTGAGTTCGCGTACGAAGTTCCACTCGTAGAGCACGTTCTGGCGACGTTCGAGGGCGCGCGTGCAGTCGCCGATCTCGATGATGGGCGAGACGGCGACGACGCCAAGCAGGGCCGGCGGCGGTGCGTCGGCATATTCAGCAGCGAGCTTGACCGCGAGGTTGCCGCCGAGGGAGTAGCCCGACACCGCGATGGCGCGCAAGCCGTCGACGCGCGACAACTCGTCGATGACGTGCCGTGCGTCCTCCGTCAGTCCGGAGTGGAACAGGCCGGCCGACAGATGCTCTGTGTTGCCGCAATTGCGCTGGTTCAGCAGCACGACGTTCATCCCGCGCGCATAGGCCTTCGCGGCGATCCCGAGCATGTAGTGCGAGCGGCTCGATCCGTTCAGGCCGTGCAGCGCCAGAATGGTCGGCGCGTCTGTGGGTGACGGCTGCCAGTAGCAGTGGGCGAGAACCCGCGAGCGAGGCGCCGTGTCGAAGTAGCGGTCCGTTGGTGTGGGCAGGGCAGGAAAGGTGCGGGGGCTGCCCCAGCCGAACAACGTCATCCGGTGTCCGCCCTTGAGCAGCGGGCGCGGAACAAACGGGTCCATCCGCCGATCATACCCGCTATCATTACGCCCATGCCGAAGCGGCCGTTCTACACCAACCTGTATGTGCAGGTGCTTGTCGCGATTGCCATTGGCGTCGTGCTTGGCGTCGTGTCACCGGACAAGGCTGCGGCCATGAAGCCGCTCGGTGACGGCTTCATCAAGCTCGTGAAGATGCTGATCGCACCCATCGTGTTCACCACGGTGGTGGTCGGAATCGCACACATGGGTGAGATGCGCGACGTCGGGCGCATCGGGCTTCGCGCACTGATCTACTTCGAGGTGGTATCGACCGTCGCGCTGGTCATCGGGCTGGTTGTCGTGACGGTGCTGCAGCCGGGTGCCGGCGTCGGCTTCAACCCGGCAACGGCTGATGTCAGTGCCGTGGCGTCCTACACCTCGGCGTCGCAGCACCTGAGCACGGTCGACTTCATTCTCAACGTCATCCCGGACACCATCGTTGGTGGCTTCGCGCGCGGTGAAGTCCTCCAGGTGTTGCTGTTCTCGGTGCTGTTCGGCCTGGCGCTCCTTCGCCTCGGACCTCGTGTTCATCGTCTCGTCGAGATCATCGAGATGACGTCGGCGGCCCTGTTCGATGTCGTGTCGATCATCATGCGCCTGGCGCCCGTCGGTGCCTTCGGCGCTATGGCGTTCACCGTCGGCAAGTACGGGCTCGGCTCGCTGGTGGCGCTCGGCAAGCTGATGGCCGGCGTCTACATCACCTGCGCGCTGTTCGTTTTCGTCGTGCTCGGTGCCATCGCGCGGGCAACCGGCTTCAGCCTGATCAAGTTCCTGCGCTATATCGCCGAGGAGATTCTCATCGTGCTCGGCACCTCCTCGTCGGAATCGGCCCTGCCGCGCATCATGGCCAAGCTCGAACATCTTGGCTGCTCCAAGCCGGTGGTCGGTCTCGTGGTGCCGACAGGCTACTCCTTCAATCTCGACGGCACATCCATCTACATGACGATGGCCGCGATCTTCGTGGCGCAGGCGAGCGGTGTGCACCTCTCAATTGGTCAGGAACTGGGTATCCTGGGCGTGCTGCTGCTGACGTCGAAAGGCGCGGCCGCCGTCACGGGAAGCGGCTTCGTGACGCTCGCGGCAACACTCGCGGCATTCCCGACCATACCCGTCGCGGGTCTCACGCTGCTGCTTGGTGTCGACCGCTTCATGTCCGAAGCGCGCGCCATCACGAACCTCATTGGCAATGCCGTAGCCACCATGGTGATCGCGCGATGGGACGGTGCGCTCGATCTCGAGCGCGCTCGTGCCATTCTCGATGGACGCACGCCCGACTCGCGTGCCGACTCGGCGACGGTGGTTGCACCAAGCGGCGTCGCGGCTGTTGCCGACTAGGACGCCTCCTTTCGACGGCTGGTTCACTCGGCGCGTCTACCGCAATCGCTCCTGGCTCACCTGACTTGATATCGGACCTCTGTTTCACTCCGGCGCGGCGGCTGGCTCACCTCATTCGTTCGAAGCAGGTGTCAGCGCACGAGGTCATGCGGGCGTATCTCGAGCAGATCGGCCGCTTCAACCCGATACTCAACGCTGTTGTGGCGAAGCTTCCCGACGAGGCGTGCCTGTCGCTGGCGGACGCAGCCGACGCGAGTCTGTCGAGTGGCGAGCACGTCGGAGCGCTCCACGGACTGCCCATCGCATTCAAAGACGCCGAACCCGCAGTCGGCTTTCCCTGGACCCGCGGCTCGCTCATCTTCAAGGACGACCGTCCATCGAGTGATTCGGTGCTTGTCGAGCGCATCAGGAATGCCGGCGCCATTCCCATTGGCAAGACCAACATCTCGGAGTTCACCATGGGTTCGCACACCTACAACCGGGTGTACGGCACGACGGTGAATCCCTACGATCCGACCAGGACTGCAGGCGGCTCCAGCGGCGGTGCCGCCGCGGCGGTCGCGTCCGGCATGTTGCCTATCGCGGACGGCAGTGACCTCGGTGGTTCCCTGCGCAACCCGGCGAACTTCAACAACCTGGTGGCGCTCCGGCCAACGGTTGGACTGGTGCCGAACGCGCCGACCCCATTCCCGCTGATCGAGTTCCAGGCCAAGGGAGCGGTCGCACGGACAGTCGACGACGTCGCCTTCTTCATGGGCATCGTCTCGGGCGAGGATGCACGCGATCCGCGTACGTGGGCGTCGGATCCATTACAGTTCGCCGGGACGCTCGAACGTGACTTCCGAGGCACACGTATCGCCTGGTGTCCGGATCTTGGAGGGCTGCCGCTCGATCCTCGCGTGAGGAGCGCGCTCGGGCCATGCCGGCCAGTATTCGAGCGGCTCGGATGTCAGGTCGAGGATGCCGCGCCTGACCTTCGCATGGCCGACGATGTGTTCCTGACGCTGCGCGCCTGGATGTCGGCAGCCACGCTCGGCCCGCTGCTCGACGCGCATCGTCCGCTGATGAAGCCTGAAGCCATTTGGCAGATCGAGCTTGGACGTTCGCTCACCAGTGCGCAGGTGGCTCGCGCACTGCAGGCGCATGCGCAGTTGCTCGAACAGATGCGGCGCTTCCATGAGTCGTTCGACTTCTTCGTGTGTGCCGTGAACCAGACGGTTCCGTTCGACGCCACACTCGACTGGCCGCACGACATCGCAGGCGTCCCGATGGATCACTACATCGCGTGGATGAAGTCGACCTACTGGGTCAGCGCCATCCTCGCGCCGGCGCTGTCGGTGCCAGCTGGCTTCACCGCCGACGGGCTGCCGGTGGGTATTCAGTTGGTTGGCCGTCCGCGGGCTGACTGGTCGGTGCTGCAGCTTGGCCACGCCTTCGAAGCCGCGACTCGCGTCGGACTGCGGCGTCCGCCGCTCGTCACCTCCCTCTGATTCACGTCTGCGACCTGTACCGTCCCGTCTTGGGCGCGGTCACTTTACGCTCGTGGCTGCCGGCTCGAGCGTGTGGGCCTTCGGTGTCCAGAAGTACGAGGCCACCATGCTTCCGAGGAGCAGGGCTCCAACCACACCAAGTGACCACGAGATGGGGAACTTGCCGTCGAACATCCCGTTCAGCCAGACCATCTTGAGGCCGACGAAGATCAGGATCAGCGCCAGTCCGTACTTGAGCAGGTGGAACCGTTCGACGGCGCCAGCCAGCAGGAAGTACATCGACCGCAGGCCGAGAATGGCGAACACATTGGAGGTGAACACCACCAGCGGCTCGCGCGAAATCGCGAAGATGGCGGGCACCGAGTCCACGGCAAAAACTATGTCGCTCATCTCGAGGAACACGAGTGCGACGAGCAGCGGCGTGGCGTGCCACACGTTGTTGTGACGGATGAGGAAGCGTGGGCCGTGCAGCGTCGGCGTCACCGGCATGAGTCGGCGCAGGGCTCGGACGACAAGGTTCTTGTCAGGGTCCACCTTTTTGTCCGGGGCCCAGAGCATGTGCACGCCGGTGAAGAGCAGGAACGCACCGAACAGCAGCACGACGGCGTGGTACTGCATGAGCGCCGAGCCAATCGCGACGAAGATCGCGCGGAACACCAGTGCGCCGAGGATGCCGTAGAAGAGCACGCGGTGTTGCATCACGGCGGGAATCGAGAAGTAGGCAAAGACCAGGACGAACACGAAGATGTTGTCTACCGCGAGTGCCTTCTCGACGACGTAGCCGGCGAGAAACTCGAGGCCCAGCTGCCGCCCGGCATCCCCTCCGAACAGGTGCACCGCGTACAGGTAGAAGCCGTAGTTGAAGGCCATCGCCAGGCAGATCCACACCGCGGACCACGTCAGTGACTCGCGCACCGACACTTCGTGAGCCTTCCGGTGAAAGACGCCGAGGTCTACCGCCAGCAGGAGCAGCACGAAGGCGGTGAACGCTGCGTAGAACCACCAGTAGTCCACAAACGGAAAGAACATGCCCGAACCTCGCCTCAACAGTCGCGCGGCGGGCTCCAGCTGGTTGCCCGAACCACACCGCGCGGTGACCATGTGACGATAGGGTCCGCTGGATAAATAGACAAATAGATAGTTAGGCGAGAATCGATTGTATAAATCTATGAATCGCAGATCGCGAATCGCGAATGGCACATCACGAATCGCAGAGCGCAAGTCGCAGATCGCGACCGAGCGCGGGTCGCGGTCGAACTCAGGCGCGCGTGTGAATCAGAGCGGTTGCTGCTGTGTCAGGCAGTGAATGGCGCCGAGACCCCAGATGAGCGCGCGGCAATCCACGCCAACCACCGTGCGGTCTGGAACGACGCGCCGAAGGATACGCAGGGCCTCGCCGTCGCGCTGGCGGTCGCCGAAGGTTGGAACGAGCAGGGCGTCGTTGACGAAGTAGAAGTTCACATACGTCGCGGGTAGACGCATGCCTTCGTGGATGACCGGACGAGGCATGGGCAGTTCGACGATCGTGAACGGACGCCCGGCCTGATCGCGCACGCGATTGAGTCGAGCGCGGTTCTCGGTCAGGACCTTGAAGTTGTCGTCCGTCGGGTCTGACTCCACGGCGGTGACGATCGTCCGCTCGTCGACAAAGCGGGCGAGGTCGTCGACATGCCCGTCGGTGTCATCGCCGGCAATGCCCTCGCCGAGCCACACGACATGCTGCTGTCCGTAGTAGGCCTTCAGGTACAGCTCGACGTCAGCTTTCTTCAACCCGGGATTACGGTTGCGATTCAGCAGACATGACGTGGTCGTGAGGACGGTGCCGGCGCCGTTGAAGTCAACCGCTCCGCCTTCCATCACGACGTCGGCGTGAAAGACAGGCAGACCGAGGTTGGCCGCCACACGCGTCGGCACGGCATCGTCGGCGTCCCAGGGCGGATACTTGCCGCCCCAGGCGTTGAATCCCCAGTCGACGATGGCATTTTCGATGCGTCCGCGGCGAACGCGCTGCACGAATGCCGGGCCGTGATCGCGTGTCCAGTTCTCGTTGGTCCGGATCTCGTGAAGCACGACGCGCCGGAGCGACACGCCGCCGCGGCGCAGCGTCTCGCGGACGATGCGTGCGTAGTTGGCGTTGGGAATATTGAGGTGCACCGGCTCGAACTGCGTGATGGTCCTGATGACGCGGACCACGTCGAGAATCGACCGGTGATAGAACCCCGGAAACGAAATGCCTTCGGGACGCGGCCAGCTAATCCACGTGGCGGCGTGCTGCGACCACTCGGCGGGAAAGCTGAAACCGTGTTCGGCGGGCGTGCCGCGAAGCACGCGAGGCGAGCGAGTCTGCTGAGAGGCCATCAGTCGTGGAAGCGCTGGACGAGGCCGCCGTACGCGTCAACGCGACGATCGCGCAGGAACGGCCAGTGCGTGCGCGCGGCTTCGACGAGATCGAGATTGCAGTCGGCCACCAGCACCTCGGGACGCGCAACGCTGCCGCGAGTGACCACCTGGCCGTTTGGTGAGGCGATGAACGACTGCCCCCAGAACTGGATGCCGTCCTTGTTGACCGGTTTGCCGTTCGGACCGAGCACGAGTTCGTGGCCAATGCGGTTCGGTGCGCAGACGTAGCAACCGTTGGCGACCGCATGGCTTCGCTGAATCAATTCCCACGACTCGTGTTGCGCCTTGCCGAACTGCTTCTTCTCCGACGGGTGCCAGCCAATGGCGGTGGGATAGAAGAGAATTTCGGCACCCTGGAGCGCCGTGAGTCGCGCTGCTTCGGGATACCACTGGTCCCAGCACACCAGCACACCAATGTTGGCGTAGCGCGTCTTCCACGCTCGGAAGCCGGTGTCGCCCGGTGTGAAGTAGAACTTCTCGTAGTACAGCGGGTCGTCTGGAATGTGCATCTTGCGGTAGATGCCCATCAGGCTGCCGTCGGCGTCGATGATGACCGCAGTGTTGTGGTACAGGCCCGCCGCCCGCCGCTCGAACAGCGAGCCAATCACCACGACCTGGTGCCGCTTCGCAAATGCGCAGAGCGCATCGGTTGAGGGGCCCGGAATGGTTTCCGCCAGCCCGAAGTTCGCGTGGTCCTCGCTCTGGCAGAAGTACTGGCTGCGGAACAGCTCCTGCGTGCAGACGATGTGCGCACCGGCTTCCACCGCCCGCTGCAGCGCACGAAGCTGACGTGCGAGATTGGCAGCGGGATCAGCCGAGCACGCCATCTGCGTGATGCCGACGCGGACGCTGCGTGCGTCCGCTGAGCGAGATGCGGTTCGGCGCCGTGAAGTCGAAGAAGAATGAGCGGCCATGAGTCTCTTCGCCATCCTAGCATGTGCGTTTCAGACAGGAGGAACGCACGACGGCACCGCAGACCGTCGCGCTTCGCGCTGCCCACTGGCCCGTAGCGCACCGAACATCTTCTCTCCGTGGCAAGAGCGCCCACGCAAGCGGTGGGGTGCTTGACGCACTCGTGGCCTGCGCGCAAGACTCGCTCGTTCGAAGGAGACCAGAGTCGTGAGACAGATGCAGCGAATGACGCACGGAGTGATGGCGATGGCAGCGGCGCTCGCCTGCGGTGCCTGCCAGGGGAACGGGCGCACGTCGGTGACATCGACGCAAGCGGCGCCGCCGCCAGCCAGCGCGCCGGCCCCTGGAGCCGCGCCCAAGCTTGATCGGGGAGAAGTTGCGGATACGGTCCACACGCTGATCAGAGAACAGCTGGACGCGTTCAATGCGCACGACCTCGAGAAGGTTCTGCGGTATGACGCGCCCGACATGGTCTTCATGTTCCACGGTGCGCCGAACGTCGTCGGGGCAGAGGAAGACAGGAAGATGACCAGCCAGCTCATGGCAGACCCGGCTGCGCATCTGGACGTGAAGAACGATACCGTCGACGTGGCCGAAGCCGGAGACCTGGCGATCTATCGCGCGACGTACGCCTTCACGTCAACCGACCCAAGACGAAG
>Ga0209023_10000568_pt1 | contig 55480 bp, 52 predicted proteins | sample LakOneMetagenome_FD_187468 | JGI IMG/M metagenome (GOLD analysis project Ga0209023, IMG submission 187468) | Freshwater and sediment microbial communities from Lake Erie, Canada (SPAdes) (version 2) | ecosystem: Environmental > Aquatic > Freshwater > Lentic | place: Lake Erie, Canada... | reverse complement strand
ACTTTTAATCAATAAAACAACCAGTTCTTTCTACAATCTTTAGGCAAAAAAAATGAAAATCAAAACATCTGGTTTTGAGGGGTCAGTTTGCGCTGGCGCAAGGGGGTCAGTTTAGCCGGTATTTACAATCAAGCAATTAATAATGCCTATGATGCCAATGGCAACATTTTAAAGTTGTTGCAATGGGGATGGAAACTAACAGGTAGTGAACAAATAGATGGCCTGACATATAATTATCAAACCAGCAGTAATAAATTATTGAAAGTTACAGATTCTTTTAGTGACCCGGTGACAAAACTAGGAGATTTTAAAGATGGTAGTAATGGCAGCAGCGATGACTATAGTTACGATGCTAATGGCAATCTAATTGCAGATCAAAACAAAAAAATACTAAACATTCAATATAATCACCTGAACCTTCCCCAGTTAATATCGATTGAGCCACCTGCTAACTGGCAAAATGGGCTAAGAACTATTACTTATACTTACGATGCGAATGGTAATAAACTTCAAAAAAAGGTAAATGAAGTAATGGGTACTAATTCGAACAGGACAATAACGCATACGTATATAAATGGATTTATCTACGAAACTAAAGTTACTAATCAAGGGGGAAGCCCTGAAGCAGATGACCACTCCGATTTGTTGCAATTCATCCCTCATGAAGAGGGTTGGATAAGATTTAAACCGGCAGTAGGTAATATTGCAGCTAGCTTTCAATATGACTATATGCTTAAAGATCATTTAGGCAATGTACGAATGGTATTAACGGAAGAACAACAACAAGACAGGTACCCTGCAGCTTCTTTGGAAGATGATACTTATCAAGGAGGCATAGCAGTAAATATAGAAGGCCAGTATTATAATATTGTGAGTACAAAAATAGTGCCTGCAACAAGCGTAACAGGTTTACCGACTTATCAAAACAATAATGGTGTAACAAATAACAATCCTTACAGTAATACAAGTGCCGATAGCAAAAAGCTTTATAAACTTGATGCTTCAAATAATAATCTGCAGGATAAAAATGGTCTGGGGATTGTCTTAAAAGTGATGGCTGGTGATGCGATAAATATTTGGGGGAAATCATATCATAAAATGCCAAGTTCAGGTTATAATTCAGCCACTAACCCACTGTCGGTAGTTGATTTGATGAATTTACTTGCTACTTCGCAATCAGCAAGTGGGAAAGGTATAACAGGCACACAAATATCAGGGCTTCCTGGATTTCCAACAAATGTGACAGATCTTTTAAATAATCAGCCTCCACAAAACTCAAACAGACCTAGGGCATCCATTAATTGGATAATACTAGATGAGCAATTTAAATATGTTTCTGGAGGGTTTGATATGGTTGGAACTGCAACTAATTCAAGTGGAACGTTTAAAGATCATAGTATCCAAGGGATCGCAATACCCAAAAATGGTTATATTTATGTGTATTGCAGCAACGAAAGCCAATACCCTGTATACTTTGACAATATACAAGTTGTACATGACCGAGGACCGATTTTAGAAGAGAAGCATTATTATCCTTTTGGTCTTACCATGAGCGGCATAAGTAGTAAGGCTGCTGGTAATTTAGTAAAGAAAAAAGGGTTTAATAATGGTGCAGAATTTGAGGGAATGGAGTTTTTAGATGAATCCGGATTAAATTTGTATTCGACAAATTTCAGAATGTTAGATCCACAGCTGGGAAGGTGGAATCAAATAGATCCTAGACCTAATTTTACACTAAGTTTATATTCGAGTATGGATAATAACCCCATAAGTTACAATGATCCGCTTGGAGATACTTCAATAAATGGGGTTTTATACGAAGGGAAGAATTCGAAATCAGCAATGACACTAAAGGAAGTAACATTGTTTTCTAACAAAAATTCTATACCCTCAGGAGGGGTAACAATGTTTAGAAATCTTGGGTCAATTTCTCAAAGCGGTAAGCCGAAGGCTAATGCTTACGAAGCTATTTCTTCATTTCTAGACAAAATTAGCATAACGACAGGCATTGAAGCGAAAAAAGGAATAGGTGGAGAGGTAAAACTTGGAAATGATTTTTCTCTTAAAGCTAAAGTTTACTTGGTTAAATTTGATGCCAAATACGAAGCGACTTCTCAAACAGTTAGTACAGATCTAGGATTTGTTGGTATTGATTTAGGTGGTAAATTAAAAGGGGTTGGAGAGGGGGATCTAAAATTTGATTTACTAGGCGTAGGTTCTAAATATCAAGATCCTTTCTATGTTAAACTTCTAGATGCAGGATATTCAATCAAAAGCAAAGACGGGATAGGTCAAAAGTCTAAATTTACAGGCTTAAGTTATTCAGCATACGGAAATAAACTTAAGGTATTTTCGGGATCAACGAAGTCGGTAGTAGAACAGAAAATAGAATCAAATAATACCTCACATGGTAATTTCAGTATTCTTGGGTACTATATAAACATTGAGTACGATCCTAATAAGTAATAAAAAAGCGTTATGATAAATTCAATTAAAAAAGACCAATTGGCTCCTATAAGCAAAAGAGTATTATCTGTATTTATTGACTTTATTTTTTTTTGGATTGCGATTGCAATATTTGCATACTTCTTTGGGGAATCTCTTGCTAATAAAGTAGATTCTGAAGGCAATACAACTAGCTTTGGATACTCATTAAGCGGATCAAAACTTTTCTATGTTCTTTTACTTTGGGTAGTTATGTTTCCTGTTATAGAAGGTTTAACTGGTTATACACCGGCAAAAAAATTATTAAAACTTCGCGTTTTAAAAAAGAACTATTCTAGAGTCTCTATAGTAAACTCATTTGTGAGACATTTGCTAGACCCAATTGATTTATTTTTTTTAATAGGGTTTATCATTGCAGCGAATAATAAGTATAAACAGCGATTAGGAGATATACTTGGATCCACCATAGTTATCGATGAAAAACAATCAACCAATTAGCTTTCGGTTACTATTGATTTGATGAATTTGCTTGCTACTTCGCAATCTGCAAGCGGCAAAGGAATAACAGGCTCTCAAATATCAGGACTTCCAGGATTTCCAACCAATGTTACTAATCTTTTAAATAATCAGCCTCCTCAAAATTCAAATAGGCCAAGAGCTTCAATAAATTGGATCATATTGGACGAACAGTTTAAATATGTTACTGGAGGTTTTGATATGGTAGGAACAGCCTCATCAGAACCGCTTCATCCAGAAACTTTTAAAGAGCACAGTATTCAGGGGATATCAATTCCCAAAAATGGCTATATTTATGTCTATTGCAGCAACGAGAGTCAATATCCAGTGTACTTTGATAGATTTGCAAGTTGTTCATGATAGGGGGCCTATTTTGGAAGAGACACATTACTATCCATTCGGATTGACAATGGCAGGGATAAGTAGTAAAGCAGCCCAAGTTCTGAAAAATAATAAGAAATTCAATGGTTACGAATTTAATGATGAACTAGATTTGAATTTTTATGAGGGTTTTTATCGATCATTTGACCAACAAATAGGTAGATTTTGCCAATTAGATCCGAGGCCTACTGAGACTGAAAGTCTTTATGGCGCTATGGGAAATAATCCAGTTTTGAATTTTGATATTTTGGGGGATACAGTTATTAATGGCCAGAAAATGGAACCAAGGTCAATGGCACATGCAACAACTTTAAGTGAAGTGATTGTTAGTAATAAAAATTTTGTAGCAAAACCTTTACTTCTTGTAAACCGATATGATGGTCCTAAAATTAATTTTTATGATCCCCATAGCTACCCTAGAAAAGGTGTGGAAAATAGCCAAGAAAAACCACGGATTGATGGCTCAGGCGTCCCGTTTACATCAGTACTGGGTAGTCCGGGTTCACCACACGCAACCTTCGGCGATGATCAAAGCGAAAATATCGATGGAATTATGGACGGCTTTTCAATGATTGCAAGATCACCCAGCCCAGATGTCAAAAGTTGGTTGAGAGGGGAAGATGCCTGGGATATAGCTAAATTATATGCGAAAAGTGTAAAGGTAGCCATCAAAGAGGCAATCAAGGAACAAAATAATGGAAATGATAACAAAACAACGAAAGATGCTAATGCGCCCTATAAAGGAATGAAGAAAGGGACTATTGCACATTGGAGAAACTGGCCTGCTGGGTCTAATGTCAAAGTTATAGACAGCGCTAATGCTAGCGCTTGGGGTGGAAAAGCAACAGACTCTCTAGGGGCATATTATTAATTCATTATGTGATAAATTGTAAAAAATGAAAGTTATTTGGATACTTATATTGCTATCAGCATTATTCTCTTGCTTAGGACAAAAGGGTGACAAAAACTGCTGCTATAAGTTAGATGACCTTTTAAAAAAATACGATACTTCAAAAGTTAAAATATTAAGTTATGATAAAATGACAGAGGTATTAGATAATGGAAATGTGATAGGTGAAAAAGGGATGTATAAATTTGATGAAAATAAAATACTTAGATTTTATGGTTATTTAATTGATAGTAGTAATAATTATTACTTTGGAGTAGAATACGATTCTGCTGGGAAAATGGTAAGTTTCCCCAAAAGCAATATAGTAAGATGGTTCATTCAGAATAAAGATGCTGATAGTGTGAAAGTGGCTTTTTTGCTATATGATGTTGGATACTCATATCGGAACATTAAAATTCATAATAACAACAGAAGTATAAATATTCAATTGTTTGAAAGTAAACATTTCTCCAATCTTCTTGCTGGGGAGGTTATTTTAGAAAAAACAGGGGTCATTTACATTACAGGTGACCTTAAAGATGAATGTAATGGCATTCAAAAGTCGTTTAAAGATTCTTTAACTTCTAGAATTGAATAGACTATGCTGTAATGCATCAAATATTTTAATTATTTTTTAATAGCAATTGTTTCAAATCGCACGGTAAAAAGGTCTCTCAAAAAAATATTCCGACAAAGACATTCGCCAAACCAAAAGAACAATTGCGATTTCCTTTGTAATACACTTTGATGGAATCGCAATACTTCTTTTGCCCTTCGGGTTGTTATACAAGTTTGTCATAGTCTTTGTAACTCCATATTTATTTGCTCGGGAAACTCCCGTGTCTGAAAAGAAACTGTGCCGACACTTGCTTCCTCATACTTCGCTTTTGCTTGGTTACGTTCATGCCAGGCTTTTGTATTTCATCAAGGGAATAGCTTCCTATTCACAAACCCACTCCCACAGTTAATTCCACTTGATTCATACAACCTTAACCATACTCACTCCACCACGCCCCACTTCGTATGGCAGTGTAGTCACAGTCACTTTTCATCCACCCGTTTCCAATAATTTGGCGAGCCGGCGGCCACTGGCTGCGTTTGGGGATGCCGTCACAGACCTACGCTCATACCTTCGGTATCCCTAATGGCAGCCCCGCACTGTGTGTTCACATTCCTTTCAGTCATTTCTATGAACACGCCATCCAGTGGCACTCGCAGCCACATCCAATCGTACCTTATTCCTGTGGCTTTGACGGCTCGCACACGGCTACTGTGTTGAAAGCTTTCAACACGGCTTTGCTTCTTTTGGCTGAGGGCTCCTTTACCTAGTTTTAAATTTGAAAAAGAAAATTTTAACAAATTTAATTTGGCAGAAAGGTACCATTTTTACTACCTTTGCAAGGTTAATCATAATTCTAACTAAACAAAACACATTATGGAGGGATGTAGCATGTATCATAAATTACAATTAAATGAAAAGTACAGAGTTTCACAGGTTGGTCAGAAGAAATGGCTGGGTGTTAATTAAAAGTGAGGGTAGCCATTATATTTATGGGAAAAACGGGCAAACATATCCCGTTCCCTTCCACGGATCGAAAGAGCTAGGAAAGGGTTTGGAACAAAAAATGAGAAAGGAAATGGGCTTAAAGAAATAGCAGCCTTTCTATTATTTGTGGAATTTGAGGAGTTAAACCTCGTTGCTTTTAAAAACCATATGGATGCACGAAGTGTCCATATGGTTTGGGAGCAATAAAAAATAAAACAAAATGCACACAAAAATCGAAAAGAACAAAACAGTAAACAATAAAAAAATTAAGATCATCATTGAAAAAAGTAATGATTCTTACAGTTCGTACGCTCAAAATGTACCTGGAATATATGGACAAGGAGATACTGTTGATGAAGCAAAGCAGTCTGCTTTAGCTGGCATAGAATTATTGAAAAAATATAACAAGGATGATTACCTTCCTTCTATTCTGAAGGACGATTACGAAATAGAATTCAAATTTGATGTTGAAAGCTTTTTAAACTTCTATAAAAAAATATTCACAAATGCAGCTCTAGAGCGTTTGACAGGTATAAATCAAAAGCAATTTCAGCACTATGCCTCAGGACTAAAGAAACCTCGCCCAGCTCAAGTAAAAAAAATTGAGAACGCAATGCATCGTTTAGGAAAGGAATTGATTTCTATGGAATTGTGATTCATTACTTATGGAATATATTATTTCTATACAAAAATAATAAACGCAAGAAGACTTAATTAATAGGGAGGTTTATCCTTGCAATTCATATTTTTACTTTTGGAAATTTATTATTAGCCCCTGCACTTTCCTGCGCTTTGTGGTTACATTCCTTTCAGTTTTACGGCGTCTAATGGCACTTAACGACACGCCCAATCGTACATCATTGCTGTTGCTTTTGAGGTTAGCTCATGGCTACAGTGTTGAAAGCTTTCAAAACGGCTGTACTTCTTTTGGCTGAGGGTTCTTTTACCGATTGTATTTAGAGAGAGGAGTTATTTTTTCTGGCTTGATAATCTTTAACCCTTTGAACTCCAGAAATATTAATTCTATAATTAACCATTTCAATGCTTGCAAAATATTTTTCGGCAATATCAAAATGAGTCATATTTTTTTTAAGGCTTGCAAATAAACTCGGTATCGTTAATTGTAAACACCCGCCCAAAAACTTAGCTTCATTTTCCTGTAGTGTATTATTATAAGTAAGACCAAATCGATTCGCAAGATTTATTAACTCCATAGGAACAGTGTGTTCTAGCAATATATGAGCTATTTCATGCATTATACTGCTTTGTTGCCTTGCTGAAGAATCAGTGTTTTTATAAAGGATTATTTTCTTACCATCTCTGTTGATGGTATATAGGGCAGAAAATGAAGGATGATTATTTAGAAGATTTTTTTCTGCTTCTAAATCACAAAGAATTTCATCAAATGTAAATACGGGAATTTTCTTATGTTTGGCAAGGGCAAAGGCATCTACTGGGGAAAATTTCGTTAACCCCATTTCCTCACGAATTTTTAAACCCCATTCCTCGGCTTCTTTTTTAAAGCCACGTTTAAATTTAGGAAGCGTATCATTCTTCAATTGCTTTTTTATCATAGGCCAATTCTACTAGGGTAATGATTGCTGCAACCGTATTTGAATCTAATTCTGCACTAGACCTTAATTGGAAAATTAAACTTTCTTTTTCAGAAGTTACTGTTTTCTTGGGAGTATTATCAGTTATGAAAACGTCTGTTGAAACGCTCAACCAATTGCATAGCTTAATAAATGTTTCTACATCAGGTAGGTTACCTTGTTCAACTCTTGAAAGAGTCGCTAAGCCAATACCAATTTCTTTTGCTGTGTCACGAAGTCCCTTTGTTTGCCTCTTACTTTTTATCATGCTCGATAAAAGCTCATTATTGAGTGTGGATTGCATGTTAATAAGTTTTTGTATATGGAACGACGTTCCTTTTGTGAAAATACCGTATTTTTACTAACGGAACCAATTCTCTTACGTGATACGAAGATAAGAAGTTTGTTGAATTTAACTAGGAAACTGAATTTTTTTTATAAACAGAAAATAAACATTTTTTAAAATTAAAACAATGGCAACAGATAAAAATAAACACCTTGATTCGGTAATTAAAACTCATCAAATTTCAAAAGAAGAAGATCTTTTAGAAAAATTTAAGGCCCGCAATAAAGAAGTTAAAGAAGACCTGGAAGAAGAGTACAATGAGAAAATCTACAGCCCGTTCAATTCAGGTTCATACGCAAAAAACACCGCTGTTAATACCAAATTCGATTTTGATCTGGTTTCACCTTTCAAAAGAAATGCATTTGATACCTTAAAGGGAATGTATGAGGATGTCTACGAATTCTTAAAGGAAAAATACAAATCGGTTGCAACTGTAAGAAAGCAAAAAGTTTCCATAGGTATTGAATTCAATGCAGATGAAGATGGCGATATTGTCAAAATAGATGTTGTTCCGGGAAGAGAGATGAATCAAGACCAGTATAAAGATGATGATAATTTGAACCTATATGTTTACTATAAATATGGAAATATTGAAGAAGGAAGTGAAAGAATCAAAAGTAATATTCAGGCTCAAATTGCTAATATAAAAGACCGTGCTACAAGCGAGAAGGATTCTATAAGAAAAAATATAAGACTGCTTAAAGTGTGGAAGGTGAAGCACAATAAACCTCCTAAATCATTTTTTCTGGAACTTATAACTATAAAAGCATTTGATAACAAAACTATAAGCGGTAGCATTTGGGATAGATTAAGGGCTGTATTGGAATACATTAGGGATGAAGTTACTAAGGAAGGCTTCACTTTAAAAGATCCTGGTAATAGCAGTAATGACATTGCTGATACCTTGACCAAATCAGAAAAACAGAATTTATCAGATGATATGAAATATATGCTTGAAAGAATTGATGCTGATAGCGATAGCATCAAAACTTATTTCCCAGAAAACGAAAAGTTTCTAGAGGAGGAAGATAAATATGATAACAATAGCGGAGGCAGTCTATTCTCAATTCCTCCCCCAAAAGAAAGATTCGGGTAATGAAAACTAACAGACTTGATGAAATATCCACTGCAATTGCATGTATTTCAAATGTAGAGATTACGAAACCATTTGAAATAAAAGATAGTGGTGTTATTACTGGAAAAATTTTAATCAAAGCAGAAAAAAATACTAAACTTAATTTTGAAGTTGAAATTTATCATTCATATCCTCTGCGAACTCATGATGCTGAAACCATAAAATTTATTAATAAAGAATTGATACCATTTAATCATGTTATGGAAGATGGCTCAATTTGTATTCATACTTACCATAATCCTAGTTTAAGAAAAAAGTTACTGATAGATTTTGCATCACTAAATAAATGGATTGAAAAATACTACTTAGCAAATGAAGCCGACAGTAACTATGAACATATTGTAGTGCCAAATAAGCCTTTTAAAGAGATTCAAAGGGTTTTTTTATTTACAAATGTGTCTCACAAATTTACAAAGTATGAATTTGGGCGACTCGAAATTTCTAATCTCGCTGTTGGGAAATTCAATTTAGATAATGTGCAAACTTCAGTAATACAAAATTTTAAATCAGGAAAAGATGTGTATTCATGCGAATGGAGTACTTCAGTAAAAGACCTGCTAAAAAAAGATATAAAAGTGGGATTATATCTCTTTATTGAAAATGCGCCTGTAACAAATAAAAGATTTGCAGTAAAAAACTGGCTAGAATTAAATGAGTATTTAAGCCAGGGTGTTTTAAACAAACTCCATATGATAGAAAAGGAATTTAGTGATCAGAATGGAACAAATATGCCATTATTTATTGGCTATAATACAAAAGCAGAAGAAATTCATTGGCAGGCAATTATGTTAGAAGTTGGTAAGTTTCCGATTCACGGTTTCAAAGCTGATAAGAATTATTACACGGCCTTAAATGATGAAACAATTGATTGGGCATTAACCCGGAATTGCTCGCCCGAATATTTTTTCGGACGAGGCAAACTGAACGAGAAACTGACTTCAGCGCGTATATTAATTATTGGGATAGGTGCTATTGGAAGTATTGTTGCGACAACATTAACCAGGGGCGGGTGTACTAATATTAACCTGGTTGATCATGATGTAAAAGAGGCTGAAAATATTTGCAGATCTGAATATGCATTCTCGACAGGGGTTAATAATAAAACCAGAGATCTGGGGGAGATTCTTGTTGGTATTTCTCCTTTTGTAGAAGTAAAAACATATGCTCCCGAAGTTTCTGAGGGATTAAGCTACCTACTAAAATCGTTTTTTTCAGATGAGACTACAAAAGGTGATTCTGAAAACTTTTTAAATAAATATGATATCATTTTTGATTGCTCGACGGATAATGATTTAATGTATGCACTAAGCAGGTTAGATTTAAAAGCGGATGTACTTAATTTATCAATTACGAATCATGCTAAGGAGCTTGTATGCGGTGTAAAGCCCAATTATTACCAATTTGTTACTGGCCAGTTTGAAATCAAGCTTGATAACGATTTAGAAGATCTGTATAACCCTACGGGTTGTTGGAGCCCAACTTTTAAAGCCAGTTATAATGATATTAATACGCTTGTTCAATTTGCAATTAAGAATATCAATTTGCAATACAGTAACAATCTGGAGTTGAGAAATTTTGTACTAAAAACTAATGATAGAGCAGGCTTTGAAATTAAACTTGAACAATATTGAAACTAGAAAATGCTGAAGCGGGACTAAAGATAGATGTCAGCGATAAATTAATTGACGCCATTTTTCAAAGTAGTTTGAAAGAATACCCGAAAGAATTCGGAGGATTCCTAATTGGTTATTATGAAGATGATTTCAAAACTTTAAATATAACAGATACGATTCTACCGATTGTTTTTAAATCGACAAAAACATCATTTGAACGCCAAACAATAGGAGTTGAAACCGAATTCGAAATTTTTTATAAACAAAACCCCTCGAAATATTATGTAGGTGAATGGCATACGCATCCAGATGGAACTACTTATCCGAGTGCTAGAGATTTAAATACCATTAATTCTATATTAAAGTATCCTCAAGTTGTAATTAAAACCCCAGTTTTTTTGATAGTTGGGATAAATAAATTACGAAAAGAATTAGGGTTTTATGTGCCTTTAAAGAATAAAATATACAAGTATGAGTAACAAGGTTAATGTTTCCGAATTGTTTAATGGGTTGCAAAAGCAAATGGTAGCCCAATTAAGTACAAACAGAAAGTTTATCCAACACCCAGGCTCAAAAGGAGACTCTCTGGAAAATGTTTGGATAGAATGGCTGAGGCATTATTTGCCCAATAGATATTGTGTAGATAAAGCCATCGTAATTGATAGCACCGGAAAACTTAGCCACCAGATAGATCTAGTCATTTACGACCAGCAATATACCCCTTTTGTATTTTCCCAGAACGGCATCCATTATATACCAGCAGAGGGAGTGTATGCAGTTTTTGAAGTAAAACCAGACTTCAAGGGAAATATCGAAGGACAGAGTTTTTTTCAGTATGCGGGAAGTAAAATCGAAAGTGTCCGAACTTTAAAAAGAACATCTGTAAAAATCATTAACGCTGGAATCGAATGTTCTGCACGGCCTTTAACGAAAATACTTGGAGGAATATTAGCAAGCACAAATACCTATACTCATTCAAATAACAATTCAATAGAAGCACATATCAAAAACTTAAAAGGACTTCAAACAATTGAAATGGGGTGTGCTGTTGATTATGCCAGTTTTTATGTTAACTATAAGGGCCAGGAAGATATCGCAAATAAAGACTTTCAAGAAAGGATAAATAAGTACTATTCTGATAGAATTTTTGACAGCATGACTTTCAGTAATAGCAACAATTCATTAGTTACATTTTTCCTTCAATTGACGAGATATCTCCAACAATCAATTGGCACTGTCGCGGCAATTGATTTAAACGCATATGCCAAATCTGTGGGCTTTCAAATTGATGAAACAATTTAAAATTCTAACTGATGAATAAAGCAATGAAATATGCCATAAATGGCTCTTTGATTTTCGGACTTGGAAATGCCTTAATAGATATTTTTTTTCAGCTTGATTGCAGAAATAAAAATCCAAATGTAATTTTTGATTGGGGAAAAGTGCTTAGATCTTTTGGGAATGGGGCCTTATTGGGAGGCACATCGGGGCTTATTTGTGGGGCACTAAAAGATAAAGAATTAGAAGATATCCTTTTAGATGCAGGAGGTTCAGCGGCCTTTTTAAAGCAAACATTGGAAACTTATGAAAACAAGGATTTGGCCTTGGAAAATAAAGCTTATAAGATTCAGGTATTATTATATCGAAACTTTAACGATTTATTGCTTGTTCCACCAGAGATTAGCGGTTCTAAAAACAGAGGCACATCTATAACAGGATCCGATATTGATATTCAGGTTACATTCAAACGAAATGCAGGAAGCATAAATGAAATTAGAAGTTTCATTGAAGAATTTTTTAACGAAAAATTTGAGGATAAAAAATTAATCAAAGTGAGAAGTCAAACCTGTTCCGTGGGCTTGATATTTCGTATGTATAATAAGGAGCGGCGAATAGATATTGTTCCAATGAGAGATATCGGTAATGGCAAAGGAGATTCTTTTTTGTGCGTCAGAGAAAATTCATTATTTCAAAAATCTACAATAATAAAAACGAATTCTAGAATTCATCTAAAATCTCTCAAGTTTACAGAAAAGCAAAAGAAGATTATAAAGATCCTAAAAGGGTGGAAAAAAGTAAACGATATAGAATTACCCTCCATTTATATTGAATTAATCGTCAAAAGAGCTAGTGATGAAATAAATCTACCTAAAGGAATGTTACAAAGTGTTTTGAGAATGGTTGAATACATAGGCAATAATGTAAGAACAATTAGAATTATCGACCCGGCTAATTCAAATAATATCATATCAGAGTATTTAACTAGTGATGAAAAAATCTCTGTTCAAAGCTATTGCTATAAAATGTTAAAGGATATTGATGAAGATGAAAGAAATATCGTAGAATATTTCCCTTCTATGTAAATCATAAGTCAACTAAAATAGCAACTTATTAGTTATTTCGGCCAGCATATGGCAAAGTTATGTACTCTACACAATCGTCAGTAAAGGTCTTCGCTTCATTTCATTCCGCTGCGCAGGTTTTGCCGAAAAAATCTCCACCTCAGATAAATAACATTCGGTAGTATTTTTTATGTCAAAAACCTTGACTTCCTTCCAACGCCTCCATAATGGGTTGCCTAAGCTGGTCAAATTGCGGCGATGAGCCAAAGGGTCAAGGCTGTTTCATTTTAAACACTTAAAATCAAATGTTATGGTACTGATTGGAAGATTAACCAAAGATTCAGTTGTAGCCCAACTGAAAGATGAACGCAAGGTTGTAAACTTTACCCTTGCGGTAAATGACCATTACAAACCAAAGGGAAGCAACAAGGGAGTAAGTATTACTGCCTATGTAAACTGTTCTTATTGGATTAGCCCGGCAATTGCAGCCTTACTTAAGAAAGGCAACCTCGTTGAAATTGCAGGAAGGCTCACTTAACTGTCATGTTGATTCAATCAAGATTCATCAGCAGATGAAACTAGTTGTAACTAAAGTAGAGGCTAAACAAGAAGAACCGGTTACGGATTTACCATTCTGATTCTTAGACCCTAGGAAGCTGCCGCCGTATTTACGGCGGCAGCTTGGTTCAGTACAATCAATATTAATTTCTTTCATTCTTATACCTCGCCCATAAGTATAAGGGTTGTATTTAAGAGTACAACCCTTATACTACTTTTTCATTTAACAAACTCTCAATTGTACTTTCAAAACACTTTAATTTTTTTTATTAAAACCTATTAATAATAAGGTTCTATAAGAAAATTTTTCCACTTAATACCATAGTTACAAAAGTGTTTTTTTTTAGAAAAAAAGGATCTGTTTTTGACACTTTTGTAACCGACTATTATATAAATCAGAGGATAAAAAGGGATAAATCCATTTGTCCTTTTTAAAATAAACCCCTTGAAATAGCTTCGTTTTAACGTAGGAAAAACTTTAAAAGGGGGAGCAAAAGTTTATACCCCAATTTTCTGCAACAAAACGGGGTGGCTAAAATAGTTTTGTTTTTTGAAAGGGAATTATACCGATTTTTTGAGCAGGGGATTATAAAAAGGGTGAAAAAGAGGATACCACTTAGATTATAATATTAAAAGCTTGGCTTTTTTAGAATATTAGATATCACAATATTAAAACTTGCAGTAATGGCAACGCAAAAGAAAGGGGTCACGACCTATGAACGTGATAAAAATAAGGTAAAGATCAGTGGTGAGTCGGAAAATGTAAAATGGCCAATCCTGATTGACCAGGTAAGTACTGTACTACGTTGGTTGGTTCCGGTAATTGTGCTACTGGTTGTTTTACCCAAAGCCAGCTTTTTACCAATTGTAATAAGATGGGTCAAACAACAGATGCCGTCCTTGACCCTTTTTGTGGTTATGGCGGGTTGGGAGCATCTCTTGTTATCAGGTTGATACAACCTTCTTTTTGATGTTGTTAAGTATAGCAGTCTGGAGATTAGATTTTAGAGGGCCATGATCCTCATTTTGTAATAAAAAACTACTAAATTAATTAGTATAAATAATCTGCTTTTTGTATCTTTAAGCAAAGCTTTTCATCATGAACGAACAGAAGAATATTGGCCTCTGGATAAGGGTTTCAACCGAATTGCAAGTGCAAGGTGATAGCCCGGAACACCATGAAAAACGAGCCAGGCTTTATGCTGAAGCAAAGGGATGGAATGTCGTATCCGTATACAGGCTTGATGCAATGTCTGGAAAATCAATAATGGATTATCCTGAAACTAAACGGATGCTTAAAGACATCAAAAGCGGAGTTATTTCAGGAATTATCTTTTCTAAATTAGCTCGCCTTGCTCGGAACACTAAGGAGCTACTAGAAATTTCAGAACTGTTCAGAAATAGCAATGCTGATCTTATTTCACTTGCAGAATCAATTGATACATCAACACCAGCAGGCAGATTGTTTTATACAATGATTGCTGCCATGGCCCAATGGGAAAGGGAGGAAATAGCAGAGCGTGTTGCTGCTTCGGTACCTATAAGAGCAAAAATGGGTAAACCGTTGGGCGGTGCAGCATCCTTTGGCTATAAATGGCAAGGCAAAGAATTGATGATAGACGAAAAAGAAGCTCCAATACGAAAATTGATGTACGAACTCTTTATTAAAATCAAAAGACGCAAAGCCGTAGCGGCTGAATTAAACAAATTAGGCTACAGAACAAGAAACGGTTCACAGTTTACCGATTCAACTGTTACAAGGCTACTTCGTGATACATCTGCAAAAGGCTTGCGAAGGGCTAATTATACCAAAAGCCTGGGTGAGAAAAAACGTTGGGTTGCAAAACCAGCCGAAGATTGGGTTATGTTGCCATGCCCGGCGATAGTCACCGAAGATGTCTGGAATGAATGCAATCAGATTTTAGATCAACAGGAAAGAAAAGTCGTTAAGCCTGGTCCAAGGGTAAGCCATTTACTCTCAGGGTACATTCATTGCGAATGCGGAAGAAAAATGTATGTATATCATACAGCCCCTGTTTTTGTCTGCAAAACCTGTAAAACTAAAATTGCCACGGCTGACATTGATGAGATTTATCATGCTCAACTCAAATCATTCTTATTAACTGATTCAAACGCAAATGATTTCATGGAAAAATCAAATTCGATTCTTCATGAAAAAGAATTATTGCTTTCCTCCACGAAAAATGAACATATTAAAATTAAGAAAGAAATGGATGAATTGCTAGCCATGAGGCTCTCGGGTGAGCTATCAAAAGAGATATTTCCTAGCCATTATAAGCCCCTGGAGCAGCAATATCATCAATTAGACGCTCAATTACCAGAACTAGAGGCAGAAGTCGATTTCTTGAAGATACAGGCTCTTTCTTCTGATACAGTTCTGGAAGAAGCCAAGGATTTGTACAATGGTTGGAACAACCTTGAATTTGATGATAAGAGGGCAGTTATTGAAACAATAACTGAGAAAATAACCATTGGAAAACAAGATATTACGGTAGCTTTAGCCTATATGCCAGCTTCTACGAACCTTTTTATGCAAAATGCTGGAAAAGGGCATCAATTCGTATAGGTTGTAAATTCGAATTGAAGATTGCATGCGAAAAATTTATTGTGTTATATTATCCATATTTATCCTGGTAAACCTGTATGGCCAGGAAATTTTGCCTCAGAAAGAAGCCAAATTCATTACCCGTTTTCCGTTTAAGCAATTCAGCGGGGGCGTAATGGTGCTGCAGGCCCGGTTTGGCAATATTAAGGACACATTAAACTTTATTCTGGATAGCGGAAGCGGAGGCATTTCGCTCGATTCATCAACCTGTGCCGAATTTGATATTCCTTTAAGGCCCAGCGATACCACCATTACCGGCATTGGTGGTGTGCATAAGGTTTCTTTCGCTTTTGATCAAAGCCTCACCCTTCCCGGACTTAAAATAGACCATCTTAATTTTCATGTAAATAATTACGAAGTACTAACCAGTGTATATGGCGAAAAGGTAGATGGCATCATCGGCTACAGTTTTTTTAGCCGCTATATAGTAAGCATTAACTTCGATAGCAGCATGATTGAGGTGTACAGCCCGGGAAAATTTGAATACCCGAAAGGTGGGACAAGCCTGCACCCGGCATTTACCAATTTACCTATTCAGTGGCTTGATATAAAGGACAAAAGAAAGCTTGGCTTTAACTTTTATTTTGATACTGGCGCCGGCCTTTGCCTGCTGATGAGCGAGCAATTTGCAAAAGACAGCGGCATATTACTGGGAAGAAGAAGACCCGTAGTTACACAGGCAGAGGGTATGGGCGGCAAACTTCAAATGAGGCTTACCCTTATTAAAGAAGTAAAAGTTGGTCCTTATCGCTTCAGGTCGGTACCCACTTATTTGTATAAGGATGATTACAATGTTACCGCCTATCCTTTTACCGGCGGGCTATTGGGCAACGATCTGCTGCGCCGGTTCAATATGGTATTTAATTATCCTAACCGTGAAATTCATTTAAAACCCAACAGCCATTTTAACGAAGAATTTGATTATGCTTACACCGGCCTGGGCATTTACTATGTGAATGGTAAGATAATGGTAGAAGATGTGATTGCCGGCTCGCCGGCAGATAAAGCGCATTTTAAAGCTGGCGATGAGGTATTGGCGGTAAATAAAAATTTTACACTTAACATGCAGGTGTACAAAGCTATTTTGCAAAGGCCATACGAGGCTATTCCTATTTTAGTAAGAAGGGATGGTATTTTAAAAGAACTTACCATTAATACCATAAGCATCCGTTAAACCTGTTGGGGGTTTTGTTCTCCTCCGTACATTTGCACATGATTCAGTTTGAAAAGTTTGAAATAGCCAATGGCTTAAAGGTATTGGTTCACCAGGATGCAAGTACGCCTATGGCGGTGGTAAATGTTTTGTATGATGTAGGCGCCCGGGATGAAGACCCCGCCCAAACAGGCTTTGCACATTTGTTTGAGCACCTGATGTTTGGCGGCAGTATCAACATCCCCACCTACGATGAGCCACTGCAGCTTGCCGGTGGCGATAATAATGCCTTTACCACAAACGATCTTACCAATTACTACTGCCAGTTACCGGCCGAAAACCTGGAAACTGCTTTCTGGCTGGAAAGTGATCGTATGCTGTCACTGGCCTTTAGTAAAAAAAGCCTGGAAGTACAACGTAAGGTTGTTTGCGAAGAGTTTAAAGAGCATTATATAAACAAGCCTTACGGCGATGTATGGCATAAAATGAGAGAGCTTGCATACACCGTTCATCCATACCGGTGGATGACGATTGGTGCTGAACTAAGCCATATTGAAAACGCCACACTGGAAGATGTAAAAGCATTTTTCCATAAACATTATAATCCCAGCAATGCCATTTTGGTGGTGGCTGGCAATGTAACCCTGGAAGAAGTAAAACGCCTTACCGATAAATGGTTTGCACCCATACCAGCCGGAGAAAAATATGTACGCAATCTGCCGGCTGAACCAAAACAAACGGCCGCCAGAACAAGAACCGTACATGCCAATGTGCCGCTGGATGCATTGTATAAATGCTGGCATATTTATGCACGAACAGATATGCGTTATTATACTGCCGACCTGATATCTGAAATTTTAAGTGGTGGCGGATCTTCACGTTTGTTTCAGTCCCTGGTAAAAGAAAAACAATTGTTCAGCAATATTGAATGCTATCATTTAGGCAGTTCAGATGCAGGATTATTGACAATTGAAGGGAAGCTGGTAAAAGGGGTAAAGATGGAAGATGCAGAAGCAGCTGTAAATGAAGAACTGGTAAAACTGCAGCAGGAAGGTATCAGCCAGCGGGAACTGGAGAAAGTAAAGAACAAAACCGAAAGCATGATCGCCTTTGAAGACATGACCATTACCAACCGGGCTGCCAGCCTGGCTATGTATGAGTTAATGGGTGATGCAGACCTGATCAATAAGGAACTGGACCGTTATCGTGCCGTAACAGCAGATGAAATAAAGAACGAAAGCAAAATAATTTTTGATGAGAAGAATAGTAATACACTTTATTACTACTCCAATAACTAAATTTTAATGAACAGAAAAGAAGCTCCGCTAATAAAAGATGCTGTTGAATTTAACCTGCAGCTTAAGCCATACCAAAAATTTACTTTAGATAACGGCGTGCCGGTTTATGCTATTGATGCCGGTGCACAGGAAGTAATTCAGATAGAACTGGTGTTTTATGCCGGTAATTGGTTCGAGCAGCAAAAATCTGTGGCAGCAGCCACCAATTATTTATTGAAAAACGGCACTTCAACCAAAAGCGCTTTTGAAATAAATGAACTGTTTGAATATTACGGGGCTTATTGCAACCGCTCTTGTTATAATGAAACAGCGCTGGTATCACTTTCATCCTTAAGCAAACAGCTGCCGTTTATTTTGCCGGCTGTACGTGAAATGTTAACCGATTCGGTTTTTAGTGAAGCAGAGCTGGATATTTACAAACAAAATTCAAAACAACGCATTAAGGTTAATTTACAAAAATGCGATTTTGTAGCTACCCGCTTAATTGATGCCTATCTCTATGGCGATGAGCATCCTTACGGCAAGTACACCAACCCCGAAGACCTGGATGCATTGACCAGCGAGCAGCTGAGAGACTTCTTTAAACAATACTATGTAAACGGGCAGTGCGTGGTTTTTGTAAGTGGAAAATTACCGGCAGATATTGAAACTCAGCTTAATAATGCTTTTGGTGACCTGTCTTTAAAAGCATTCAACAACCAGCTTTCAACAATTATACAAACGCCTGCCGCAGAAAAAAAATACCGCATACAAAACGATGCTGAAGGGGTGCAGGGTGCCATACGAATTGCAAGGCCATTCCCCAATCGCCACAACCCCGACTTTATGAAAGTAATGGTGCTGAATACCTTGTTTGGCGGCTTTTTTGGATCGAGGTTGATGAGCAATATACGGGAAGACAAAGGCTATACATACGGCATACACAGTTATGTGCAGAACCATATTCACGAATCGGCATGGATGATTAGTACGGAAGCCGGCAAGGATGTTTGCGAAGCAGCCATTGAAGAGATTTATAAGGAAATGAAACTACTGCGTGAAGACCTGGTGGAAGAAGATGAACTGATGCTGGTGAGGAATTACCTGATAGGAACAATTTTAGGAGACCTGGATGGTCCTTTTCAGATCATGGGGCGCTGGAAGAACCTGCTGCTGAATAATCTTGATGGCGATTATTTTTACAGATCAATAGAAACTATAAAAACCATTTCAGCAGAAGAGCTGCGTGAGCTGGCAAAAAAATACCTGGATCCTTCGGCGTTTTACGAAATAGTTGTAATTTAATGTTATGCAAAAATGGTTTTTTAAAGTACTGGTTTGTTCTGTAAATGTGTTCATCCTGGAGATGATACTGCCCGGTATTGAGATAAAGGATTTTGGAACTGCTGTGATTGTAGCCATTGTTTTGTCTTTACTGGATGCCTTTGTAAAGCCGCTCCTCATCATACTTACATTGCCGGCAACTATTTTAACGCTGGGTCTTTTTCTTTTTGTGATCAATGCCGGTATCATTCTGCTGGATGCCTACTTTGTACATGGCTTTAAAGTTGAAAATTTCTGGTATGCATTGCTTTTTGGCGCCGTGCTTTCTTTCTTTAATTCGCTGGTGCACAAACTGGCTTTCCCCGAGGATAAGAAGAATGTAAATCAGTAATAAAAAAGAGTACGTGTGTTGACGTACTCTTTAATTGTAGTTTTCGTGGGAAATATCTTTTACTCGATCGTCATTTTAAAACGCTTTGCCTGTTCTTTAATAATTTTTTCAACTTCAGTTTCCAGAGTATTCTCTTGTTTGCTGGCGGCCAGTTTCTTTCTTTGTTCAGCTATATAAGCATCCCGTTTGGCCGAAAGTTCAATGATCTGATTGTTCACTGCAGCCCGTTGTCTGCTTTTTTCTTCAACTATTTTTTTTATTTCTTCTTTCGATTTGTTTTTTAAACTATCAGGTAGTGCATTTCTGTCAGCAATGGCCTCATCAAGTTTGCCATCTGCATCAGCATCTATAAGGTCCCACTTTGCATTATTGTAAACTTTACTGCTTGCTTTGGTTTTTATACGAGCCATTTCTTGTTTTTTACTGGCTTGCGCATTTGCCGCATCCATCTTCCCTTGCTTTGCTGCATAGCCAGCACCGGCCCAGCCATACGTTACATATGTACTGTTCAGGCTGCTGTTGTAGGTTACAAGTAAGCTATCATACGGTGTTGGTATATCTTCTTCTTTTGCATTTTGGTTAATATTGGTAAAACTTCCATTACCACATTCGCCGGCAAGATTCCAGTGCTCCCGTATGCCCTGCATTTTATCGCCACAATAAATGGTGTTTACGATCACGCCTTTATTCTTTGCCTCGGTACAGGCTTTGGTATAATGCAAACTACCCTGTAAAAAATCTTCGTTACCGGCAATAAATATCACCTTGTAATTTTCGGGTGCAGCATCCCATTGCAACTGCTGCAGTGATGTATAAATTACCTGGCCGCAATATTCATCACCACCGTTGGTGGTTAGGCTGAATAAATTTTCAGATAACGAATCCATATCGTTTATAAAACCATTGATCTGTTTTACATACCCGGCTTTTACATCGTTGTTTGACCGGCCATACTCATATAAAGCAATTTCAATTTTAGGCGATACGCTTCCATCGCATTTGGCTTTGCCCAGCGTATTCACCATGTTCCATAACTGTGCCTTGGCCTGTTCTATCAAACCATCCATGCTGCCGCTTACATCCAGCAAAATGGCTACCTGTATTTTGGGTTCTGCCGGTTTTGTATTTTTTGTTTTTGAAGATGCAGGAACAAAACCACTTAAAGCAAATGTGGTAAAAAGCACTGCTGCTGCTATTGGTAAAATTGTTTTCAGTTTCATGATGATTGGTTTTAGTTGTGGCTGAATGATAGTTTAGAGCTAAGATGCAGACTTACCCGGCTATGCACAAACTTTGAATGTTAAAGAAAGATCAAAGAAAACCCTCACCAAGCCAAAAGGCAATTTCACCCGGTTTAATTGCACCGGTGCCGGTATTTTTCTTAATTATTTTCTTTTTTCGTTTCTATACCCCTGTGGCAAATTCAATTACTTTTGTGTAGCCAAATTATAAGTATGCAATTCCACAGAAAAAACTTTACCGATAACGAACTCATTTCTATATACAAAAGCATTTTACTGCCCCGCATGATAGAGGAGAAAATGCTGGTACTGCTTCGCCAGGGCAAAATAAGTAAATGGTTTAGCGGCATTGGCCAGGAAGCCATTGCTGTGGGCGCCACCATGGCCATGCAGCAGGATGAATGGATCATGCCGCTCCACCGCAACCTGGGTGTTTTTACCTCACGTAAAATGCCTTTGAGCAAATTATTCATGCAATGGCAGGGCAATAAAGAAGGATACAGCAAGGGGCGTGAAAGAAGTTTTCACTTTGGATCTAAGGAACATCATATCTGTGGCATGATTAGTCACCTGGGCCCGCAAATGGCGATTGCAGATGGAGTGGCACTGGCTTACAAATTACGTGATGATCAAAAAGCATCGATTGCTTTTACAGGCGATGGCGGCACCAGCGAAGGCGATTTTCATGAAGCATTGAATATTGCAGCGGTTTGGGATCTGCCCGTGATCTTTATTATTGAAAATAACGGCTATGGTTTAAGCACGCCCACCAGCGAACAGTATCGTTGTAAAAACCTCGTAGACAAAGCTGTGGGCTATGGCATTGAAGGCGTGCAGATAGACGGTAATAATATTTTATCGGTGTACGATACCATCAAAGGCGTTCGTGAGTATTGCATCAAAAATCAAAAACCGTATTTAATTGAATGCATGACCTTTCGTATGCGTGGGCACGAAGAAGCCAGTGGTGTAAAATATGTACCACCGGAACTGTTTGAACAATGGGGCAAAAGAGATCCGGTAAAAAATTATGAAGACTATCTTGTTGCAGAAAATATTTTAACAGTAGCACAGGTTGAAAATATTAAAGCCGAAACGAAATCATACATTGAAACAGAATTAAAAATAGGTTCGCAGGTGGGGCCCATAGAAGTAAATACAGGGGAGGAGCTGAATGATGTGTATGCTCAGAGAACCGATACTGGATACAAGATACTGGATGAGAACTTCCAGAATCAGGCATCTCATATCCTGCAACCAGCATCCGGTATCCAGCATCCAGAATCCTCCGAAAAGCGCTTTATCGACGGTATCAAAGATGCCCTTCATCAAAGTATGCTCAAACATCCTAACCTTATCATTATGGGGCAGGATATTGCGGAGTATGGCGGTGCTTTTAAAATTACTGAAGGTTTTGTAGAAGAGTTTGGCAAGGAAAGAATACGCAATACACCTATCTGCGAAAGCGCTGTGGTGGGTGCTGCTTTGGGTTTAAGCCTGGAAGGTTATAAAGCAATCATGGAAATGCAGTTTGCCGATTTTGCTACGGTAGGCTTTAACCAGATCATCAATAACCTGGCAAAAATTTATTACCGCTGGGGACAAAATGCCGATGTGGTGATTCGTATGCCAACAGGCGGTGGCGTAGGTGCAGGGCCATTTCACAGCCAGAGTAACGAAGCGTGGTTTGTACATACACCGGGATTAAAAGTAGTTTATCCAAGTACACCTGCAGATGCAAAAGGGTTATTGATCGCTGCTATCAACGATCCTAATCCTGTTTTGTATTTTGAACACAAAGCTTTGTACAGGAGTGTAAGCGGCGCAGTGCCCGAAGCATACTACGAAGTAGAGATTGGTAAAGCAAGATTGGTTACCAGCGGCGATGATATCAGCATCATTACCTATGGTGCAGGCGTGCATTGGGCAATGGACTACGCAAAAAATCATCCAGACGTATCTATACATATTTTAGATTTAAGAACATTACTTCCTTTGGATTATGATGCCATCAGGGAAGCCGTAGCTGCAACAGGAAAAGTTTTGGTATTGCACGAAGACACATTGATTGGCGGCATTGGCGGTGAAATTGCCGCCTGGATAGCAGAGAATTGTTTTGACAAACTGGATGCACCGGTAATGCGCTGTGCATCGCTGGATACTGCTATTCCCTTTAATATGGAGCTGGAAAAGAATTTTATGGCTTACAGCAGGCTGGATGAATATGTAGAGAAGCTGATGAATTATTAATGCAATTCCTGGTCCGGCATAAACTTCAGCTTTTCTTCAACATTCGTTTTGTACTTTACAGCAAAATTCAGCATTGAAAATTCTTATTATAGAAGACGAAAAAGGCCTGCGGGAAAGTATTGAAACTTACCTGCGGACACAGGATTACATTTGCGAAACTGCTATTGATTTTAACAGTGCCATAGAAAAAACAGAACTATATAATTACGATTGTATTTTGCTGGATATAACTTTGCCCGGTGGCAGCGGCCTGGCCATTCTTAAAGAATTACGGGCTAACAATAAAATGGATGGGGTGCTCATTATCTCTGCAAAAAACTCCATTGATGATAAAGTAGATGGCCTGATGCTGGGCGCTGACGACTACCTTTCAAAACCTTTTCATCTTTCTGAATTAAGCGCAAGAATAGCCGCCATCATCAGGCGCAAGCAATTTGGCGGCAGCAATAGTTTGCAGTTTAATGGCATTACCATTGATGTACAGGCTAAAGTTGTTACTATAAATAAGCAGCCGCTGGATCTTACAAAAAAAGAATTTGACCTGCTGCTATACTTCATTAATAACAAAGGAAGGGTTATCTCCAAAGATGCCATTGCTGAACATTTATGGGGCGATGAAATGAGCGGTAACCTGGATTTTATTTACACCCACATCAAAAACCTGCGTAAAAAACTGATAGAAGCCGGTGAAGCCGATTACATTAAAACTGTTTACGGAATGGGCTATAAATTTACTGACCGATGAAGCTGTTAGCAAAATATAACAGAGTAAACATACTGGCTACTACCATTGTTTTTATGATTGGTGGCGTTTGTTACTATTTAATACTGCACCTGGTATTGATAAAACAACTTGATAAAGATCTGCGGATAGAAGAACAGGAGATAAATGATTACATCAGGGTTCATAGTAGTTTGCCCGACCCGGCTGATTATAAAGACCAGCAGGTGTATTTCAGGAAAGTTGCAGGAGAAACCAAAAGAAAACTCCGCAGCGTTAATTTTTTAGTAGCGGATGATGAGGGTGAATATATCGCTATGCGACAATTGGTTTTTCCGGTAAATATTTCTGGAGTTGCTTATGAAGTTTCGGTTTACAAATCGCAACAGGAAACTGAAGATCTTATAAAACTCATCGTTTTTATCACCCTTGCATTGGTATTGCTATTGCTGATGGTTTTGTTTGTTATCAATCGTTTTGTGCTGAATAAACTGTGGCTTCCGTTTAACAATACACTTGCGCAACTTGGTCAATTTAAGCTACAATCCAAAAAGCCGTTGCAGTTAAATGAAACAAACATAAACGAGTTTAACGAACTTAATAAAGCCGTTACAGATATGAGCAGCCAGGCTTCTAAAGATTACGAATCTTTAAAAAGCTTTACAGAAAATGCATCACACGAAATTCAAACGCCACTGGCTGTTATAAATTCAAAGCTGGAACTGCTGATGCAATCAGAAAATTTTACAGAACAACAAATGAACGGGGTAGAAACTATACAGGATGAGATCAGGCGGCTATCCCGGCTAAACCAATCACTGTTATTATTAACCAAAATTGATAACCGGCAATTTGGAGAAGCAGAACCTGTTGACCTGGCGAAAATAATTATAAAACAATTGAATAACTATGAAGAGCTGATTGCGGCAAAGCAGATCACACTCACACAAAACATCAGTGACATACAACCGGTTTTAATGAATGAAACCCTGGCTGCTGTTTTAATTACCAACTTACTTACCAATGCTATCAAACATAATATTAATAAAGGTTCTATAACGGTCAGCTTACAGCAAAACCAATTCTCAGTTTCAAATACCGGTAATGCACTTAATTGCAGCCCCGGGGAATTGTTTGAGCGATTTAAAAAAAATACGCATCAAACCGAATCGCTCGGATTAGGACTGTCAATTGTAAAAAAAATATGTGAGCAGTACAATTTTAAAATTTCATACAGCTATAAAGACGGACTTCACACGGTAATTGTGCTTCTATCCTGGTAATTTTTTACCAACCGCAATTATTTAACAGCAACTTCAAAATCGCAACAGAATCGGCTTTTAGGTTTGCATTATTATAAACCAGTAAAAGTTTAATCATGATAAAATCATTAATGATTGCTGTATTGTTTACAACCATCAGCTTTGCTGCTTCGGCGCAGGGGTTAACCGCTTCAAAAGTGCCTGCCGCTGTAAAAACTGCCTTTGCAAAAAAATTTGCTGCTGCAACTGATATAGAATGGGGTAAAGAAAACGCCAAAGAGTACGAAGCAGAATTTAAGCTTGATGGCAAATCGGCCTCGGCAAATTTTTTAACCGATGGAAGCTGGGTTGAAACAGAAATGCAGATCAGCATTACGGATATGCCGCCAGCGGTAGCAGCAGCTATACAAAAAAAACACCCCGGCGCAAGCATTCTAAAACTATATAAGATTGATAACAATAAAGGAGAATTAACTTACGAAGCTGAAATAAAAACCGGAAGCAAAAAACAGGAAATGATTGTAAAGGCTGATGGAACGATCATTAAATAATTCAACACATCAAAATAAATAAAATGAAAAAAATAATTTCAGGCTTTGCAGTTTTTATTGCCGCAGTTTCTGTAGCCAATGCACAAATGAAGGTGATCAATACTTTTCATATTGCCAGCCCCGGCGGCTGGGATTACCTGGCCGTTGGGCCTGTAAATGACTGGCTGTATGTAAGCCATGGCTCCCAGGTAAATATTATTAATAAAAAAACAGGCGATTCCGTAGCTGTGATTGCAAACACAACCGGCGTACACGGTATTGCATTTGATGAGGCTAATAAAAAAGGCTTTACCAGCAACGGCAGGTTAAATAATGTTACCGTTTTTGATCTGAATACGAACAAGGTACTGACTCAAATTGCAACGGGCCAAAATCCGGATGCTATCATGTACGAACCTTTCTCAAAAAAAATAATTACCTGTAACGGAAGAAGCAAAAACCTGAGTATTATTGACCCTGTGAACAATGTATTGCTCGATAGTGTTGATGTTGGCGGAAAGCCTGAAACAGCAGTAAGCGATGGTATGGGTAAAGTTTTTGTAAACATCGAAGATAAAAATGAGGTTGTTGCAATTGATGCCAACACTTTTAAAGTACTCAATCATTGGAGTATTGCTCCGGCCGAAGGACCTACAGGGCTTGCGTATGATGCTAAAACAAAAAGACTATTTGCCGGATGTGAAAAATTATTAGTGGTTCTTGATGCAACCAACGGAAAAGTGGTTGATAAGATCACGATTGGCGATGGTTGCGATGGTGTGGCGTTTGATGCAGATGCTAAGAATATTTATACTTCTAACGGAGAAGGCACAATGACAGTTATTCATGAAGACGCAGCAAGTAAATTTACAGTGCTTGAAACCGTTGCAACTAAAAAAGGAGCCAGAACCATTGCGCTGGATAATGCATCACATCTTATTTATCTGCCAATGGCAGAATTTGAACCAGCAGATCCAAATCAAAAAGGAAGACCTAAAATGAAACCAGGTACGTTTCAGATCTTAGTGATAGGTAAATAATGAGTATAAAAATCGTACAATGAGAATCAGTGTTATAATAACGACAGTATTGTTACTGTTGTGTTGCAATGTTTTTGCACAAAATAATTTTAACTGCGTTGTAAAAGAAGCAGAAAGTAAAGAGGCCCTTGAAGGCGTTACAGCAAAGATCAATGGCAGTACAAAAGCCACCGCATCTGACAGCAGCGGCAATATCAGTTTTAAAAACCTTGCACCGGGTAAAATCAGAATTGTTTTTTCTTTTGTTGGTTACGAAGACCAGGAACTTAATCTTCAAATACCGCAAACAACAACAGCGGTTATCTATCTTAAGAAAAAAGAAGCAAAAGAAGAAGAGGTGATCGTTACCTCAAGCCGCACCAACAGCCGTATTGAAGACCTGCCTACCAAAATAGAAGTTTTAGGCAGCGAAGAAGTTGCAGAAGAGAACGGTATCAAACCCGGTAACATTGCCAGCCTTTTAGGAGATATTGCAGGTATACAGATACAACAAACCAATGCAGCTACGGGCAATGCAGATGCCAGGATACAGGGCCTTCCGGGAAAATACTCTCAGATATTGAGAGATGGTATGCCGCTGTTTGGAGGTTATAGCGGTAGCTTTAGTATTCTCCAGATTCCGCCGCTTGACCTGAAGCAGATAGAAATTATAAAAGGATCAAGCTCTACTTTGTTTGGCGGCGGCGCTATTGCAGGGTTATTAAACCTGGTTTCGAAATCACCCAAATTAAATGAATCAGAGAAAAGCATTACGCTCAATCAATCTACCTTAAAAGAAAGCAACCTTAACTTATTTTTGAGTGGGCGGAATAAAAAAGCCGGTTACACTTTATTTGCCGGGGGAACTTATCAACGTGCAGTTGATGTGAACAAAGATGGCTTTAGCGATGTGCCTGATCTTAAAACAGGATTTTTTCACCCCCGCTTATTCCTGTATCCAAACACAAAACAAACCATTACGCTGGGATATAACCTCACTTACGAAGACAGGAATGGTGGCGATATGCAGGTGTTGCATCACACTAAAGACAATACCCACCAGTTTTACATTCAAAACAAATCAATCAGGAACACAGCAGATGCAATTTGGGAAACCAAACTGAATGCAAACGACCGGCTTACTGTAAAAGCAACTACCAGCTTTTTTAACAGGGATATCAGCACCAATGTATTTGGCATGAAAGCAAAGCAGCTTTCTTATTTTTCTGAAATATCCTATTTTAAAAAGCTTCCTAAACATAACATGGTGGCCGGTATCAATTTCAGCGGAGAGAATTTTAAAAAGAAACAACCGGACTCAACCCAATTCAATAACTATAACCAGAATACGGTTGGTGTATTTGTGCAGGATGACTGGAAGATCACTGAAAAATTTATTGCCGAAGCAGGTATGCGGTTCGATCATCATAATGCTTATGGAAATTTCTTTTTGCCCAGGCTGTCGCTGCTGTACAGGATTAGCCCGGCTTTTACAACCCGGCTTGGCGGTGGTTTGGGATACAAGATACCATCGCAGTTTGTAAACGATGTTGATGAAAGAGATTATCCCAATATTGTACCCAATAATAATTTAACTGCAGAAAGATCAACAGGTGTTAACTGGGATATCAATTTTAAGAAAAGAATCAACAAATGGCACCTGACTGTTAACCAGATGTTTTATGTAACAGATATTACCAAACCGGTAGTGGATGTTACGGCTGCAAACGGCACTATAAGTTTTTACAATGCCACAAAGCCACTAAACACAAAAGGTTTTGAAACCTATATTGCTGCTACACATAATGCGCTTGAAATTTATTTTGGATATACATATACTTATTCAAGACAATTGTATGATGCCACTTATCCTAACGTTAGCCTGAGTGCAAGAAATAAATTCGCTACGGTAATTGCATACGAATTTTCAGATCATTTCAGGGCAGGTGTAGAAGCAAGTTATACCGGCAAACAATACCTGGATGACGGCAGTAAAACACCCGGCTATCTTTTTGCAGCAGCCATGATACGGTACGATATTAAAAAGGTTGCATTGGTTTTAAACTGCGAAAATCTTTTTGATTACCGCCAAACGAGGAAAGAAAGTATTGTGTATGGCTCTGTAAGCAATCCTTTGTTCAAACAGATATGGGCACCCATTGATGGAAGGGTATTGAACTTATCGGCCAGGATAAATTTTTAAGCGATGGTTTTCTGGAAAAGAAAATTTATTTTCACATAGCAAATAATTTTCCCAACCAAACCTTCAACCATGTCAGTTTCAGCCATTCTTCTCATTGCTTTCGGTATTGGAATATTAATTCTCATTATAGCTTTCATTAAAATTTATAATGAGCTTGCCAAAGAAAGAATACTAACACAGGAGGGTGCCAGCGGAGTAGGCACCTGCCTGCAACAGAGAAACGACCTGATACCAAACCTGGTTGAAACGGTAAAAGGTTATGCCGGCCACGAAAACCAAACGCTTATAGAAGTTACAAAATGGCGCAACCAAAGCGCCAATGCAGGCACTATCGAGGAACAGAACGCAGCAAATGGCGGCTTAAAGCAGGCGCTCATGAATATGTTATCCATCACAGAAAATTATCCCGAACTGAAAGCCAATGAAAACTTTCAGCAACTGATGGGCCAGTTATCGCAGCTGGAAGAGAAGATAAACGACGCCCGCCGCTACTACAATGGCACGGTAAGAGAATACAACCAGAACCTTGCCGTGTTCCCCAAAAATATTGTAGGCGGCAGTTTTGGTTTTAAGCCCGCTGTTTTCTTTGCCGAAGATGCCGAAGCTAAAGTGGCTCCCAAAGTAAAATTCTGATATCCTGTTTCGCTCACTACTGTTGGTTTTCATCAAAACTTAAATTGTATGCGGAAAGTCCTCATCATAGTTCTTTTGCTTTTCTGTAATTTTTTTACCGATGCACAAAAAACAAAAGCGCCTGCCTATTACTTTACCAGGATCAGCGAATATTATTTAACCGATGCTGAAGTGGATTCTTTATTCCGCGATGAAGCAACTTCCTTTTTAAAAGAACAGAATATTCCGGACCAGGCGATTGAACAGGCTTACCCGGCCATTAAAAATATGTTGCTGACTGTATGTAAGCAGGGTATAACAAAAGCATTTGCAACACTGGAGAGTAAGCAAAAAATAAAACCGATGGCAGATAAAAGCCAGCCGGCATTTTACAGCACCAAACGGCTGTACATTGAATCGCTGCAGGAACAGATCAGGACAAGTTTTGTATCCAGTAAATCCTTATCAAAATATACATCTCTAAACAACAGCGACCGTATTACCAGCTTTAACAGCACCGTTCGTATTGGTGCCGATGGTAAGCTGCTGGTAACAGAAGAGATCAGCATTCACAATGGTAATGGTGAATCCAATTCGGTTTATTCAAATGATGGATCAACTGAAGATGCAACTGTGAACAATGAGATCAAGCGAGGAATTGTAAGGGCCTTCCCGCTTTACTATATTAATAAGTATAAACTTTTTCAGAACACTACTTTTAAACTGAAGCAGGTATTGCGGGATGGAAAGCCGGAAAATTATCATACCGAAGATTACCAGAACGGAATTTTGGTTTATACAGGCAGCAGCGATATTTTTTTAGAAAAGGGCGAATATACTTACAGTATTACTTACGAAACGGATCATCAGCTAAAACCACTAAAAGAAAAAAACTTTGATGAATTGTATTGGAATGTAACAGGCAATGGATGGTCCTTTAAAATTGATTCGGCCAGTTGTACTGTTATACTCCCAAAAGGCGCAAATGCTTTATCCAGCAAGTGCTATACAGGTTCACAGGGAAGCAATGCTACAGATTGCAATATCAGCCAAACCATGTTTGGGGATAGTGTTGCTGTAATTTTCAAAACTACAAGATCGCTGCAACCATACAACGGGCTTACCATCGCCACATCATGGCCCAAAGGATTTATACACAACCAGCTGTCGGCCTGGCAAACGACCAGGTACTACGTGTGGAATAACAAAGCGGTTTTCTTTTTACCCATTGCGGCATTGTTTGCCGCTGTCTTCTGTTTTATTTTCTGGTACCGCTATGGCCGTGATCCGGAAAAGGGAACAATATATCCTTTATTTGAGCCACCTGCAGGTTTTGGCCCGGCTGCATTGGGTTATATCTACTACCAGAAATTCAGCAACCAGTTAACAGCAGCAACGATGGTAGATGCTGCTGTTCGGCATAAAATTAAAATTGATGTGGAGAGAGGCGGACTTATTTTTAAGCACAACGAATACGTTATCAGCAAAAGTAATTTGCCCGAAAAGAAGCCGGTAAGTAGCTACGAAACTTTTGAAAGCGATATTGAAGACCTGGTGGGCACTACTATTGAAAGCGGGAAATACAACAGTGATCTTGCTGACTTAAATAAAACTGTGGAAACCTATTGTGAGAACAATTATAAAAACAAAGATGGGCTTGTTAAGAAGGACTACAAAGGTTTCTTTGCACTCAATAATTCTTATACAACCTTGCCCTGGCTTGTTTGTGCGGTAGCAGCAGTCTGGGGAGGCATTGCTTTGTTCAAAGCACTTTATTTATCAAATTATTGGCAGATCGCTTATTATTCAGTTGGCTTTATTCTTTGCGTGATCGTGTTCAGGATATTCACCAAATTACTGGCAGCTTACAGCCCTGCAGGCCGGCAACTGGCCGATAAGATCGAAGGCTTTCGCATGTTCCTGGCAACAGCCGATGAAAAAAGATTCGACCTGATGAGTCCGCCCCAAAAATCGCTGGAACTGTACGAAAAATATTTACCCTTTGCCATTGCATTGGGTTGCGAAATTGAGTGGGGCAAAAAATTTGAAGAGATCATAAGCACAGCCAGCCTGGATGAAAGGGTTTCAGGCACCACATCTTTTTCTCAAAGCATGCGTAGTGATAGCAGCGGCTTTGGTTCATCCTTTGCATCTTCTTTCAGCGGTGCCATATCATCGGCCAGTACGCCGCCATCCAGTTCATCCGGCGGTGGTTCATCATTTGGTGGTGGCAGCAGCGGAGGCGGAGGCGGTGGTGGTGGCGGAGGCGGCTGGTAATATCTTTTAACCGTAAAAAATAAAAAACATGTTTAAAGAAATGCCTTTTGATGGTTGGTTTGCCGAAGTAAAAGCAGGATATGCCCAACACGGCCTTGTTTTGCCCGATGATATTGAAATGATGGAGCTGGCACATATGGAATGTATGAACGATGGAACATCCATTGAAGAATTTATACAACAAAGTATAAAGGAGCAGAAAGGAAATTAATTAGGCAGTTTGCATTAATTTTCTCCCGGGTGATATGCTCTTTCCACATGCTTCATTACATCTTCTTTGTAAAACAATACATCTTTAAACAGGCCCTTGCTGTACATAAGACCCTGGTCAAAAAAATGTTTTGAGTTTACATCACCACTTTCGCCACCGGCCAGTAAAGATTTTGCTTTTATTTTTTTGCCAAATTCAACAGCACAAATAAAGCTGTTGCCGTGATAGCCATATCTTTTTTTAGTGCCGTCAAAAGTTTTGCTGCTGTAAGAAGGCAACATACCCCAGGTTGAAGATGCAAACCCATCGGGCAGGCTTGTCTTACTATCATCAAATGTATATTCAATATCATTGGAGATGCGTTGAAAACGATTGATCTCTCCCCAGGCAACCTGCCATTTACCAAAATTGCTTTTCAGTTCTTTAATAACTGCCAGCATGGGTTTAACCAGATCATTGGTAGTTGCATTGGCAGCAAAATATGTTGTTACTTCAACCTGGTTGCTTTTGTATTCGCCCATCAACGGTAAAAGTTTTTCGCCCCATAAAACAGCCAGTGTGGTAGCAACAGAGTTTTCTGCGCAGCGATAGTCCCATTTTTTTAAAACATCCATTACCTCTTTTAATTGCAGGTAAGCCGTATCGCTTTTATTCAATGTATTGTCGTAGCTATTGATCAGTGCAGGCAATAAAACTTCAAACGCAGCCAGGCGGGTATCATAACCGGCTTTTATTACTTTGTCAAGATTGTATTTCTTTTCTTCATCCAGTACTCTCACCGCATTAATACCGCGGAAATTTTCGCCATCGGGTGCCAGGTAGGGTGCATAGTCTGTTTTCTTCGGACTGTATTTGCCCGCCACTGTAAAAGGAGTGGAGTTGCAATTTTGTAACCAGCCATTCGGCGGGTTGTAAATATGTACACTTTCATTTACGGTATGATAACCTTTCCACTCGGTAGCAGATGTGCTTCCATCAACGGGTTTACTCCAATCGTACTTAACATCACGCCTGGGTAAAAAATTGCCATGCCAGTAAGCAATATTTCCTTCTGCATCGGCGTACACAGTATTATTACTGGGGTTGGCGCCCATGTCCATGGTTTTTTTAAAGTCGGCAAAACTTTTTGATTTGGTACGCAGCCAGCTTTGTATAAAACCTTTTGTATCGCGGTTGTTGTGGCGTAAACTTATATATTGGCCGTTGCGCCTGGTAATAATAGGGCCGTGCTGCGTAAAAAGGGTATTGAACGTTTTTAATTGAAAACCATCCGCTGTTTTGTATTTAATGCTGATCGCTTTTTTTGTAACCGGAATTTCTTTTCCATTATATTTATAAAACCAGGCGTTACCTTTTTTTGTAAGCGTTTCAATATAAGCATCAGAAATATCGGCCTGGCTGCTGGTGTGCATCCACCCGCAATGCTCATTAAAACCCTGGTAAATAAATGGCTGCCCCCAGGTTACGGCGCCATACACATTTAACCCTTCTTCACTAACCATGTGTACCTCGGGCCTGAAATAAAATGTTACATGCGGGTTGATGTACAAAATAGCATTACCGCTTTCGGTGATGGCTGGCCCAAAAGCAAAACCATTCGACCCTGTTGGATCTTCGGCTTTAAATTCTCTTTTAGTAAGTGTTTCATCATTGCCAGCATAGAAGTTTTTTAATTCGTCAACAGAAATACCTGCTGTGCTGATAGCACCAATGCTTCCATCGGTCCAGAGTAAAGCATACCATGGCTCAAAATGGTTAAGTAAGATGGGTTTTACGTTTTGATGTTTGTACAGGTAAAAATTTATTCCATCAGCAAAAGCGTTTAAAATTTTCCTGAGGGTGTCGCTGGCAAGGTTATAATCCCTGATAGCATCGGCGCTGTCGATGACCAATCGTATCAGCAGATCATTGTAAATGTCTTTTTCTCCATTCACTTCCGCCTTGCGGCCCAGTTTTTCAATATAGTTCATCTCTACTCTTCTGAAATCATCCTCACACTGTGCGTACAGTAAACCAAACACAGCATCAGCATCTGTTTTGCTATACACATGGGGTATGCCATAATTATCACGAATGATGGTTACACGGGCAGCCTGTTTTTGCCAACGGGTAACGTCTGCCTTTGAAAAAGGCTGTGCAAATAGCTGCAGTGGCAGCAGCAAAAAAAACAGAAGACGTTTCATGATTTCTATATTTTAGAATTTACCCGATCAGTGCTTTTGCTTTTTCCATATCGATCTCTTTTTCCCATTTGGCAACAACAATGGTAGCAACTGTATTGCCGATGATATTGGTAAGTGCCCTGCCTTCGCTCATAAAACGATCTATACCAAAGATCAAAGCAATAGCCGCAACAGGTATATGGCCAACCGTTGGCAATGTAGCCGCCAGTACAATAAAGCCGCTGCCTGTTACGCCGGCTGCACCTTTTGAAGTGAGCAATAAAACCAACAACAATGTAATTTGATGGCCAATATCAAGTGGCGTGTTGGTTGCCTGGGCTAAAAAAACCGCAGCCATGGTTAAGTAGATAGAAGTTCCATCAAGATTAAAAGAATAACCGGTTGGTACCACTAAGCCAACAACCGGTTCGCTGCAACCCACTTTTTCCAGTTTATTGATGAGGCTTGGCAAAGCAGCTTCGGATGAAGAGGTGCCCAGCACGATCAGTAATTCATCTTTTATATAAGCAAGCAGGCGAATAATATTAAAACCGCTGAATTTTAAAATTCCTCCCAATACAACTAAAATGAAAATTAAACAGGTGATATAGAATGATCCCATCAGCTGTCCGAGTTGTGTAAGTGAACCAAGGCCATATTTTCCGATGGTAAATGCCATAGCACCCAACGCACCCAGCGGGGCTACCTTCATAATTATTTTTATGATGGCAAACAATCCGTCTTCCAGCGACTGAATACCTTTTAAAAGCGGGGTGGCTTTTTCGCCAATCTTAGATAGCGCAAAACCAAGCAATACGGCAAAGAACAGCACCTGTAAAATACTGCTGGTTGATAATGCATTTACAATATTGTCAGGTATAATATGCATCAGGAACTCGGTTACTGTCTGGCTTTTACCCTCTGTAATAAAATTCTCTACCGATTTGGTGTCCAGTGTTGCAGGATCAATGTTCATACCCACACCCGGCTTCAATATATTAATAACAACCAGGCCTATGATCAGGGCAAAAGTGGTAACCACTTCAAAATAAAGGATTGCTTTTAAACCCACCCGGCCAACCTTTTTGGTGTTTTGCATACCGGCAATGCCGGTAACAATAGTGCAGAAGATGATGGGGGCGATCATCATTTTGATCAGCTTAATAAAACCATCGCCCAAAGGTTTTAATTCAACAGCAAAGGAAGGATAGAAATGGCCGAGTGCAATGCCAATGCAAATAGCAACAAGCACCTGGAAGTAAAGGCTTTTGAAAAGTTTTGGCATGGTTGGTCAATTGCAGTTACAATGTATTAAAAATAATTGAAGTGGTAACGCCGGATTTGCTAAGAGGAATTATTGCGAGAACAGCATACCAGTTGTAATCTTAAAGCAAAATTCATCTACTTCAGACCCTACTGTCTGAAAATCTTTTCTGTCATATTTTTCCATAAGTATTTTATATAGGAATGAAGTTAAAATTTCCGGATGTTTTATTTTTACAAAACGACCATTGTAAAACAAATCATCATGTGGTTGAAGACCTAAATAAATGACATCTCTTTTCCCGTTCTTTTTAAGTACAATTCGGGCCCAGGCAATATATTTTATGGATGGATATTGTTTTTGTGGTTTTAGATTCCGATTTATAATGTTATAAACCGAATCTTCTTTGAAAGTAGCTTTTAGTCCATAAATGTTAAAATAATGATTGAAAAAAGCTGAACCAGTTTTTGTATATCTTCCTTTCTCCATGTCATCTGCCGCATTATAAATCATCGATATTTCTACAATTGTTGAGTCTTTTTGATTAGCAGGAAAGTTCTGTGAAAAAGAAAATTCAATGTTGGAAAATAGCACTAAAAAGATAAAAAACTTTTTCATAATCTATTTTAACTAATCAACCTTAGATCCCTTATCCCCCACAAACCACTGCTCTTTATTTTTAAACAGCACATTAAAAGTGGTAAGCGATCCGTAGCAACGGGTAATGTATTGCTGTATGTTTACCTTTTCTTCGTCGGTAAGTTTTTTATGGCTGTTGATGTTTTGTTCCAGCACACGCAGGCGATCCCGCAGCATTACAATCTTGTGAAAAAAATCGTCGATGGGAATGTCTTTTGGCTTCAGGCTTTTGTCTGCAGTTTGCAAACTCATAGTGCCGCCTATCCATTTATCACCAATGGGTACTATTTCGGTAACATCGGCCCATTGCCTTAAAATTTTCAATAAAGATCTTTCTACTTCTGAAGTTGTTTCTACTTCAATGGTTACATTTTCTGCAATGATCTCATCCAGGTGTTCATCAGTCTTATCAATTTCTTTTATACCATGGTGGATAAAAGAAATGAGGTAGGTTGCGTATTTAACGCCCACAATTACACCGGGGCCAAATTGGGTGTGTTGTAATCTTGTACCAACACCAAGGTTCAGTTGTTCGGGTTCCATATTATGCTTCTGTTTCGTTTGTTTCTTTTATAATGATCTTATTTTTCTTTTCATGATGCTTTTGTACCAGCCGCATTACCAGTGGAACAAACATGGGCATGGCCGATGCGATAAAAGGATTAGCCAGGTATATAAAGGCAAAAAGGGTAAACATGGCAGGAACCAAAATGGCCCTGAGAGAAAAATATTTTGCATCGGCCTTGCTTAAGCCCTCTGCTAATTTATTTGCAGGGTTACTGATATGCCTCCACATAAAGAGGTTGAAAAAGCCAAGCAGTATAATATTGGCCGTGTAAAATATCACGGGGGTAATTGCATGCTTCATCAGGTATTCGCTGTAAAAAGCCGTGCTGAAAGGCATGAGCGCTACTGCAAATAAAAACAGCAGGTTAAGCCTGATCAGTTTAGGAGTATAATTTACAACATAGCCAAACAGGCGGTGGTGAACGGTCCAGTAAATACCAATGAACATAAAACTGATGATAAAGCCAAAGAACTTTGGAAGCATGTGGGCAAGAGCCGATAATAATTTCCCCTCGGTGAATTCGGCCTTTTCTATTTCGGGCACTTTCAGTTCAATAACCAGCAGGGTTATGGCAATAGCAAAAACGGCATCGCTGAACAGGATCATCCGCTCCAGCTGAAATTCTTTTTTAAGCTCGTTGTGCAGTTGGTTCATAAAAGAGAGTTGTGGGCCTGAAAATACTTCTCTTTTTTTAATTTTTAATTTCTTCGGGTAATTTGATGGCAGCGTTTTTTAATAACTCGGCTTTAAAGGCATAGGAAGAATTGAGAATATACCTGTTGAAAGTAACATCATCGGCTGTGCTTGCAAACTCATAAGAAGGTAAATAGCGAACCATAAATGTATCCAGCTCGGCTCCTTGCAAGCCGGTAATGCGGCGTACAAAGTTTTTATTGAACCGGTAACTTACAAAATGATCCTGCTCCTGCTGCTCCAGCCTGGCCTGGAAAGCTTTTAACCGTTTGTTTCTTCTGAAGCGGAACATATTGATGATCTCATTTACATCGGCACCCACAGCGCCGCTGGGAGAAATACTGGTCTTGATGGTTGGTTTATGGAAATTATAAACATCAGCATAGGTTTGCCGGTTTTCCATAGAGTCTTCCCGATAGGAACGGGCAAACACGATCACTTCTTTTAATGTATGGTAGCCGCCCTTTACTGCAATGCCCAGCGATATATCAAACTGGGTAAGACTGGCCATATCCCTTACCGCAAACTTTTGGGTAGGCTTGTTCTTGTAAATGAATGTGAGCGAATCATTTTCTGCAACAGATATTTTATAACGCCCCATGGAATCGGTACGGGTGGTTTTGCCGCTGGTGCTTTCTACCTGCACATTTTCAACATAATTTCTTTTAGATGAATCGAACACAGTGCCGGTAACCATTAGCTGGGCATGCAACTGGTTACCCATAACAATAAACAAAAGCAGTAAATGTATTTTTAAAAACAATTGCAAAGGGCTGAAAAATTAGTAAAGGTAAAAGTACAGGAACAATTTATAACAACAGGTACAGCCAGTTGGTTTTAACTGCGATTTTGCTTTTGCCCTTAAACATTGTTCGCAGGATTTTGTGAAGAAGTTGGCCCGCAGATGTTGCAGAAGCAGGGGTTTAGTTTTCTGATATATCAGCGTATTCTGAAATGATATGTGCTATTTCTGTAAAACTTCAGCAATAACACGTGGGTAGTTTGCATGTTCCAGAACATGAATTTTCTGGGCAAGAGATGCTGCGGTTTCTTCTTCTTCCACCTGGCATGTTGCCTGAAAAATAATTTCTCCATGATCGTAGATCTCATCCACATAATGAATAGTAATACCGCTTTGGGTTTCTTTGGCGGCAATTACAGCTTCATGTACTTTGCTGCCATACATACCCTTTCCGCCATATTTGGGCAGCAGGGCGGGGTGTATGTTGATGATCTTTTTAGGATAAGCCTGTATTAAACTTACCGGCATCTTCCATAAAAAACCAGCCAATACTATAAAGTCTATTTTATATTGCAGCAGCTCTGGCAAATAAGCATCACCGATGTCAAACCGCTCTTTTTCTATTAATAAAGAAGGAATTCCTGCTTTTTCTGCAATCGAAAGCACCCCTGCACCCGTTTTATTGCAAACAACCAATGTAATTTTTATGTTTTCAGCAGCTTTAAAATGATTGATTATTTGTTGGGCGTTAGATCCGGTTCCGCTGGCAAAAATGGCAATTTGGGTTAGTTTTGGCCCTGTTTTGCTGGTTTTTCCGCTCATTTTGCCCCATATTTTGGCTATATACTTACTAAAAAAATTAAACTGACCAAGCGGGATACTGATAAGCAAAACACAAATTGGCCAAAGCAGGGTTATCAGCAATACATATAATATGATCCACAAAGCCCCTTTATCCAGGCCGGTTAACATTAAGATCTTACGTCCGGCATAGCCACAAAGGCTGCCCCCCAGTGCAAAAGTTGTAATAATGAGCACCAGGTTCAGGCCATTTACCTTCCATCTTTGTTTAAGTTTCTCAAACATTCGGCAAAAGTGGGGTAAAAATTTGTGAATTAGCCGGCCAATTGCAAAAAAAACCGATTAGCTGAAATACGTTACAAATACATGACAATTACTATGTAAATAATTAAACAATCGGCTGAAAACCATGCTGGATAAGGGAAAAAAAAATCCTAAAATGTTGATATATTCTCAACGTCCTGCCTTATTTTTGCACACGAATCAGGATATTTTTCCACATTAGCCCCGATATAACTGTATGAGTCGCTATAGAAAAATCTTAAACAGAGTCTTTACAAGCATTTTTTTAGTTGTTTTATTGTCAATTAATATACAGGCTTCTGCTGCCGATGGCGAGGCTTTGTTTAAAGCGAATTGTGCCAGTTGTCACAAGCCAGATAAGGATTTTACCGGTCCGGCGCTAAAAGGATGGAAAGACAGGGTACCTGGTGGCGACTGGATATATAAGTGGATAGCAAATTCAGGAGACTTAAGGGAAACCGAACCATATGCAAAAGCCCTTTTCGCAAAATGGAACAAAACCCAGATGACGGCTTTTGGAACCCAGCTTAAGAAAGAAGATATTGATGCTATATTAAAGTATGTAGATGATTACACTCCACCAACCCCACCTGTGGGAGACCCTAACGCTAAGGGAGCAGAAGACAACTCACTACTCTTTGGTATTTTAACCCTGGTTTTAGCACTTATTGCCTTTATATTATTACAGGTTAACAGTAACCTGCGCAAATTATCCGATGAGAAAGAAGGCGTAATGCGCCCAGAGCCGGTTCCGGCATACAAAAACAAAACATATTTAATGGCTGGTATTTTAGTACTGTTTGCGGTGGGTGGTTATTATACCATCAACGGGGCAATTGGTATGGGCCGCATGAAGAACTATCAGCCTAAGCAACCTATATTTTACTCTCACCAGGTACACGCCGGCACCAACCAGATCAGCTGTTTGTATTGCCATGGCGGTGCACAGGATAGCAAACAGGCAAGCATTCCATCAGTTAATACCTGTATGAATTGCCACAAATCCATCAACAAATACGAAGGTCCGGATAAACTGGTTAGAGAAGATGGTACTGCTGTTGACGGAACTGCAGAGATCCAGAAATTATATGAATATGCAGGCTGGAATGCAACAACCAAAACCTACAATCCGGATAATGATAACAACGGAATTCCTGATGGGGCAAAACCAATTGAGTGGGTAAAAATTCACAACCTGCCTGATCATGTTTATTTTAACCATAGCCAACACGTTAAAGTAGGAAAACAACAATGCCAGACCTGCCATGGCAACATTCAGCAAATGCCGGAAGTTTACCAGTTTACAGACTTAAGCATGGGCTGGTGTATCAATTGCCACAGAGAAACCAAAGTTGATTTTTACAACAAAGAAGATGGCTCTGGTAATAAATATTACAGCATTTATGAGAAATTCCACAAAGACCTGAAAAACCATAAAATGGACAGTGTTACGGTTGAAAAGATCGGCGGAACTGAATGTCAGAAATGTCACTATTAAAAATAATTAGCTGATTAGCTAATCCGATAATTTGCTAATCAGCATTACAAGGTTTTTTGAAGTTAGTAGAAGGTTAAAAAATTAGCACATCAGCATATTAGCACATTACAATAACTATGAGTAAGAAAAAATACTGGCAAAGTTTTGGTGAACTGAATCAAACGGAAAGTTTTCAGGAATCAGCCAATAAGGAATTTAAAGAAGAATTACTTCCTTTAGAAGATCTTGATGATAAAGGGATATTGGATGCTAAAACTCCCCGCAGGGATTTTCTTAAATACCTGGGCTTTAGTACAGCTGCCGCTGCTGTTGCTGCCAGTTGCGAAATGCCGGTACGTAAGGCTGTTCCTTTCTTAAACAAGCCGCAAAGCGTTATTCCGGGTGTTGCTAACTATTATGCATCTACTTATGTTAATGGTGGCGATACCATTTCTGTTGTTGTTAAGCAAAGAGATGGCAGGCCCATTAAGATAGAAGGAAACGAACTGTCAACCATTACAAACGGTGGTACCAATGCACAGGCACAGGCTTCCGTACTGGACCTGTACGATAATACACGCCTTCGCTATCCCATGCAGAAAGATGGTAAAGGCTTTAAAGAAGTTACCAGCTTTGATGCTTTTGATAAAATGGTGGGAGCTGCCATTACCGGCAAAGCTGTTGCTATTCTTACCTCAACAGTAAACTCACCATCTACCTTAGCAATTATTAATGAATTTATAGCAAAATATCCCGGCAGCCGCCACGTACAATACGATGCTGTAAGCTACAGCGGTATGTTACTGGCAAACGAGGCTTGCTACGGAAAAAGAGCGATCCCTTCTTACCATTTTGATAATGCAAAAGTGATCGTTAGTTTGGGTGCCGATTTCTTAGGCACCTGGTTAAGTCCTACTGAATTCAGCAGCCAATACGGAAAAAACAGAAAAGTTACAGGCGAAAAACCTGAGCTGAGTAAGCATTTTCAGTTTGAAAGCATGATGAGCCTAACCGGTAGTAATGCTGATGACCGCTATACGCATAAACCATCAGAAACAGGTGCTGTTGCTTTGGCCATAGCAGCTAAACTGGGTGTTGCAGTATCAGCTCCGTCTATTGCAGATGCTAAACTGGTTAAAGGAATTGATACGGCTGTTGCTGCTTTAAAAGCAAACGCCGGTGCTGCATTGGTAGTTTGCGGAAGTAACGATGCAAACATCCAGGTGGTAGTAAATGCTATTAACGAAGCCATTGGCGCCAACGGTAAAACCATTAACTGGGCTATCACATCAAACTACAAAAATGGTATTGATGCAGATATGGACAAGTTGATTACAGACATGAGCAGCGGCACAATTGGTGCGGTTTTGGTTCATGGAGTTAATCCTGCTTATACTTACAACGATAGCAAGAAATTTAAAGACGCCCTGGCAAAAGTTGTTTCTGTTTCTTTTAACGGAACTATGGATGAAACAACCGAGCTGTGCAAATACATTCTCCCATCTCACCACTGGTTAGAGAGCTGGGGCGATGCTGAACCTAAGACAGGTTATTACAGTTTATTGCAGCCAACCATTAACCCGCTATTTAAAACACGTGCTTACCAAACCTCATTAATAAAATGGAGTGCGGCTGCCGGTAGCATGGTTAATGATTACGAAACTTATTTTAAAACATACTGGAGTGCCAAACTGGGCAGTCCGGATCTTTGGGAAAAAGCTTTACAGGATGGTGTTGTAGAACCAGCAACCATGCCTGTTGGCGGCGGATCTTTTAACAGTGGCAAACTGGCCGAAGCTGCTGCAGCTGCCGGTTCAGTAAAGGGCGGCGCAGTTGAAGTGGTGCTGTATCAAAAAGTATCTGTAGGTGATGGTAGCCAGGCAAACAATCCATGGTTACAGGAATTACCTGATCCGATCTCGAAAGTAACCTGGGACAACTACGCAATGATGAGCCCTGCAATGGCTAAATCATTATTAGGGCTGGATGTAATGAACCAGGCAAAAGGAAACCAAAGCGACTACGAAGTACACCCAGAAAAACCGGTTGTAAAAATTACAGTAAACGGCAAATCTGTAGAGTTGCCTGTAATTGTTCTTCCTGGTATAAATCCTGCAACAATTGCATTGGCTGTTGGTTACGGAAGAGAAAGTGCAGATAAAGATGCAACTTCAACCAACATTGGAAGGTCTGCACATGGTGCCGGTAAAAATGTTTATCCATTGGTTACCTTCAACGGAACCAATTCATATAGTTCAGTAGCAACTGTTGAAAAAACAGGCGCCACTTATCCGCTGGCACAAACACAGGTGCATGGTTTTACAGAAAGCCGCCCGGTAATTTACGAAACCAATCTTGCATCATATAGTGCTAAGCCAGAAGCTCTTTTAGAAGAAATTAAAAGCGAATTGCTGAATATAACAGCAAACGGAAGCAAGGATTTTGTAAAAGATGCAACCATTTATCCTGACTTTGAAAAACCAGGTATTAAATGGGGTATGAGCATTGACCTGAACACCTGTACAGGTTGCAGCGCCTGCGTGGTAGCGTGTACAGCTGAAAATAACGTAAGTGTGGTTGGTAAAATGCAGGTACAACGTGCACACGAAATGCACTGGCTGCGTATCGACCGTTATTTTACAGGCGACCTCGAGAATCCGGATGTTGTTTTTCAGCCGATGCTTTGCCAGCATTGTGATAACGCACCTTGCGAAAACGTTTGCCCGGTAGCTGCAACAAACCATAGCAGCGAAGGCTTAAACCAAATGACCTATAACCGTTGTATAGGTACAAGATATTGTGCCAACAACTGCCCTTATAAAGTACGTCGCTTTAACTGGTTAGATTATACAGGAGCCGACAGTTTCCCTGATAACCAGAATCCGCTTATCGGTTCATACATGGATGAGAGTGTATTGCAAATGAATGACGACCTGACAAGAATGGTATTGAACCCTGATGTTACAGTACGTTCAAGAGGTGTGATCGAGAAATGTTCTTTCTGTGTACAACGTTTACAGGAAAGTAAACTTGAAGCTAAAAAACAACAGGACCCAACCCTGGTACGCAATGTAAAAACAGCCTGTATGCAGGCCTGTCCTACACACGCCATCAGCTTTGGTAATGTTAACGATAAAGAAAGTGATGTGTACAAAATCAGGAATGTAGATCAGAAACACCGTGCATTCTACGTGATGGAGCAGTTACACGTTTTGCCTAATGTAAGTTACCTGGCAAAAGTGCGTAATACCGACAGGCACATTGGTGTAGAAGAAGAGCATGGCGCAGAAGGAAAAGAAAAGAAAGAAGAAAAAGCACACGCATAATAATAGATAAGTAAAAATTAAAAATTAAAAAGTAAAAAATTAAAGGCTGAAGCAATATCTCATCTTTTGACTTTTAACTTTTGACTTTATACTTAAGATATGTCATTACTGAAATACGAATCGCAACTAAGGGAACCGCTGGTAGATGGTAATAAAGATTACCACCAGGTAACGGAAGATATCATTCGTCCCATTGAGATGAAACCGAGCCGTCTCTGGTATATTGGATTTTATATCAGCGTGGGGCTGTTATTATTTGGGGTGTACAGTGTTTATCGTGAAGTTACCTATGGTATTGGCCAGTGGAACGTGAACAAAACCATCGGCTGGGGTTGGGATATCACCAACTTCGTATGGTGGGTAGGTATTGGTCACGCCGGTACGCTCATCTCGGCTATCTTATTGTTATTCCGCCAGGGCTGGAGAACCGGTGTAAACCGTGCCGCAGAGGCGATGACGATCTTTGCGGTAATGTGTGCGGGCCAGTTCCCGATATGGCATATGGGTCGTGTGTGGATGGCATTCTTTGTATTACCTTATCCAAATACACGTGGTCCTTTATGGGTAAACTTTAACTCACCACTTTTGTGGGACGTATTTGCGATATCAACTTATTTCACTGTTTCATTATTATTCTGGTACTCAGGCTTATTGCCCGATCTGGCAACAGTAAGAGACCGTGCAAAAACCAAATTCCGCAAAATGTTTTATGGTGTTGCATCTTTCGGCTGGAGCGGAAGCACCAAGCACTGGCAACGTCATGAATCTTTATCACTGGTGTTGGCCGGTTTAAGTACACCGCTTGTACTTTCTGTACACACCATCGTATCTTTTGACTTTGCTACTTCAATTGTTCCGGGCTGGCATACAACCATCTTCCCTCCATACTTTGTGGCAGGTGCGGTATTTAGTGGCTTTGCCATGGTGCAAACGCTGATGATCATCGTAAGAAAAGTATTAAATCTTCAGGACTATATTACACTGGGCCATATTGAGGCCATGAACAAAGTAATTGTACTCACAGGTAGTATTGTAGGTTGTGCTTATTTAACGGAGTTATTCATTGCCTGGTACGGACAAAATCCTTACGAGTGGTATGCATTTAAAGAAAACCGTGCAAACCTGTACAGTCCTTATGGCTGGAGCTACTGGCTGATGATGTTCTGTAACGTGGTTTCACCACAGTTGTTCTGGAGCCGTAAATTAAGAAGGAATATTACTGTAACATTCTTCATGAGTATTATTGTAAACATCGGTATGTGGTTCGAGCGTTTTGTGATCATTGTTACTTCGGTGTACAGGGATTATCTGCCATCATCATGGAGTACTTATTACAGTCCTTCTATCTGGGAGATCGGATTTTACCTGGGTACTTTCGGATTATTCTTTACCTGCTTCTTCCTGTTTGCAAAATACTTCCCGGTTATTGCGGTAGCCGAGATCAAGTCTATTTTGAAAACCAGCGGAGAGAATTATAAAGTGAAGATGACGGATATTGAAAAGGCAGATGCCGAGAAGTTTTACTTAGATGAAGTTGAACACGCTCATTAGAATTTTGAATTTTAAATTTTGAATTTAATATTATGGCTGGAGGAATTAAAAAATTTGTAGTAGGATCATTTGATGATGAAAACGTATTGTTTCCTGCGGTGAAAAATGTTCGCAAGGCAGGTTACAAAATACACGATGTGTACACTCCTTTTCCGGTGCATGGCTTAGACCACGCAATGGGCATACGTGAAACCAGCCTGCATACCGCAGGGTTCATTTACGCTATTACCGGTACTACCACCGCACTTACATTTATGAGCTGGGTATTTACAAAAGACTGGCCTTTAAATATCGGCGGTAAACCAAACTTTGCACTACCGGCCTGGATACCTATTACTTTCGAGTTAACAGTACTATTCTCGGCGGTAGGTATGGTGCTCACGTTTTGCTACTTGTGTAACCTTGCCCCGTTTGTAAAAAAACATCATTTTCACCCAAGAGCTACAGACGATCTTTTTGTAATGGCTATTGAGTGTACCGATAAAACCAACGATGCAGAAGTTCAGGCATTTTTGCAAAATGCAGGAGCACAGGAAGTAAATGTGCAGATGGCAGAAACTGGATGGTGGATAGGCAGGTATCATAAAGAACAAAAACTGTATAAAGAAGAGAAAGGATATTAATAGCATACAATGAGAACAGCAGCTAAATTTCTCATTACAATAAAAAGAAGATTATACGAATGAAAAAAACCGCAATCATAGCAACCCTCATCTTATCAACGGCAACTGTTTTTATCAGTTGTAAAGATAAACGTGAACCTGGCAGAGTTTACATGCCTGATATGACTTACAGCCGTGCATACGAGAGTTATGCCCTGCGTGATTCTAATGTTTTCACAATGGATCCAAACGATGCAGGCCACAAAATATTCTTTAATAACCTGCCTCCTGCCGGTACATTAAAAAGAGGGGAATTGTATCCGTTCAACGTACCTAACGACAGCAACGGCTTACTTAATTTAAGCAACCAGGTTAAGAACCCATTAGGCCCTTTAACCGGTAAAGACCTGGAAGAGGCTGGAAGATTATTCAATATTAACTGTGCAGTATGCCATGGTGCAAAAGCTGAAGCAAACGGACCGCTGGCACCTAAAGTAGGTGGTGTAAAAAGTATTATGGCAGCCGTTATGGGAGGCCCGGGCATTGCACCTTTCAGCGATGGCAGAATATTTTTTGTAATGGAATACGGGCAAAACAATATGGGAAGCTATGCTTCTCAGTTAAGCAGGGAGCAGCGCTGGAGAATTATACAGTATATAAGAACATTACAACCTAAGAGTACCGGTACTGATACAGCAACAACAGCGGCACCTAAAGCAGACACCGCATCAATAAAAAAATAAAAGCATTAACCTGTCTGCCGGTAGGCAGGCACAAAATAAAGATTAGATGGATCATCAATTTCAATTACCCGGTAGTTATAAAAAGTGGACCTATGGCCTGATTGGTGCCGGAGTACTAGCATTGTTGTACGGGTTTATCATGTTCAATCCTTTTGCGCATGGCGGCCATGGCGAACATACAGACAGTACCCGTTTTTGGGCCGTGCTTTTACAAAACAGTGTTTTCTTTTTGCTGGTTGTAAATGCAGCTATGTTCTTTATTTGTGTTACCACTATGGCAATGGGTGGATGGGTAATTGCATTCAGAAGGGTTTCTGAAGCAATATCCAGTGCTGTGCCGGTTTTAGGGGTTATTACTTTTGTAATTTTAATGGCCATTGTCTTTGGTGGTCGTACCGATATTTACCATTGGCTGGATAAAGATGCTGTTGCAAACGATCACATTTTAAATGGTAAAAAAGGATTTTTGAACCCTACATTCTATGCCATCTGGTCTTTCTTAACAATTTTTCTCTGGTCATTTCTGGGTAGAAAAATGCGCAGCCTTAGTCTTGAAAGTGATAAGAACGGACAAATGGATTATGAAACCGGAAAGAAGTGGATATGGAGCAATACAGTATGGGCTTCTTTATATACCATTGTTTTCACACTAACCGTAGCATCTACCATTCCCTGGTTATGGCTGATGAGTATTGATGCTCATTGGTACAGCACTATGTTCAGCTGGTACACTTTTGCCAGCACATTTGTTTCAGGTGTTTCACTTATTGCACTATATGTAATTTATTTAAAAAACCGCGGACAATTAGAATATGTAACTGAAGAGCATCTGCATGATCTTGGAAAGTTCATGTTCGCATTCTCTGTGTTCTGGACTTACCTGTGGTTCTCTCAATACATGCTTATCTGGTATAGTAACCAACCAGAAGAAACCAAGTATTTTGTTGAAAGAATAGGTACTGCTACCAAGTCAGGTCCATACAAAGCGATATTTTTCCTGAACCTGATCATTAATTTCCTTTGTCCGTTACTTATCCTGATGAAGAAGGGAGCAAAAAGAAACTGGACTCTTGTTACTGTAATGGCAGTCTTGATCATCTTTGGTCATTGGCTGGATTTTTTCCAGATGGTAATGCCGGGCACCGTACACGAACATTATGGTATGGGAATTTTTGAATTTGGAACGGCCTGCCTGTTTATAGGATTGATCATGTTGGGAACGGGTAGTTATTTAAGCAAGCATTCTTTACTGGCAAAAAATCATCCTTTCCTGAAAGAAAGTATGATACACCATACATAATACCAGGCGCTGGTTTTGATACAAAAACAGCCGGATATATAAGTAAGATTTAAACAAGAAACTAGAATAATATTTACAGAAAATAACTTTGAATCATGAAGGAGTTTTTATTTATAGCTTTAGGAGTACTGATCTTTGTAGTCATCTTTCAGATTGCAAAGGCCAGTGAATACGTAAGCGTTTTAAAAGGTGAGGATAAAACACGAAAACAAAATAATAAGATCAATGCTTTTATGTTGATCGGGTTACTTGTTTTTGGTTTGATAGGCGTTTGGTATTGCAATGAACTGTATTTCGGTAAAACCCTTTTTCCGCAGGGCTCTGCATCGGTAGAAGGAGAGAAGATCGATACCATGTTGTACATTACCATTGCTATCACCGGTACTGTATTTGTTCTTACCCAGGTTCTCCTGTTCTGGTTTTGTTTTAAATACCAGGAAAAAGACGGGAAAAAGGCCTTTTACTTCCCCCATAACACAAAGCTGGAATTGATCTGGACCACAGTACCAGCTATTTTTCTTACTGTATTAGTGGTTTTTGGTTTAAAATACTGGTTTAAAATAACCGGTGATGCTCCCAAAGATGCGATCGTTGTAGAAGTTACCGGTCACCAGTTTGCCTGGGAATTCAGGTATCCGGGTGCTGATAAAGTATTGGGTAAAACTAACTTCAAACTGTATACAGCTAAAAATAACCTTGGTGTTGATTTTGACGACCCTGCAAGTAGGGATGATATACACGTAAATACAACCATGCACATTCCTGTAGGTGTTCCTGTTAAAATGGTAATTCATGCACAGGATGTAATTCATGATGTGGGTCTGCCTCATTTCAGGATGAAAATGGATGCTGTGCCAGGAATTCCAACTACCCAATGGTTTACTCCTAAGATCACAACAGCGGATATGAGAAAGAAAACCGGAAACCCGGATTTTAATTTTGAAATTGCCTGTGATCAGTTGTGTGGAGCAAATCACTTTGCCATGAGAGGAGTTATTGTGGTAGAAACAATGGAAGAGTATAAAAAATGGCTGGCTGAACAAAAATCTGAATACAGTGCTTTGTTCCCTGCTACCCCTGCTCCGGCAGAGGCTAAAGCAGATACCACTAAATTAATGTCTCAGGTTTTACCTGTAAAAAAATAAATTAAAGGGTTCCGGTATATAGTTGCCGGAAAAAGTAAAAAAAGCAAGAAAATGAGTAGCGCAGCAACATTACAGCATGCAGATGTTCACGTATCACATGATGCACATCACGAACACCATCACCACGAAACGTTTATAACCAAATACGTTTTTAGCCAGGATCATAAAATGATTGCCAAACAGTTTTTGGTAACCGGTATTATCTGGGCAATCATTGGTGGTTTGTTTTCTGTAATATTCCGTTTACAACTGGGATATCCCGAATCCACATTTCCATGGCTGGAAGATCTGCTGGGCCATTGGGCTGCTGGTGGTAAATTAAAGCCTGAGTTTTATTATGCATTGGTTACCATGCATGGTACCATTCTGGTGTTTTTTGTATTAACAGCAGGACTGAGCGGAACCTTTGCAAACTTTTTGATCCCATTACAGGTTGGTGCAAGGGATATGGCTTCGCCTATGTTGAATATGCTTAGCTACTGGTTTTTCTTCCTGGCTTCAATCATCATGTTCAGTTCACTGTTCATTCAAACCGGCCCTGCAAGTGGTGGTTGGACGATCTATCCTCCGTTAAGTGCTTTGGGCGATGCGTCAACAGGAAGTGTGGTAGGTATGGATTTCTGGCTGGTGAGTATGGCTATGTTCATTGTTTCTTCTTTATTGGGAGGCCTGAACTATATTACTACCATCCTTAACATGCGTACAAAAGGTATGAGCATGACCCGTATGCCATTAACCATCTGGGCATTGTTCTTTACTGCAGTTTTAGGCGTTCTTTCTTTCCCTGTATTACTATCAGGTGCTATCCTGTTACTGTTCGACCGTAACCTGGGTACCAGCTTCTATTTAAGTGATATAGTTGTTGCGGGCAAAATTTTACCAAATGAAGGTGGTAGTGCCATCCTGTTCCAGCATCTGTTCTGGTTCCTTGGCCACCCCGAAGTATATATTATCTTATTGCCAGCAATGGGTATGAGTTCGGAGATCATCAGTGTAAACAGCCGCAAGCCAATCTTTGGTTACATGGCGATGGTGGGCTCTGTATTCGCTATTGCAATCCTGGCATTCCTGGTTTGGGCGCATCACATGTTTGTAACCGGCCTTAATCCATTCCTGGGTTCTGTATTTGTGTTGCTCACATTATTGATCGCTGTACCATCTGCTATTAAAGTATTTAACTGGCTTACTACATTGTGGCGTGCAAATATCCGCTTTACACCGGGTATGTTATTCGCCATCGGCTTTGTTAGCTTATTTATCAGTGGTGGTTTAACTGGTATCTTCTTAGGTAACTCTGCATTAGATCTTCATTTACATGATACTTATTTTGTGGTAGCTCACTTTCATATTGTAATGGGTGTGGCATCATTCTTTGGAATGTTTGCCGGTGTGTACCACTGGTTCCCTAAAATGTTTGGCCGCTATTTAAACAATACATTGGCTTATATTCATTTCTGGGTAACTATTATTGGTGCTTACCTCATCTTCTGGCCAATGCATTACGAAGGTTTGGCAGGTATGCCACGTAGATATTACGACTTCTCAAGCTGGACATCTTTTAACCAGTTTGCAGGCTTAAATGAATTCATCAGTTTTGTATCAATGGTTGTGTTTGCAGCACAGTTGCTGTTTGTGTTCAACTTCTTCTACAGTATGTTTAAAGGAAGAAAAGTAACTGTTCAAAATCCATGGGGTGCAAACACACTGGAATGGACAACACCAATCAATCCTGGTCATGGAAACTGGCCTGGTGAAATTCCTGAAGTATACCGCGGAGCGTATGATTATGCAAAAGATGGCAAAGAGTTTATTCCGCAGAATACACCTGTAGGAGATGATGAATCAACGCATCATTAATTAAGGATGATCAAGTAATCTGTGTAATTGCACAGATATAAATTATAGATTTTTGAATAATTCAGAACAGGAAACGAAAGCCACCGCCAATTCAACCTCGTTTGCATTGGCAAGTAAAGTGAAAGATTATTTTCAACTGATCAAGTTCACTTTAAGTTTTATGGTGGTGTTCAGCACGGTGGTTAGCTTTTTAATTGCACCCACCGAGCAAGATGGAATAAAGTTTTACAGTCGTGAAAAAATACTATCAGTTCTTTTACTTTTTGTTGCAGGGATGCTGGTTACAGGTTCGGCAAATGCCATTAACCAGATATTAGAAAAAACATCAGACAGCCTGATGATGCGTACGGCCAAAAGGCCGGTTGCAAGCGGACGAATGAGCGTGAATGAAGCAGGAGCATTTGCTTTTATCACAGGTGCTGCGGGTGTTTTTATGATGTGGAAATTCTTTAACACCGAGAGTGCAATGGTTAGTTTATTCAGCCTTTTTTTATACGGCTTTATCTACACACCACTCAAAAAAGTTAATTCAATTTCTGTGCTGGTTGGTGCTATACCGGGTGCATTACCCTGCTTAATTGGCTGGGTGGCTGCTTATGGTAACGAATCGGTAAGCTGGACGGGGGCCTGGGTATTATTTGGCATTCAGTTCCTTTGGCAGTTCCCGCATTTTTGGGCAATAGCCTGGCTGGCACATAAAGATTATACAACAGCTGGTTTTAAACTGCTGCCTGCCGATAAGGGCCCTACCAAGTTTACAGCAATGCAAAGTATTATTTACAGCGCATTGATGATACCGATGGGATTTGTGCCTTTTTATACAGGTATTGCAGGCATTACCAGCCTCATTATCCTGCTGGTTTGCAACCTGTGGATGGTGTATGTAAGTGTATTGTTGTTTGTGCGTATGGATGCAAAAAGTGCCAGAAGGGTAATGTTCAGTTCTTATTTTTACCTGATGATTGTTTTGCTGGCGTTGTTTGCCAACAGGGCAGCACATTAAGTTGAGATTATAATTTTAAATTCCCGAAAGGGATAAAGTGATATGAGTACAGTGGCAATAGAACAAAGAAAAAAAATTCATCCGCATAAATTTACCCTGTGGGTGGGCATTGGCAGTTTGCTGATGATGTTTGCAGGGTTAACGAGTGCTTATATAGTAAAACGAAACCAGGCTAACTGGATTAGTTTTGAACTGCCGCGGCTTTTTTGGTATAGCACTGCTGCAATTATTTTGAGTAGTGTAACTATTTACCTGGCAGAAAAAGCATTTAAACAAAGGATGATGCAGAAATACCGTAGCCTGGCAGCTGCCACGCTGGTATTGGGAGTTCTTTTTATTGTTTTTCAATTACTGGGTTTTCAGCAGTTCTGGAAACAGGGATTACCACTTGGAAAGAATGTTTCCACTGATTTCCTTTATGTAATTGTTGGCCTTCATGCCGCACACGTTCTGGGCGGACTGATAGCATTGATCGTACTGTTTGCAAAGGCATTCAGCACAAAAACAAGAACCTATAACAGTGTTCCGGTAGAATTGGTAAGTACATACTGGCACTTTGTAGATATACTCTGGATCTATTTATTGATATTTTTAATAATGATCCGGTAACAGAAATTATTTATCAGCTTTTATTATAGAATTTAAGAATTATGTCAACAACAGCGATACCAACAAATACCAAATGGTGGAACGGAGGAAGAAGTCCCTTCAATATAAGCTATGGTAAAGTAATGATGTGGTACTTTTTAATGAGCGATGCTTTCACTTTTGGAGCATTCCTTATAAGCTATGGTACTATTCGTTTCAGTGTAAACCATTGGGCAGATCCTAACCATGTATTCAATGCATTTCCATTTGCAGGCCATGCAAACCTGCCATTGGCGTTTGTTAGTTTGATGACCTTTATCCTCATCTTCAGCTCAGTTACAATGGTATTGGCTGTGCATGAAGGACATAAAATGAACAGGAAAGGGGTTGAAAAATATATGGTGCTTACTATCCTGGGTGGTCTGGCGTTCTTAAGCTGCCAGGCATGGGAGTGGACGCATTTGATAACCGGAGACCATGCTGTTTTAGTTAACGGACATATTGAGCATTGGGGAACTACCGTAAGTAAAAATCCATGGGGCCCCGAAGTAATGTTCAATGGTCAGGAAGTAGCAACCCCGGGTCCTATAGCATTTGGAGGTTACTTCTTTGGTATTACCGGCTTCCACGGTTTCCACGTATTTAGTGGTGTAATTATTAACCTGGTAATGCTGATTAAAACAAGACTGGGTCATTTTGATCAACGAGGTCACTATGAAATGATAGAAAAAGCAGGTTTGTACTGGCACTTTGTAGACCTGGTTTGGGTATTTGTATTCCTTTGTTTTTATCTTGTTTAAAAAATCATTCAACGAATTATTTAAATTATAATCATGAGTTCACAAGCATCTTCTCCCGAAATTACACATGCTCCGGAACATGCAGCCGGTACAGGACGTATCTGGAAAACATTTTGGGTTTTATCCTTATTGACTATTATTGAACTGGGACTTGGTTATTTGCTGTATGCAAAGCACGGAGAATGGGGCTATGGTCCGGTTATTACAACCAAATTAACTATTGCAATATTAACCCTGTTAAAGGCTTATTACATTGTATCTATCTTTATGCACCTTGGCGATGAGATCCGTAACATGATCATGACCATTGTAGTTCCGCTTTTATTATTCGTATGGTTTATTGCTGCATTCCTTTGGGATGGTAATAGCTGGAAAAACCTGCGTAATACCAATGGACACTCTCGCCCTGCACAAACAGAACAGCATACAACACCTGCTGTTGAGAAAGACGCAAAACCTTAATTAATTTGTAAAAGAAAATAATAACCATCTCAGGAACACTTGGGATGGTTTTTTGTTTTATAGATAAAATGATTTGCATTGCCGTAAATTTGCAGCGGTAATAAAAGACAGTAATGAATAAAAAAGCAGTTTTAGCATTGATGCTTGCCATGGTGATGCCATTTGCAGGATATTTTATAGTTGACTATTTAAGTAAAGACGCTGCTGTAATGCCCCGTAGATATTTTACGCCAGACAGGGTAGATGTTATTGAAAAGAATGGGAAAACCACCACGGATACCATCTGGCATAAAGTGAAGAATATAGAATTTACAAACCAGCTGGGCAAGAAGGTTTCACTGTACGATCTGCATGGAAAAATTATTGTGATCGATTTCTTTTTTTCAAGATGCCCCAGCATTTGCCCGGGTCTTGCAAAAAGCATGAAAAGGTTACAGGATTCCTTCCAGAAAAACGACAGCATTGTGCAATTTGTTTCTATCAGTGTAGATCCTGAACATGATTCGGTACCACAGCTCAGAAAATTTGCAGACCGCTTTAATGCTAACCACGATAGCTGGTGGTTTGTAACCGGTAACAAAAAAGAGATCTATGATTTTGCTTTGAATGAATTAAAGGCAGGCCTGGCTGATACCGAAGTTGACAGCGCATTCATCCATACCGAAAATTTCTTTTTGCTAGACAGTAGCTTTGTGGTAAGGGGCTGGTACAATGGCTTTGATACAGTTAAGCAGGCCAGGCTGGTACAGGATATTCCTTTGCTAATGCTGGAAAAAGACAGAAAAAAACCTTCGGTATTTAGCGAATTTATACCCATATTACCTTTGATATTTACCGCAATCGGAATTGTATTCATTGCTGTATTTATTTTTAACCGCCAAAAAAACAAACAGGAAAAAAGAGCATAATCATGTTACAACCCTCTCTAACAAAGAATGATAAAAAAGCAAAGCTTTTAATTTACACCGTATCGATTGTAGTTTTTGCAGCCGTAGTAATTTTAAGTAAATACAAACTGCATGTTGATCTTGGTT
>Ga0209023_10000567_pt1 | contig 55491 bp, 46 predicted proteins | sample LakOneMetagenome_FD_187468 | JGI IMG/M metagenome (GOLD analysis project Ga0209023, IMG submission 187468) | Freshwater and sediment microbial communities from Lake Erie, Canada (SPAdes) (version 2) | ecosystem: Environmental > Aquatic > Freshwater > Lentic | place: Lake Erie, Canada... | reverse complement strand
GAAGGTTGGTAAGTACGTTTCATGGTGGTCTCGCTTAAAGCAAAATAAAATGCAAAATCGGGTCTGACGTCCCGTCAGTCTTTTTTACCCGCTAAGCCAAACCAACAAGCCGTCGAAGGCCTATTTGCACGGAGTACGGGCGGGGAACCCTGAATTAGACACGATTTTGGGGTTTGCTGTCAAGGATTAGGGCAGACTAGCAGAGTAACTCGGTGCGCCCCATGGCACTTTTGCCCAGCAGCCATCATTGCCTTAACGGCAAGTATTCCGTATCTCTCACCCTCAAAATACCTCTCGTGCCTGTGGATAACTCAGCCCATGGCAGGTAGAATAGCGTGTTACGTGTGGCGCATCGCTATCATCGAACCGCCCCTCCACACCTTATTCAGACAGACGATTCATGGAAAATTTCTGGCAGACCTGTTCCGCGCAATTGGAACTGGAGCTGACACCGCAACAATTCAGTGCGTGGATCAAACCGCTGGTCGCTCTCGATTACGAGAACGGCAAGCTGCGCATCGCCGCACCCAATCGCTTCAAGCTCGATTGGGTCAAGACGCAATTTGCCACCCGCATTACGGAACTTGCCTGCCAGTTCTGGGAAGCGCCGACCGAAGTGCAGTTCGTGCTCGACCCAAAGAATGCCTTGCCGAAAAAAGCCGTCGCGCCCCATCCGGCGCCCAACGACGGTCCCATGGCGGGCACCATCAACCATGGCAACAGCAATGAAGCGCAGCCCGGCACGCCGGAGATGTTTAACATCGGCAATCCACCGCGCCGCGAGCAAAGCCGCGTCAACACCGAACTGACCTTCGACAGCTTCGTCACCGGTAAGGCCAACCAGCTGGCGCGCGCCGCCGCGATCCAGGTTGCCAACAACCCGGGCGTGTCGTACAACCCGCTGTTCTTCTACGGCGGCGTGGGCCTGGGCAAGACCCACTTGATTCATGCGATCGGCAACCAGGTCATGGCAGACCAGCCAGGCGCACGCATCCGCTACATTCACGCGGAACAATATGTGCGCGACGTGGTGACGGCGTACCAGCGCAAAGGCTTCGACGACTTCAAGCATTACTATCATTCGCTGGACATGCTGCTGATCGATGATATTCAATTCTTCGGCGGCAAGAGCAGGACGCAGGAAGAATTTTTCTATGCCTTCGAAGCGCTGATCGCCGCGAAGAAACAGATCATCATCACCAGCGACACGTATCCAAAAGAAATCACGGGCATGGATGACCGCCTGATTTCGCGTTTCGATTCCGGCCTGACGGTGGCGATCGAACCGCCCGAACTGGAAATGCGGGTGGCCATTTTGCTGAAAAAGGCGCAGTCCGAAGGCGTGACCTTCTCCGACGACGTCGCCTTCTTCGTGGCCAAGCACCTGCGCTCGAACGTGCGCGAACTCGAAGGCGCGCTGCGCAAGATCCTGGCGTACTCGCGCTTCCACGGCAAGGACATCACGATCGATGTCGTCAAGGAAGCGCTCAAGGATTTGCTGTCGGTGCAGAACCGCCAGATTTCTGTGGAGAACATCCAAAAGACGGTGGCCGACTTCTTCAGCATCAAGGTGGCCGACATGTACTCGAAACGCCGGCCCGCCAACATCGCGCGGCCGCGCCAGATTGCGATGTACCTGGCCAAGGAATTGACGCAGAAGAGTCTGCCGGAAATCGGCGAGCTGTTCGGCGGACGCGACCACACCACCGTGCTGCACGCGGTGCGCAAGATCGCGCTGGACCGGACCAAGAATGCGGAATGCAACCATGAGTTGCATGTGCTGGAACAGACGTTGAAAGGCTAGACAGGAAATTTCTCTGGCGGGACCCGGGGAGGGCAACCGGAGGTCACCAGAAAATTTTCTGGCAAAATATAGTGTTTGAAGCAAGCTTATAAGTAACATTCTGACAACTTACCGAGGATACCTATGCAATTGGTCAAAACCACCCGAGATACCCTTCTCCGGCCACTGCAGATCGTGAGCGGTATTGTCGAGCGTCGGCACACTATGCCGATTCTGGCCAATATCCTCATCCGCAAGGACGGCGAAAGCGTCTCTTTCCTGTCGACCGACACCGAAGTGCAGATCACCACGCACGCCAACATCGGCTCGGGTGCCGAAGTGGCGGGCACGACCGTTGCCGCGCGCAAGCTGCTCGACATCCTGCGCGCGCTGCCCGAATCGGGCGACGTGACGATGAAGCTGGAAAACAAGCGCCTGACGGTTCAGACCGGCAAGTCGCGCTTCGCCCTGCAAACCCTGGCGGCGGAAGAGTTCCCCACGGTGGCCGTGGCCGACACCCACAACGCCAGCGTCACGCTGCCGCAAAAGACGCTCAAGCACCTGTTCAACATGGTGCACTTCTCGATGGCGCAGCAGGACATTCGCTACTACCTGAACGGCTTGCTGCTGGTCCTCGACGGCCGCAACGTGATTGCCGTGGCGACCGACGGCCACCGTCTGGCCTTCTGCCAGGTGGAAACCGAGCAGGAATTCACGCGCCAGGAAGTCATCATCCCGCGCAAGACCATCATTGAACTGCAGCGTCTGCTGGAAGAAAGCGACGAGACGGTCCAGCTGGACATTTCGGCTTCGCAAGTCAAGCTGACCTTCGCCGACATCGAGCTGGTCTCGAAGCTGGTGGAAGGCAAGTTCCCCGACTACACGCGCGTGATTCCAAAGGGTTACAAGAACGATTTCACGATCGGCCGCGATGAACTGCTGCGCTCGCTGCAGCGCGCCGCGATCATGACGAGCGACAAATTCAAGGGTGTGCGCTGCATCATCACCCCAGGCAGCATGAAGATCAGCTCGACCAACGCCGACCAGGAAGAAGCGGTCGAAGAACTCGAGATCGACTACGGCGGCGACAGCGTGGACATCGGCTTCAACGTGACCTATCTGCTCGACGTGCTCAACAACCTGAAGTGCGACCAGATCAATATCTCGCTGGGCGATTCGAACTCGTCAGCGCTGATTTCGATTCCGGATAATGCCGACTTCAAGTATGTCGTGATGCCGATGCGTATCTAAGATAGCAACAGAGGGGATGCGGGCGGAACCGGGGTCAGACCCGGTTCATTCGCTTGAGTTCTGACCCCGGTTTTGTCCGCACACCCGAACCAGTACCCGATACATCAGTTATTAGAGAAAGCAGTCCATGTCCGAGAACACCCCAGCAATCCCCGCCAAGATCGAAGAATACGGCGCCGCCTCGATTCAGATCCTCGAAGGTCTGGAAGCGGTGCGCAAGCGCCCCGGCATGTACATCGGCGACACTTCGGACGGCACCGGCTTGCACCACCTGGTGTTCGAGGTACTGGACAACTCCATCGACGAATCGCTCGCTGGCCATTGCACCGAGATTCACGTCACGATCCACTCCGATAACTCGATTTCGATCACCGACAACGGCCGCGGCGTACCGACCGGCCTGAAGTTCGACGACAAGCACGAACCGAAGCGCAGCGCGGCCGAAATCGTGATGACCGAACTGCACGCCGGCGGCAAGTTCGACCAGAACTCGTACAAGGTATCGGGCGGCTTGCACGGCGTGGGTGTCTCGTGCGTCAACGGTTTGTCGAAACTGCTCAAGCTGACCATTCGCCGCGACGGCAAAGTCCATTACATGGAATTCGTGCGCGGCGTACCGCAAAACCGCGAAATCGAAATCCGCGACGGCGTCGCCGTCTCCCCGATCAAGGTGATCGGCGAAACTGACAAGCGCGGCACCGACGTGCACTTCTGGGCCGACGAAGAGATCTTCACCCACGTCGAATTCCACTACGAGATTCTGGCCAAGCGGATCCGCGAACTGTCGTTCCTCAATAACGGCGTCAACATCAAGCTGTCCGACCAGCGCACCGGCAAGGAAGAAGTGTTCGCCTTCGAAGGCGGCACCCGCGGCTTCGTCGAATACATCAACAGCGCCAAGACCGTGCTGCACCCGACGGTATTCCAGGCCACCGGCGAGCGCATGTCGGACCAGAGCACCAACATCACGGTCGACGTGTCGATGCAATGGAACGACACCTACAACGAGCAGGTGCTGTGCTTTACCAATAACATCCCGCAGCGCGATGGCGGCACCCACCTGACGGGCCTGCGCGCAGCGATGACGCGTGTGATCAACAAGTACATCGACGAACACGAGTACGCGAAAAAAGCCAAGGTCGAAATCACCGGCGACGACATGCGCGAAGGCTTGACCTGCGTTCTGTCCGTCAAGGTACCGGAGCCGAAGTTCAGCTCGCAGACCAAGGACAAGCTGGTGTCGTCCGAAGTGCGCGGCCCCGTCGAAGAGATCGTCGCCAAGACCCTGACCGACTACCTGGCGGAAAAACCGAACGATGCCAAGATCATTTGCGGCAAGATCGTCGAAGCGGCCCGTGCGCGTGAAGCGTCGCGCAAGGCGCGCGACCTGACCCGCCGCAAGGGCGTGCTCGATGGCCTGGGCCTGTCTGCCAAGCTGGCCGACTGCCAGGAAAAGGATCCTGCCCTGTCCGAACTGTACATCGTCGAGGGTGACTCCGCAGGCGGTTCCGCCAAGCAGGGCCGCGACCGCAAGTTCCAGGCGATTCTGCCGCTGCGCGGCAAGGTGCTGAACGTGGAAAAGGCGCGCTTCGAAAAGATGCTGTCGTCGGAACAGATCACCACCCTGATTGCCACGCTCGGCACCTCCATCGGCCCGGACGAATTCAACGTCGAAAAGCTGCGCTATCACCGCATCATCATCATGACCGATGCGGACGTCGATGGCGCCCACATCCGCACCCTGCTGCTGACGCTGTTCTACCGCCAGATGCCGCAACTGGTCGAACGCGGCCACATCTACATCGCCCAACCGCCGCTGTACAAGGTCAAGGCTGGCCGCGACGAACGTTATCTGAAGGATGATGTCGAAGAAGCGAGCTACATGATGACCGTGGCGCTCAATACCGCCGCACTCACGCCGCGCGAAGGCGCCCCCGCCATCGAGGGCGAGGCGCTGGCCGAACTGGTACGCCAGTTCAACCTGGCCAACGCCATCATGATGCGCCTGACGCGCGTGATCGACCGCGCCGCGCTGACCGCCATCATGACCGGCGTCGAGCTCAATCTGGACACCCTGGAACTGGCGGAAACGTCGGCCAAGGCGATGGAAGCGACCATCGGCGACAAGGCAGTCAAGGTCCTGGTGCGTTCCGACGACCTGAGCGAAAAGCACGCGCTGCGCATCGAGCGCATGCACCACGGTAACGTCAAGGTCAGCTCGATCGATGCGGACTTTGTACAGGGCGCGGACTACGCCACCCTGGCCAGCGCGGCCGCCACCTTCAAGGGCTTGATCGGCGAAGGCGCCTTCATCCGCCGCGGCGAAGGCGACCGCGTCAAGGAATCGGCCGTGGACGACTTCCACCATGCCATGCAGTGGCTGCGCGACGAAGCCGAGCGCACCGTCTCCAAGCAGCGCTACAAAGGGCTGGGCGAAATGAATCCGGAACAGCTGTGGGAAACCACGATGGACCCGACCGTGCGCCGCCTGCTCAAGGTGCAGATCGAAGACGCGATTGCCGCGGACCAGATCTTCACCACGCTGATGGGCGACGAGGTCGAACCGCGCCGCAACTTCATCGAGTCCAACGCTCTGCGCGCGGGCAATATCGACGTCTGACGCCGTTTAGCGGTCCACGTCCTGCCTGGCGCATTGGCGGCCTGCTGCCGGCACGCCGCAAGCGCAGCGCCTGACATCGCACCATCCATGCAAACGGCCTCCGCAAGGAGGCCGTTTTTGTTAGTGCCGCCTGATCGCGGTGATGCAGATCAATGCGCAGCTGGCTGGATCAATGGGATCACCCGCGACTTCAAGGTGCGCAACTGCGTCTCGAGCATGATTTCATTCGGATCATGCCCGGTGTTGGGCAGCAGAATGAATTCCTTGGCAGGCGCCACGATCGTATCGAAATAGCGTTTCGCGACGGCGGGCGTCGTCACCAAATCCTCTGTCCCTTCCAGCAAGAACACGGGCAGATCGAACTTCGGGCCCAGCTGGTACAAGTCAATGCTCGACTGCATGCCATTGCCCTTGAAGCCGACAAATTGCAGGAACGAGTACTCCTCACCGGCCTCGTAATCGAGCTCGGCTTCACGCGTCGCGTAGAGGTCCCCCGGTATCCACCAGGACTTCGGTGGCGGGGTGGTCGTCTTCGCTTCATACATGCGGGTTGCCTTGCGCACGATACCAAACGCGCGCGGATTCTTCCATGGCGGCGCGCCCAGCGCTTCCAGGGCCGATACCGTCTTCGTGTCTCCGGCGGTGCGCGCCAGGCCCAGCAATGTCTCGTATGTGCTCAAGCCGTTTTCGGTATAGTGCACCATTTGCCCGGTCCCCAGATACGCATGGAACTGTGCAGGACGCGCCTTCGCCATGTGCACAGCCAGGGCCGATCCCCACGATCCGCCGAGCAAAATGACTTTGTGCTGGTTGACCCGGGCTGCCGCGTAACGTGCCACCTCGAGTCCATCCTCGGTCAGGCGGGCAATGGTCAGCGCAGGGAGAGTTTCGAGCTGCTCCGGCGTCCACTTGCTGGAGTCGCGTTCGGCCAGCAGGCGATTGCGCCCGTAGGTTCGGCCGGCACCGCGCTGGTCCCATTGGACTACCGTGAAGTCCTTGGTCCAGGGACCGTAGATGGCGTCGGCATACGGTGTCATGGGATTGCCCGGACCGCCGTGGACGATCAGTACCACCGGGTTGCTGCACTTGGTTCCACTGATGGTGACCCATTGCTCGATACCGCCGATGGGTACAAACCCCTCTTCATGAAACGCCTTTGCGGCAGACGCCGATTGCTTGCCGGCACACGGCCCCGGCGGCGCTGCGACAGCATCGATACTGGTGAAGACTGTACAAACGACGGCAGCCATCGCCAAACATTGCCGTGTCCGCGCACGCAAACCGAGGGAAAGGGAAGGGATCATGCAGGTAGCCCGGGATGGTTGAAAGTGGTCACAGTATAGGGGTGGGAAGATCTTCCAGACGGAATTTTCGATGTACGCTCTGGATCGCACCGCTTGGCGCGGGCGCATCGACGGGGACCGGCCATGTGATAGCATCGCTGCATTCGTTGTTTCCTTATCATCTTCCACGGTTTGTCATTTGAGAACTGCTCGCCTGATTCAGCATGATCCTGCACGCATGAGCACCGCCATGGTGATCTCCTTGATCGTGCACGCGTTCTTGTTGAGCATTGTTCTCGGGGGCCAGAAATTCGGTCTGCCGACGGGCTTGGGTGCAAGCAATTTGCGCATCCTGCTGACGCCCCTGCCACCAAAGGCGCCGACGGCGGCGTCCGCGCCGGTTCCCGTACAAGAAGCTGCGACAGCGCCACCCGCAGCTGCCCTGTCGCCGCAGGCGGCTCCCGCCGTTGCGGCCGGTTCAGCGCCCGTTTCTGCCGCCACCGTGACGCAGTCATCCGCTGTGCCAGCCGCGCCGCCCGTTGCACAAGCAGCGCCAGCCGCACCCGCCATAACCGAAGCTGCCGCCGTGCCCGAGCTGGTCGCGCCACGGCGCAAGCGCCCCGATGTGAATCTCCCTTTCGCCCCCAACGCGCCCGAAGTGAGAGCAGCACCCAGCCCGGAAGCCCCGGACTCTCCTGCCCAGACTGCTGACGCGACAGCATCGAGCAAAACGGGAGACGCAGCCCAGAAGCAGCTCGACAAAGCGCTGCAAGAACAAGCGCAGGAAAAAGCCAGGCTGGAACGCGAGCAACAAAACGCCGAGCGGATGAAGCAGGCAGAATTGCAGGCCAACGCGCAACAGGAACAACAACGGCAGGAAGCGGAACGGGCCGAGGCGGCGCGCCAGGACGAAAAGGCGCAGCAGGAATTCGCCCGGCAAGAGGCCGAACGGGCCGACGCCGCGCGCAAAGAAGCGGCGCGTGCGGAACAGAAGCGCGTAGCCCAACTCGAAGCCGAGCAGAAAGCCCGGCAGGACGCGGTAAAGCAGGAGCAGCAACGCCAGGACGCTGCGCTCGCGGCAAGCAAGGAAGCCGAGCGCGCTGATCTGGCCGCAAAGAACGAAGCGGCAAAGAAGGAAGCCGAACGTGCCGAGCTGGCAAGGCAGGACGCCCTGCGCCGCGATGCGATGCAAAAGGAGGCAGCGCGCCAGGAGCGCGAGCGCGTCGAGACGGCGCAGCGGGAAGCGGCACGCAAGGAAGCAAACCGGCAAGAGCTAGCGCGGCTGGAGGCCGAGCGCAAGGCGCAGCAAGAGGCTGCGCAACAGACCGCGCTGAAGCAGGAGGCAGCACGTAACGAGGCCGCCCGGCAGGAAAAGGCACGCCAGGACGCAATCGCCCAGGACGCTGCGCGCCAGGAGGCGGCAAGGCAGGAAGCGGGACGGCGCGAAGCAGCCCGTCAGGAAAAAGCGCGGCAAGACGCCATCGCGCAGGAGTCCGCCCGCCAGGAAGCTGCCCGGCAGGAAACCGCCCGCAATGAGGCAGCGCGGCAGGAAAAGGCGCGGCAGGATGCCATTGCCCAGGAGTCGTCAAAGCAGGAAGCGGCCAAGCAGGAAGCTGGCCGCCAGGAGCGAGCCCGGCAGGAACAGGCGCAACGGAACAAGGCGGACGACGAAGCCAAACGTGAAGAACGCTTGCGCGCGATCGGCAAGCAGCTTAACGAAGAGGCGGCGCAGCGCGATGCCGCTGCCAACAATCCGTCACGTTCCCTGCTGCCGACCGTGAGCAGCCTGCGGCGCGGATGGCTGCTGGGCCGTGCCGATCCGAACAATGATCTCGTGCTCTATGCCGAGGCGATGGGCCGCAAAATCGAAATGAACATGACCTTCGACATGGTCCGCGACGTCGTCAAACAGCCGCACGCGCAACCCATGGTAACGGTCGCCATCCGCGCGGATGGCTCCGTGGAAAAAGTGACCTTTGTCGTCTCCAGCGGCGTACCGGCAATCGATGAAGCGATCCGCAAAGTCATCGCCAGCCAGGCGCCTTACGCGCCCTTTACGCCAGCGCTGGCGCGCCGCTACGACGTGATCGAAATTCGCCGCACCTGGATATTCGACACGGCGATCCGGCTGCAGTGATCGCTCAAGGCACCACAAAACGCCGGGTGCCAAAGGCGAGCCGCTGCGCTTTGCTATCGTTGACCAACGTAGCGATCACATATTCCTTGCCCTTGGTGACGGCAACGCCCGCTGCGGGAAGATTGAACGAGGATGACTTTCCAAGTAAAACAGTCTGAAATTTCACCGGATTGCCCGCGCCCGTTTTCGCAATGGCGGGGTCGATGACGTACACCAGCGTCATCGCCGCATTCGGCACCGTGTTCCAGGAAATCTTCGTTGGCGTGACGTCCACCTTGAATGAGGATGGCTGATTCTGCTCAACCGGGAACATCTCCCAAGTCCCTTTCGGCGCGATGTAGTACTGAACGCAGCCCTTGATATCCATGAACTGCTTGCCGCCGGAAACCGTGTATTCACCCTTGTACGACATGGTGGCAGCATCGTAGCGCCCGGAATAAGGTCCCGACTGCGCTTTGTTATCGACCGTTCCAGACCACGTGCCCTTCAGATTGAAGCCCGTTTTCATCCCCTCGACGTTGCCGACATTACTGTGCTGGCAGCCGATGAAAGTAAAAAACATGGCGCCACTAAATGACGCATCGTTGTCAGGCAACGTCAGCACGAATGCGCCAGGCATCGGGTCTTCGGGATTGGCGAGCCGATCTTCCTGGTAATAGCCAAGATACAGACCGCCCGGAGCGGACTTTTCGGCAGCAATGGCGCCGCTCCCGGCGCCGATGGCGCAGCAGGCGATGAGGGTGGCGGTCAGTTTCGGCAAGGTTGAAGTCATTGTTTTCGGTCCAGTGCGAAGAGGATTGCACGCGCAAGTCGGTTGTCGCGTGGAGCAGGCATCTTAGCAACGCGGCTTTCATGTTGCTAGCGAAGACGCCCGGCAAAAAAAACCTACTTTAACCGATGTATTTTTTGGCAACATACGCTATCCTTACAGCAAATTGCTAGTCGGCAATTCTTAAGGAGATTTTAACTATGTCGTTCTGTCCGTCCTGTGGTGCCGAAGTAAGCGATAAGGCCGTTGTTTGCGTCAAATGCGGTGTGCCAGTCAATAACGCGAGTATCTCGACGCAGACCGGGCCGGTCTCCGACAAGGAATGGATCGTCGCGCTGCTGCTGTCCTTCTTCCTGGGCGTATTTGGCGTGCACCGCTTTTACACCGGTCATATCGGTATCGGTATCGCGCAGCTGGTGACCTTGGGTGGTTGCGGTATTTGGGCGTTCATCGACTTCATTCTGATTGCCGTGGGTTCCTACACCGATGCTGAAGGCCGTCAGCTCCGCAAATAAGGTCGCCGATATCGGCATCGCTGTGGGCGTCGCGCTGATTGGCGTGGCCGCACTGGCGGTGCCGGATTTGCTGATCCAGCTTACTCCCCGGTGCCTGATCTCGATGCTGATCGATGATGTGTGCTGGGGATGCGGAATCACGCGTGCGACTGTTGCGCTTTTGCATGGCAACATCGCGATCGCGTGGAGCTTTAACAAGCTGGTGTTTTTGGTGTTGCCGTTGCTGATATATCTCTACGCCCAGCACTTGCTGCGGGTCTGGCGCCGTTACGCGCCAGACCGCCGTCCCGCTTAATCGTTCGCGGCGGCCATCGCCTTGCCGATTTCATTCATCGCCTGCGCACTGCCGTCCTTTGGGACGATTTCCTCGCTGCGGTCCGAGATGTCGCCAAACTGTGCGGCGACCTGCTCGGCTGCATCCGCGCCGGTTCCGATGTGAACACCCGCGGTCATCGTGATGTAGGCGCGTTCGAACGTGCCTGCGCCGGCGCACAGGATCGCCCGCGTCGGCGCGTCTTTCGATACCAGGTGCAGCAAGCCAGGCGTGACCGATTCCGGTGTGAGTTTTTCCAGCACGACCGGCGGCATCAAGCCCTCCGTCATTTTGGTCGCGGCCGTTGGCGCAAGACAGTTCACATGAATGCCATCCTTCGCGCCTTCGATTGACAGCGTTTGCATCAGGCCGACGAGTGCCATTTTTGCCGCGCCGTAGTTGGCCTGACCAAAGTTGCCGAACAGGCCGGACGACGAGGTTGTCATGACGACGCGGCCGTACTTCTGTTCGCGCATGATGTTCCACACAGCCTGCGTGCAAATGGCTGCGCCCATCAAGTGGACATCGACGATCAGGCGGAAATCGTCGAGCGGCATTTTGGAAAAACTCTTGTCGCGCAGGATACCGGCGTTGTTGACCAGGATATCGATACGGCCCCAGGCGGCCATGGTGGCGGCAACCATGTCGCCGATGGCTTTTTCATCCGTGACCGACGCGTTCCAGGCCATGGCCGTCCCGCCGGCGGCTTCGATTTCCTGAACAACGCGCTGCGCTGCGGTGCTGACGCTGCCGTCATCGGCTGTGGTTTCCGGGCCGAAGTCGTTGACAACGACTTTGGCTCCTCTTTGCGCCAACGCCAGGGCGTGCTGCCGTCCCAAACCACCACCGGCGCCCGTCACAATTGCAACTTGACCCGAAAAATCGATACTCATACTTCATGCTCCTTGTGGATGTATTGAATCAGATGCCATAGCATAGCCTCCTTGCCGGCAGCCCACCAGATTCCTATGCCATCCTGATCAAAATACCATTGCCGAGCAATGAAGAGATAGGCGGACGGCGAAGTCGTCGCGCAGGCATTGAGCAGCGCAACGACGTCTGTCACCTTATTGCGATTGCAGCATATACGGCGACAAGCTCACCGTCGCATTCCCCGCAGCGCCTTTATACCCCGTGTAATAACGCCCCTTCTCCAGCGTATAGAAGCTGTCCACATAATCGTCATCATTGGCGAACCAACCGGCCGGCATTGCCTGCAGAATCGCCGTAGCCACTTGCCCGATCACCGCGTAGGTCGGCGCAAATGCGCCCAGAATGGTGGTCACGCCCTGCGACAAGGCCACTGCCAAATCCTTGTAGTTGGTGTTGTCGTCATGCTCGAACAGCTGCACGTTCGCAGCCGCAAAGCGATACTCCGGCCAGAAAATCATGATCTGGTTGGGCGTGTAATCGGTGCCGTCATAATCCAGGTATGGCATGTCGACCACCGTCAAGGTTGCCTTCGCCTGATCCGGCTGCACGCCGGATACCACCGCAAATATCTCCGCCGCGCCCGAAATCCATGGCTCCTGGTCATTGTTGAGACGGATGCGATCGAGCTTTGTCGTGTCGATGCCGGCCGTCAGCGCCGCTGGCGCACTGCGCGCCGCTTTCGCGGTGCTTTGCATCCCCATCGCCTGCAAATGCTGATTCATCAGCGCCACACCGGCGCGGTGCGCTTCGGCGCGGTTGATCCCGACGATGAGGACCGGCACCTGCGGCGCCGCGCGGCCATCGAGCAGGCGTGAATTGCCCTGGCGATCGAAGGCTTCCACCGCCGCATACTCGTGCTTGCGGCTTGCGGGCGGATAGGCGACCAGCAGGTCTTTCCAATCGACCTTGCCAGCAAATTTTTTCGGCATGTACAAGCGCACATCCAACACGCTGTCGGTCTCGGTGGCGATCGCTTTGCTTTGGCGAATCACGGCGTCCGCGCTGTGCAGCGATGCCGCGGCGATGCTGGCCTGCGCACTCGTGGTGGCGTAGCTGTTCAGCATGGGCTTGAGCATGACGGCCTGATCCTTGCCTGCCAGTTCGCGCTCGAGCAAGGCGCTGAAATTGCGGTCGCCCAGCAGGCCGGCCACCTGGTAGGCCGCGAGCCGCTTGGTTTGGTCAACCTTGTGTGGACGAACTTTCTTGCTAACGTCCGGGGTAGTTCCGAAGAACACCGTCTGGGCGGATGCCGGGATGCTGCAGGCCAATGCAACCGTGATGCCTGCTAGAGCGTTCAGAAACAACTTCATATGCAACCTCCGTGATGAGTTGTGGCTCGCAACCAGGCGGTCCCGGCTGGGCGATCACTAGGAAATCACGAAGAGTTTTATCGGTCTTGTCCGAATGCGAAGGGGCTTGCTAAATCGCGCCAATGTAGAAAAAATTAAGAATGCACAAATTGCAATGCACGAGTTGGTGCGGGGATTACGACGAACATGTCGCGCTAACACGTCAACTTTCCCGGGGCGTCAGCGGGTGTCTCGCACCCGCTCCCCTTCGCGCTATCGAGAGCGTTGTCAGCGCACCAACTTATTTCGCTGCGTGTTCCTTCGCGCCGCCATGCGCATTGTGCAAATGCTGCTCCACCGTTGGCAGCATTTTGGCTGCCAGCGCTTTCACGTCCGGGTCTTTGGCGCGCGCTTCGTCTTTCTTGAGCGCAGCATGCACGGCCGTGTGGTCGGCAACACCGGCCTGTGCCATGTAGCGCTTGTCGAAGGCATCGCCCTTCAGTTTGGCCAGGCTGGCCGCCATTGCCTTGTGCTTGGCGTCCGGTTCCGTCGGCAAGGTCACACCCTTGTTTTGCGCGAGTGCCGTGACATCGGCCAATGCCTTGGTGTGATCGTCAATCATTTGCTGTGCAAAGGTCTTGACCTGTTCGCTCTGGCCGTTGGCCAGCGCCAGCTTGGCAGCTTCGATCTCGGCAATGTTGGCGCGTGCCATGCCCTGGACGATGCCCTGATCGGTTTTGTTCAGCGCGCTGGCCGCTGGCGTGTTCATGGTTTGCGCGCTGGCCGCATACGGCATGGCGACGGTGGCGGCAATGGCGGTGGCCAGCAAGGCCTTGGTCAAATTGTTCTTCATCATTATTGTTCTCCCAGAAGTGGGGGTAGTGAAAAACCAAGTCTAGCGAGGCCTGCCGTTGGGCAGCGCCCGGTAGCCGCTGCTCAACGAATATGTGCGCGCATTAAGACCTGGATGATCGCGTTTGCGCATCTTGTTTGATCCAGTCGCAATCGCGACAAGCCCGCATCGTGGACACTGGTTGCGATGGCGGAGTAGCAAAATGGCAATGCACCAGCTTGCAACGCTGGGGAAGTTGGTTCGATTCCAACATCCGCCTCCATCACTTCCTCGGCCGCGCCTGTGTTGATGAACTCCATGCTCCTGCTTCCCACACTTCTACTCGCGACAGCGCCCTCCGCGCCGGGGCCAGCAGCGCCGCCGGTCAGTTCCAATACCTATAACTACTACGTTGCCACGTCGGGGTCGGATGCCAATCCGGGCACGCTCAAGCAACCTTTCCAGACCATCATGCGTGCATCCAAGGTCGCTTTGCCGGGCACCACGATTCACGTGCTGCCGGGTGTCTACGCCGGCGGCTTCAAAACCATGATGAGCGGCACCGAGGCCCAGCGCATCTCCTATGTATCCACGCTCAAGTGGGGGGCGCGGCTGATACCGCCCGTGTCGTCCGACACCAAGGCGGGCTGGGACAACCGGGGCGATTACGTGGACATCGTCGGTTTCGACATCGATGGCAGCGTCTCGCGCAACGGCGCCAAGTGGACGCACGGCATCTACAACGGCGGCTCGCACGCCAGCATCTCCGGCAACCGTGTCCACCACATCGCGTACGACGCGCCATGCGATGGCGCAGGGGGCGCCGGCATCGGGGTGGACAGCTACTACCACGGCATCCAGAGCGCCGTGGTCGGCAACACGGTGCACGATATCGGCCCGCCCAATTGCCGCTTCGTTCATGGCATCTATATCAGCACCTCGGGCAGCGCCATCAACAACGTGGTGCATAACATCGGTGGCGCGGCCATCCAGCTCTGGCACGACGCCCATCACGTTGTCATCAGCAACAACACGGTCGCCGCATCCATGACCGGCATCGTCGTGGGCGGCGGCGACTTCTATCACACGCGCGGCCCCAATGATTTCACCAGCGTGCAGAACAACATCGTGTTCGACAACAAGTACGGCATTTCCGAACAAGGCGAAACGGGACCCAATAACATCTACCGGAACAACCTGGTGTTCCAGAGCAGCAGCGCAGACTGGCAACTGCGCAACGGCCTCACCCATTCCGGCACGGTCGCGCAAGCGCCCGCCTTTGTGCGCTACCTGCGCCGGGGCGGCAGCGACTTCCGCCTGCGTGGCAACTCCCCGGCGATCGGCAAGGGAACAGACGAGCGTGCACCTGCCGTCGACACCATGGGCAAGACCCGGCTGCGCAGTAACGGTATCGACATCGGCGCCTACCAGTTCAATTGAATTGCCCGCATACGGGGCCGGCCATCTTCGGATGCCCGGCCCTTAATCTTTTCCAAATGCATTTAAACATGTAGATTGGCTACACATGGTGAACTTGCCCATGTGAGAATTGTCACCTTCATCCATGAATACTCACAATATTGCAACTGCCGAGTTTACATTTGGTGTAGTTGTGCTACATTCATCTACGGATGAGCAAAACCACAAGGGCACAAGCCCACTTGCCTTCCACTCACACCGCAGTCGTTTCAACGACGCTACCCCTTTGATGGAGACAACCGGGGGTACCTGTCGGGCAGTCGCTTTTTGCATTCCACTACCTACAATCATAAGGAAGCAACATGAAAAAACGGATCAACCTCAAGGTCATCGGCAGCCTGTTTGCCGCTGGCACCCTCTTCAGCGGTTTCGCCGCACCAGCCCAGGCTGCATTCAATCCTGCCGATACCTCGGTCCAGATGTTCCGCTGGAAATGGACCGATATCGCCAAGGAATGCACCAATTACCTCGGCCCGCAAGGCTTTGGCGCCGTGCAAGTATCGCCGCCCCAGGCGTCGAACAATGTCGGCACCTGGTGGGACGTGTACCAGCCCGTCAATTTCACTTCGCTCAATAGCCGCATGGGAACGGAAGCCGAGTTCCAGAGCATGATCAACACCTGCCATGCTGCCGGCGTGCGCGTGTATGTCGATGCGGTGGTCAACCACATGTCGGCCGGCGCCGGTACCGCCACCAACGGCAACACCTGGAATGCTTCGTCGCTGACGTACCCGAACTTCAGCGGCCCCGATTTCCATAACGCCTGCGATATTCAGGGCAGCGACTACGGTTCGCCCGGCAACCGCAGCAATGTGATGAATTGCCGCCTGGTCGGCCTGCCCGATCTGAAAACCGAAAGCACCTATGTGCAAGGGCAGATCCGCAATTACTTCAACAAGCTGGTGGCGATGGGAGCGGACGGGATTCGCATCGATGCGGCCAAGCACATTCAACCATCGCACATCAGTGCGATTCTGAGCGGCACCAATCGCACCACCACCTCCGGCGAAGGGCTATGGATCACCCAGGAAGTCATCCCCGACAGCAACGTGGCGCGCTCGGACTATTTCGCCAACGGGACCTTGAATGAATTCCAGTTCACGTTTGCGATGAAATCGGTGTTCCGCAATGAAGGCAGCAGCATCTCGCAGATTCGCTCCATTATGGGAACGCCGGGCAACTGGGGAGGCAGCTGGGGCTTTGTGCCCAGCGACAAGGCGACTGTGTTCGTGAACAACTGGGACACCGAACGCAACGGCAGCTCGCTGGTAGCAAGCGACTATATTGCCGGCCACGTGAACGACACCCAGGGCACCAAGCGCTACGATCTGGCCAATATCTTCATGCTGGCCTGGCCTTACGGCCACGCACAACTGCACTCCGGCTTCCGCTTCAGCAATGGCGACCAAGGTCCGCCGACGGCCAGCCCCTTCGATGCCAGCGGCAATCCGCTGATCAACCAGTCCTGGGATTTCATCCACCGCTGGTCAGACATCTCCAACATGGTCAAGTTCCGCTCGACTGTCTCGGGTACCGGCGTCGACAACTTCGTGCAGGGCAATGGCAACCAGATCGCCTTCGCCCGCGGCAACAAGGGCTTCGTGGCAATCAACAATGATGGAGCGGCATGGAATGCCTCGCTGCAGACGCAGCTTCCTGCGGGAACCTACTGCAATGTCGTCACCGGCAAGCGGACGGCCGACGGCAGTGGCTGCACCGGTGGCAGCCTGACCGTGGGCAGCAATGGCATCGTGACGGTCAGCATCGGTGGCAACAACGGCAGCAGCGTGCCGGCGGTGGCCCTGCATGTGAACCAGAAGGTCAATGGCGGCACGCCGCCACCGGTGTGCACCACCGTGGCCGTGAAGTTCCGCGTAGCCAACGCCAACACGATTTCCGGCCAGAATGTGTATGTGGTCGGCAATCGCAACGAGCTGGGCAACTGGACCGGCACCACCAACGACCAGCTCGCCATCGAAGGCAGCGGCGCCAATGTGCCATGGTCGCGCACGTTCAACCTGCCGCCGTCGACGCCGATCCAGTTCAAGTTCCTGAAAAAGGGCGGCGGCGTGGCGGACGTGTGGGAACGCAATCAGTCCAGCGGCAGCGGCAATCGCGAGGCAACGACTGCCGCGTGCGGCCAGCCAACCCAGGTCCTGGACGTGGGCAGCTTCGCCTTCTAAAACGGCTTGCATGCCGCACACTCTGTGCGGCATGCATCAAACGGACGGTTCCCGATCGCTTTCCTCGGTAGAATCGTCCGTATGACAACTACCCACTGGTTCATCCTGATCGGCGCGCTCATGCTGGCGCGCGGACTGGCGGCCACCACCATCTCGCGCTCGCCGTTTACGTCGGCCATCGTTTACCTCGGCGTCGGCCTCTTGCTCGGCCCCATGGTGCTGGGCATTTTCCATTTCGATCCCATCAAGGAATCGCACCTGCTGGAAACGCTGACCGAGGTCGCGGTCCTGGTGTCGCTGTTCTCGGCCGGGGTCAAGATGCCGGTGCCGATCACCCGTGCGCGCTGGGCTCCGGCGATCCGCCTGGCCTGGATTTCGATGACGCTCAGCGTCACCCTGGTGGCGGCATTCGCCTGGTACGTGCTGGGCTTGCCGCTGGGCGTCTCCGTGCTGCTGGGCGCCATCCTCGCGCCCACCGATCCCGTGCTGGCGACCGATATCCAGGTGCGGCACGCGGACGACCGCGACCAGTTGCGCAACACACTCACGTGCGAGGCGGGCATGAACGACGGCTCCGCGTTCCCCTTCGTCATGCTCGGTCTGGGCTTGATGGGCGTCCATGACGTGGGCGAGTATTACGCGCGCTGGGTGCTGGTCGACGTGCTCTGGGCCACCGTGGGCGCGATCGGTATTGGCGTGCTGGGCGGCGCCACGCTGGGCAAGCTCAGCTGGATGTTGCGGGGCAAGGATCCCAAGCACGAAGTGCTCGACGATTTTGTCGGACTGGGTTTGATCGCCCTGGTGTACGGGGTGTGCGTGCTGGCCCAGGCCTGGGGCTTTCTGGCAGTCTTCTTTGCCGGCGTCGCGCTGCGCCAGACCGAGCTGGTGCTGTCGGGCGCGCACAAGGACCGCCAGGGCTTGCTGGTACCGGAAGACATGGCGCACGATCCCCAGGCCGCCACGCCCACGGTCAGCGCCGAGTCGCTGATTTTCAAGGAACATATCGAACGCCTGTCCGAACTGACCCTGGTCCTGCTCCTGGGTGGCATGGTGTCTGTGCAGAACTGGAACTGGGACACGGTCGGTATGGCGGCTTTCCTGTTTCTGGTGGCACGGCCAATCAGCGTGTTGCTGGGCCTGGTCGGCTCGGCCAGTTCGCTGCGCGTGCGCGGCATTACGGGGTGGTTCGGCGTGCGCGGCATCGGTTCCATCTACTATCTGATGTACGCCATCAACCATGGCTTGCCGCGCAACTTTGCCCAGGACCTGATCCAGATCACTGTCGTGGTGGTCATGCTGTCGATCGTCGTGCACGGCACCAGCGTCAAACCCTTGTTCGACCGCTTCTGGCCCAAGCGGAAACAGGAAAAATAGCCTGCGAAGCGAACTGAGCAAAGCCAAACAGGGGCCATTTTGCGCGCGTAGAATCGGTTGCATCCTTGGTCATTGCAGGCGGTGCGGCGATGAAAACCCCTTCCAGGCGCATGGGCGCCTTCCTGGCAGCCGTCATCGCTGGCAGCTGCGGCAGCGTGCTGGCCCAGGCCGAGCAGCCACGGCAAGATCGCGTGCATTTCTTTACGTATGAAAATGACGCCCACTACCGGACCGACCGCTTCTATACGAGCGGCATCGAATTCTCCACCAAGCAAGCGAACGACAGCCGTGGCCGCATGGGGCATGCCTTCACGGGCATCCTGTGCGGCTGGCTGGACTGTGACGACAGCACCCCGGTCACGACGCAAACCAATGTCGGCCAGCTGATGTACACCCCGCGCGATCTGAGCCGGCCCGAACCGCAGCCGCTCGACCGCCCCTGGGCCGGGCTGCTTTACTACGAACACAGCTATGCCTTCCTGTCGCCGGACCAGCGCGTGCTGACCACGCTCAGCGGCGAGATCGGCGTCAGCGGCCGCCTTTCCCTGGTCGAGCCCTCGCAAAAATTGGTGCATCGCCTGCTCGACCGCACCATCCCCGCCGGCTGGGACAACCAGATTGGCGGCACGCTCGGCCTGATGGCCAGCGCCGAGCGCCGCACCGCGCGCGAGCACTTGTCCGCCGCGCTCGGTCACGACGTGCAACTGCATACCGCCACCTACTGGCGCCTGACTGCCGGCACGATCCAGACCTATGCGGCGGCCGGCGTGGCCGTGGTCATCGGCAAGGACTTGCCGCGCGTCTCCCCGCCGCCGCCTGGCATCGGTAACAAGTTGGGACGCGAGGCGACCGATGCCGCGCCCATTCTCACGTCCTGCCTCGCGCCCTGGCTGCGCTGCACCGCCTTCGGCAGCGTGGAAGCGCGTGTCGTCGCCTACAATCTTTTTCTGGATGGACGTCCGGGCCGGAATGATCCCGGCGTCAGCAAGCGCACCATCGTAGGGGACCTGGTGCTGGGCACGCGCTTCGACTTTCCGAATTCGCGCAGCGCCAGCCACGGCCCCTGGTTCCTGCAACTGAAAATGACACGCCGCTCGCCCGAATTCCGTTCCTCGCTGCCCGTACCCCGCCACCGGGTCGCGGCCGTGACCATTGGCACCGAGTTCTGATCTATACTCCGGGGATACAAGAACCCCGGGGATACCGTCATGCGCAAGACACTGCCGCTACTGCTGACGCCACTGCTGCTGACGGCCTGCGTCAAGCAGTCGGGCAGCTATTATGTCGGCGAAGAACGCAACCAGACCATCACGGTCCGCGCCGAGCAAGAGTACGCCTGGGACAAGAAGATCACCCTGTCGCTGGTCGTGGCGCGCCTTCCCGATTGCCAGCGCGCATTTGCGATGGACAAGGTGCCGCTGGACGATGTTGCCGTCGAACTGTTTTCCAAGAGCGAAGGCGTGTTTACGATCCGTTCCGGCGCCCAGGTCTTGCAGGTCGAGCTGAACAACTGCAGCGAATTGCCGGCGCCGCGCCAGGAAGAAATGGGCGAGGCGGTGGGCATCTTCCGCATCGGGGCGCAGAAGGAAAAGCTCGACTTTGAACCGTTGCCCGCGCCCGCGACGGCCACGCCGACGGTTGCGCCCGCCGCCGCCGCGCCGCCAGCCCGGTAAGCAGCCCTGCGCCGGGGCCGGCGGCCGGCTCAGCCCGGCGCCTTTTCGCTATCCAGGTGACCCATCTGATACGCGTTGTAGCGCGTGCCTGCCGCCGCATCGCGGGGCACCGCCAGGGCCAGCTGTGCCAGATCGTCCGGCGACAAGGTGACGGCGAGGGCGCCCAACGCTTCCGCGAGCCGGTCGCGGCGACGCGCGCCGATCAGCGGCACGATGTCGCGCCCCTGCGCCATGACCCAAGCGATGACCACCTGCGCCACGCTCACGCCCATGCGCGACGCAATGGCACGCACGCCTTCGACCAGTGCCAGGTTGGCGTCCAGATTGGCGCCCTGAAAACGCGGACTGTTTTGCCCGCGGAAATCCGCCTCTCCCGCTCTGGCCTTGGACCAATGCCCACTGATGAGCCCGCGCGACAGTACGCCATACGCGGTGATACCCACGCCCAGCTCACGCGCCACCGGCAGCAGACCGCTCTCGATCCCGCGCGAGATCATGGAGTATTCGATTTGCACGTCGGCGATAGGATGGACGGCGTGGGCCCGGCGCAAGGTGTCGCCATTGACTTCCGACAATCCGATGTGTTGGACATGCCCTGACTGGATCAGTTCCGCGATGGCGCCCACCGTGTCTTCGATCGGTACCGCGGGATCGACCCGCGAGGGACGGTAAATGTCGATGTACTCCAGCCCCAGCCGCTTGAGCGAATAGGCCGCAAAATTTTTCACGGACTGGGGTCGCGCATCGTAGCCGAGGAAGTTGCCATTCGGATCGCGCACGGCGCCGAACTTGACGCTGACGATCGCCCGTTCGCGCGCCCGCCCGGCCAGCGCTTCGCCGATCAGCAGCTCATTGTGGCCCATGCCATAAAAATCGCCCGTGTCGAGCAGGGTTACGCCGGCCTCGAGCGCGGCGTGAATGGTGGCGATGCTTTCGCCGCGGTCCGCGGGTCCGTACAGGTCGGACATGCCCATGCAGCCGAGGCCAAGACGCGAAACCTGTGGGCCGGTGCGGCCAAGTGGGGTGGTGTGCATGCTGATTCTCCAAAAAGGGGTGTGGAATCAGTATGCTATTATCTACTTCGGCAATAAATACGCAGTTTACTATTACATTATTCGAAAATCGCTAACAAATGGACCAGATCAAAGCGATGCAAATCTTCCGCGCCGTGGCCGAGTGCAAGAGCTTTGCCCAGGCTGCCGAACAGCTCGATTTGCCGCGCCCCACCGTCACCAACGCCGTGCAGAGCGTCGAACAGCACCTGGGCGCGCGCCTGCTCCAGCGCACCACGCGCAAGGTCAGCCTGACGCTGGAGGGCGAGATTTACCTGGCGCGCTGCGTGCGCCTGCTCAGCGAGCTTGACGACATGAACGGCCTGTTCGGCGGGCCCGGCGCCGGCACCATCCGGGTCGACATGCCCGAGCGGCTGGCGCGCACCCAGATCATTCCGCGCCTGCCTGAATTTCTGCAGTCCTATCCCGAGATCAAGGTGCGCATCGGCGCGCGCGACCGCTTTGTCGACCTGGTAGGCGAGGGCATCGATTGCGCCATCCGCGTGGGAACGCTGCGCGATTCGAGCCTGATCGCGCGCCGCCTGGGCGAACTGGCGCAGATCAATGTGGGCGCCCCCGCCTATCTGGCGCGGCATGGGGTGCCGCTCACGCCCGCGGACTTGCAGCACCATCTCGCGGTCCATTTTTTCTCCAGCCAGAGCGGGCGCGATCTGGACTGGACCTACTGGCGCGACGGCCAGGACCACGTGGTGCCGATGCGCAGCACGGTCAGCGTGTCCAGCTCGGATGCCTACACCGCCAGCTGCCTGGCCGGCCTCGGTCTGATCCAGGCGCCGCGGCTGGGCCTGGAAGCGTTGCTGGCGTCGGGCGAGCTGGTGGAGGTGTTGCCGGACTGGCGCGCCGCGCCCCTGCCCGTATCGATCGTGTATGCCCACAACCGCCATCTGTCGGGCCGGGTGCGGGTGTTTGTCGACTGGGTTGCGGCCGTCCTGCAGGTGCATTAACGGGGTACCATCAGGGCGCGCAAGAGCGCGATCCGATCGGGCCGGTTAAGCATGCGCAAGGCATCCTCCAGCAGCGAGGTCTGGCCGCCGCGTGCCGTGGTCCATTGCGTGAAGTATTCGTGCACGGTGCGCCACGGCGGAAATGCCGGCGGCAAGGCGCGCCAGGCGGCGCCGCTATCGATGAAATACAGGACCGCGCAAAACACATCGTACAAATCGTGCTTGCGCGGGCGCGTGCGGCGGCGCGCCGCCTCCAGCATGGGCCGGATGCGTTCGAATTCTTCGCGCGAAATATCGCTGGCGAATGGAGGTCGTGCCATGGTCTGCCCCAAATCCCGTTTGAGGGCGGGATCTGGAACAGGTTCCCCTGGCGTGCAAAGAAGGTGCCGTCAGGCGGGCCGGGCCGCCGAGGCCCGCTGGCGCAGCGCCGCCGCGTTACCGCTCGCGCCATTCCAGATGGCCAGCTTGGCACCGATGCGTTCGAGCTGGGTGCGGTTACGCTGGCAATCGGCGTCCGGCAGGCTGCCAATGTGATCCAGCAGCGCGCCGGCGACCTGGTCGATGCGCGCCACATCCTGGGGCGCGAAATCGATCAGGCTTTGCAGATACAGCGCGCCCCATTGCAGGCGGGTCGCCGCGCCGCTGGCGCCATCCCAGGCCCGCTCGTACCAGCGCACGGCGTTGACGCGATCGCCGCGCTGCTTGGCGATGGCGGCCAGGTTATGCATGAAATAGTAAGGTGCGTGCGCCCGCGGCAGTTCGTCCAGCAAGACCTGGTCGGCCGCGTCGAGCAAGCCGGCGTCGGACAGGACCCCGGCCGCCGTATTGACCAGCTGATGGCGCAGGGCAGGGCCGGCGGCGCTCGCCAGCGCTTCGGCAACGCGCGCGCGCGCCAGCGGCTCGAGGCCTTCCACCGGCGCGCCCAGGCGCGCCAGGCGTACCCGCGTGCGCAGCGCCGCCAGGCGGTCGGCCAGCGCCAGCGTGGGGTGGGTTTCCAGCCCGGCCAGCGCGTTCGCCCACAGCTGGGTCAGCTGCAAGCGCGCGGCGGACTGCGGCACCGTGAGGAACCGCACCAGGTCGACCGCCTGGTGGATCACCAGATCCATCTGTGCGCGCACGGCCGTTTCATCGCGCAGCGTGTCCTCGAGTTGGCGCACGGCGCTGCGCTGGTCGACCCCGCCCTTGCCGGCCGTCGCTGCCGCGTGCAGGGCCAGCCAGTGCAAGCGCCGCGCCGCGGACGGCAGGGTCGACGCACGCGCGAGGCCAACCAGCGTGGCGGCCAGCTCCAGCTCGCCCAGCACTTGCCGTTCGTCCGTGTCCCACGCGTAAAAACTGAGCAGTTGCCATTCGTCGTCGGACAGCGCGCGCTGGTAGGCCAGCGCCGCACGCAGCGATTCGGCCACGGGGCAGGGCGCAGCGAGCGCCAGCGTCATGACCTGGACCAGACGCTCCCCATCGAGTTCGCAAGGCAGGCGCGTGATTTCGGCACCATCCGGACGGTACACGACCAGGGTCGGATAGCTGCGCAGACGCAGACGCTCGGCCAGCTGCTGCGCGCCGGCGCTGTCGCCGTCGAGATGAACGGCCACGCAGGCGCCCGCCAGCAACTGAAAGTCGCTACGGGCAAACACGGTGGCCCGGATCCGGTTGCACGGCGGGCACCAGCTGGCGCCCCAATACAGGAACAGCGGGACGCCGCGTGCGGCGGCCAGGGCGAAAGCGGCATCGGGGGAGCCCGGAAACCAGGTGACATTGGCGGGATGGGGGACGGGGTGGGACATGGCACTGCCTGTTCAAATCAACTACCTGTTAGTATATCGGAAATGTTACCTTTCGGCATTCTTGCAACGCTTTTCGGTATCGCCGCCACAGGAGGCGACTCTTTTACCGGCACTGCCAGGGTCCGGTGCTACACTCGGCATCGTTCCCACGCTCAAGCTTGTCATGGTCCGATATGTGAAGTTCGCCGCGCTCACGGCAGGTGTTTTGCTGCTGATGGTGCTGGCGGCCGGTGCCATCGTTAAAGCCACCGTCGACCCCAACGCCTACAAGGCCGACATCATTCGCCTGGTCGAGGCGCGCTACCACCGCAGCCTGGCCATCCCCGGCCGGATCGAGCTGCTGTTATTTCCCCGCATCGGCGCCAACCTGGGCCGGATCACCTTGTCCGAGCGCGACGGCAAGGGCGAATTTGCCGCCATCGACAGCGCCCGCTTCTCGGTCGCGCTGGTGCCGCTGCTGCTGAAGCGCCAGATCGTGATCGACCGCATCGATGTGCGCGGCATGCGCGCCAGCGTCGTGCGTTACGCCGACGGCAGCATGAATACCGGCGACCTGACGGCCGGCCAGCAGCATACCGCCGGCGCGGGCGGGCAAGGAAGCGGCGCCATCGGCCTGGCCATCGACAGCATCCGCTTCGACAATGCCCACCTGCTGTTCGACGACCAGAAAACCGGCCGCACGCTCGACCTCAGCCATCTGAACATCGATTCGGGTCCGATTGCGCGCGGCGTTCCCAGCCGCATGGCCCTGTCGGCCAGCGTGCGCATCAACAAGCCCGCCATGCAGACGGCAGTGACCCTGACCAGCCAGTTCCTGCCCGATCCCACGCGGCGCCGGATTGCGTTTTCGGAGGTGGACGCCAATCTCGATCTCTCGCTCAAGAATGCCAAGGTCAAGCTGAGCGGCCAGGTGGACGTGGACCTCGACCAGGATGAATTTGCCGCCGATTTGAAAGGCCGCTTTGACGACAGCGTGTTCGACGTCAAGACCGGGCTGCGCGCCGGCGCGTACCACATGACCTTGCACATCGATCGGATCGACCTGGGGCGCTACCAGGACCGCCTGGTGCCCGATGTGTTGCCGAATGACCCGACCCCGCCCGCCCCCGGCGATGCGTTCGACTTTTCGCCGCTGGCGAACCTGCGCGCCAGTGGCGGCATTCATGTGGGCGAATTGCAAGTGGGTACCATGCACGCCTCGAATGTGCGCGCCGCCCTGCGCGCGGTGCCGGGCAAGCTGGTGCTCGAACCCGTGGTGGCGAAAATGTACGATGGCAACGGCAGCGGGGCCGTCACGCTCGACTTTGCGCGCAGCGCCAGCATGCCCCACATTACGGTGGTGCAGACGTTGACCGGTATTCGGGTCGGTCCGCTGCTGTTCGACCTGATGGGCAAGACACCGATCGATGGCCGCGGCGATGTACTGATCGACGTCAACACCGAAGGGTCGAGCACGGCGCAAATGCGCCAGGCGCTGGGCGGCACTGCCACGCTGCGCCTGCAGCAGGCCACCGTGAACGGCATCGACCTGGGCGCCATGGTCATGGGCGGCAAGGCGGCAAGCGGCGTGGCCAATGCCACGGACCGCTCCCTGTTCGGCCAGCTCGACGCCAGCTTCACCATCGCCGGCGGCGTCGCCCACAATGCCGACCTGGCCGCACGCGCGCCGCTGCTGCAGGTGGCCGGCGCGGGCGATATCGACCTGGCGCGGGAACAGATCGACTACACCCTGGCCTGCACCATCGCCGCCACGGGCGTGACCCTGCCGGTGCGGGTAAGCGGACCGTGGGATGCCATTGCCTGGCGTCTGGATACGCGCAGCGTGTCCGGCGCCGCCGTGCGCCAGAAGGCGCGCGACAAGCTCAAGAAAACCATCCGCGGTCTATTGAAACGGTAGCCGCGCTTGATGTAACCGGCCTCGGCCGACGACGTGTTCCGTTAGCGTAAGCAACATGTTCGCCAGCGGGAGAGCGCCATGTTCGGCAGTACGGTCCTGGAAGTCGCGTTTGGCTTGACGTTTTGCTACGCCACGGTCGCGCTGATTGTCAGCACGGTGCAGGAAGCGCTGGCCTCGGCCCTGCGCCTGCGCGCCACGACGCTGCTGGCCGGCGTCAAGGCGATGCTGGGCGACCCCAACTTCAATGCCCTGGCGCGCGCCCTGTATACCCATGCGCTGATCAGTCCGCGCGCCGGCAACGGCATTCCCTCGTACATCGAGCCGCGCAATTTCGCCATCGCCCTGCTCGAGTCGCTCGAGGCGCTGCCTGCCAGCGCCGAGCAGCTGCGCCAACGCATCGACGCCCTGACGGATCCCCAGCTGCGCCGCGTCTTGCTGGGAATCTGGCAGCGCGCATCAGGCGACGCGGCGCGCATGGAAACCGAGATCGCGCTCTGGTTCGACAGTGCGATGGAACGCGTATCGATTTCCTACAAGCGCCGCGCGATGGCAATCAGCCTGCTGCTGTCCTTGCTGCTCGCGGTGCTGTTCAATATCGACAGCATCCACCTGTTCAAGTCGCTGTGGCAGCATCCCGCGCTGACCGCCCAGCTGGCGGCCGTGCCCGATACCCTGAACGCTGCCGCGATCGAGGCATTGTTTCAGTTACCGATAGGCTGGAACAGCTTTCCCCCGCGGCTGGACGCGGCGTTCGTGGTCCAGCTCGCGGGCTGGATGATTACCGCCGCCACTGCGCTGTTCGGCGCCCCGTTCTGGTTCAATCTCATGAAGCGCACCATGCAGCTGCGCGGGCATGGCGCCAAACCCTAGGCGGGACGGTGGGCGTCGACCAGGATGCTGGAAATCGACAGATGCGGCACCCGTTCCGGCCACACATCGCCGGGACCGAACCATCGCGCTTCGGACAGTTCTTGCTCGTCGATGCGGATCTCGCCGTCGAGATAGTCGGCCGTGAAGGCGATCATCAGCGAATGGGGAAAGGGCCAGGACTGGCTGGAGAAATACTGCAGGTTGTGCACGCGCAAGCCGACTTCCTCGAACACTTCGCGGTGCACCGCTTCCTCGATCGATTCGCCGGCCTCCAGAAAACCGGCCAGCGGCGTAAAGCGCTTGCTGGGCGAGGCCGTGTGCATGGCCAGCAACACCTGCTCGCCCTTGCGGATCAGCACCATCATGGCGGGCGAGATGCGCGGATAGGCGATCATGCCGCAGGCCGGACAGCTGAAGCAGCGTTCGCCCTGCACCAGCGCCATCGGGGTGGCACAGGCGCCGCAGTAACGGTGGGTGCGGGCCCATTCGGCGATCTGGCCGGCGCGGCCGGCCACGCCCAGAAAACCATCGTCCAGGCTGCCGAACAGGCTGCGCAAGCCGCGCCATTCGTAGCCATCCGGCGCCGCGGTGCCGTGCTCGCACCAGGCCGTCTGGCAATAGCGGGGACCCAGCATGCCCACCGGCAGTACGCGCTCGGGGGCCAGATCGAGCGCCTGCCACTGCGCCAGTGCCGGCAAGGCCAGGTCGTGCGTGCGCACCAGCATTTGTCCACCCTGGAACACGAAGCTGAGGGGATCGGTGTGCGCTGGCGCCGCCATCAGGGGCGTAAAGGACGGGGGCGTTTGAAGCATGCTGCTGCCTTTCGGAATGTGTTCTAGGGCCATCATACCGCCCTTTTTGCACACTGGCAGGCGGCGAACACATCACGCACGGCAAGGCAAGCTCAGCGCCGCAGCACCTGCGGCGCATCGACCTGGCGCGGCGCCAGCGTGGTCGGCAATTCCATGTGGTAGGCGCCGGACGGCACGATGCCGCAGCCGCCGAATTGCTCCATGACGCGCAACTGGGCCAGCACATCCTCCCCGCCATGCTCGGGCGGCAAATCGTGCCAGAAATCGAAGCCGCCGGCCGCGCGCAGCTTGGCCGTGTCGAACATCACGCAGCCGCCCACCCAGGCCACCTTGTAGGGTCGGGCCGCGGCGCGTTCCAGCGCCAGCCGCGCTTGCACATGGTAGAGATTGGCGGCGCGGTGCAGATGGTGGCGCGACCAGGCCGGGCTGGACGGATCGAGGCGCTCAGGTTCGACCTCCGCATCCCAGAATTCGATGCCCTGCTGCTCGGGCCGGTGATCGCTGAGGTGGCTCAAGCCATGCAGGGCACTGCCGACAAAGCCGCAGCGGTGGGCCAGCAAGGCCCGGTGCAGGCGACCCAGCAGATCGCTGTCGACGATGACATCGTCGTCGAGGAACAGGCAGCAGGGCGAGCGCACTTGGGCCAGCAGGAAGGCGCGCTGCTCGGCCATGCCGCGCCGCGGCAGGTGGCTCAGCGTTTGCACCTGCAGGCCGGCCGCGCCCAGGTAGCGCAGGACGGCGCGCACCTCGGCGCTGGCGAACGCCCCCGGCATGTCCGACTGGTCCGAGACGATGATGCGAAAATCGCGGTAATCCTGGGCCGCCAGCGCCGTGAGCGTGACGGCCAGCGCGCAGCTGCGGTTGCGCGTGGGGATCAGGACGTCGACACCATGCACGCGGCTCATGGCACGGGCGAGGCTGCGGCGCCGGCGGCATGCCAGGGGGCGTCGTGTTCCGGCCGCGACGGCAGATAGACCTTGAAGTAGGCCCGGCCCTGGCGCGCATCGCGCAGCAACTGGTCCAGGCACAGGGCCAGGTCGCGCCGCTGCACCACCAGGCGGCGCAGCTTGCGCGCGCATTCCTGCGCGTAAGCAGGGCTGGCGTCGCCGCGCTGCGCCTGGGACCGCATGTGCACGATGCGCAAGGCCAGCACCGACAGCCGGTCGATCATGGCGCCGGGCGTTTCGCTGCTCATGCGCGCGGCCGCGCCGTGGGCCACGCTGGCCAGCTGCTCGAGAATGGCGTCGTCAATCGCGTCCAGCGCCTCGCTGCGGGCCGTGTTGTGCGCGTCGATCAGGCGTTTGCTGGCGGCCAGTTCGTGCACGCCGATGTCGGCGCGGCGGGCCTTGGCCTCTGCATGCCACAGGCAACTGTTATGGCGGTGGTTGGCGTGGATCCAGCGCCAGACGCCGCTGGCAGGGGCGCGCCCGCCGTCGAGCGGCCAGCCGGCAGTGCCCAGGGCGGTATCGTGAAATTGCAGCAGGGACAGGGCGTTGAGAGTGTCGGACATGCGGGCTCCAGCGGTACCCATGGCCGGCCGGGAGTGCCGCCATGTGCACGTTGGAGTGACGCCCTTGCTCGGCAGTTCCAGGCCCGACGGCGCAGGCGCTGCGCCAGATCAACCCGACTTTATTCCGCCACGGCGACGCGGTCGCGGCCGGCCAACTTGGCCATGTACAGCTGGGCGTCGGCAATCGAAATCAAGGTCGACAGCTCGAAACGCGCATCCATGAAACCGCGCGCGATGCCCACGCTGACCGTCTTGCCGGTGTCCAGGATGCCCAGTTCGTCGGTGCCGCGCTGGAAACCCTTGCGGATGTGCTCGGCCATCTGAACCAGATACTCGCGGCTCTGCCCTTCGACCACGATACAGAATTCTTCGCCGCCCCAGCGGCACGGCGTGGCACTGGCAAAATTCATTTTCAGCAGCACCTGGCCCATGACCATCAAGACCTTGTCGCCCACCTCGTGGCCGTAGGTATCGTTGATAGCCTTGAAGTGGTCGATATCGAGGATCATGATCCCGATCGCGCCGCCGTTGGCCTCGCCGCGGTGCAAGATCGCATCGAGATGGGGCCGCAGGCCGCGCCGGTTCAGCAGCCCGGTCAGCACATCGCTCTCGGCGGCCACCCGCAGGTCGGCCACCAGGCGCAGCATGATCAGCAGGAACAGCAGCCAGTTGGCGACGATGATGTTGAGCATCGCGCCGCCCCAGCTGATGATGTTGGCAAGCGGCAGTTGCGGCGCCGCATAGGTGATCGACACCGAGCTCGACCCGATCAGTACGCCCTGGGCCACCGCCGCGGCCGCCTGCAGGGCCGCCATGAAACTGCTGATGCGAAACACGCTGCGCGAAGAGGGGTCGGGATAGCGCAGCAAGACCCAGGCCGTGGCCAGGTTGATCACGCCCTGGTACGACGACAGCGTCCAGATGCGCCACTTGTCGTCCGGCGTGATGTAGGTGAAGCAGACGGTCAGGAAGATGGCGAGCGCGGCAAACACCTGCAGCACCCGGGTCGCATTCGGGCGATTGCAGAACTGCATGGTGCCGGCCAGAATGAAGGCCTGGCCCACGCTGAATGGAATATTGAACAGCAACGACGCCACGCGCCAGTCGGTCACCATGCGGGGGCCGTCGATGACCGTGGCGAAGCCGACCGCGAACGCGCCGGCCGCCCAGTAGCGTACGCCGGGGATGCGTTTGGCGAACACTGCCAGTGCGAGGAACATGGCACTGGCCGTCAGCGCCGCCAGGCCCAGGACTGTCATCAGTGTCGGCTCGTCTATCGTCACAATTCGCATCCCTCCTGACGACACAATACCGAGTTTTTATATCAAACTGTGCAACTTTCTGAACATCGGCGAAAAATACAACCCTGACCGCCCGGTCACTGTCATGACATCGGCGCTTCCGGATCGCGATACATGACATCGGTGCGCAGCACATATTTGATACCGGCGCTGACCCTGGCGCCCTGGTGGCGCAAGCGGTGCGGGAATACCAGCGCCATGCCGGCGCGGGGCACGATCTTTTCCCAGCCAAATTCGGTGGCGCCGCCCGCGTAGCCATCGTTCAGATACAGGATGAAGGTGAGCATGCTTTCTTCCTGTGGCGACGGACGATAGCTGCCATCCTGGTGCCATTTGAAAAACTGCTCGCTGGTGTAGCGGTAGAAGCGGAAACGGGGATTGAATCCGGCTGGCAGCCAGCCATCGATCTCGGGCGGCAGGCAAGCTTGCGCGCGCGCGTACAGCCGCGCCGCCAGCGCCGCATCGTCGTGCAGGATGCGGTCGTTATTGCGCGCCTCCTTGAAGATGCGGTCGCCCTCGTCGGTGCTGATGACGGCCTCGGAAAACCCGATCCGCTCGCTTTGCGCGATGAAGGCCGCGCACTCCTCGGCGCTCAGAAAATCATCGATGGTGAAGATGCCGGCACCGACGCGCGTGATGTGCAGCGACGGGGGCGGGGGCGGCATGAAAAAAACCCCGGCCGCCAACGGCGCACCAGGGTTATTCTGCAGGCCGTGCGGATCGATTCAGAACGGAATGTCGTCGTCCATGTCCGAGAAGTTCGGCGCCGGGCGCGGTGCCGGACGCGCTGCCGGCGCCGGTGCTGCCTGGCGCGGTGCCTGCTGCTGTTGCTGGGGCTGGCGCTGCGGCGGTGCGTCGTAGCCGCTGTCGTCCATGCCGCCGCCGGCGTCGCCGCCCATGCCCTGGCGACCGCCCAGCATTTGCATCTGCTCGGCCACGATGTCGGTCGCGTACTTCTCGACGCCATCCTTGTCGGTGTACTTACGGGTTTGCAGGCGACCCTCGACGTACACGGACGAGCCTTTTTTCAGGTACTGGCCGACGATTTCAGCCAGGCGGCCGAAGAAGGAAATACGGTGCCATTCGGTCAGCTCTTTTTGCTCGCCGGTGTTGCGGTCCTTGGATTTGTAGGACGTGGCCACGGCGATGTTGGCGATAGCATCACCGCTCGGCATGTAGCGAATTTCCGGGTCACGGCCCAGATTGCCGACGATGATGACTTTATTGACTGATGCCATTTATTACTCCTGTAGAACCGCAGCGCGCACTGCGGCACGATGTTTGTACCAAGCGAGGATTATATGTCAGGCACCCGCACTTGCGGCTGGATATTGTGCACTCGTCATTCGTTTGCCTGAGGCATGAATACTGGTATTATATACAGTATTCATTCGCATAGATCCCTTGAGCGATATCAAGATGCCACTACCGAACCCGTGGCCGACGTCGCTATCGAAACACGGCTATAGTACTAGGCTGACCCGTTTAAGGCACAACTCATGGAACAGATCCGCATTCGCGGCGCACGTACGCACAACCTCAAGAACATCAATCTCGACCTGCCGCGCAACAAGCTGATTGTCATCACCGGCCTGTCCGGCTCGGGCAAGTCCTCGCTCGCCTTCGACACCCTGTATGCCGAGGGCCAGCGTCGCTACGTCGAATCGCTGTCGGCCTATGCGCGCCAGTTCCTGCAATTGATGGAAAAGCCGGACGTCGACCTGATCGAAGGCCTCTCGCCCGCCATTTCGATCGAGCAGAAGGCAACGTCGCACAATCCGCGCTCGACCGTTGGCACCGTGACCGAAATCCATGATTACCTGCGCCTGCTGTACGCCCGCGTCGGCACGCCCTACTGCCCCGACCACCCGGAAAATCCCCTGGCTGCGCAAACGGTGTCGCAAATGGTCGACGCCGTGCTGGCCATGCCCGACGACACCAAGCTGATGATCCTGGCACCCGTGGTGGCCAACCGCAAGGGCGAGCATTCGGACCTGTTCGAATCGATGCAGGCGCAGGGCTTCGTGCGTTTTCGCATCCAGAGCGGCACCCATGCGGCCAAGATCTACGAGATCGACGACCTGCCCAAGCTCAAGAAAACGGAAAAGCACACCATCGATGTCGTGATCGACCGCGTCAAGGTCAATGCCGAGATCAAGCAGCGCGTGGCCGAGAGTTTCGAGACGGCGCTGCGCCTGGCCGACGGGCGCGCGGTGGCGCTGGAAATGGATAGCGGCGCCGAGCATGTGTACTCGAACAAGTTCGCCTGCACCACCTGCGGCTACTCGCTGCAGGAACTCGAGCCGCGCCTGTTCTCGTTCAATAATCCGATGGGCGCCTGCCCCGAATGCGATGGCCTGGGCCATATCGAATTTTTCGACCCGCGCCGCATCGTCGCCTTCCCCAACCTGTCGCTCGCCTCGGGCGCGGTCAAGGGCTGGGACCGGCGCAACCAGTTCTACTTCCAGATGCTGTCCAACCTGGCCGCGTTCTACGAATTCGACATCGACGCGCCGTTCGACAAGCTGTCCGAGGAAGCGCAAAAGGCCGTGCTGTACGGCTCGGGCAAGACCGCGATCCCGTTCACCTATGTCAACGAACGCGGCCGCACGGTGATTCGCGAGCATACCTTCGAAGGCGTGATCACCAATCTGTCGCGCCGCTACCGCGAAACCGATTCGATGGCGGTCAAGGAAGAACTGGCCAAATTCATCAACGAGAAGCAGTGTCCGTCGTGCGAAGGCGCGCGCCTGCGCGTGGAAGCGCGCTACGTCAAGGTCGGCAGCGGCAAGCAGCAGCGCGCCATCTATGAAGTGGCCCGTAAACCGCTGCGCGAATGCCTGGACTTCTTTGAAAAGCTCTCCCTCAAGGGCGCCAAGAAAGAGATCGCCGACCGCGTGATCAAGGAGATCATCTCGCGCCTGAAGTTCCTCAACAACGTGGGCCTCGATTACCTCTCGCTCGACCGCAGTGCCGACACGCTCTCGGGCGGCGAAGCGCAGCGCATCCGCCTGGCCTCGCAGATCGGTTCGGGCTTGACGGGTGTGATGTACGTGCTCGACGAGCCGTCCATCGGACTGCACCAGCGCGACAACGACCGCCTGATCGAAACGCTCAAGCACCTGCGCGACATCGGCAACAGCGTGCTGGTGGTCGAACATGACGAAGACGCGATCCGCACCGCCGACTATGTCGTCGACATGGGCATCGGCGCCGGCGTGCACGGCGGCGAGATCATCGCCGAGGGCACGCTCAAGGATATCCTCAAGAACAAGAAGTCGCTCACCGCCAAGTACCTCAACGGCACGCTGAAGATCGCGGTGCCCAAGAAGCGCCACGCGGCCGATCCGAACCGCCAGCTCGTCATCACCGGCGCGACCGGCAACAACCTGAAAAAAGTCTCGCTCAAGCTGCCGGTCGGGCTGCTCACCTGCGTGACCGGGGTGTCCGGCTCGGGCAAGTCGTCGCTGGTCAACGACACGCTGTACCCCGCGCTGTCGCGCCACCTGTACGGATCGCAGACCGAGCCGGCGCCGCACGATGCAATCAGCGGTCTGGAGCACTTCGACAAGGTGATCTCGGTCGACCAGGCCCCGATCGGGCGCACGCCGCGCTCCAATCCGGCCACCTACACGGGGCTGTTCACGCCGATTCGCGATCTGTTCTCGGGCGTGCCCGCGGCCAAGGAGCGCGGTTACAGCGCGGGGCGCTTCTCGTTCAACGTCAAGGGCGGGCGCTGCGAAGCGTGCCAGGGCGATGGCGTGATCAAGGTCGAGATGCATTTCCTGCCGGACGTGTACGTGCCCTGCGACGTTTGCCACGGCAAGCGCTACAACCGCGAAACGCTGGAAGTGCAGTACAAGGGCAAGAACATCACCCAGGTGCTGGACATGACGGTCGAAGACGCGCACGAATTCTTCAAGCCAGTGCCGGTCATCGCGCGCAAGCTGCAAACCCTGCTCGATGTGGGCCTCGGCTACATCAAGCTGGGCCAGAGCGCGACCACGCTGTCGGGCGGCGAGGCGCAGCGCGTCAAGCTGTCGCTGGAACTGTCCAAGCGCGACACGGGGCGCACGCTGTACATCCTCGACGAGCCGACCACGGGCCTGCACTTCCACGATATCGATCTGCTGCTCAAGGTCATCCACCGCCTGCGCGATCAGGGCAACACGCTGGTGATCATCGAGCACAATCTTGACGTGATCAAGACGGCGGACTGGATTGTGGATCTGGGGCCGGAAGGCGGCGCGGGCGGCGGGCAGATCATCGCGGCCGGCACGCCCGAAGACGTGGCCAAGAATCCGGCCAGCGTGACGGGCAAGTATCTGGGGCCGCTGCTCAAGCAGTAGGGCAAGTACCACGTCGCCCTCGCGCAGGCGGGGGGCCATGGCACGCCTGCGACGCCGGACAGGTGCTATGGGCTCCCGCCTGCGCGGGAGCGACGTAATCGCACGCGCTTCGAGCAGAAGCGCTTGCCACGCCAGGCTTAACCGCCCACGGTCCCCACCGGCAGCACCAGCTTCTCCACCATTTTCCAGTTGCCGTTGTCGTCAAGCTGCAGCGTGAACCGGACTGGAATGCTGGGCTTGTTATGCGCATCCTGCGGGCCGTAGATATTGCCCTGCAAAATCAACGTATCTTCGGTGTAATCGACCACCCGGCGCACGAAGCGCACCGGGCTCTCGAACTGCACCAGCGGCGACGACAGCTTGGGATCGACCACGAAGCGCCCGCCGCTGATGGTGGCAATCGCAATATAGGTGGCCTCGTCGCCAGGACCGGCCACGCAACCGGGATCGCCCGTCCACAGCACCGCAAAGCGCGATGGCTGGCGTTCTCCGCGCTTGAAGGGCACCAGGGTCAGCACGTCGGCGGGCCGGACCCGCACACCCGGGCAGGCGACCGCGTTGGCATAGCGCTTGACGACATCGGCCACGCCTTCCTTGATCTCGTCGCTGGTCCGGTCCGAGGGGGCGCCCACGGCAGTGAGGTGCGCGGCGCCAAGCAGAGCTAGTGCAACAAGAATTTGTTTCATACTATTTACACAATTCAACATTCAAACCACATCTTGCCATGACTGCGGCGAAACAGGTACACGCTTTGTCACGTGGTACCGCTTCCGTCATGGCGGGGACCCACGCCACGCTCCCGCAGGGACAGCCAGCCGGTACTTTGCAGGCCGGACTCGTCTTCTCCGGCCCGCACGGTGATACTTATTGGAACTATTTTCCATAACTCATCACCAACCGGGTTCTCTCGTGGCACGCTACCTGATCCTCATGTTTGTTGCGGCGCTGGTCGCCTGCACGGTTTCCACGTCCGGCGACGGCCGCGCAGTGGGCGATTTTCCCGAGCTGCGCAGCGCCCGCCTCCAGGTGAGCGAGGTGCGCGAGCCGGCCGCCTATGTCGCCCCCGAGGGCAGCCGCGGCCTGGCCGCCTTTGCCGAGCGCCTGAGCGTCACCGACGGCGAGCGCGCCCGCCTGGGCGACTTCGAAGTCCTGTACCACGCCCCCAACCGCAATCCCGCCGTGGCCGCGCCCTACCTGCCCGAATCGGTGCCGGACCGCCTGATGATCACCGTCCATGGCGACGTGTTCGTCGAAGAAAGCATCCCCACCCGGTTCGCCGGCACGCAGGGCCAGCGCGCCATCGACGTGGCCGCGTTCGACGTCAAGGGCAGGCACTATCTGCTGGTCGCCTCGGGCGGCGCGGCGCGCGCGCCGCGCTGGTTCGCCATCGTCGACGACGGCGGCAAGCTGCTGTACCGTGCCGCCACCGCGCATGGCGCCTACCGCTTCGTCCGCCAGGCCGACGGCATCTCGATGGTCGACGATGCCGGTTACGGCAAGCGCTTCAGCGTCCTCTAAGCAAAAGCCCCCTTTCGAGGTTCCCATTGGCGGACCAGCACGGTAGAATCCTTGCTTGTCCCTCGCTTCCCGGAACCCGCATGCCGCTTGCCACAATGACGCTTCGCTGGTGCATGTTTACCCTGCTGGCCGTGCTGCTGCAAGGGCCGGCGATGGCGGCCTGCAACTGCCCCGCAGCGCAGCCGGATTCCAGCGGCTTCCTGCATCTGAACAAGGATGGCAAGATCGCCCTGCCTGAGAACGCACTTGGCGTGTTGTTCTGGAAAAAATCCGCGCTCAAGGTGCACAGCACCGACAAGAAGGGCAACCAGATCCTGCTCGAGGTGCCGCCCAAGCTCAAGGTCAAGGATTTCACCATCCGCGACGTGACCACGGGCCGCAGCCTGAAAGTCATGCTCAAGCGTCTCGATCCCAGCCGCCAGCTGGGCGAAGCCGACACCGCTTCCTATCTGTTGCGCAAAGGCGCCTTCGGCGATGACCCCATCCCGCGCGAAGACATGCGCACCCTGGCCGAAAAGTATGGTTTGCGTGATATCAGCCAGGCCGTGGTCGACTCCGCCGGCCTGTTCCGCGTATCGCCGGCGGGCGGCTTCGTGGCCGGCCACGTCTACGAATTCGAGAATGTCGAGGAAGATGACGACATGGACGACGATACCGCCGAAGTCACGGTCGGACCCCGCATCGCCATTGCCGACAGCGACAAGTTCACCATCCAGCCGCAGGGCGAGGCCACGCGCAGGCTGCTGCCGGTCGCCACGGCCAACAGTTGCAGCGCACGCTACGCGGCCATCGTGCAGCCGGTGCAGTACAGCATGCCGGCGCAGCGCGAGCCGTACCGGCATTTGCTCAGCTTTTTCACGCTCCAGCAATTTTTTGGCGCCGACCTGACGCGCACCGGAGCGGCGCCGCGCGCCTTTGTACCGTACCAGTACCGCTCCAACGTGTGCACGGGCGCACCCGATTTTGGCGCATCGGAGACAGGCGCGGACAAGGACATCATCTTCACGGGTTGCCCGAAACTGGGCGCCGCCCCGGACAAGCGCCTGGTGCGCGGGTTTGCCGGCATGCTCGAGCTGGAAGACGCGCTCCATGAAACGCCCGTGCTCGACGTGCGCTTCGACCAGGCCAGCGGACCGGCCTGCTGGCGTTTGCGCCTGACCCAGGATGGCGGCAGCGCCAGCGGCTGGCGCGACTGGATCGGGCAGTAGCCCCTGGCCAAAAAAAACGGCGCCCGCGGGCGCCGTTCTTCATCGCAGCCGCGCGCTTATGACGCGAGCCGCTTCTCGAGTTCAGCCTTGGTCGCCACCAGTTCGTGTGGCAGGTGGTAGGCAAGCTTCTCAAACAGCTCGGTGTGCAGCTTGAGTTCCTCGTTCCATGCAGCCTGGTCGATCGAGGTGATCGTATCGAACTGCTGCTGGGTAAATTCCAGGCCATCCCAGTTGAGATCGCCGAAATTCGGGGTCGTGCCAAACACGTTCTCGGAACCGCCAGCCGTGCCGTCGATGCGTTCGAGCATCCACTTGAGCACGCGCATGTTGTCGCCAAAACCAGGCCAGACAAACTTGCCCGCTTCATCGGTACGGAACCAGTTGACGCAGTAAATCTTCGGCAGCGCGGCCGGGTTCATGGCGCTGATCTTCTTGCCCATGTCGAGCCAGTGCTGGAAGTAGTCGCTCATGTTGTAGCCGATGAATGGCAGCATCGCGAACGGATCGCGGCGCACCACGCCCATCTGGCCGGCAGCGGCAGCGGTGGTTTCCGAACCCATGGTCGCGGCCATGTACACGCCTTCGTTCCAGTTGCGAGCTTCGGTGACCAGCGGCACGGTGGTGGACCGGCGGCCGCCGAAGATGAAGGCCGAGATCGGCACGCCGGCAGGATCGTCCCAGGCCGGGTCGAGCACCGGATTCTGGGTGGCGGCAACGGTAAAGCGCGCATTCGGATGGGCTGCCTTGGCGCCCGATGCCGGGGTCCAGTCATTGCCCTGCCAGTCGATCAGGTGCGCCGGCGCTTCCTTGGTCAAACCTTCCCACCACACGTCGCCATCGTCGGTCAGGGCGACGTTGGTGAAGATGGTGTTGGCATCCATCGACGCCATGCAGTTCGAGTTGGTCTTGGTGTTGGTGCCCGGCGCCACGCCGAAGTAGCCCGCTTCCGGATTGATGGCGTACAGGCGGCCATCGGCACCCGGCTTGATCCAGGCGATATCGTCGCCGATGGTGGTCACTTTCCAGCCATTGAAGCTGGCCGGCGGAATCAGCATGGCAAAGTTGGTCTTGCCGCAGGCCGAAGGGAAGGCCGCCGCGACGTAGTGCTTCTTGCCTTCCGGCGATTCGACACCGAGGATCAGCATGTGTTCGGCCAGCCAGCCGGTACCGCCGGCCTGGGCTTCCTGGAAGCCCATGTTGGAGGCGATGCGCAGGGCAAAGCATTTCTTGCCCAGCAGCGCATTGCCGCCGTAGCCGGAACCGTACGACCAGATTTCGCGCGTCTCGGGATAGTGCACGATGTACTTGGTCTTGTTGCAAGGCCAGGCGACGTCTTTCTGGCCGGCAGCCAGCGGTGCGCCGACCGTGTGCACGCACGGCACGAACTCGCCGTCGCTGCCCAGCACGTCGTACACGGCCTTGCCCATGCGCGTCATGATGCGCATGTTGACGGCAACGTAAGGGGAATCGGACAGTTCGACGCCGATATGGGCGATCGGCGAACCCAGCGGGCCCATCGAGAAGGGCACGACATACAGCGTGCGGCCGGCCATGGCGCCGTCGAACAGGCCATTGAGGGTGCCGCGCATCTCGGCCGGTGCCATCCAGTTGTTGGTCGGACCGGCCTGCTCTTTAGTTTCCGAGCAGATATAGGTACGGTCTTCCACGCGGGCCACGTCGGTCGGGTCCGAGCAAGCCAGGTAGGAACCCGGACGCTTGGCCGGATTCAATTTTTTCATGGTGCCTGCGGCAACCATTTCCGCGCAAAGGCGGTCGTACTCTTCCTGCGAGCCGTCGCACCAGTAGATGCGGGCGGGCTTGGTCAGGGCAGCAATTTCGCTGACCCAATTGATGAGCTTTTGATGTTTAATGTGTGCTGGGACGTTCAGTGTTGCAACGCCACCCATAACGGGCTGATTCATACTACCTCCAATGCCAATAAGAATTCTTCTCTTGTCCCGGCACGGCAGGATCGTCGTCAGCTTGTGGCTTGCGCCCGGAAATCCATTCCGCGGGGGATGGTTCGGCGATACGGCGGTCTTGTCGACGGCCCCGGATTGGTGGGGGGCCGGTGGAACGGTACTGCTGGTGCCGACAGGTCGGCGCCTCGATTTTGGGGCCGATTGTACACCTGCTAATAGCCGATTTAAACGAAAATGTAGTAAGAATAGTTGACTGACGTAGTAGGCTATTCGAATTTAGCGATATCCCGTTATTGTCCTACGAATTTTTATCTAACTTCGCCTAACTCACATGAAAATAGCGGTAATTGACGATTTCCAGGATGCCGTGCGCAATTTGGACTGCATAAAGATTTTGGCTGGCCACGACGTGAAAATATTCAGCAATTCGGCGCGCGGCGCGGGCCAGCTGGCAATCCGCCTGGCCCCCTTCGACGCCCTGGTTTTGATCCGCGAACGCACCAGCCTGTCGCGCCAGCTGCTCACGAAGCTGCCCAATCTCAAGCTCATTTCCCAGACCGGCAAGGTGAGCGGCCACATCGATGTAGCCGCCGCGACAGAGCGCGGCATTGCCATTGCCGAAGGCGTGGGTTCGCCGGTGGCGCCGGCCGAACTGGCCTGGACACTGATCATGGCGGCGTCGCGCAAAATCGTTCCCTACGCGAACAATCTGAGGGATGGACTGTGGCAGACCGCCTCGATCAATCCCGCCCTCAACGGCCTCGGTACGGTAGTGCGCGGCCGCACGCTCGCCATCTGGGGCTATGGCAAGATCGGGCGCCTGGTGGCCGGCTACGGCAAGGCCTTCGGCATGCGGGTAATGGTGTGGGGAAGCGAAGCGAGCCGCGCTGCCGCCGTGGCGGACGGTTTTGCCGCGGCCGACAGCCGCGCCGCATTCTTCGAGCAGGCCGACGTGCTCAGCCTGCATTTGCGCCTGGTGGACGCCACCCGCGCCATTGTCGGCGCCGACGATCTGGCGCGCATGAAGCGCGGCGCCCTGTTGGTCAACATCAGCCGTGCGGAACTGGTGGCCGACGGCGCCCTGGAAGCGGCCCTGCACCAGGGGCGGCCCGGCTATGCGGCGCTGGACGTGTTTGCCGATGAACCGCTCGCTCCCACCTCGCCCCTGCTGCGCATTCCCACCGTGCTGGCCACGCCCCACCTGGGTTACGTGGAGCAGGACAGTTACGAGATGTACTTCCGCGCGGCGTTCGAAAACATCGTCAACTTCGCCAACGGCCAGCCGAGCAATATCCTCAACCCGGCCGCCCTGGCTTAAGCGGCGGCAGCGCGCAGCTGGGCGCGTTCCAGGTCGGTAAAGGCCAGCGCCGTCATGTCCTGGTCGATCAGGATCAGATAGGCGGTGTCGGGCACCGCCACGGCCAGCGCCATGCCGCTGTTGCGGATGAACAGCGGCGCGTCGCCCACCCGCATGCGGTGATGCGACTTGACCTCGCGCCCGTTGACCGATGCCGTGAACTTGACGTTGTTGTGTTCATCGATGCTGGTGATGCTCACCACGTGCGGCTGCAGCACCATGGCCTTGCCTTCGAGGCGGCGCCGCTGGTAGCTGTGCCAGGCATCGATCGCGCCCGCCACGACAATACCGCCCAGCAGTAAAACCAAGCCCAGCAGGGTGGCGATGCGGTTGCCCAGATGGTCGATCGCGATCGAGGTGGTGACCCGCTCGGGGTGGACGGTGCTGCGCAGCACGTCGACCGTGGTGTTGTAGTCGGTGCCGATAAACATGAAGTCCTGCTCGACGGTGATTTCCCGCGGCAAGTCAGGATCCGGACGGTAGGTGATCCTGGCCTCGCAATCGACAACGATCAACTTCATGCGCTTGCACTGCCCGTCGATCCGGGCCGTTTCCTCGATCACCGATTTGCCCTCGCGACTCATGGCCCAATCCCTGGCGATGTCGGGCAAGGCGTAGCACAGCATGAACACCGGCAACAGGCTCAAGCCGAGCAGGATGCCCACGGTCGACCAACCCTGGGCCAGCGTGCCGGCAAAGTGAATGATGATGCGGCGGCGGGGAAACACATCGAGCAGGGTGGCGCCCTTGGCCGGCGAGTCGTTGCGCAGAGGGGTGGCAGTCATGGCAGTCTTCGAGAGCGATTGCAGCGCCGGGCAACCAGCCCGGCCGTTAAGCAAACGATACTAACATTCTCTTGCAGAAATGAAAATGTTTAAAGTGCCAATATGCAGGCCAGGCGACCCGCTCATTCCGCGGTCGCGCGCACGCCGGGTTGGCCGGTCAGGTTGACGGGCGGCGCCGGCAGCACGTGGGCGCGCGTCCACAGTCCGGCCCAGCCGGGCGGCCAGGAAATGGTGGGCCCGGCGTAGGCCGGCAGGCCGGCCCGTACCGGGATCACGGGCACGGGCGGCGTCTCGCGCAAGCCACCGGCGGCGGCGCGCTCCATGTCCAGGCTGTACATATAGCCCGGCAGCAGCGCCTCGCACACGCCAGCAAACCACGCCGTATGGTCGTCGTCGCGTCCGAGCGCCTGGGCCAGGCCCTGGGGATCGAATCTGGCCAGCGCATGGATCAGTTCATCGGTGCTGGCGCCCGGGGTATCGCCCCAGCCCATCACGGGATTGCCGTTATAGTCGGCGCCGGAGCCGTACCAGCCTTCGCGCCACGGGCGCTGCATCCAGTCGCGCTGGCCCGTAAACAAGTGCCAGCGCCAGTGCAGGCCGGACGGCTTGGGCCACGCGTACAGATACAATTTTTGGTAGCCGGCGCGATGCAGGGCGCGCACCATGGCCATCAGGCGGGCGTGCGGCATGCGGTCCGGCGGGGCGTGACGGAACAGGATGGCTTCGCCGTCGACATGCTGGACTTCATCCTGCGACAGGTTCAGATCCAAGGTGCGCGATTCGCTGCCGAAGCGGGCCGAAATCCAGCCGGTCAGCAGATTGACATGCGTGATGACGCCATACCCGCGATGGCGATGGAAAATGACAGTACCTGGTGCGACGGCTTTCATGGGCGATGGAGGCAAAGTTGACGACATCGTGCGTGGCAGGGCTGGTCCCCGCGAGGACGGCTTGCATTCTAGCGCAGGTAAGCCGTTTGCGCGTTTTCGACAGCCTGCATGCCAGACGGTATCATTAGGCACCTTTTCCACCCGAACCTCCAGAACATTATGAGCTTGCGCATCATCGCCACCGGCGGCACCTTCGACAAACACTACAATGAATTGAACGGCACACTCGGCTTTGCCGAGAGCCATCTGCCGGCCGTGATCGCGCGTACCCGCATGACCATCCCCGTGGCACTGGAAATCCTGCCCCTGCTCGACTCGCTGGACATGCAGGATGCGGACCGACAGCGTGTGCTCACTTCGTGCCAGAACGCGGCGGAGAAAGCCATCGTCATCGTGCACGGCACCGACACCATGAAGGAGACGGCGGCCGTGCTGGGCACCGTTGCCCTGGGCAAGACCATCGTATTCACCGGCGCGATGATTCCCTATTCGATCGCCAACTCGGACGCCCTGTTCAACCTCGGCTTTGCCACGGCAGCCGCGCAAACCTTGCCGGCGGGTGTGTATGTGGCCATGAACGGGCAAGTATTTGCTTGGGATAACGTGACCAAGAACCGCGCCGCCGGCGTGTTCCAGCCCCTGTAAGGCGGCGTCCGGCCAAAAAAAAACGGCCACCGCAAGGTGGCCGCTGTCGCTGGGAAAACGCTGGTTCAGGCCTTGGCCTCGCCGCCCAGTGCTTCCACGATGTCGGACAGCATCTTCGCCAGTTCGCCCGTCATCAGCATCATGTCGTTGTCGAAACGCTCTTCATCGTTGCGCGTGCTGGCATCGTTTTCCTTGATCACGTCGAGCGGCTTGATGCCCTTGATCGCCAGCGATTCGGTGAGCACGAAGGAAATCTTGTCGTTCCACGTCATGGCCAGGCGCGTGCACTGCTTGCCGGCCGCGATGTGGCGGCGGATATCGTCCGCTTCCAGCGTGTGCTTGACGTAGCGCACGGCCGCCTTGCTTTCGCCGGTGGCGCGCAATTCGGTATCCTGGTCGACCGTAAAGCCCACCGGCGCTTCATCGGTTTCCAGCCAGGCGGTCATCACGGCCACCGGCGAGCGCTGCACGCGCAAGCTTTCCAGCGGCATGCGGTCGACCGCCTTGAGCAGCAGCTTGATGACCTCGTCGGCCTTGGCCGGGCTGGCGGCGTCGACCACCAGCCAACCGTTGACGGGATCGATCCAGGTCCAGATGTTGCTGCGGATGCTGAAGGCGCGCGGCAGCAACTCGTCGGCCACGCGCTCTTTCAATTCCTTCATGGCTTTTTTGCCGGGAGCGAAGCCCTGGGCTTCTTCCAGCTCGGCTGCCTTGGCCTTGGCCACCTGATTGATGACCGAACCGGGCAACAGCTTCTTTTCCGTGCCCAGCAGAATCAGCATCTGCTTGTTGACTACGTGCACCAGGCCGCCATTCGGACGCGGGGTATCCCAGCCCTGGCGCAGCAATTCATTGCTGGTGGCAGGAACAAAACTCTGTGGCGCGAGCGCCGCTTCCAGCTGCTCGGGGGTGTAGGCCCAGGGAGCGGGCAGGCGATAAATCTGAAGATTCTTGAACCACATGTGCGTTTGCCTTGTTTCAGTCAAAATTTCCGAAGGAACGATATTTTACACGCCCGCTTATGCCAGCAGGCTGGGAACTTGCCCCGATTGTGGCGCCGCGGCGCTAACCGCCCGCAAACGGAAACAGTTCGGCCTGGGCGCTGTCGGCGCCCGCGCCCGCCGACAGGGTCGACAGGGTCGAGATGCGCACACCCAGCAGGCGGATCTTTTTCTCGAACGGCACCCGCTTGAGGCAATCGCGCGCCGCCTTGAGGATCGTCAGCGGATCGGCGGTCGTGCGTGGCAGCGTGATGTCGCGCGTGACGGTGGAAAAATCCTCGAACTTGAGCTTGATGCCGACGGTCTTGCCGGCCAGCTCATGCTTCTTGAGGTCGTCGGCCACGCGCCCGCACAGCGCCTCGATCTTGGCCGACAGGACCGGGCGGTCCGCCACCACCTGCAGGTCGCGCTCGAACGTCACCTCGCGGCTGACCGACTTGGTTTCCGAACTGGTGCGCACGGGCCGGTCATCGCTGCCCTGGGCCACGCGGCACAGCCAGGCCGTGTATACCTCGCCGAAATGGGGCCGCAGCACGGCCGCATCGGTGCGCGCCAGGTCGCCGATGGTGACGATCCCGATGTTATTCAATTTCTCCTTGGCCTTGGGTCCGATGCCATTGATTTTCTGCACCGGCAGCGGCCAGACGCGGGTGGCGATGTCGTGCGCGCGCAGGATGGTCAGTCCGTTCGGCTTCTCGAGGTCGGAACATATCTTGGCCAGCAATTTATTCGGTGCCAGGCCGATCGAGCACGACAGCCCGGTCGCGGCCGACACCGCTTCCTTGATGGTGCGCGCCACGTCCGCGGCGCGCTCGCCGAACTCGGTCAGGTCGATATAGATTTCATCGATGCCGACGTTCTCGATGATCGGCGCGATGGCCGCCACCGCTTCCTTGAACAGACTGGAAAACTTGCGGTAGGAATCGAAATCGGTGGGCAGCAAAATCGCGTCCGGCCCCAGCCTGGCGACCTTCATGATGCCCATGGCTGAAAAGATGCCGAGCGCGCGCGCCTCGTAGGTGGAGGTGGTCACCACGCCGCGCCCCACATAGTCGCGCAGGCGCGCATAGCGGCGCGTGCCATCGACCTGCTCGACGGGATGCTGGTCGCGCCCGCCGCCGATCACCACCGCCTGCCCGCGCAGCTCGGGATACTTGAGCAGCTCGACCGACGCGTAAAAGGCGTCCATGTCGAGGTGGGCAATCTGGCGTTGGTCAGGGGCGGTCACGTTTTCAGGAAAAACACTGTAATTGCATACAGTATTGCCTACAACGTGAGTTCTTGCAAGTTTCTCCGTTCAGGGCAGGTGGCTGCGCATCAGCAGCACCACGCTGTCGGCGAAATCGTCCACGTGGACCCGGGCCGCGCGGTACTTCCAGCGCTTGATGTACCAGTCCTGGAACAGGGCCACGATGTGGGCAGCCAGCAGCGTGGTATTGCCGGCCGGTGGCGGGCTGAGCTCCTCGAGAATGCCGGCCATATAGGTTTGCACGGACAGCTCGGAATTTTTCGCCATGCCGCGCTGTTCGTGGTTGAGCACCCGCGAATCCATGTACACGAAGTAAAACCAGGGTTGCAGGATTTCCGACAGGAAGATCGTGCCGCGCACCATCGCTTCCAGCCGCTCGCGCGGCGCGGCCAGGTGGGCGAACATGCGCGGCAGTTCGAAGGTGGCGTGACGCACCACATCTTCGATCATTTCGGCAAGCTGGTCCTTGCTGTCGATGTAGCCATACAGGCCGCCCATCGACAAGCCCGTCTCGCGGCACAGGTCGCGCAAGCTCATGGCGCGGAACCCCACTTCGTTGGCCAGCCGGAAGGTGGCGCCAAAGATTTTTTCCATGTTTTCCAGCGCCGGCTTGCGGCGCTTGACGCCGATCCGGTCCGCGTGGCGGTCCACCAGATACGCCCAGATGGTTTCGCCGTTGAGCGCCGTCATGCGCTGGAATTGTTCGAAGTCGAAACGGCCGGACTCGACATTGGTCATAGGGGCTCGCGCGGGACGCAGTTGAATGGTGGACACGATTATATCGCCATCGATGCCCCCTCCATCGGCGTATTGCGGGGGCTGGCTGCGGACGGGGTCGCTTGCGCGCTTCCGGCAAACGCTGGCTTTCTGAACAACTTGTTCGCATTAACACCACACTAAAATTCCGCGGGGAAAAGAAGAGGGCGAGTTGCTGCGTTGCGTCATGCTTTTCTAAAAATATGATGATAGATTCAAAAAACCGAGCGCTCGCTCTAATTTAAAAAACCAACGAACCCCAGGCCGTCAGGAGCGGAAAACCTCTGGTGAACTCGGTAACAGGAAGGAATGGTCGACTTGAATCGTCCAACTTCAGTTCCAGCAGTCAACGTATAAAAATCATCTGGAGACAATATGAAGAATCGCTTTTGGACGTGTTCGTCCGTCGCTCTTGCAGCAGTCCTGGCAGTCCCCGCCCCATCCTGGGCATTGGGTTACACCCAGACGAAATATCCTATCGTCCTCGTACACGGACTCTTCGGCTTCGACAACATCGGACCCGTGGAGTATTTTTACGGCGTGCCATCGGCCCTGCGCAGCGGGGGAGCCGCCGTCTACACGACCAGCGTGTCGGCCGCCAACAGCACCGAGGTGCGCGGCGAACAGCTGCTGACCCAGGTCAAGCAAATCATCGCCGCCACCGGCAAGGGCAAAGTCAACCTCATCGGTCACAGCCACGGCGGCCCGACCAGCCGCTACGTCGCCTCCGTGCGGCCCGACCTGGTGGCCTCGGTCAGCAGCGTGGCCGGCGTCAATAAAGGCTCGAAAGTGGCGGACATCGCACTGGGCCTGGTGCCGGGCGTGACCGGCACCCTGGCCAATGCGGTCGGTTCGCTGATCAGCTTCCTGTCCGGTGGCAACGGCCTGCCGCAAAACGGCAAAGCGGCGCTGCGCTCGCTGTCGACCCAGGGCACGGCCGCCTTCAACGCGGCCCATCCGCAAGGCTTGCCCACCAGCGCCTGCGGCGAAGGCGCCTACGTCGTCAATGGCGTGCACTACTTCTCCTGGAGCGGCGGCAAGACCTGGACCAATGCCCTGGACGCACTCGATCCGATCTTCCTGCTGACTGGCGCTGCTTTCGGCGAAAAGAACGATGGCCTGGTTGCCAGCTGCAAGAGCCACCTGGGGCGCACCATCCGCGACGACTACGGCATGAACCACGCCGATGAAGTCAACCAGCTGATCGGCATCGTCAATCTGTTCGAGACCAGTCCCGTCACGGTCTTCCGCCAGCAAGCGAACCGCCTGCAACAGCTCGGCCTGTAAGGAGAGCGACATGACCGCGCTGACAACCATGATGAAAATGGGGGCCGGCGCGGTTGCCGCCGGCCTGCTGTACGCCGCCTTCGCACCGTCGGCCCCGCCGCCGGCCGCGCAGGCGGCACCGGCCGCCGATCCCTTCGCCTTTGTCCGTTCCATGGAAGGCACGCGCCCCGATGGCGACGTGCGCGCCGACCCGGATGGCGAACTGGTGGTCGATGCCGAACTGGGCCACCTGTTCGACTACTACCTGGCCGGCATGGGCGAGAAAGACTTGCAAGCCATCCGCGCCGAGATCGAACGCGAACTCGACCGCCGTCTCAAGCCGGGTCCTGCCGCCAAGGCCAAGCGCCTGCTGGCCAGCTACCTCGATTACAAGCGCGCGCTGGTGGGGCTGGAAACGGGCATGAAGGAAGGCATGGACATGGCAAGCGCCGCCCGTGCGCGCCTGCAGGGCATGCAAAAGCTGCGCCTGCAATTTTTCACGGCCAAGGAAATTACCGGCCTGTTCGGCTTTTCGGATGCCTACGACAGCGACGCGCTGGCGCGCATCGAGATCAGCCAGGACCCCAAGCTGAGCGTGGCCCAGCGCACGGCCAAGCTGGCCGAACTCGACAAGAAACTGTCGCCCGCCATGCGCGAGGAGCGCGAAGCGCCCACCCGCGTGCTGCGCACCGAAGAAACGGTACAGCAGTTGCGCGCCAAGGGTGCCACCGATGACGAAGTGTATCGCCTGCGCGCGGCCGCCTTCACGCCGGAAGGCGCCAGCCGGCTGGCCGAACTCGACCGCGATGAAGCCGAGTGGAAGCGGCGCATCCAGGTCTACCTCGGCGAGCGGCGCCAGCTCGCCCCCGACGCCCTGGCCCAGGTGCAGCAATTGCGCGACAAGTATTTCACGGCCGACGAGCAACGACGGTTGCCGGCCTACGAATAAGTCGATGCCGGCGCCCGCCCCGCCGATCCTGGCCGGGCGCGGGCGCTCGCGCGCATAATGGGTCATCCTGAACATTGCTCGCTGACAAAGCGACTGAGGCTGACCATGCGCCGACACCTGCTCTGTGCCGTAGCCACCATGGCCGCCGCGTGCGCCGCGCCGGCGCATGCCGCCACCTATACGCTGTGCGCTGAACCGGGCCCGCGCTCGCCCTGGTTCCAGGTCGAACGCGGCCCCGACGGCGCGCCAACGGGCCGGCTCACCGGCTTGTCGGTCGAACTGTTGCAAGCCGCATTTGCCCGCATGGGCCACGAGGCACGCATCCGGGCCGACCTGCCCTGGTCGCGCTGCATGGCCATGGTGGAGCTGGGCAAGATCGACTTCGCCTTCGACGCCTACCGCGACGACGAGCGGGCGCGCCGCTTCGACTTTTCGGCGCCCTACCAGATCCTCACGCCCCAGGTGTTTTACCTCAAGCAGACGCCCCTCAAGGCCGCCAATGTCACCGAGCTCAAGCAATACCGGGGCTGCGGCCTGCTCGGCTCCTCGTATGCCCACTATGGTTTCGCCAGGGGCGAGCTGGACCAGGGCACGGCCATGTTCGATGCCTTGATCCGCAAGCTGAAGGCGGGCCGCTGCGATTATTTCCCGGAAGAGTTGGAGAGCATTCTGGTGGTCCCGAATGCGGACGGCACCTTTGACGACCCGGCGCTTGGCCACCGCGCCATTGCGGGAGCGCGCGCACCGGCGCGGCACCTGATCACGGCGCGGGCAGGGCCCGCGGCGGCGCTGTTGCCAGCCTTTGGCGCAGCGGTGGCGGCCCTGTATGCGTCGGGCGCCGTCAAGGCCATGTGGCACAGGAACGTGCCCATGCTGCCCTACCGCGATTGTCCCGCCTGCGGCCGGGCTGGCAGCCGCTAGCGCCGCACAAAAAAAACGGGTGGCTCGCGCCACCCGTTTTCCTTGCTACGTTACTGAAAAACCAGCTTACCAGCTCAGCTTGACCGTGTATTTGCCGCTGGTGGCACCCGTGCCGCCGCTGTAGTACTTGACACGCACATAGCGCGCGAAGGTGGCGGTGCCGGTGTTGGTCACTGCGGCCGAATCGACTGCGCCGGCGCCGTTTTCGCTGGCAGCGATCTGGGTACCATTGCTGTTGTAGATGTACAGGTCGTAGTCGGCCGTGGTCGAACCTGGCGTCATGGTGGCCGTCAGCGTCTTACCGGCTGGCAGCTGGACCACGAAGTAGTCGGTATCGGTCGTGCTACCCATGTTGCCGTTGACAACCGTGCCGCTGACCGTCACTGCATTGGCGGTGGCGGTGGTGTTGTTCGACTCGGTCTCGTTGCTGCCCGCCGGTGGCGTTACCACGCCGCCGCCCAGTGCCGCATTGGCGTCGACCAGGCCGGCGCCGCAACCGCTGCAGGTGGCTGGGAAGGCGCGCGACGTCGACTTCAGGGTGCTTTCAACCTGGTCAGGCGTCATGCTTGGGTTCTTCGCCAGCATCAGTGCCACCACGCCAGCGACGTGCGGGGTTGCCATCGAGGTACCCTGGTAGAACGCATAATTGTCAGCGCCCGGCACAGTGGTACCGGCGTTGAGCGTCGACAGGATGCCGCCGCCAGCGACGCGGGCGTCGCCGCCCGGTGCTGCCACGTCCACCACGGTGCCGTAGTTCGAGTAGTAGGCACGGCCGCCGGAACGGTTGGTTGCCGCCACGGTCACCACGCCGGCGCAGTTGGCCGGATTGGAGCTGCTGGCATCGGTGTTTTCGTTACCAGCTGCAACGACGACCACCGTGCCGCGCGAACGGGCGCTGTTGATGGCGTTCTGGGTGGTGGTGTCGCATGCGCCGCCGCCGCCGAGCGACATGTTGATCACACGTGCTGGATTGGCATTGGCTGGCACGCCGGCCACGCTGCCGCCCGAAGCCCAGATGATCGCATCGGCGATGTCGGAGGTGTAGCCGCCGCACTTGCCCAGCACGCGCACTGGCACGACCTTGGCGTTGAATGCCACGCCCGAGACGCCCACGCCATTGTTGGTCTTGGCAGCGATGGTGCCTGCCACGTGGGTACCGTGCCAGCTCGAACCCGACGCTGGTTCACCGGCGCCGCACTGGCCCGCGGTGGTCGAATCGCCTGGATCGCTGGCGTCCGCATCGCGTCCGTTGCCGTCAGCGGCAATGGCGGTGTCGGTGATGAAGTCGTATCCGCCGACGAACTGGCCGGACAGGTCGGTGTGTGGACGGTAGCCGGTATCGATCACGGCGACTTTGACGCCCGTACCGGTGCTGATGTCCCATGCCTGCGGCAGGCGCAGGCCGCCCGTGGTTTCATAGTATTGCCACTGTTCGGTGTAGCGTGGATCGTTTGGCACGAACAGCTTCTTCATGATGCGGTCCGGCTCGGCGTACTCGACGTTCACGTCGCGTTCTTTCAGGTCGCGCGCCAGGGCCGCAACTTCCGCCACGGTCATGCGCTTGCCCAGTTGAACCACATTGGCACCGGTGGCGGTGGTGTGCATGGTTTTCATCGTCACGCCGAACTGCTGACCCGAACGGGCCAGAATCGCCATGCGGTTGCTGCCCATGGCTTGCACTTTGGCGACGCTTTTGCCGGCTGGCGTAGCGTCTTTATATTTAACAATCATGCGATCGGTGGTAACGATCGCTTTTTCCGTTTGCCCTAATGCCGAGAACTCGGGGATACCTGCCGATGCGATCAACGGGCTTGCGCCGATGACTGCTGCCGCGCACAGCTTCAACAAAGACGGGTAGGTCGAATGCACTTGCTTCATGTCGTTCCTCTATTTTCCGATGATAGTTTTATGGCGGCAGTGACGTGCGGGTGGGCCCGACCTGCCATTGTTATTCCCTGCCCGGGTTGCGACTGGGAACTCGTTTTTTTAAACGAGCTTTGAAGATTAATTCAAAACGGAATCGAAAAAAGGGAAAACCTGCGTGATTCGGTGGTTTAGCAACAGCTCAGCAGTGAGAATTGGCAAGAATCGGAGTTAATTCGGCAGCAGGCCGATTTTGCCAAATGTAAATGCTGCTAAAAAGTGTTCAAATTTGAACATCTTCACGTCCTTTGTTAAAAAAACACGTCTTGACGACCATTTCCTTGATGTCGTTGACAACTGTGTTGTCAATACAATGTGGTTCAAGTGATCAGGATGGCGCGCACATCGTTGACATTGGTGCCGGTGGGACCGGTCACGACCAGGTCGCCCAGGGTAGCGAACAAGCGGTAGCTGTCGTTGTCATCGAGCAAGGCATGCGCATCGAGGCCGGCCGCGGCCGCGCGCGCCAGGGTATCGGGCGAAAGCACGGCGCCGGCATTGTCTTCGCTGCCATCGATGCCGTCGCTGTCGCAGGCGATCGCATGCACGCCCGCCATGCCGTCCAGGGCGATGGCCAGCGCCAGCAGGAATTCGGTGTTGCGCCCGCCGCGCCCCTGGCCGCGCAGCGTGACCGTGGTTTCGCCGCCCGACAGGATCACGCACGGCGCGCCCAGCGGCTGGCCGTGCTGCCGGATCTGGCGCACGATCCCGGCGTGCACCTGGGCCACGTCGCGCGCCTCGCCCTCAATGCTGCCGCCGAGGATCAGCGGCGTGATTCCGGCCGCGCGCGCCGCCGCCGCGGCCGCCTCCAGCGCATCCTGGGCACTGGCAATGACGATGGCGCGCTGGCCGCGCAGGCGCGCGTCGTCGGCGCGCGGCGCGGCCAGGGCCGGATCGGCGAGCGCCGCGCGCACCGCCTCCGGCACGGCCAGGCGATAGCGCGCCAGGATCGCCAGCGCATCGGCGCCGCTGCTGTTGTCGGCCACGGTGGGGCCCGATGCCACCACGGCCGGATCATCGCCCGGCACGTCCGAGACGACCAGCGTGAGCAGGCGCGCCGGCGCGCAAGCCAGGGCCAGGCGCCCACCCTTGACGGCCGACAGGTGGCGGCGCACGCAATTGATCGCGCCAATCGGAGCGCCACTGGCCAGCAGCTGGCGGTGCACGGCGCGCTTGTCGGCGTGCGACAGGCCGGGCAGCGGCAGCGACAGCAGCGCCGATCCGCCGCCCGACATGAGCGCGAGCACCAGGTCGTCGGCCCTCAGATTGGCCACCGTGGCGAACATGCGCGCGGCGGCGCTGGCGCTGGCGTCGTCCGGGACCGGGTGGCCCGCTTCGATGACGGCAATGCGGCGGGTCGGCGCGCCATGGCCGTAGCGGGTGACCACCACGCCTTCCAGGGAACCCTGCCAGTGCTGCTCGACGCCCAGCGCCATGCGCGCGGCCGCCTTGCCGGCGCCGATGACGACCGTGCGCCCCGCCGGCGCGGGCGGCAAATGTGGAACGATGGCGCGCAGCGGATCGGCGCCGGCCAGCGCAGCGCGAAACAGTTCCTGCAGCAGCGTGCGCGCTGCCAGTGGATCGCTCATCTTGTTTACCCTTTTGCCCATTCCCATCCTAGAATGTTGGCACAAAACCACTCTGGAGCGACCGTGTCCCTGCAAACTCTTCCCATCATCCTCAGCGCCCTGGCCATCGGCCTGGCGGGCCAGCCGGCCAGCGCCGGCGACGCCGCTGGCGCCAGCCCGGCAGCGCCCGTCGCGCCCGTCGCAGCCAAGACCGCGTGGCAGGAAACCCGCCACGGCGAGGTCGTGACCGACGACTATCGCTGGATGCACAAGAAGGAGCAGCCCGAGGTCATCGCCTATCTGAACGCGGAAAACGCGTACACCGCCGCGCAGACGGCGGCCATTGCGCCGCTGGCAAAAAAACTCTACAGCGAAATCAAGGGCCGCATGCAGGAAGTGGACCTGTCGGTGCCGAGCCGGCGCGGCGCCTACTATTATTACACCCGCTTCGAGGCCGGCAAGCAGTATCCGATCAACGCGCGCCGCCATGCCGATGCGCGCATGCAGTATGACGCCAACGCGCCGGAACAAGTGCTGCTCGACCAGAACGTGCTGGCCGAGGGCCAGAAATTCTTCGCCGTGGGCGCCATGGCGGTCAGCGCCGACGACAGCTTGCTGCTGTACACCACCGACACCACCGGATACCGCCAGTACCAGCTGCAGGTACGCGATCTGAAGACCGGCAAGCTGCTGGCCGACAGCGCGCCGCGCGTGACGTCGGTGGCCTGGGCGGCCGACAACAAGACCGTGTTCTACGTACAGGAAGACGCCACCACCAAGCGCGCCGACCGCCTGTTCCGCCTGACGCTCGGCAGTGCGCCGGTCGAGCTGTACAACGAAACGGTCGAGCAGTTCAACCTGGAAGTGGGCACTACCCGCGACCGCCAGTTCGTGGCCCTGTCGATCGAAGCGACCGACACGACCGAAGTGCGCCTGCTGCCCGCCAGCGAACCGCTGGGCAGCTTCCGCTCGGTGCTGGGACGCGAGAAGGGCCACCGCTACGCGGTCGAGCACCGCAATGGCGAACTGTTCATCCGGACCAACCGCGACGCCAAGAATTTCCGCGTGGTGCGCGCGCCGCTGGCCACGCCCGACCAGGCGCACTGGAAAGACGTGGTGCGCGCCGACCCCAAGGTGCTGGTCAATAATATCGAGCTGTTCCAGGACTACATGGTCGCCAGCGAAAAGACCGATGCGCTGGCGCGCATGCGCATCTACGACTTCAAGAAAAAGTCGTGGAAAACCGTCAAGTTCAATGATCCCGTGTATCTGGCGCGCGGCGCCGGCACGCCGGAATTCACCGCCACCAGCTACCGCCTGTCCTACCAGTCGCCGGTCACGCCGCCCACCACGCTCGACGTCGACATGGGCAGCGGCAAGCAGACCGTGCTCAAGCGCCAGGAAGTGGTGGGCGGCTACGATGCCACGCGCTACCAGAGCCGGCGCCTGTGGGTGACCGCGCGCGACGGCGTCAAGGTGCCGCTGTGGGCCGTGTACAAGAAGGGCGTCAAGTTCGATGGCAGCGCGCCCCTGCTGCTGTATTCCTACGGTTCCTACGGCATCCCCACCGAAGCCACGTTCTCGCTCAATAACATCAGCCTGCTCGAGCGGGGCGTGATCTACGTGCAGGCGCACATTCGCGGCGGCAGCGACCTGGGCGAAACCTGGCATGACGATGGCATGCTGATGAAGAAGACAAACACCTTCACCGACTTCATCGACAGCGCCGATTACCTGGTGCGCGAAAAATGGACCAGCCCGAACCGCCTGATCATTCAGGGCGGCAGTGCCGGCGGCTTGCTGATGGGCGCCGTGGTCAACATGCGTCCCGAGCTGTTCCACGCCGGGCACGCAGCCGTGCCCTTCGTCGATGTGATGAATACGATGATGGATGCCACGCTGCCGCTGACGACCGGCGAATACCTCGAGTGGGGCAATCCCAACGACAAGGCGGCCTACGATTACATGCGCAGCTATTCGCCGTACGACAATATCGAGCGCAAGGCCTATCCCGCCATGCTGGTCACCACGGGCTTGAACGACAGCCAGGTCATGTACTGGGAACCGGCCAAGTATGTGGCCAAGCTGCGCGCTTACAAGACCGACAACAATCCGCTGCTCCTGAAGGTGAACATGGCAGCCGGCCATGGCGGCGCCTCGGGGCGCTTTTCCGCCCTCGAGGAGCGTTCCTTCGTGATGGCGTGGATGCTGTCGCAATGGGGAATCAGCGAGTAAGGGCGACGCCCTGGCGGGGGTTTTCGCAATTTTTTCGGAAAACCCCTTGCGCACTTTTAAAAAAATAGTATATGATTCGGCCTCTTCAGACGTGGTGACAAACGTCGGATGCAGTTTCTGAAAGTAGTGCGCGGGCGCTTAGCTCAGTTGGTAGAGCGGAGCCCTTACAAGGCTTAGGTCGGGAGTTCGAGCCTCTCAGCGCCCACCAAATCGGAAACCTGGCATCATGATCTGCAATACCGATCAAGTAATACGGAGCGGTAGTTCAGTTGGTTAGAATACCGGCCTGTCACGTCGGGGGTCGCGGGTTCGAGTCCCGTCCGCTCC